>Ga0326727_10000486_pt1 | contig 164886 bp, 143 predicted proteins | sample MB2enrmetagenome_FD_207643 | JGI IMG/M metagenome (GOLD analysis project Ga0326727, IMG submission 207643) | Lab enriched peat soil microbial communities from McLean, Ithaca, NY, United States - MB29MY | ecosystem: Environmental > Terrestrial > Soil > Wetlands > Peat | place: USA: New York...
TTCGAAAGACTACGAAGCCAATCCCGAGAGCAGCCTGGCTTGGGCATACGTCGCCTTTGTCCGCCTGCTAGTTCAGAGATTTGCAATTTTGATGGAAGCAGCTTGATTTTGCAGACACCCTCTCAGTCGCCGGGGTTGATCTCCCCGGCCTCGGCCAGGTTCTGGAGGTAGCGCTGGAGCTCAGCTTCGCCCAGGATGCCCCGGCGCTGCAGCAGCCGGATCAGGCCCATGATCAGGGAGCGGTTGCCGTAGGAGTCCAGGGCCGGCGAGTGCTCGGCCAAGGCCGAGCGCTGGGGGATGATGGCGGGCTGGGCCCGGGTGGACGGCAGCGGCGGCACGGAGGCCGGGGTGGGCGCCGACACGGGTGCGGTCTCGGTGAAAAAGCTGAAGGGGCTGGGCTCTTCCGGGGCGATGAAGAAGGGGTCCTTGGGGAATTCCACGTTTGTCCCCGGGGAGGGGATCACCAGCGCCGGGGTGTGGGGCGGCTCCAGGGGCACCGGGAGGGCATGGAAGGGCCCTTCGGCGCTGGGCCCCGACACCGCCAGGGAACCGGCCGTCAGGCGCACGTAGTGCTCGTTGATGGCCAGGCGCAGGGCGGTGTGGCTGGCCACCACCGGCTCGATGTTGAGCCCGGAGGCGAAGCGCGCGCTGTCCACGGCATTGAGGTCCATGGGGTCGGCCATGGCCACGATCAGCGACTTGGGCTCCTTGAAGGCGATCGGCAGCAGGTTCATCTGCTCCGCCAGGCGGCGGGGGATCTTCTGCAGCACCGCAGGGGGGATCTCCAGGTTCTTCACGTCCAGGCGCGGCACCCCGGTCTGCTTGGCCAGGAAATCCATCAGGGATTCCTCGCTGATGATTCCCTGGGACACCAGGGCGCTGCCCAGGCGCTCCCCGGAAGTGCGCTGCCAGCGCAAGGTTTCCTGCAACTGGGCAGGTGTGATCAGACCCGCCTCAACGAGCAGCGCACCCAACTTTTTCGTCTCTGGCGCCATGGGACCCGAGCCTTTCAAGTTAGTATTTTGCCAGCAGTCTAGCAGGGATTGGCGGCGGCGCCAGGAGGATGAATTCGATGGAAAAATCCTCGGAGATCTTGATCCGATCGACCCTCCATGATCTGGCCAACATCCTGGCGGGAATCCGGGGCATCCTGGACCTGACCCCTCCGGGACAGCCCCTGACCCAGCGGGACCGGGACCGGATGGGCGCGGTGATCGACGAGGGCGTCGCCACCCTGGACCGCAGCCGGCACCTGGCCCTGGACACTCAGTTCCCCGCCGGGCCGGAGACCTGGGAGGCCTGGCGGAACGGGCTGCTGGAGGACCTGGAGCCCTTGGCGATCCTGTTCCGGTGCCGGTTCCAGCTGGAGCTGGAAAGCCCCGGAGCGGAGGACGCCTGGCCGGGCAAGCTGCTGAGGAGTTACGCCCGGGCCGTGACCCGGCAGGTGGTTCCCTACGCCAAGGCGGACGTCCTGACCATCGCCTGTGCCGCCGGTCCGGAGGGCTGGCGCCTGCGCTGGACCCCCGTGCCCATCCTCCCGGAGAACCTCGCGGCCGGCGACCTGGAGCGACCCATGGACATCGCCGCCCGCTGGGCGGTGCGCACCGGCGGGAAGCTGGGCGTGAACCTTTCCTGGGCGGACGGTGCGCTCCAGGCGCGGGTTCCGCGCGGGACTCTTGGGCAAACCCCGTGACTTTCGGCATTAACCGACCGGATCGATGGAGATAACCACAACTGCGCGGGTAAACTGTTCAAGGTCCCTTTGCCAAAGGAGTTTTCCGTGCTGATCCTGGTTCTCAATGCCGGTTCGTCTTCTCTTAAGTTCAACCTCATGGACATGGAGCACGAGGAGAGCCTCGCCGACGGAATCGCTGAACGCATCGGCCTGTCCGAAGGTTTCATCCGCTGGACCATCCAAGGGGAAAAGGGCCGCCTGGAACTGGACATGAAGGACCACCGCAAGGCCCTATCGGCCATCATGGAACAGTTGTACAAGACGGTCCTGGTGGGCGACCGGGAAGTGGCCGCGGTGGGCCACCGGGTGGCCCACGGGGGGCCGAATTTCGGGGATCCGGAACTGATTACGCCCAGCGTGCTGGCGGAAATCGAGGAACTGGCCTTCTACGCTCCCCTGCACAATCCGTGCAGCGCCTCGGGCATCCGCACCGCCATGGAGATGTTCCCCGGCGTGCCCCAGGTGGCGGTGTTCGACACCGCCTTCCACCACACCATGCCGGACTACGCCTACACCTACGGGCTGCCGTACGACCTGAACCAGAAGCTGGGCCTGCGCCGCTACGGCTTCCACGGCACCAGCCACCAGTACGTGGCGGAGCGCACCGCCGCCCTGCTGAATAAGCCCCTGGAGGCCATGAAGATCATCACCTGCCACCTGGGCAACGGCAGCAGCATCACCGCCATCCAGGGCGGCAAGAGCGTGGACACCTCCATGGGCCTCACCCCCCTGGAAGGGGTGGTCATGGGGACCCGCTGCGGCAACCTGGACCCAGGCGTCCTGGTCACGCTCATGGAGCACGAAGGCATGGACGGCAAGGCCCTCTCCAGCTTCCTCAACAAGAAGTGCGGGCTGCTGGGCATCTCGGGTGTGTCCTCGGACTGCCGGGAGATCGAGGAGGCCGTGGGCAAGAACAAGCGGGCCCGGCTGGCGCTGGAGACCCTCTGGTACGGCGTGCTGAAGTACGTGGGCGGCTACGCGGCGGCCATGGACGGAGTGGACGCCATCACCTTCACCGCCGGCATCGGCGAGAACTCCGCGTCCCTGCGGGCATGGGTCTGCAAGCGCCTGACCTTCCTGGGCGTCAAGCTTGACGAGGAGGCCAACAGCCGGCGCCTCAAGGCCGACCGCCTCATCACCCATCCGGATTCCAAGGTGGCGGTGGCGGTGGTCCCCACCAACGAGGAACTGATGATCGCCCGGGGCACCCTCCGCTTAACCAACCGGTAGGTATGTCGCATAATTGCACCTTATTTCGTCTTGGCGCCGGACGGAGAAGCAGGTAGGCTTGAACCTCGGGCCTTTGTGGGGCCCCTAGAGGAGTTTCGTCGGCACATGATTAAACAGCGCGGCCTTGGAAGTCTGGCAGACCTGGCCAAGATCCTGGAAGAAGCCTCCGATCCCGAATCGGAACTGCGGGAGGACCGGAAGGAGAGCAAGCCCAAGCCCACCGTGGCCCGGAAGAGCGGCGGGGCGAAGCAGGTGCGGGTCATCGATCCCAAGCGCAAGCTCTGGTACGAGAAGCGGCTGAAGGAACAGGCCGAGGCCGCCAAGGTCCACGCCACCGAGGCCGAGACCCCGGCTCCGGTCCTGCACACCCCTTCCCTCACCCGCGCCGCGGCGACCCGCGTGGGGGGAAGCCTGCTGGAAAGCCTGGCCACAGCCCGGGAATCCAAGCCCAAGGGCAGGAACGAGGGCGGCAAGAGCCGGGCGGAAGCCTGGCGGCGCAAGCCCGGGGACCCGATCTTCTAGGCCTGGCGCGGAGCCCTCGATGCCGATGGACTAGACCGTTTCTCTGGTCCAAGGCTGGCGCATCGGCAGGCCGTGGGACACCAGGGCCGTCTTGACTTGGTGCGCCGGGCAGGCCTGGGCCGGGTAGACCACTCCGTCGGCTCCGTGCAGGAGCGCTTCCGCGGCCAGGGCTGGCGCGGCGGCGGTCTGGAACAGCACCGTGAGGGACAGCCGCGCCGCCGCCAGGAACAGAGGCGGCGCGGCCCCTTCGGGCTCCACCCGCACCAGCAGCGCCCCGGCGCCCCGCTGCTCCAGTTCGTCCATCCACTCCAGGGCGTCCCTGGCCGCGGACCCTTCCCCCACCCGCCACCGGCCTTCCCCCTCCAACCTCACGTCCAGGGCCGCTCCCACCCGGTCCCGGCCGAAGGCGCGCACGCCCGGGACCAGGAGTGGATCCTCCAGGGCTCCGGACGGTGCCAGGAACACCCGGTCCGCCCCGGCTTCCAGCATGGCCGCCAGGTCCGCCCAGCCCTGGAACCGGGCTTCCAGGGCCATGGGCACGCCCAGGGCGGCGGCGGCCGCCCGGATCCAGACGCACCGCGCTCCAGGCTCCCCGGGGGAGCGTTCCCGGAACAGGACGCCATCCGCCCCCTCCCGCTCCAGGACCCAGGCCCAGGGAGCCGGGCGGGCCGGGTCCAGGAGGCGGCTCGGATCCGCTCCGTCCGGAACGGCGACCCGGCCGCAGCTCAGGGTCAAGGCCGGAATGACCCACTTGGCGTCCATGGGCTCAGTTCCCCCTCCCAGGCTCGGGCTCGGCGCCCATGGCTTCCAGGAACCGGGCCAGGAGGTCCAGGCCGGGCGCGCCGGACCGCTCCAGGCGGGCCTGGAGGCCGACGGTGCGGCCGCGGCACTCCATGGCCGAGAAGGGCCGGCCGTGCACGGCCACCGCCAGGGTCTCGGTGCACGGCTCCAGGGCGTAGCTGTGGGCGAAGAACAGCCAGCCGCCGCGCCAGTCCGGGAGCATGGGATGGGGCCGGCAGGCCTGCACCTGGGTCCAGCCCCAGTGGGGCGTCCTGGCCCCCGGGCCCAGGCGCCGGACGATGCCGGGGACCAGCCCAAGCCCGGCTCCCTTCGGGCACTCCTCGCTGCCCTCCGCCAGCAGGTGCAGGCCCAGGTTCACGCCCAGCAGGGGACGCCCCTCGGCCACCAGGTGGGGCAGTTCCCGCCACCAGCCGCGGGCTTTCAGGTCCACGCAGGCCTGGGCCAGGGGTCCGGCGCCGGCCAGGACCACGGGTCCCGCGGGGGCGGCCCGATCCGGGTCCGCGGCCCGGCAGTGGGTGTAGCCCAGGCGGTCCAGGGCACCCTCCAGGGCCACGTGGTTCTCGTGGCCGAAGTCCACCAGAGTGATCAAGGCCACCCTCCCAGCAGATCCGCCAGCCCGGGCGCGAGCAGGTCCCCGGGGCCGGCGATGCGGGCCCGGTCGGCGCCCACCGCCGCGAACGTCCAGTGGATCTCCGGCCGCAGGGCCCTGGCGCCCCCCAGGGCGGAAGCGTCGTCCCGGCTGTCCCCCACGAAGGTGACCTGTCCGGCCCGGAACGCGTCCGCCAGCTGGATCAGGCCTTCCGGGCGCGGCTTGCGCAGGTGGGGGGCGCTGTCGCCCACCGCCGGCAGCCGGAAGCCCAGGAGGTCGAAGGCGGAGGACAGTTCCTGGGGGGGCCTCCCGGTGAACACGGCCAGGTTTCCGGGAAATCCGGCCAGGTGCTCGGGGCGCACCAGTGGCCGCTCCAGGCACCGGGTGCGGGCGTAATGCCGCCGCACCGCGGCCCGGCAGCCGGGCTCCAGGGCCCGGATGCGCCGCTCCGGGAGCGGGCCCGCCATCCCGCCCCGCTCCGCCAGCGCCAGGGCTGCCGCGGCCAGGCGGAAATCGTTGTTGAACCCGCCGGCGCGCTTGAGCCGGAGGTAGTCCTCGTCCCCCCAGGCCAGGTCCGGGGCCAGGTCTCCCAGGGCCCCGGCCACCGCCTCCAGGAACGCCCGGCCCGGATCGATGAGGACGCCGTCCACGTCCAGCACCATCAGGTGGCCTCCCGAGGGGCGGCGGGGGCGGTAGCCGCACCCGGAAGGGCGCCATCCGCCCGCCGCCGCCAGCTGCCTCAGGAGGGCAGGCCGGCCCAGGGCGCAGGCGCCGCCGCTGGCCCCCTCCCGCACCAGCAGCACCCGCCCCGGACGGTCCACCGCCAGGCGGTGGGTGCGGACCCGGGCGGCGGCGTCATCCCGCAGCAGGACCACCAGGGGCGGTTCGGGACCGGACCCCACGGCCTCCAGCCACCGGTCCAGGACCTCCGGATCCGGCGCGGCCGGGCCGGTGCCCTCCAGGTCCAGCCAGACCTGGCCTCCCGGTCCGGAGCCGGCCCGCTCCAGCCCGCCGGCCTCCAGGGCCGACACTTGGCCGCCCCGGGCCCGGATGGGTTCCTCCCACCTGGGCAGCAGGGATGGGGCGAGGGCTATCTGCCCGCAGGGCCGGGCCCGCAGGAGCGCTTCCAGCCAGCCCTCCGGGGATGGCCCCGCCAGGGCCCCGCCCGGGGGTGCGCCCAGGACCGGCGCCAGCCCGGCCCGCCCGGGCCGGGTTCGGGGCTCGGCTGCACTCCGTGCCGTCATCCAGCCAGGATACCCGTACGCAAGTGCGGGGGGGTGAGTGCCTTACTCCAGGCTCTTAAACGGGTACCGGGTGGGGCACGTGCAACTGGTGGTCGAACAGGTGCCGGCTGGGCGCAGGGGCGGGTGCCTCCTCCCAGGACCAGGCCCCGGCCGTGGCCAGGACGGCCCGCACCAGGTCCACGTGGAGAGCATGGCCGGCCCGGTGGGCTTCCACGAACCCTTCCAGGGGGGCGCCCAGCAGCTTGAGGTCACCCAGCAGGTCCAGGATCTTGTGGCGCACCGCCTCGTCCTCGAAGCGCAGGGACTCGTTGAGCGGACCCTGGGGGCTGAACACCACCGCGTTCTCCAGGCTGCCGCCCTTGGCCAGCCCGCGGGCGCGCATGAATTCGATGTCCCTCTCCATGCAGAAGGTGCGGGCCCGGCCCACCTCCCGCACGTACTTCTCCGGGGTGAGGGTCAGCTCGCGGCTCTGCCGGCCGATGGCCGGATGGTCGAAGTCGATGGTGTAGGCCACCCGCAGCCCGTGATAGGGGGAGATCCGCATCCACTTGTCGCCGCGCAGCACTTCCACCGGGCGCAGGATGCGCAGGGTCCGGTGCCGGGCGGCCATGGAGCGGATCCCCGCCTCCTGGATGGCCCGCACCCAGGGGGCCGAGCTGCCGTCCAGGATGGGCAGTTCCTCGCCGCTGAGGTCCACGGTCAGGTGGTCGATCTCCAGGCCCATGAGGGCGGAGAGCAGATGTTCCACCGTCTGCAGCCGCACCTCGCCCCGGGCGAGGGTGGTGGCCAGGCTGCAGTCGCCCACGAATTCCGCCCGGGCCGGGATCACCGTCCCGGATGGCAGGTGCCGGAACACGATCCCGGACGGGCGCTCCGCCGGGCGAAGCACCACGGTGCAGGGGCGGTTCCCATGCAGCCCATGTCCCTGAAGGGTCACGGGGTGGGCGAGCGTCTGGGCGTTGGTCCGGGGCATATCGACCTCGCCCTCAAATCAGCAAAATCCATGCCCAATCACAGTCTTTAAAATAACAAGACTTACTCAATCCGGCCCGGGTGCCGCCTGTAGGTCGAACGACCACACCTTGTGGTCCCGCCCGGCCGGGATCCCTTGGATTCGCACCTATTTGCAGCCGAGTGGCCGGGCCCGGGCCCAGTCCTCCGGGGTGGTCAGCTTCTGGTTGCTGGGGGGGGACGGGATCAGCTTGACCTTGCGGCCCAAGGCCTCCAGGAGGGACACGTCGTCGGTGCCCTGGTAGCCTTTGGACCGGGCCCAGGCGAAGGCCTCGCGCCACGGGCCGAGGCGGGCCACCTGGGGCGTCTGGGCCCGGAAGATGCTTTCCCGCGGCTCGGTGCCCAGGATCCTGCCGGTGCCGTCCACCCGCTTGAGGGTGTCGGTGGAGGGCTCCCCCAGCACGGCTCCGTCCCAGGCCCCGTCTCCGGGGGCGCAGACCGCCTCCAGGGCCGCACGGACGGGCCCGGCGGGCGGGAACGGCCGCACCGCGTCATGGATCAGCACCACCGCCCGGGGCAGGTCCGGCAAGGCGGCCAAAGCCAGGGCCACGGATTCCTGGCGGGTGGCACCTCCGGCCACCGCCTGCAGAGGCACGCCGAACCGCCAGGCCCGCACCTGGTCAAGGCGGTCTTCGGGCACCGCCAGCACGATTCCGGCCAGGGGGGGCATGTCCGGAGCCAGGAAGGCCCGCACCGTGGCCTGCAGGAGCGGCACGCCGCCCCAGTCCCGGAACTGCTTGGGCTCCCCGCCGCCCATGCGCAGACCCCGCCCGCCGGCGGCGATGGCCAGGAAGACCGGGTCACTGCTGGCGGACAATGAAATACTCCAAGCCCCTGTCTTTGCAGAACTTGGCTAACTGCTCCGTAGCCGTCTGGGCCATTTCCAGGCGCGGGTAGGTGCCCACCCGGATGCGTTTGAAGGGTATCCCGCCCGGTCCCGTGGTGTCCTGGTAGGTCACCGGGCCGAAGGCGGCGCGCAGTTCGCTGGAGAGCCGCTCGATGTTTCCGGGCTGGCTCAGGGCGGCCACCTGGATGGTGTAGGGGTTGCCCTGCAGCACCACCGGATCCACCGGGGCGGGACGCCCCTGGGCGTCCACGGTGCGCAGCTGCACCCGCATGACCCCGTGGTGCATCAGGCCCAAGTCGTGGGCGCCCTGCTTGGAGACGTCCAGGATGCGGCCGCGGACGAACGGCCCCCGGTCGGTCACCCGCAGGACCTGCCGGCGGCCGTTGGCCAGGTTCTCCACCTCCACCCGGGTGCCGAACGGGAGGGTGCGATGGGCGCAGGTCAGGTCTGACGGGTCATAGACTTCGCCGCTGGCGGTGATTCCCCCGGCGAAGCCGTCGCCGTCGCCCCCGTACCAGCTGGCCAGTCCCCGTTCGGTATAGACCTCGGGCGCTTCAGGGGGTTCTGACGGCTGTCCATCCGCTTGTCCACCCGGCGGCGCCTTCGCGGGCTTGACGGCGCTCACCGAGGTGCGCGGACTGCTGCAATGCAAGGCGAACAAAAGGCTGACGATGATCGACGCACGGCGGGCGAAAGTCCGCACTTTAGGGAGAATACAACCTTGCAGGGCGAATGGACTGATGGCTGCCGGCAGACCTATCACCTGAATGTCCTCGATCCAAACGTTGAACATCCGGCTCCAGTTCTGGGTGCACAGCACATTGATATCCATAGTTCTCCGAAAAGATCCGGGGCAGCGTGGCCCTCAATGCCCCATTATAACCAAAACTCAACCTTTGCAAATTATAATTGGCCGGCCTTGGGAAAGAATCCAATATGCGACGGTAATTACAATTATAATTTGCACCGTACGTAAGGTTTAAGCGTTAAACTTTCGGCACGTCCGAGAACCGGAAGACCTTGGGGCGGTTGCGGTCCGCCAGCAGGGTCCGGGGCAGGCGGCTGATCTCTTTCCGGGCGGCCTTGGCGGTGGCGAAACGTCCATACAGGACCTGGTAGCAGACCCTGCCGTCCGGGAAGGTCATGGGCAGGACGAAAAGGTCGGGCTCCTGGCCCCGGAACAGGCTCATCAGGCTCTGGATGGTGGTGCCCTGGCAGGCGATCTCAAGGCGCAGGGTCCAGGCGCCGGCGGGGATCTCCCGGGCCAGGCGCTGGCCCTGCTTCACCGCCAGCTCCAGATCGCCCCGGTTGAGCGCCTGAAGCCGGGCGGACAGGGTCGTGGACACCGGCTCGGCGGCAGCGGGAGCGGGGGCGGGAGCCTGGGCCGGGGGGACGGCCGGGCCGGGCTGAGCCGGGGGCGGCGCGGGCGCCTCCGGGGGGGCGGGGGTGGAGGACGCGGCGGGGGCGGGGGCGGGGGCCGGTGGCGGAGCCGCGGGCGGCTGGGCGGCAGGCTGGGGACGCAGGTGCCAGTACCAGCCTCCGGCTCCCAGGGCCGCCAGCACCACCACCGTCAAGAGCGCCAGGCGTCCGCCCCGCCTGCGGGGGGGCGGCGGCAGGAGTTGATACTCCTGGGCCGGGCGGGGCGCCGGGTCCTGGGACGGGGCGACCGGCAGCGGCGGCGGGAGCGGCACCTCCAGGTGCGGGGTGGGCAGGCTGGCGCCGCTGTCCTCCAGGGAAACCGCCAAGGGCACCGGGGCCTCCTCGGAACGCTCCGGAATTGCCTCGATGGGCAAGGCCGGGGTGGGGGGATAGCCGCCGCCCAGGCTGGGCCCGGGGCCCTCCGCCTCGGTCCGGGACAGGGCCGTGGCCGGGCCATGGGAGGGCGTGAAGGGCTGCGTGGCGGCCGGATCCAGGGGATTGCCGACCGCCGGGGGGAGGAACCGTTCCGGGTGGGGGAGGGGCGGCGGCAGGGGGGCGGGTTCGGGCTCCTCCTGGGGAACCCCCTCCCCGACCGGCAGGGCCTGGTCCAGGGACAGGGACAGGTGCTCCAGGTTGGTGGTGGGCCGGCCCGCTTCCTGGATGGTGGAGAACAGGGTGGGCACGGTCTCGGGCGGGGGTTCCGGCAGGGGCGGGGAGATAGGCTCCAGTTCCGGCGCCAGGGCCAGGTCCAGGGCCTGGCGGTCCAGGGGCGGCATCTCGTGCAGCCGGGCCCACCCCATCTCCCGCAGGAACAAGGCGAAGGCGCCCAGGCGCAGAGGTTCCGCCAGGGATTCCCGGCTCAGCTCCAGCAGGGTGTGGGTGCCGTCCAGGAACGGGGGCAGCTTGGCCAGGTCGGCAGGCAGGGCCAGTTCATGGAGGTTCCGGCCCTGGAGCACCACCACCTGGTTCAGGGGGCCCAGCAGTTCCAGCAGCCCTTCCCGATCCTGGAGAGCGAGGGTCCCGGCCAGGAGCAGCTGGGCCGTGTGCAGGGGCAGGCGCACCACGTTGGCGTCCAGTTCCCGCGCCTCGAACGCGGGCTCTTGGTCCGGGCACGCCAGGGCGCCCCGGATGATCCGCTCCACCTGGGCCTTGGCCACATCCAGCAGGTCCCGCTGGGAGATGAAGCCCATCTCGATGAGGTTCTTGCCGATGCTCAGGCCCGGCTTGAGGTTGGCCAGGGCGTAGTCCATCTGCGCCTGGGTGACCTTGCCCCGCTCCACCAGCAGGTGGGTGAGGCGGTCCTGGGCATGGGTGCTCTGGGCGAACACGGTGTCGCCGTAGTCGAAATAGATGGTGCGTCCGGGGTTCTTGCCCAGTGTCCAAACCCCCGTGGCCTTCTCGCGATAACGCCGGAAAAGATCCTGGAGGGCAAGCAAGCTCATGGCACCACCCACCGTTGCAGTATCAGTTTGCCGACCCGGACCAGCAGCGCCGTTCCGGAATGGAGTTCCACGACCAGCCGGGGATCCGCCACCTTCCCCCCATCCAGGCTGACGGCCCCCTGCCGGATGAGCCGCTCGGCCTCCTTGCGGGATCCGGCCAGGCCGCGCTCGGCGAGCAGCTTGGCCAAGGGCTCGGGCCCGGCGGTGGGCGCGAGGGTGACGGCGGGGGCCTCGTCCACGGACCGCTCCGAGAACCGCCTCACCCAACGTTCCTCGGCATCCTTGGCCCCCTGGGCGCCATGGAACTGGGCGACGATCTCCCGGGCCAGGGCCTTCTTGGCGTCCATGGGGTGGCCCTGCTGCATGGCCTCGATCTCCCGGGGCAGGCGGTCGGTGAGGAGCAGCCACCAGTCCCACATGAGCTGGTCGGAGATGCTCATGGCCTTGCCGAACTGGTCGTCCGCCCCCTCCATGAAGCCGATGTAGTTGCCCAGGGACTTGGACATCTTATCGACGCCGTCCAGGCCCAGCAGGAGCGGCACGGTGAGCACCACCTGGGGCCCCTGCCCCATGGCCTCCTGCAGGTCCCGGCCGCGCATGAGGTTGAACAGCTGGTCGCTGCCGCCCAGCTCCGCATCGGCCTTGAGGGCCACCGAGTCGTACGCCTGGGCGATGGGGTACAGCAGTTCGTGCACCGAGATCGGCTCGCCGGCCCCCAGGCGCTTGCTGAAATCGTTCCGCTCCAGCATCTGGGCCAGGGTGAAGCGGCTGGTCAGGCGGATCCAGTCCTCGCCGCGCAGGCCGCCCAGCCAGTCGCTGTTGAACCGGATCTCGGTCTTCTCCGGGTCCAGGATCTTGAACACCTGGGACTTGTAGGTCTCGGCGTTGGCGTCGATCTCCTCCCGGGTCAGGGCCGGGCGGGTGGACTTCTTGCCGGTGGGATCGCCGATCAGCCCGGTGAAGTCGCCGATCAGGAAGATCACCGTGTGGCCCAGCTTCTGGAACTGGGCCATCTTGCGCAGGAGCACCCCGTGCCCCAGGTGCAGGTCGGGGGCGGTGGGGTCGAAGCCCGCCTTGACGCGCAGGGACCGCCCTTCCTGGAGGCGGGACAGGAGCAGTTCCCGGGTATGGCAGGCGACCGCGCCCTTCAAGAGCAGATCGAGGGCATCCAGCGGAGAGATCGTTTCCATATCAGCATATTGGCCTAAACCCCGCTGGACATCCAGCCTTTAGGGGCCACCAGCCGGCCTACAGGAGGTTGCTCGCCAGCTCGGCCAGCTTGCTGCGCTCGCCCTTCACCAGGGTCACGTGGCCGGCCAGCTCCAGGTGCTTGAAGTGCTCCGCCAGGTAGCTCAGGCCGTTGGTGGAGGCGTCCACGTACGGGTTGTCGATCTGGAAGGCGTCGCCGGTGAGGACGATCTTGGTGCCGTCCCCGGCCCGGGTGAGGATGGTCTTCACCTCGTGGGGCGTCAGGTTCTGGGCCTCATCCACGATGATGTACTGGTTGGGGATGCTGCGCCCCCGGATGTAGGTGAGGGGCTCGACGCTGATGTAGCCCCCTTCCTCCAGCTGGGCCGAGGTCATGGACGAACGGCGCCGCTGCTCCATGTTGGCGGCCACCACGAAGTCCAGGTTGTCGTAGATGGGCTGCATGTACGGGCGCAGCTTCTCCGAGACGTCCCCGGGCAGGAAGCCCAGGTCCCGGCCCATGGGCATCACCGGGCGGCTCACCAGCAGCTTGTTGAAGCGCTCCTCGTCCACCACCTGCTGCAGGCCGGCGGCGATGGCCAGCAGGGTCTTGCCGGTGCCGGCCTTGCCCAGGAGGGTCACCACCTGCACCGAATCGTCCAGGAGCAGCTCCAGGGCGAACTGCTGCTCCCGGTTGCGGGGCTTCACGCCCCAGGGGGGAACCTCCACCCGCTTGAGGGGATGGATGCGCCCGTCGGCGGCGTAGAAGCGCCCGAGGGCGGTGTGGGTGTCGTTGGTGCGGTCGGTCAGGGTGACGAACTGGTTGGGGTTGAGGAGGGGCCCTTCCGGGGGCGGCGCGGGGACCAGGCCGCCGTCGAAGAGCAGGTCCAGCTGCGCCGGGTCCACCTCCCAGGCGGCGGTGCCGGTGTAGAGCTCGTCCACCCGCACCCGGTCCGTGGTGTAGTCCTCCGCCTGGAGGCCCAGGGCGTCGGCCTTGATGCGCAGGTTGGTGTCCTTGGACACCATCACCACCTTCTCCTTGCGCACTTTCAGCTGGCTCAGGGCGCAGGCGAGGATCTGGTTGTCGGCCTTGTGCTTGTCCAGGGCCCCCAGGCCCAGGTCCAGGGGATGCTGGGTCACGTCCACCGTGAGGGTGCCGCCCCCCTCCGTGGTCACCCCCTGGCTGAGGGATCCCCCCTGGCGCAGCTTGTCCAGCTGGCGGGAGACGGCCCGGGCGTTGCGGCCGACCTCGGTCTGGTCCTTCTTGAACGCGTCGATCTCCTCGATCACCACGATGGGCAGGACGACGTCGTGCTCCTGGAAGTGGGTGATGGACATGGGGTCGTGCAGCAGGACGTTGGTGTCCAGGACGAACACCTTCTTGGCGGATGCGGACATCGGACAAACCCCCGGCAATGGACCAGCCCTGCTGGCAGCGTAACACCAGAGCCCCCAGGGTAAGCCAAATCTGGCCTTGAACAACCGCCGCGGCCCTTGGTAGGCTTGGAGTTCTTGCGAGGAAGACTCCGCCGGTGTAGCTCAGGGGCAGAGCAACGGTTTCGTAAACCGTAGGTCGGGGGTTCAATTCCCTTCACCGGCTCCATGGCGGCCCCCTTGGAAATTCCAGGTTCCAAGGGGGAACTGGCAGCGGGGACGCGGCATGGAGAGGCTGTAAGGAGACTCCCCATGCTTGTCCAGCCGAGGCATCCCCTGCTCCCGGCCGCGCTGATCCTGGCGGCGGCCGCCGCTCCCGGTCCGGCCGCCACGGAGACGGACGAACGCATCATCGCGGCGGCCCGGGGCTCGTACAACTTCAGGGTCTACCTCAAGGACGACCGGGTCGCCGTGGCTTCCAGGAACGGCGCGGTGACCCTCACGGGCGCCGCCAAGTCCAAGGCGGAAAAGGACCTGGTGACGCGGATCGCCCGGAACATCCAGGGCATCCGCATGGTGCGCAATCGGATGACGGCCGAGGGCTGGTAGCATGGTTGGGCCTTTCCGCCCGGAGGTCCCTTGCCCGGTCCCATCCCATCGCCGTTTCCCGTCGGGGAGTCCTGGGATCCGGACCGGGACCTGCCGGCGCCCCTGACCCTGCGCCTGTACCGGGGCGGCGCGGTGCTCTTCACCAGCCAGGGGCGCTGGCTGCACCCGCTGTTCGACCTGGGGGCGTTCCTGGCGGCAAGCGGCGAGGATCCCGCCGGCACCCGGCTGGTGGACCGGGTCACCGGGCGCGCCGCGGCGTTCCTGGTGGCGCGCCTGGGCATCCCCAGGCTGGACACCCTGGTGCTCAGCCGCCGGGCCCTGGACGTGCTGGACCGGTTCGGGGTGCGCCACCGGCACCAGGTCCTGGTGGACCGGGTGCTGTGCGTGACCGAGGACCTGCTGGGGGAGGTGCAGGATCCGGCCGCCGCCTGGGCCCTGCTCCAGGACCGGCGGACCCGCGCCCTGGCCCGCCGGTCAGAGTGAGGCGAACAGGGCCTCCACCGCCCGCTGCACCTCGTCCAGGGACCGCTCCGCCTGCTGGCGCGGCGTGAGGGGCACGGCCGGAGTGGCGGTCACGTCGTCGATGTTCCAGTACACCACCCGGTCCAGCAGGGTCGCCGGGTCCCGGGCCTGGTCCCGGCACTTCTCCACGAAGCGCCGCAGCATGGGGCGGTGGCTGGCGTCGTGCATGGCCACCACCCGCTCGCACCGCTCCAGGTCCGCCACCGCCAGGGAGGTGGGGGTGTGGGCCGGAAGGCCGGCGGCGCGGTCCTCGGCGTAGGGGATCCGGAGCTCGCGCAGGCGCTCCACGGCGAAACTGGACATGCGCGCCGCCCGTTGCGACGGGGAAAGCTGGGCCGGGTCCAGGCCCCGGGACTCGGCGCGCCACACCACCGCCTTGCGCCGGGGATCCCGGGGATCCAGCTTCAGGTTCTGGACGGCCAGGTGGTTGAAGTACTGCTCGGCGAAGGCGCTGCGGAAGAAGTTGCCGGTGCAGATGAACAGCACCTTGTGCTCTGGCGCCTCCCGGGCTTCCGGCGGGTCCCATGCGGCGCTCATTCCCAATACCGTGATCATGGTTTTCAACAAGGCCTGCATAGTCCCCGGACCGGCTCCCAGGGAGCCCGCTAGATGAAACTAACCTTATCCGCCTGGGGTGCCCCGGCTTCCAGACGCCGGGGCCGCCTGGTTCCGGGTCAGGAGCAGGAAACCCCCGGCCGCGGCCAGGGTGAGGACCGCCAGGGTGAAGGCCAGCGGCTTCCCGCGCCAGAGGCCAGCGAATTCCTCCAGGAGTTCGCTGGCCAGGACATTGGCGTCGCCCCCGTACAGCTCCAGGTTGCGGCGGTAGAGCTTGGACGTCTCCAGGGGGTTGCCCAGGGGGTCCGGCGCCGGGTTCCGGGCGGTGAGGAAGACCGCCAGGGCGCTGGTCAGCCCCACCAGCAGGATGGCCCGGGCCACGTCCACCCGGGTCTGTCGTCGCATCCGGAAGCGCATCATGGAACTACGATATTCCATTTCCTTTCCCGGGCCGTACTGTGTTCGCATGGATGCGAGGAGGCGGCCATGGGGGACCGGGCAAACCAGGAATCGGCGGTTTGAGCCCGGCGATGCTGGCGGTCCTGGTGGGCTTCGCGTTCGGCTACCTGGGCTCGGTCCCGGTGGCCGGCCCCATCTCCGTGCTGGTGCTGCACCTGGGCCTGGCCGGAGGGACGCGCCGGGCCTTCTACGTGGCGGTGGGCGGGGCGGTGGCGGAGAGCTTCTACGCCCTGGTGGCCTTCTGGGGCCTGGGCACCCTGCTGGAGACCTACCCCGTGGTGCTGCCGGTGACCAAGGCCCTGGGGGCCTGCATCCTGCTGTCCCTGGGCCTGGTGATGCTGCTGCGCCGGATCCGGGGGGCCACCCCCAGGACCCAGCCTGGGCCGTCCCGGGGGGGCAAGCGCAGCCTGGCCCTGGGATTCCTGATCACGGCCGTGAACCCTTCCCTCATCCTCACCTGGACCGCGGCAGTGGCGGCCCTGCACGCCACCGGGCTGCTGACCGTGGACCGGGCCCGCGCCCTGCCCTTCGCCGGGGGCGTGGGCGCCGGGATCGTCGCCTGGTTCACCACCCTGCTCTGGCTGCTGGCCAAGTGGCGCGGCAAGCTCAGCGTCCAGTCCATGGGCCGCCTGGTGAAGGCCATGGGGGCGGTGCTGGTGGCCGCGGGCGTCTGGCTCGCGGCCCGGGCCCTGCCGGCGCTGTTCTGAAGCAAGACGTATCGTATGCATGCAAAATATGCGATTCAGTCGTATATTTTGCCTAGGTGGATTCCACGCGCCCTCGAACCTCGACTTCGGCAGGCCGCCAAGACCAGGCCGGTGATCGTCCTGACCGGAGCCAGGCAAACCGGGAAAACCTCCACCCTGCTCCGGCTCTTCCCCCAGCATGCCTTGGTCTCCCTTGACCTTCCCACCGAGGCGGAACAGGCGGAGAAGGAACCCCGCCGGTTCCTGCAACGGCACCCGCCGCCGGTCATCATCGATGAGGTGCAATACGCGCCAGGGCTGTTCCGTCACCTCAAGGCGGAGGTGGACGCCAACCGGAATGCCCATGGGCAATTCCTGCTGACCGGGTCGCAGAAGTTCACTCTCATGGCGAACGTCTCCGAGTCCCTGGCGGGCCGGGCCGACATCATGGAGCTGGAAACGCTCTCCTACGCCGAGATCCGGGCCGACCTGGCCCGGGATGTGGGCATCTCGCCTTCCACCGCCAACCAGTGGCTGTCCCTGCTGGAGGCTTCCGGCCAGGTCGTCCTGCTGGAGCCCTGGGTTTCCAACCGCACCCGCTCCATCGTCAAGAGCCCCAAGCTCTACTTGGCGGATACGGGCCTTCTTTGCGCCCTGCTGAACATCCGCTCGGTCGCGGACCTGGACCGGTCCCCCGCCGTCGGCGCCATCTGGGAAACCTTCGTCTTCGCCCAGCTGCGCGGCCGGGAGCGCCGCGCCGGGCACGCGGGGAGCCTCTTTTTCTGGCGGGACCGGACCCGGGAGGTGGACTTCCTGGTGGACGCCGGCGGTCGGCTGGAGCTGTTCGAAGCCAAACGGGATGGCAAGGCGGCGCCACCTTGGTGCGAACTTCTACCCGGCCTGGGGCTCCCCCAGTTCCTCCCACAAGTGCTCCGACAGCACCTGGTCCACGGCCCCTTCCCGCACCACCCGCCCGTCCTTCATCACCAGCACCCGGTGGGCCATGGCCCGCACCACGTCCATGTCGTGGGTCACCAGGACGTATGACAGTCCGTGGCGGCGCTGGAGCTGGGCCAGGAGCTGCAGCACCTGCTTCTGGATGGTCACGTCCAGGGAGCTGGTGGGCTCGTCCAGGACCACGATGCGCGGCTGGACCACCAGGGCCCGGGCGATGGCAATGCGCTGGCGCTGGCCGCCGGAGAACTCGTGGGGGTAGCGGTGCAGCAGCGCCCCGGCCGGGCCGTCCTCCCCCAGCCCCACGTCCTCCAAGGCCGCCAGCACCCGGGAACGGCGCTGAAGCCGGGTCAGGCCCGGCTCGTGGATGGCCAGGCCTTCGCCCACGATCTGCTCCACCGTCAGGCGCGGGGACAGGGACGAGAAGGGGTCCTGGAACACCACCTGGATGTGCCGGCGCAGCTGCCGCCGGCCCCCGGCGTCCAGGTCCACCCAGGCGCGCCCGTCCACGGCGATGTGCCCGGAGGCCTTCTGCAGGTCCAGCAGGGCCAGGGCCAGGGACGTCTTGCCGGAGCCGGACTCGCCGATCACGCCCAGCGTCTCCCCCGGAGCCAGGGTGAAGGTGGCCCCCTGCACGGCGGTGAAGGAGCCCTTGGCGAACCAGCCGCGGATGCCCGGGCGGGGCACGGGGTAGACCACCCGCACCGAGCGGCCCTCCAGCACGCAGCCCTGGCCCGGCTCGCCCACCTCCCGCTCGCAGCGGCTGTCGATGAGCTTGCGCGTGTACGGGTGCACCGGCGCCGACATCACCTGGGCCATGGTCCCCTGCTCCACCAGCACGCCCCTCTCCATCACCGCCACCCGGTCGGCGAACCGGCGCACCAGGTTCAGGTCGTGGGTGATCATGAGCACCGCCAGGTCCCGCTCCTGCCGCAGCTTCTCCAGGAGGTCCAGGATCTGGTAGCGGATGCTCACGTCCAGGGCGGTGGTGGGCTCGTCGGCGATGAGCAGCTTGGGGTCGCAGGCCAGGGCCATGGCGATCATGGCCCGCTGGCGCTGGCCGCCGGAGAGCTGGTGCGGGTAGCTGTCCACCCGCCGCTCCGGCTCGGGCACCTCCACCCGGCGCAGGGCGGCGATGGCCTGCTCCCGGGCCTGGGCGCGGTTCAGCCCCTTGTGCAGCTGCAGGGCCTCCATGATCTGGGCGCCCACGGTCATGACCGGGTTGAGGGCGGTCATGGGCTCCTGGAAGATCACGGCGATCTCGTTGCCCCGCAGGGCCTGGAGGTCGGCCGGCCCCATGGCCAGCACGTCCCGGCCCTGGAACCGGACCGCTCCCTGCAGGCGGGCGGCGTCGTGCAGGCGCAGGGTGGCCAGGGCGGTGACGGTCTTGCCCGAGCCCGACTCGCCCACCAGGGCCAGCTTCTCGCCCCGGTCCAGGGTGAAGGAGACCCGGTCCACCACCCGGCGGCCGCCGAAACTGACGCACAAATCCTGGACTTGGAGGAGGGTCATGGGGCCTCCTCGGCCAGGGCCTTGCGGGGGTCCAGGGCGTCCCGCAGGGCGTCTCCCACCAGGATCAGCAGCACCAGGGTAGCCACCAGCACCGTGAAGGTGGCCAGGGAGATCCACCAGGCGTCCAGGTTGTTCTTGCCCTGGGCCAGCAGCTCGCCCAGGCTGGGAGTCCCCTCCGGCACCCCCAGGCCCAGGAAGTCCAGGCTGGTGAGGGCGCCGATGGCGCCCGCCATCTCGAAGGGCACCAGGGTGATCACCGGGGTGAGGCAGTTGGGCAGGATGTGCCGGAAGATGATCACCCGGTCCCGCTGGCCCAGGGCCTTGGCGGCGCGCACGTAGTCCAGGGTGCGGTTCTTGAGGAACTCGGCGCGCACGTAGGCCGCCACGCCCATCCAGCCGAACACCGAGATGAGGGCCAGGAGCAGCCAGATGCTGGGGGAGAAGAAGGCGGAGAAGATGATCAGCAGGTACAGGGTGGGCATGGCCGACCAGATCTCCACGAACCGCTCCATGGTGATGTCGGTCCAGCCGGCGAAGTAGCCCTGGATGGCGCCGTAGAGCACCCCCCCGAGGGTGCACACTGCGGTCACCCCCAGGGCGAACAGCACCGACAGGCGGAACCCGTAGAGCAGGCGGGCCACCAGGTCCCGGCCCCGGTCGTCGGTGCCCAGCCAGTTCTGGCGGCTGGGCGGGGCCGGATCCGGCACCCGGGAGTAGTAGTTGATGGTGGAGTAGTGGTAGTGGTTGGGCGGGAACAGGGCGAAGTTGCCGGGCTTGGCCAGCTTCGCCCGGATGTACGGGTCCAGGAAGTCGGTGGGGGTGTGGAAGTCGCCCCCGAAGGTGGTCTCGGGCAGGGTCTGCACCAGGGGGACGTACCAGTGGCCGTCGTAGCGCACCAGCAGCGGCTTGTCGTTGGACAGCACCTCCGCGAACAGGCTCACCAGGGTGAGCGCCAGGAACACCTGCAGGGCGCGCCAGCCCAGGCGGTTGCCGGTGAAGCGCCGCCACGCCCGGCGCCAGGGGCCCTGCCGGGGACGGACGGGGGGCTCAGTCATACTTCACCCGCGGATCCACCCACAGGTAGCTCAGGTCCCGGATCAGGGTGGTGACCAGGCCGATGAGGGTGAAGAAGAACAGGGTGCCCAGCACCACCGGGTAGTCCCGCCGGATCACCGACTCGTACGACAGCAGCCCCAGCCCGTCCAGGGAGAACAGGGTCTCGATGAGCAGCGAGCTGGAGAAGAAGGCCCCCACGAACGCCGCCGGGAAGCCGGTCATGATCGGGATCAGGGCGTTGCGGAACACGTGCCGCCACATGACGGCCCGTTCCCCCACCCCCTTGGCCCGGGCGGTGAGCACGTACTGCTTGTGGATCTCCTCCAGCACCGAGTTCTTGGTCATGATGGTGATCACCGCGAAGCTGCCCATGACCATGGCGGTGACCGGCAGCACGATGTGCCACAGGTAGTCGGTGACCTTGCCCATCAGGGAGAGCTGGTCCCAGTTGCCGGAGGTGAGGCCGCGCAGGGGGAACCACTGGGCGAACGTGCCCCCGGCGAACAGCACCATCAGCAGGACGCCCAGCACGAAGCTGGGGATGGCGTAGCCCGCCAGCACCAGCAGGGTGGTGGCGGTGTCGAACCGGCTGCCGGCGCGCACCGCCTTGGCGATGCCCAGCGGCACCGACACCAGGTAGGTGAGCAGGAAGCTCCACATGCCCAGGGTGATGGAGACCGGCAGCTTCTCCTTGATGAGCTGCCACACGTCCTCGTTGTGGAAGAAGCTGCGCCCCAGGCGGAAGCGCGCGAACTGGCCGAGCATCTGGACGAAGCGCTCGTGCACCGGCTTGTCGAAGCCGTACAGCTTGCGGATTTCGGCGATGCGCGCCGCGTCCACCCCCTGCCGGCCCCGGTAGCCCGCCCCGGCGGCCGCGGGGCCCTCCCCGGCGGTGCTGCGGCCCTGGAGCTGGTGCACCATCTGCTCCACCGGGCCTCCGGGCACGAACTGCATCACGGCGAAGGTGATGGCCAGGATCCCGAACAGGGTGGGGATCATGAGCAGCACGCGTTTGAGGATGTACGACCACATAGACGCGCTCCTAGGGATGGAGGGCCCACCAGGTGGAGAGGATCCAGCCTTCGGGCTGGAAGTACTTGGGCGGCACCTGGGGTTCGCCGAACTTGCCGGCCCGGTAGGCGATGCGGAAGGAGTTGCTGTACCAGGCCGGCACGAAGTAGTGGCCGAAGCGCAGGACCCGGTCCAGGGCCCGCAGCCGGGCCACCAGCTCCGGGCGGGTGGTGGCCTCGGTGGCCTCCGCCACCAGGGCGTCCACGGCCGGATCCCGGATGCCCATGAGGTTGCCGGACCCTTCGTTGCCGGCCGAGGCGGACGTGAACCGGTCCTTCAGTTCGCTCCCGGGCGCCTCGCTGCCCACCTCGCGGATGCTGGTGATGTCGAAGTCGAACACGTCCAGGCGCTTCTGCAGCAGGGCAAAGTCCACCACCCGGTAGCTGCAGGCGATGCCCAGCCGCTCCAGCTGCTGCATGTACGGGTCCACGATGCGCCCCATGGAACCCTCGCTGTCCAGGAACTCGATGGTGAACGGCTGTCCGGCGGCGTTGCGCAGGGCGCCGTCCCGGTAGGTCCAGCCCGCCTCCTCAAGCAGGCGCTGGGCCCGGCGGAGGTTGTCCCGCAGGCTGCCGGGGGGGTCCGTGGAGGGAGGCAGGGGCACCGGCCGGGTGAACACCTCCGGCGGCAGCTTGGCCCGGAGCGGCGCCAGCACCGCCAGCTCGTCGGCCCCCGGCAGGCCCTTGGCCTCGAAGTCGCTGGCGTTGAAGTAGCCGCGCACCCGGGTGTAGCTGTTGTAGAAGAACTCCCGGTTCATCCACTCGAAGTCCAGGCCCAGCTCCAGGGCCTGGCGCACCCGCACGTCGGCGAACTGGGGGCGCCGGGTGTTGATGACGAAGCCCTGGAAGTCCCCGGCGTTGGAGCTGGGCATGTTGCGCTTGACCAGCTCCCCGTCGGTGAACTTCTTGCCGGTGTAGGTCTTGGCCCACTCCCGGGCGGAGAACACCTGGATGTAGTCGAACTCCCCGGCCTTGAAGGCCTCGGTCTGGGCGGTGGTGTCCTTGTAGATCTTGTAGGTGATCCGGCCGAAGTTGAACAGGCCCTTGCGCACGTTGAGGTTCGCGGCCCAGTACTTTGGATCCCGCTGGTAGGTGATGTCCCGCCCGAAGTCCACGTGGCCGACCCGGTACGGGCCGCTGCCGATGGGGATGTCGTCGATGATCTGGTCGAACGGCTTGCCCGCCCCCCAGTCCCGGCTGAACACCGGCATGCTGCCGACGATCAGGGGCAGCTCGGCGCTGGGCCTGCGGAAGTGGAACTGGACCACGCGCTCCCCGAGCACCACCGCGTCCTTGACGTCGGCGAACATGGCCCGGTAGGCCGGGTGGGAGAGCTTGCCGTCGAGGCAGTCGAAGCTGAACTTCACGTCGGCCGCCAGCACCGGCTTGCCGCTGTGGAAGCGGGCGGCGGGATTCAGGCGGAAGGTGGCCGACAGGCGGTCGCGGGCCACCGCCACGTCCTCCGCCAGCAGCCCGTACATGGTCGTGGGCTCGTCGTAGGTGCCGGTGAGCAGGCTCTCCAGCAGCAGCTCGCCCAGCCCCGGGGGCGCCGTCCCTTTCAAGGTGAACGGGTTGTACTTGTCGAATTCGGAAATGCGCAGGGGCGGCACCAGGGTGATGCCCCCCCCCCTGGGCGCCTGGGGGTTGGCCCACTGGAAGTGGTCGAACCCGGGCGGATACTTGATGTCCCCGAACTGGGCGTAGGCGTGGGCCCCCCAGGCGGGCCAGGCGATGGCGATCAGGAGGGTGGACAGCAGGCCGCGAAGGCAACCCAAGCCCTGACGTGCAAAGGTTTGGAAGGAACCGCCATAAATCATGCGGCGATCATATCAGAAGGGCTTCTGGTTTATTTGGGTTACTGGTCAGGCGCCAAGGGATGGTTGGGAGCCCAAGGGCTGGTCAGGAAGCCAAGGAACTCATTTAATACGCGTTGTTAATCTAACGAATCCACAAGGCGTTCATTCACGGTCGAGGTCCCTTGCCTTTCCTGCACCCAGCCCCCGGACCGGCGGTCGTACCCATTTGGCATTTTCCGGGATGGGTCAAACCGGCCCGACATTCCACCGGGCCAACGCATCTCCACGATCCAGCCATGACCGTGATTTGCGTCAAGGCTCAAGGAACGTCGTGCCGAGAGACCGGCTTACGATCAACGCATCAAAAAAGTCCATGGGATTTCGTCACCCCAACTTGGCGCGAGAATAGTAAAATAACCGCATGAGTCCTGAAGAACGCCGCCGCACAGGCACAGGCCGCATCCTTCCGTTCCAGGATGATCACGCAAGGATGGATGACACCTTGGCAACTGGCCTGACCCCCCAAGAGCGAATGGAAGCCCTGTGGGACCTCACCGCTCCGGAGACCGTCTTCCAGATGGGAATTCCACCCAACCGCGTCGACGTGCTGACTGGAATCGATCTGGCTGCCACCACCCCGCCACCCAAACCCATGCCCGGCGGCTACCAGCAGGTTGAATCGGACCGCCAGGACGTGCAGGAAGCCCGCGCAGCCGTCCAGAAACAGATGGCCCAACTGCGCATCGAGGAAGTGACGGAAGCCTGGGTCCAGGTGGTGGCCGTGATGAATTACCGCCTCGACTGCCGGGTGACGGACGCCGGCGGGGCCTCCACCTGGGAATTCGTCGTCTGGCACCGCCTGGACGGCCAGTGGCAACTCCAGTCCGCGAAACGGCTCTAGCTAATCCTTCCGGTTCAGGTGCACCACCTTGGCCGGCGGGAAGCCGTTGAAATAGGTGCTGGAGGCGTGGGTGTAGGCGCCCATGTTCTCGCTGTAGACCAGGTCGCCCAGTTCCAGGTCCGGCAGTTCCTCCGCCAGGGAGATGGTGTCCAGGGCGTCGCAGGTGGGGCCGAACACGGCGCAGAGCTCGGTGGGACCGGACTTGAAGGCCTTCACCGGGTAGTGGCAGTGGTCGAACAGCACGCCGGAATAGGTGTGGTACAGGCCGTCGTTGATGTAGTAGCACTTGCGCCCGTCCCGGCGGGCCTTGCCGATGACTTCCGCCACCAGGGTGCAGGCGGTGGCCACCATGTACCGTCCCGGCTCGGCCAGGATCGCCACGTCCTTGGGGAACAGCCGCTTGATCTCGCTGTTGAGGATCTTGGCCAGCTCCTTCAGGGGCTTCACGTTGGCGTCGTACGGGGCCGGGAAGCCGCCGCCGATGTCCAGCTGGTTCATCTTGGTGTGGCCGCGCAGGCGCGCCTCCTTGAAGATCCCCGATGCCATGTTCAGGGCCTGGACGTAGTTCTGGAAGTTGGTGGTCTGGCTGCCCACGTGGAAGCTGAGCCCCTCCACCGTCAGCCCGGCCTGCTCGGACGCCTCGATGAGGTCCACCGCCTCGCCCGGATCCGCCCCGAACTTGGAGGACAGCTCCACCATGGCGCCGGTGTTGGGCACTTTCAGGCGCAGGAGCATGCCCACGTGGGGGGCGTGCTTCCTGGCCTTCTTGATCTCCTCGTAGTTGTCGTAGGTGACCAGGGGCTTGTACCGGTCCAGGGCCTTGAGGGTGTCGTTGTTCTTGATGGGGTGGGAATAGATGATCTTGTCCCAGATGTAGTCCTGGCGCTCCTTGGCGGGAAGGCCCTTGATGTTCTCGTAGACCAGCTGGAATTCCGGCCAGGAGGCCACGTCGAAGCTGGCCCCGGCCTGGTAGAGGGTGCGCACCACCTCCGGGTCGGAGTTGGCCTTCACGGCGTAGTAGGGCTGGACCTGGGGCAGCCAGCGGTTGAATTCCGCCAGGTTCCTGCGCAGCTGGTCGTGGTCGATGACGAACAGGGGCGTGCCGTGTTCCTTGGCCAGTTTCTTGAGGAGCGTCTTGCTGATCACGTGGGGGTCCTTTCGCTCAATCGCCGCTGTCGGTGACAAGGAAGTTCTTGAATTGCCATGGGTCGTCCGGGTCCAGGTCGGGCCGGTTGTAGCCCTGGAAATGGCCGCTGCGGCCCTTGAGGGGAGTCCAGTCGGAGGGGATCGACAGGTTCTGGCCGAGGTACGGCCGGGCGATCCCCAGGACGTGCTCGTGGGGCAGGTCGTCCGGCACCAGCACCCCCCGGTCCGGGTTGGCCAGGATCCAGGAGGCGGCGGCCGCCACCGAGATGGCCACCTGGAGGGTGGTGGCGTTCTGGTGCGGCACCAGCTCCCGGGACTCCTGGATGGACAGGTTGCTGCCGGTCCACCAGGACCGGTACGGGTGGCCCATGATCAGCGCCCCCAGGATGTCCGCGCCCGCCGTGATCTCGTCGGTCATGATGCGCAGCCTGGACTGCAGGGCATAGTCGCGGCCCCGGAACTCGTGCAGGGAGATGATGGCGTTGTCGCAAGGGCAGTAGGCGTAGTGGACGGTGGGCCGGTAGATGGCCTTGCCGTCCTCCGCCACGGTCAGGCGATCGGAGAGGGTGAAGGCCTCCCCATGGCGCACCACCATCCCCTGGATGGGGTAGTCCGGCACCCAGGAGCGCACCCGCACGTTGATGCCCATGCGGGCCAGGCAGATCTGGTTGCGGGGCCCTTCCGCGTGCTGGTAGGCCAGGGGGGGGAAGGTCCTCTCGTGGGTGCCCCAGCCCATTTCCGCGGTGGTGGTGCCTTCCTCCCGGAGCCCCTCGATGCTCCAGGTGTTGACGAACTCGTCCACCGCCTTGGGCCGGGAACTGATCTGGGTGTCCCGCTCGCTGCAGTGGATGACCTTGACCCCCAGCTTCATGGCCAGGCGGTTGAAGGTCTGGGTCCTGGCCAAGTGGTCCAGTTCTTCAGCCTGGACGCCCCCTACCCGGCCCTCCTCCAGCAGCCGGGCGGCGATGTCCAGCAGCCCCTGCTTGGTCCAGTGGGAGATGAGGCCCGGGTTGGCCCCGTGTTCCACCACGGCGGTGGGGCCGGGCGCGCTCCAGCCGGCCGTCATGCGCCGAATGTTCATGTGCCGCCAATAAAGCGTCAATTCGGTCGGATGTTTGGGCCCGGCCGCGTAGGGGTCCCAAAGCTCCACGGACGTATTCAGGTACTGCACCCCGTGGTCGTGGCACCACTGCAGGATCTCGCAGCAGTCGATGTTCCAGGCCAGGTCCACCAGCAGGTCCCCGGGGCCCAGGTGGCGGCCCAGGAGGTCCCCCAGGTTCCCGGGGGTGATCCGGTCCTGGACGAAGGTGACCCCTTGCCCGATCCACTCATGGATGGCTTGGCGCCTATCCTCGAAATCCATCACCGTAACCTGCGCCGGCGCCACCTGCAGGTGCTTGAGCAGGAGCGGCAGGGCGCAGGTCCCCACCGCGCCACAGCCCAGCATGAGGATTCGATGTTTGCATTCGGCCATCTGATGCGTTCCTTTCCTGTCCAATTCCCCGGGAACCCAGCGGATTTAAAACAGTTATGAAATCGAGTGTATTGGGTGTAGAAGTTCAATGAAACAGAAAACCCGTTCCCTATGATAACTATAGCTATTTCAATAACGACTAGGAAAATCCTTACTCAGGCCGTGAGCCACTCCTGGATGCGCCCAACCCGGTCCGGGCGGGTCCGGCCATCCGGGAGGTCAGGGCTCCCAAGGGCTCGAAAAGCCGAACTACGGGCGACGGGAAGGCGCACCGGAGGCCTTTCCCCCTGGACCTTGGCGCCTGTTCCTGGGCTCCCTCAACCCGTAATGATAAATAGATCGTTGATGTATTCCACCAACCGATTAAATCCAGTATTGGAAGCCAGATAGACGAACAGAATCAGGAAGGCCGTCACCATCCAGAACACGAGCCGAGCCGCCATGGGGTGGGTGGACATCTTGTACATCGCTGACCACCTCCATAGGAAAGTATAGGCGGGAAGGGCCGTCCCAAAGGGGCGATAAGCTTTTCCTCCTGGAGTTCCCTTGCCCACTTGGTTCCGTTCCGAGGTCCTGCCCATCCTGGAGATCGATCTGGCCCTGTGGCTCTGGGTCTGGGTGGTCCCGACCCTGGTGCTGCGGTTTCCCCTCCTGCCCCCGGGCATCCAGGGACTGGCCCTGCCGGGCCTGATCCTGGTGCGCCGGGAGGCGTTCACCTGGCGCCTGCTGCGCCACGAGCTGGCCCACGTCCGCCAGATGCGCCGCTGGAGCCCCCTGGGGACCTGGCTGAACCAGGTCTTCAACTACCTGGTGCGCCCCCTGGGCATCCTGCTGGCCCGGCGCCGCTGGCCCGGCCTGAGCGAACTCTACTTCAGCAATCCCTTGGAACGGGAAGCGTTCGCGGCCATGGACCGGGACGATCCCCTGCCGGGAACCTGGGGGGCCCGCCCGGAGTCCTGACTCAGGGAGTCAGCCGCAGTCCGCCCAGAGAACGGTACCGACTGCCCCGGGGGGTGCGCTCGGACTGCCAAAGCTCGAACCGGTCCACCCCGAAGGCCACCGGATCCCCGGGGGCGAGGGAAATCCGCCCCAGGTCCACGGGTTCCCGGAACCGGGCCAGGGTGAGGTGGGCCTGGAAGGGCTTGGGGTCGAACGGCACCGACCGGACCTTCAAGGCTTCCCGCAGGCGGTCCGCCAGGGCGCCCAGGGCCGGCTGGGGATCGAAGCCCAGCCACAGGATCCGGGCCCGGGCCGGGCGCGGGAAGCCGCCAGTGCCGGCGCTGCGCAGGGTGAAGCTCCGGCAGGGGGCGGCGGCTTCCGCGGCCAGGTCCAGGAGCCCGGGCACCCGGGCGGGATCCATGGGGCCCAGGAACGCCAGGGTCACGTGCAGGCCTTCCAGGGGCGGAAACCGGGCCGGCTCCAAGGCCCGGCGCACGTCGTCCTGGACCCGCGCGGCCAGGTCCTGCAGTCCAGGCGGGGCCGGCACGGCGAAGAACAGGGGCGGTGCGGGGTCTTCAGCCATGCTCTATTCTTGGATCATGCCCGAACTTCCGGAAGTGGAAACCACCCGCCTCGGCCTGGCGCCGGAGCTCGAAGGCCGTGCCATCGCCTCGGTGGTCCTGCGCCGCCCGGACCTGCGCTGGCCGATCCCCGGGGAGATCGCCGCGCTGCTCCCGGGCCAGCGGATCCTGGGCCTGCGCCGGCGCGCCAAGTACCTGCTGCTGGACCTGGAGCCCGGCAGCGCCCTGCTGCACTTGGGCATGACCGGCAGCCTGCGGGTGCTGGACCGGAGCCTGCCGGCGGGCCCCCATGACCACGTGGACCTGGTGCTGGATTCGGGCCAGGTGGTGCGCTTCACCGATCCCCGCAGGTTCGGCTGCCTGCTCTGGCAGCCGGCCGGGGCCCTCCATCCCCTGCTGGCCAACCTGGGCCCGGAGCCCCTGGGACCGGACTTCCACGGCGACTACCTGTTCCGCGCCAGCCGGGACCGGCGCGCCAGCGTCAAGACCATGATCATGGACCAGAGCGTGGTGGTGGGCGTGGGCAACATCTACGCCGCCGAATCCCTGTTCCAGGCGGGCATCGCCCCGGCGCGCGCGGCCGGCACCGTGTCCCGGCCGCGCTACGACCGCCTGGCCCAGGCGGTCAAGGGCATCCTGGCGCACGCCATCCAGTGCGGCGGCACCACCTTCCGGGACTTCACGCGCCCGGACGGGAGGCCCGGCTATTTCGAGCAGGAGTTGTTCGTTTACGGCCGGGAGGGCGAGCTCTGCCTGACCTGCGGGAGCCTCCTGCGGGGCAGCCGCCTGGGCAACCGCTCCACGGTCTGGTGCTCCCACTGCCAACGCTAGGAAGGTGACCATGCCCGCTTCCCCCCCGCCCTTCCGGATCCTGCTGTTCGAGCCCATCCACGAGGCCGGCGCCGGGCTCCTGCGCCGGCACGGGGAGGTGCTCCTGGCCCCGGCCCTGGACGAGGCGGCCCTGGCGGCGGCGGTGCGGGACGTGGACGCGGTGGTGGTGCGCAACCATGGGCGGGTGAGCCGCCGGGTCATCGAAGCGGCCCCGCGCCTGAAGGTCATCGGCCGGCACGGGTCCGGGCTGGACATCATCGACCTGGGCGCCGCCGCGGAGCGGGGGATCCGCGTGGTGTACACCCCCGAGGCCAACGGCGAGTCGGTGGCCGAGCATTTCGTGGCCATGGCGCTGATCCTGTCCAAGCGCCTGCTGGAGGCGGACCGGGCCCTCAGGGCGGGCCGATGGGACGTGCGCTACGAGTACTTCGGCCGGGAGATGCGCGGCAAGACCCTCGGCGTGGTGGGCTTCGGCAGGGTGGGGCGGGCCATCGCCCGGATCTGCCACCACGGCTTCGCCATGCCCGTACTCTACTGCAACCGCAGCCCCGCCCCGGCGGAGGCGGAAGCCCAGTGCGGCGCCCGGCGCGCCAGCCTGGAGGAGCTGCTGGGCCAGTCCGACTATGTGTCCCTGAACCTCCCCCTCACCCCCGAGACCCGCCACTGCATCGGCCGGGACCAGATCCGCCTGATGCGCCCCGGCTCCTACCTGGTGAACCTGGGGCGGGGCCCCCTGTGGGACGAGGCGGCGGTGCTGGAGGCCCTGGACCAGGGCCGGCTCGCCGGAGCCGGTACCGACGTGTTCGAGACGGAGCCGGCGGACCCCGCCAACCCCCTGTTCCGGCACGGGCGGTTCGTGTGCACCCCGCACATGTCCGCCCACACGGACGAGGCCATGCACCGCATGAGCCTGGTGGCCGAGGACGTGATCGCCGTCCTCCAGGGGCGCGAGCCCCGCTGGCCGGTCCCGCCGCGTTGACCTTTCCGCCCTCGCGGAGGAAGCTGGCCTCCATCCAGAACATGGGAGGTGCCCGGTGCTGCGGCTCCGGGATGCGGGCTCCCCGGGACTGGTCTACCCGAGCGTGCGCCGGCTGGAAGGTTGTTGCGCCGCGGTGTACGACCCCAATGTGCTCCGCGCCTGCCGGCACGATACCTACCTGACCTTCCGCTGGAACGGGACAACGATCTTCCAGGTATATGAGAAGCGCATCCTGCCGTTCCATTGAAAAGGCAGGTTCCCGAGCGTGGCGCAAAGAAACCGGAGAGGTTAGACTGGCTGCCACGACTGGTTTTTCCATGACAAACGTTGATAGCCAAGGAATTCAGACGCCTCGCGAAGCATCCTCGGAGCCGGCCGACGCCCTGGCGCGGGACTTCGGGCCTAACGCCTGGCTGGCCATGGACCTGCTGGACCAGTACCGCCAGGATCCCCAGGCCCTCCCCCCCTCCTGGCGGACGTATTTCCAGGGGCGCGGTGGCCGCGCCGGGGCCCCGCCGGACGGCACCCGGCCCGCGCCGGGGCCCTCGGCCCCGGCCGGCGGCCCCGGGGCCAGCCCTGCGGTTCCCGACGGCGTGCCGTCCCTCCTGGCGGGGCCGGCCCTGCGGGTGGCCCAGAACATGGAGGCCTCCCTGGGCATCCCCACCGCCGCCTCGGTGCGGGTGATCCCGGCCCGGATCCTGGATGAGAACCGCCGCCTGATCAACGAGCACCGGGACTCGGCGGGCCAGGGGCGGATCAGCTTCACCCACCTGGTGGCCTGGGCGCTGCTGCGGGCCCTGGAAGCCTTCCCGCGCCTGAACGACGCCTACGGGGTGGTGGACGGGAAGCCCCAGCGCCTGCGCAAGGACTCGGTGGCCCTGGGCATCGCCGTGGACCTCACCCGCAAGGACGGCTCCCGCATGCTCCTGGTGCCCAACGTCAAGGGCGCCCACCGGCTGGAGTTCCCGGCCTTCCTGGAAGCCTTCGACCAGGCGGTGGGCAGGGCCCGCCGGGGGGCCAGCTCCCCGGACGACTTCCTGGGCACCACCGTCACCCTCACCAACGCCGGCGTGGCCGGCACCACCGTCTCGGCGCCCCGCCTGATGCCCGGACAGGGCCTGATCGTGGCCACCGGCGCCCTGGAGGTGCCCGCCGCCTTCCGGTCCATGCCGCTCCGGGCCCGGGCGGCCCTGGGCATCGGCAAGGTGATGGCGGTCACCTCCACCTACGACCACCGGATCATCCAGGGGGCCGAATCGGGCCAGCTGCTGGCGCGCCTGGACGGGCTGCTGCAGGGGGAGGACCGGTTCTACGAAACCGTGTTCGGGGCCCTGGGGGTCGGCGTGGCGCCCCTGGCCTGGGCCGAGGACCAGACCCCGGCCCTGGGCGGCCCGGACACCGGCCGGGAGGAGATGGAGAAGCAGGCGCGCCTGCTGCAGCTCATCCGCGCCTACCGGGTGCGGGGGCACCTGGTGGCCGACCTGGACCCCCTGGACAGCCCGCGCCCGGCGCCCAGGGAGCTGGAGCCCACCGCGTACGGCCTGACCATCTGGGACCTGGACCGGGAGTTCTTCACCAACGGCCTGGCCGGCCGGGACCGGGGAACCTTGCGGGAGATCCTGGAGGTGCTGCGGGACACGTACTGCCGCACGGTGGGCGCCGAGTACATGTACATCCAGGAATTCCAGCGCCGGGAGTGGATCCAGGAGCGCATGGAGGCGTGCCGCAACCAGGCGGCCCTGGAGGCCGGAGACCGCCGCCGGATCCTGGGCAACCTGGTGCGGGCGGAGGCCTTCGAACGCTTCCTGCACACCAAGTACATCGGGCACAAGCGTTTCTCCCTGGAAGGCTGCGAAGCCCTGATCCCGCTCCTGGACCAGCTGCTCTCGGACGCGGCCCGGGCCGGCATCCGGGAGGCGGTTGTGGGCATGCCCCACCGCGGCCGGCTGAACGTGCTGGCCAACACCGTGGGCAAGCCCCTGGCCCGGATCTTCGCCGAGTTCGAGGGCAACGTGGACCCGGACTCCATCCAGGGCTCCGGGGACGTGAAGTACCACCTGGGCGCCTCGGGCACCCACCGGGCCCCGGGCGGGGAAACCCTCACCGTGACCCTGTCCCCCAACCCCAGCCACCTGGAGGCGGTGGACCCGGTGGTGGAGGGGATGGTCCGGGCCCGCCAGGACGCCGGCGGCGCCGGGGCCCGGGACAGCTTCCTGCCCATCCTCATGCACGGGGACGCCGCCTTCGCCGGGGAAGGGATCGTGGCCGAGACCCTCAACCTGGCGGAGCTGGACGGCTATTCCACCGGCGGCACGCTCCACGTGGTGGTGAACAACCAGATCGGCTTCACCACCCTGCCCCGGGACGCCCGCTCCTCCACCTACTGCACCGACGTGGCGCGCATGGTCCAGGCGCCGGTGCTGCACGTGAACGGGGACGACCCGGAGGCGGTGGTGCACGTGGCCGCCCTGGCCTTCGAATACCTGCGCCGGTTCCGCCACGACGTGGTCATCGACCTGGTGGGCTACCGGCGCTGGGGACACAACGAAGGCGACGAGCCCAGCTACACCCAGCCGCTCATGTACGCCAAGATCCGCAGCCACGCCACCGTGGGCACCCTCTACGGGGAGACCCTGGTGCGCAAGGGGGTCCTGGACGAAGGGGAGCTGCAGGACCTCTGGAAGGCCGCCAAGGCCCAGATGGGCTCCGGGGAGCCCGCCGCCGCGCCGGCGCCGGAACCCCCGCCGCCCCAGCCTCCGCCCGCCGCCGAACCGCCCTCCGGGCTGGGACCGGCCCTGCGCACCACCCTGGTGGCCCTGGGTTCGGCGCCGGAAGGCTTCGAGCCCCATCCCAAGCTGCTGCCGTTCCTGCGCCGGCGCCAGGAGCTGGCCGGGGGCGGGGGCCAGCTGGACTGGGCCACCGCCGAGGCCCTGGCGTTCGGGACCCTGGTGCTGGACGGCGCCTCGGTGCGCCTCTCCGGCCAGGATGCCGTCCGGGGCACCTTCAGCCAGCGCCACGCCAGCCTGTTCGACGTGCGCACCCGGGCCGAGTACGCGCCCCTGGACGCCATCGCCGTGCGCCCGGCCCGGTTCCAGGCCTTCGACAGCCTCCTGTCCGAAGCGGCGGTGCTGGGTTTCGAATACGGCTACGCGGTGGCCAGTCCCGGAACCTTGACCTTGTGGGAGGCCCAGTTCGGGGATTTCGCCAACGGCGCCCAGGTGGTCATCGACAACTTCCTCACCTCGGCCGAGAGCAAGTGGGGGCAGGCCAGCGGGCTGGTGCTGCTGCTGCCCCACGGCCACGAGGGCCAGGGGCCGGAGCACAGCAGCGCCCGCCTGGAGCGCTTCCTCCAGCTGTGCGCCGAGGACAATCTGCGGGTGTGCGTCCCTTCCACCCCCGCGTCGTACTTCCACCTGCTCCGGCGCCAGGCCCGGGATCCGGTGCGCAAGCCCTTGATCGTGTTGACCCCCAAGAGCCTGCTGCGCCACGCCCGCTGCGTGTCGCCCCTGGAGGCCCTGGAGCGGGGCGGGTTCGAACCGGTGCTGGGCGACCAGGCCCCGGACCCGCACGGGATGCGGCGCATCGTCCTGACAAGCGGCAAGCTCTACTATGACCTCCTGGAGGCCCGGGAAGCCGGGAGGACCAGACCGGCGGCCCTGATCCGGCTCGAGCAGCTCTACCCCTTCCCCGCCCAGGCCCTGGCCCGGGCCCTGGAGCCTTTCCCCCCGGACGCCGAGCTGGTCTGGGCCCAGGAGGAGCCCCGCAACCAGGGGGCCTGGCAGTATATAAGGGGTTGTTCCCTGGACGGGATGATCGGGGACCCCCGCCGGCTTCCGGCCTATGCCGGGCGGCCGGCCACCGCCGCCACCGCAACCGGGTCCCACCGCGCCCATCTCCAGGAGCAGGCCCGGGTGGTCCGGGAGGCGCTGGGAGGGTGAATCCCAGAGGGGAGAAAAATTTACATAAAAGGCCGCGTTCCAGGTGTGATCAGCGGTCTTCCAGGAAATTCAGGACACAGTCCAAGGGCAGGCGCCGGCCCCTCAGGTAGTCGTCCAGGCAGGCCAGGACCGCGCTGGAGCGGGGCCGCGCCGCCGCCTGGTCCCGGGTGAGCCAGGCGCAGTTCAAGATGACGGGGTCCTGGGGCGCCGGCTCGACCCCTTCCGGCACCGTGCCGGCGCAGCACACCCGTGCGTAGTCGTTGCCGTTGCGGGCCCGGACCAGGTAGATGCCCACGAACGCCTGGGCGGTGAACGCCAGCCCGGTCTCCTCCAGCACCTCCCGCTCCAGGGCCTCCAGCAGGCTCTCGCCCGGGTCCACGTGGCCCGCGGGCTGGTTGAACACCCGCTCCGGATGCACCCCGTCGGTCTCCTCCACGAACAGGAAGCGCCCCTGGCGCTCGATGATGGCGGCGACGGTGAGGGACCAGGCCATGGCACAACCTCCTCCGGTAACTCTATCCCCCCTGCGGCCTGGTGGCTCCCACCACCTCCAGGCGGCTCCCGGTCTCGTGCCGGGTCACCCGCACCTGGCAGGGGATGGCCTCCTTCATCCCGTCCAGGTGGCTGATGAGCCCCACCATCCGCCCCTGGCCAAGTTCGTCCAGCACCTGCATGGCGCCGTCCAGGGCGGCGGCGTCCAGGGAGCCGAACCCTTCGTCGATGAACAGGGCGTCCAGGTCGATGCCGCCGCTGCGGCCCTGGATCACCTCGGCCAGGCCCAGGGCCAGGGCCAGGGAGGCCAGGAACTTCTCGCCGCCGGAGAGGGTGCGCACGCTGCGGGTGCCGTTGGCGTAGGCGTCGTGCACGTCGATCTCCAGCCCGGCGGACAGTCTCCGGTCGGCGGCCTCGGCCCGGCGCCGGAAGCGGTAGCGGCCCGCGGAGAGGCGCTCCAGGCGGCGGGAGGCCTTGTCCAGGACGCAGTCCAGCCACCACGCCAGGACCCAGGCGGAGAACTTGATCCGGAACTTGTTGACGCCGTCCAGCTCGTCGGCCAGGGCCCGCAGGTTGGCGCTCTCCCTGGCCAGGGTCCCGATCCGTCCCAGCAGGTCCTGGACCTGCCCCCAGCGGCGGCGGTGGTCCTTGAGGGCGTCGGCACTGCTCCGGCTCTGGGCGTCGGCCAGGGTGAAGGCGTGGTCGGCGTCCTGGAAGGCGGCCTGCAGGGCCTGCAGGTCGGGACGGGCCTTGCCCTCGAGGCTGCGGGCCAGCTCCTCCAGCAGACCCAGGCGCCTGGCCTGCTGGGAGCGGGCGTCCTGGAGTTCCTGTTCGATGGCTTCGACCTGGTCCGGGTCGCGCTGGGCCGCGGCCTGCTCGGCGGAGGCGCGGAAGCCGTGCTGCTCCAGGGCGGCGCCCAGGGTGGCGGCGGCGGCGTCGAAGGCCTGCCGGGCTTCGGCGCAGCGCCTTGCCAGGTCATCCACCCGCTGCTCCTGCAGGCGGACGTCCCGGTCGGCACGCTCCCACTCCGTGCGGGCCGCACGGATGGCCTGGTCCAGGTTCTTGATGCCCTGCTCGCGCCGCCGGTGGGCGTCCCGGGCATCCCGGTAGGCCTGCTCGGGGTCGGCCACCTGGAGGCCCAGGCTCTTCTCCAGGGCCTCCCGGCGCGCTTCGGCCTCGGTGAGGGCCTTGGCGGCGGCGTCGCGCAGGCCGCGGGCCTGGTCCCGGTCGCGCTCGGCCTTGGCCAGGGCGGACACCAGGCCAGGGCGCGCGGCCAGCTGCGCCTGCTTCTCCTTCAGGTTGCCGGCGAGCGCGGTCTCCTGTTGCTGGTAATCCTCCAGGCTGGCGTCGTAGGCGGCGGCACCGGGCCAACCGGCCGCCTCCAGCCGGGCCTGGGCCTGGGCGCACTGGGCCTCGCCCTCCTGAAGGGCCGCGCTGGCCTGGGCCAGAGCCTGGCCGGCGTCCTGTTCCTTCCGGAGGAAGCTTTCGTCCGGCCGGGGCGGGGCCCCAAGGGCGCCGTGCTCCTCCTTGGGCCGGGCAGGGCTCGGGTGGTGGGTCGAACCGCAGACGGGACACGGGCTGCCATCGCTCAGGGCGCGGGCGAGGGCGGCGGCCATCCCGGCCTCCCGGGCCTGGCGCAGGGCTTCGATCCGGGCCGCCTCCGCCATCCGGGCGGACTGGGCGTCCTGGTACGCCTTCCCGCAGGTCTGGACCTTGGCGGCGAGGGTGCGCCGGCGGGCGGGCCAGCTCCGGACCAGGGCGGCGTCGGCCCGCAGGCGGTCCAGGTTCTCCTTGCGGGGGAGGAGGGCGTCCCGCCGGTGCTGGAGGTCGGCCCGTTCGGCGTCCACCACGGCCAGGGCCTCGAACCGGGCCTTGGCGCCCCTGCGAGCCTCTTCCTTGGCCCGCAGGTCCTGCTCGGCCTGCTCCAGGCCGGTCCTGGCCTCCTGCCCGGCCCGCCAGACCACGCCGATCTCCTGGATGTCCTTGAGGGCCTTCTCGTCCTTGGCCAGGTCGGCCTGAAGGGACTGGAGGGCGGCCTCCTGCCCGGGCAGGGCGTCGTACCCGGCCTGGAGGGCCTGGCGGCGGGCGGCGAGGGTGGTCAGCTCGCGTTTGGCGTCCTGGTGCTCGGTCTCCAGCCGGTCCCAGGCCTGGCGGGTGGCCTTGTGGGCCTGGACGGCCGGCTCGCAGGCGGCGGAGCGGCGGGCGGAGCGCAGTTCCTCGGCCCTGGCTTCGCGGCCGGGCTTGCCGGCCTGGAACCGGGCCTCCTCCTGCTGGAGCTGGTCCCGGTCCCGGAACTGGCCTTCCTCGCGCTGGCCGGCCTCCAGGCCCCGGCGGGCGTCGTCCCGCCCGGCCATGGCCTGGCGGCGGGCCTGTTCGGCCATCCCGGCGGCGTCCTGCAGGCCCTGGTCCAGGGCCTCGGCCCGCGCTGCATCCAGGGGATCGCCGCCCTGGGCGGCCTGGAGCTGGGCCTGGAGCCCGGCCAGGTCCAGGTCCGCCGCCCTGGCGCGCTCCTTCACCAGGCTGGTGAGGCGGTTGTGGTCCTCCACCGGGAACAGCTTCTGCAGGATGGCCTGGCGGCTGGCGGTGTCCATCTCCAGGAAATTCTGGAACTCGCCCTGGGGCAGCACCAGGATCCTGGAGAACTCGGCGTGGGTGAGGCCCAGGAGTTCCTGGACGCTGCGGTCCATGTCGCTGGAGCGGGTGGCCAGCACGTCCCAGCCGCCAGGCTTGAGGACCTTGAGGGTGTAGGCGTCCTCCTGGACCCAGCCGGCGCCCTTCTTCCTGGGGCGGAACAGGTGCGGGGCGCGGGTGGCCAGGTAGCGCCGGCCCTTCACCTCGAACTCGAACTCGGCCAGGGTGCTCTGGCCCTCGACGGCGTTCTTGCAGCGCAGCGTCTCGGGGGTGCGGGTGCCCAGCGGCCGGCCGTAGAGGGAGTAGCAGATGCCGTCGAACAGAGTGGTCTTGCCGGCGCCGGTGTCGCCGGTGATGAGGAACAGCGGGTCGAGGGCGGTGAAGTCCAGGCTGGCGGCGCGCCCGAAGTACGGGCCGAAGTTCTCGAGGGTCAGGCGGACGGGTCTCACTGGAGCTCCTCCCGTCCGAGTTCCTGCACGAACTGCTCCACCAGGGCCGCCCGGCTCGCCACGCAATCGTCCTCCAGGCCGATGTCGGCGGCGAACTGGCGGAAGTCGGTGAGCAGGTCCCCGCCCCTCTGGGGGGCCGCGGGCACCGGGGCGCCCTCCCCGGCCCCCCGCCCGTCGCCGGCGTAGGCCAGGCTGCACAGGTAGCGGAAGCGCTGCTTGAGGACCTGGAAGGGGTTGGCGCCGGTCTCGGCGGCGGCCAGGGTGATCTCCACCAGGCATTCGGCATCGGCCTGGTAGCGGGGGTCCTCCACCAGATCCCGGAAGGTCCCGGACAGGCGGCGCATGGGGCGGGGGATGGCCAGGGGGACCGGCTCCACCCGGGGCGCCCCTGCGCCATCCAGGTCCACCGAGAGCAGGGCCTTGGTGTCGTGGGCCTCGGAAAAGGAGTAGGGCAGCGGGGAGCCGGAGTACCACACGCGGTCCAGGACCTTCTGGCACCGGTGCAGGTGGCCCAGGGCGGCGTAGTCGAAGCCGTCGAACAGGCCCGGGTCCACTTCGGTGGCGGTGCCCACCAGGACCCGTTCCGAATCGGACGGGCGTCCCCCCCGGGTGAAGCAGTGGGCCACCGCCACCTGGGCGGCGCAGCGGTCCTGGCCGGGGCGGATGCGCTCCAGGGCCAGGGCCAGGGTCTCGGCCTGGGTGCGCAGGGCGGGCTCGCCCGCCTCCGGGCCGCCGTCCAGGTCGCCGGCCCAGAGGAAGGGCACCAGCCACGCCTGCAGGCGCTCGCCCTTCGGGTTGCGCAGTTCCACCGGGCGCTCCAGGTCCTCCGCCCCGCCCCGCACGTGGATGCCCGCCAGGGCCAGCGCGTCGGCGGCGTAGGCGATGCGGGCGGCCGAGTCGTGGTTGCCGGCGATGGCCAGCAGGGGCAACGCCGGGCAGGCGGCGCGCAGGTCCCGCAGGAAACCGCTCCACAACCGCACCGCCCCCTCCGAGGCCAGGCTGCGGTCGAACAGGTCGCCGCTGATGACCAGGGCGTCGTAGCCGCCGGCGCGGCAGCAGTCCACCACCTGGCCCAGGACCTGGCGCTGGTCCTCCAGCAGGGAGTAGTCGTACAGGATCCGTCCCAGGTGCCAGTCGGAGGTGTGGAGAATGCGCATGGACCCTACCTTACCCGGGGATGGCGCCGGCCGGCATCTTCATCCCCCCACCCGGGCCAGGAAGGCCTCGATGCGGGGCTTGGGCCAGCGGATGCAGTAGGCCGGCCGCAGGTCCTTGAGGCGCTGGTTGCAGAAGGTGCACCCGGGGGCGCAGGGGTTGATGGCCTGCTCCCGCCCCTCCCGCACCTTGCGCGGCCACAGGGGGTCCGCCAGCAGGACCCGGGCCAGCCCCACCAGGTCCGCCTGGCCGGTCTCCAGCACCCGCTCGGCGGCCGCGGGGGTCTGCATGCGGCCGGCGGCGATGACCGGCAGCCCGGGCACGGCTTGTTTCACCGCCTGGGCCTGGGGCGCCATGGAGGCCTCCCGGCGGTCCGCCTCCAGGTACGCGGGCAGCGGGAAGGCGTCGTAGCATCCGGCCATGACCGACAGGTAGGTGACCCCGGCCCGGGCCAGGGCCTGGGCGAAGGGGAGGGCTTCCGCCAGGGTCAGCCCCCCCGGCACATATTCCTCGGCCATGAACCGGTAGCCCACCGGGAACCCCACCCCCACTTCCGCCCGCACCGCCGCCACCACCTCCAGGGGAAAGCGCATGCGCCGCTCCGGATCGCCGCCGTAGCCGTCCTGGCGCAGGTTGGTGCGGGGCGACACGAACTGGGGCAGCAGGTAGCCGGTGCCCCCGTGCAGCTCCACCCCATCGAAGCCCGCCTCCCGGGCGCGCCGGGCGCCGGCGGCGAAGGCTTCCACCACCCGGAGGATGTCCTCCGGACCCATGGCCCGGGGCCAGGCGCCCCAGGTTGCCACGGCGCTGGGGGCGATGCGGTCCGGCCGCCGGGCGTAGCGCCCCGCGTGGTGGATCTGCAGCACCGCCGGCACGCCCTGCCCCCGGATGGCCGCCGCCAGGCGGGCCAGGCCGGGAATGAAGCGGTCCTCGGAGATCAGCAGGGTGCGCGGGTTGCCCAGGCCGCAGGGCTCCACCGTCACGTTCTCCACCACCACCAGCCCCGCGCCGGACCGGGCCATTTCCCGGTAGTAGTCCAGCACCAGGCCGTTCACCAGGTGGTCCTCGTCCGGGTAGGCCAGGTAGAGGGGCAGGCTGACGATGCGGTTGGCGAGGCTCAGGGGGCCCAGGCGGAAAGGGGAGAAGAGGCGGCCGGACACATGGTTCTCCGGGGAATGGACCATGGTACGCCCGGAACCGTGACGCATCGGTTCAATCGTGTTCCGATCGGGCGCCCGCAGGTTCCTTTCGCCGGGTGGGGTGTCACGGCCGTATGGCATTCACCCGGAGTTCGTAATTGCGCACCAGAGGCTCCATGTCCACCAGGAATTCCTTGTCCCTCGGCAGGTCGTGGGTGCGCCGGACATCCTGGCCGGCGTAGGCCTTGATGGCGTCCAGGCTTTCCCAGTAGGAGATCACCTGGAATTCCACGAACTCATCCCCCGCGGGCCCCCCGTCCACCCGCATGAGCTGGTAGCCGAGGTTGCCTTTTATGGTCGGGAACTTCTGGATGGCGGCCGCCAGGTATTGCTCGTATTCATCGGCCTTGGCGCGGGGCGTGGTGCCGTGCCACACCCGCGCGATGACCCGTTGTCCCGGCCTGGACGCCATGGCCAGCAAGCCATTGGCATCTGTTTGGGCCGGCCACGCCGGCGTGCCGGCGAGCATGCCGAGACTGAGAGCCACTACGAAGGAAAAATCCAGGAAGCGCATCGCGAACCTCCTCTCGCCCCATGGACCCAAACATGCTTCCCGCCTGGCTGGCCGGCCATGGCACTGGCGGACAACCTTGCTGCGATTAAGGACATAACGAGCAAAAAAGAGAAACAACGCCTTGCCTGGAACGTCGTCGAAGCTCGAACGTTGTATTAAAATCGCATGAAAATGATGTATAAATTTCATTAAAAATTTAAAAAACGTAAAAGAGTGGCGGGACTCTCTGTCCGAATCGGCAAAAAACTTTATATTAACTTCATCCCTCTTTTCACCGAGGCGCAACCACCGTCCGCCCGATCCCGGCGTAGCGTCTGTCCATTCCAGCCGGCCCTGGTCATTTACTGCCCTCTTGACCCCCTTTTTATTCCTGGAGGTGCCTCATGCTGCCCCAGATCAACACCGGCAACACCGGGTTCATGATCCTGTGCGCCAGCCTGGTCATGCTCATGACCCCCGGCCTGGCCTTCTTCTACGGCGGCCTGGTGCACCGCCGCAACGTGCTGGGCATCATGATCCAGAGCTACGTGTCCATGGGCTGGACCACCGTGCTGTGGTGCGCCTTCGGCTACTCCATGTGCTTCGGCCCCACCGTGGGCGGCATCATCGGCAATCCCTTCACCCACGCCTTCATGCGCGGGATCGACCTGCACACTCTCTGGCGGGGCAATGCCACCCTGGGCATCCCCACGTTCGTGCACGTGGCCTACCAGATGATGTTCGCCATCATCACCCCGGCCCTGATCACCGGCGCCTTCGCCAACCGGGTGACCTTCAAGGCCTACATGTGGTTCCTGACCGCCTGGCTGATCTTCGTCTACTTCCCGTTCGTCCACATGGTCTGGTCCCCCCAGGGCCTGCTGGCGCGGTGGGGCGTGCTGGACTTCGCCGGCGGCATCGTGGTGCACAACACCGCCGGCCTGGCCGCCCTGGCCTCGGTGCTCTTCGTGGGCCGGCGCAGGGACGTCGAGGTCGTTCCCCACAGCATCCCGCTGGTGGCCCTGGGCACCGGCCTGCTGTGGTTCGGCTGGTACGGCTTCAACGCCGGCAGCGAGTTCCAGGTGGACTCGGTGACCACCTCGGCTTTCGTCAACACGGACTTCTCCGCCTCCTTCGCCGCGGTCACCTGGCTGGTGGTGGAATGGCTCAACCACCGGCAACCCAAGTTCCTCGGCCTGCTCACCGGCGCCGTGGCCGGGCTGGCCACCATCACACCCGCGGCCGGCTATGTCTCCCCGGCCATCGCCGCGCTCATCGGGGTGATCGCCGGCGTCGTCTGCTACTACGCCGTCGCCCTCAAGAACCGCCTGGGCTGGGACGACGCCCTGGATGTGTGGGGCGTGCACGGGGTGGGCGGCTTCGTCGGCATCGTCCTCCTGGGCCTGTTCGCCGACAGGGCCTGGAACCCCAACGTGGTCACCAACGGCCTGCTCACCGGCGGCGGCTTCAGCTTCTTCGGCAAGCAGCTGGCGGCGGTGGCGGTCTCTTCCGTCTGGGCCTTCGTCTTCACCTACGGCATGCTGTGGATCATCAACCGCATCACCCCGGTGAAGGTGGGCGAGGGGGTGGAGGAACAGGGCCTGGACATGGGCCTGCACGGGGAGCAGGCCTATACGGGCACGCTCTAGGTCTGACGGCGGCGGGCGCCGGTAGTACTAGCCTTGCTGCCCGTAGTAGGCGTGCTTCCCGTGCTTGCGCAGGAAATGCTTGTCCAGGAGCTGCCTGGCCATGCGCTCCGGCTCCCCGGCGACCCCGACAGCAGGGCGATGCGCGCCACCTCCTCCAGGACCACGGCGCTCTCCACCGCCTCCATCGGGCCCTCGCCCCAGGTGAAGGGCCCGTGGCTGCGCACCAGCACCGCGGGCATGGCGGCCGGGTCGAGGCCCCGGGTGCGGAAGGTCTCGGCGGCCAGTTCCACGGCGCTGCGCAGGATGCTCCGGGCGCGCCGGCGCACGGCGGGATCGGCGCTGCCCAGGGGGAAGCGCCGGTGGCCCGAGAGGCAGATGGACCGGACCGGCACCCCGGTGGCCCGGACCGCCTCCACCAGGGCCCGGCGCTCCCGGGCGGGCCAGGCGGTGCGGACCAGCCGGGCGTCGGATTCGTCCATGGACATTTCCAGGTAGTCGTAGCCGGCCCGCCGCGCGGCCTCCTGCAGGCTTGGCCAGGCCAGGCCCGGGGCAGCGCCTTCTCGTAGATCCCCAAGGTCGGGCGGCGGCGTGGGGCCATGCTGGACCTCCGGCGGCGGTGCCATGAGCCGCGATACGTCCATGCTGCGCCGGTGGCTGGCCAACTCCCGTCTGCTGCTGATCCTGAACGAGGGCCTGACCCTGCCCCGGGCCATCCGCAACTGGGCCGCCTCCCGGGGGGCGGTCAGGCGGTAGCCCTCCGTTCCGGGGCGGGCGTGTCCCGATCGTCGCCCTGATCGTCGCCGCCCGTTCGCTTACGCGAACGGGCGGCGACGTTGGATCCGGGGCCTGTTTGGATGGGGTTTACTGCCAGGTGTACTGCTGGACGGTGTAGGCGGTCCAAGCGATGGTGGGAGGTGTGGCCGTGGTGTCAAGCACGGGCCGGACCCAGACCTGGTCCAGGCTGAAGGTGTTCTGGCCAGGGGGCACCAGCAGGGTGGCCCAATCGCCTGACGGCACGGGAATGATGTAGGTGAAGGTGTTGCTGGAGCTCGTATAGCTGGCCGAGGAGACGACCGTCTGGAGGTCACCCGAGTAGAGCAGGGTGACGGTCACCGGGCTGGAGACGGCGGAGGCGAAATTGAACCAGGGGTTCAGGCAGGTCACGCCCATGGTGCCGGAGCCGGCGCCGCCATCCACGTAGGCCGTGGTGATGACCGAGGTGTGCAACTGCTCGGGCTCGAGCACCAGCTGGTACACCTGCCAGGAGCCGGAGACCCCGTCCCAATAGAGGCCCGCATGGCCGGTGACAGGCAGCATGGCGGTCTGGGAGGCGGTGAAGACCGAAACCAGGTCGGCGACGGCGGTGTCGGCGCCGGAGGGAAGGCCGAAGTACCACCAGCTGAAGGCGTTGGTGGGATCGCCGGCATTCTGGTAGTAGTTCCAGACCCGGGGGGCCATATCGCCGATGCCGCAGGTAAGGCCGGCCGCCATGGGCGGGGGAGCGGCCGCCATGAGGGGGAAGCCGAAGGTGATGCCGGTGGTGGTGGCGGAGCCAATGAACCCTTCGTCATAGGCCGATTCCACGTTGACTGTGGCGGCATCGCCGGTCGTGCTGTTCAGCGTCACATCCACCCGGCAGCCGCGCCAGATGTCGGCGAGGTAACCGGTGCCGGTGCCCATGGCGACGCTGGTGCGGAAAGTCCAGACGGTATTGGCGTCCACGGTCACGGTCTGGAGGGTCCAGCCTTTGTTCCTGGCGGTGGCGGTGACGGCCGGGGCATAGATCTTGAAACTGTTGCTGCCGGGCATGACCCTGCGGACCAGGCCCTCGGGGGTCCAGGCGGGGAGGGTGGCGGCGCTGGCGGCATAGAACACGCGGCGGGCGTAGAGGGTCCCATCGGCGTTGAGGTTGGCGTCCACCAGGGCGTAGACGCTGTCGACGATGCCGGTGGAGCTGCCCGCGGCCTGGGTATCGGCATCCCAGTAGACGGTGTTGGCGTCCACTTCATACGTGAAGGTATTGCTGGACGCATCGGTGATGGCAAAGCTGGCCGGCGTGGTCGTGGTGGCCGCGGTCACCGCGGTCACCTGGCCCAGCTTGCGGGTGAACTGCAGGTCCTGCACATGGGCGGGAAGGGCCCTGTGCCGCACCTGGAGGTCGAGGACGACCTCCGTAACACCGCCGAGAGTCGTCTCGACGATGGAGAGAGGATCGCTCAGGTCGAAGTCCCCCATGAGCGTCGTCGTTCCAGTCGTGGACACCTCGAAGGCGGGAGACAGGGCCACGTCGATGGTGCCGCTGCCCTTCACGGTGATGTTCGCGGAGGGGATGGTGAAGCCACTGTCGTCCACCAGGGTCATGGTGGAAGGGTTGGTGTTGATCACGAACTGGAGGGTGGAGTAGGTGCCGGCCGGCACCGGGACGCTGCCCAGGAGCGTAGCCACCTGGCTGAGGTCCACCAGGTTCACCATGGTGGGTGTGCTGGAGCCCGAGGGCGGCCAGATCGGAGTGGGGGTCTGGGAGCCCTGGGGAATCAGGCTGGCGGATACGAGCTGCACCGACACTTCCTGCCAGCTGTCGGAAGGGGCGTCCGTGATGGCCAAGTTGACGTTGGGGCTGCCGGCGGGCGTGACCCCCGCGCTGGAGCCGCCACCGCCGCCGCATCCGGATAGGAGGGCAAGTGCGGCGAGGCCACTCGTGAAGGCCACTGATCGGATGAAACGGGAACAATCCATATGACCTCCTGAAGGGAGAACGGCGTTAAACCTTAATGAAGTCATGGATTTAAGCTGCGACTTTAGCTATCTGTCGCCATTGTCCACGGAATACTCCCGGTTAGCATAGGACCAAAAGCGGGAAGGTAAAGTGTACAGATCGTTACTTCCCATGGGGTACAGGGGGCCGTTGTCCATCCAGACCGCTACCAGGACCGGCCAAAATGAATAATTTAATAATTTAAAATATCACCTGACAAAGCGGCTTCCTGGAGATGCCAGGAGCCGTTGAAGCCGGGCCATGCCTCCGTTCGTGGTGCCTTGCGCAATTTTTTATCGTTTTCAGGCTCGACTACGGTGAAAAAGGCTCCGGCCGGGCCAGTAGATTCTTATTCATCCGTGCGTCGCACCTTGACCGTGTCAATGGCCCCGTGGGCTGTCCGTCCAGCCAATGAAGACACCCGGTGAGTGGGGAGCCCTGCGCATGGAAGCCATCCTGACGGCCGACGAGATCCGCAAGGCGCACGAGCGCATCCGGCCGCACATCCGGCATACGCCCCTGCTCCGGGCCGAACGGCTGGATGAGCGGCTGGGCTGCCAGGCCCTCCTCAAGCCGGAGATGTTCCAGGTCACCGGCTCGTTCAAGGCGCGGGGCGCCCTGAGCAAGGCTCTGCTTCTCCGGCCGGAGGAGAAGGAGCGCGGGCTGATCGCCTCCTCGTCGGGTAACCATGCCCAGGCGCTGGCGTATGCGGGCCGGCTGGTCGGCGCCAAGGCCATCCTGGTGGTGCCCCACGATGCCTCGAAAGCGAAAATCGACCGGACCCGGGCCCTGGGCGCGGAGGTGATCCAGTTCGAGGGGGAGCAGTCCGCCCGCTGGGCCTTCGTGGACGAACTGATCGAAAGCCGGCACTACACCATGGTGCACGCCAGCGAAGACCCGGCGGTGATGGCTGGACAGGGCACCATCGCCCTGGAAGTCCTGGAGGATGCCCCCGACATCGACACCATCGTGGTGCCGCTGGGCGGCGGCGGCCTCCTGTCGGGGATCGCGGCGGCGGTCAAGGGCATCGCCCCCCGCATCCGGGTGGTGGGCGTGGAGCCTGCCCTGGCCCCGAAGTACTGCGTGAGCCGGCGGCAGGGGCAGCCCACCAGGGTCCCGGCGGGCCCCTCCATCGCCGATGGCGTGAAGGAGGAGCTTACCGGCCCCAACGCCTACGCCTGCATCGAGCGCTGGGTCGACGAACTGGCAGTGGTCGACGAGCGGTACATCCAGGAAGGCCTGCGGCTGCTGGCGGAGGAGGCCAAACTGTTCGCCGAGGGGGCGGCGGCGGTGGGGATCGGGGCCGTCCTCTCCGGGCAACTCCAGGTGCCGCCTTCGGCCAAGGTATGTTTCGTGCTGAGCGGCGGCAACTGGGATATGGAGAAGTACATCTCTGCCTGCAATCGGACCTGACCGGGAAAGGAGCCATCCATGAAGACGCTGCTGCTCACGAAAGAGGAAGTGCGCGGCCTGATCAGCATGAAGGAAGTGATCGGCGCGGTGGAGGAGGCGTACCGGGCCTTCAGCTCCGGCCAAGTGCTCCAGCCAGGGTACATGGGCATCCATCTCCCCGCGCCCCGCGGCGAGATGGATTTCAAGGCCGGCTACTACCGGTCCAACGAGGTGATCTCCCTGAAGGCCTCCTCCGGGGGGTTCGGGGAGAATCCGCAAGCCTTCGGCCTGCCCACCGGCATGGGGACCATCCTGCTGTTCGACGCCAGGACCTGCGCCCTGGTCTGCGTCATGGACGGAAGCCTGATCACCGGCCTGCGCACCGGAGCGGCGGGGGCGGTGTCCGTCAAGGCCCTGGCGCGCAAGGATGCCCGGCGGATCACCTCCATCGGCAACGGCAACCAGGCGCGGATGCAGATCCGGGCCATCGCGGAGGTCCACCCGATCGAAGCGGTCCACGCCTGGGACGAGAACCCGGAGGCGTCGGCGCAGTTCAAGGCCGACCTGGAAGGCGAGTCCAGGATCCCGGTGCGGGTGGCGGGCTCCAAGCGTGAGGCCGTGGAGCAGGCCGACATCCTGATCACCACCACCCGGGGCAAGGGCTCGCTGGTGGAGGCCGGCTGGGTCAAGCCCGGCACCCACATCATCGCCATCGGCACCGACCAGCTGGGCAAGCAGGAGCTGGATCCCGAGGTGTTCCGCCACGCGAAGATCGTGAACGACTCCATCGAGCAGTGCGTCCAGAAAGGCGAGACCTGGCATCCCCTGAGCCGGAACATCATCACCCGGGACGACATCCACGGCGAGATCGGCCAGATCCTGCTGGGGGAGAAGCCCGGGCGGGAGGACGACGACGAGATCACGATCTTCGACTCCACCGGGATGGCCATCCAGGACAACACCACCGCCCACCGGATCTACCGGAACGCCGTGCAGCGCGGGGTGGGCACCAGCTTCGAGTTCTTCTAGCGCCCCTCCGCTTTGCCGGCGATCCCGTCCAGTTCCGCCAGGGCCTGGTCGGGCAGCGCCAGCCGGGCGGCGGCCAGGTTCTCGCGCAGGTGGGCCAGCGACGAGGTGCCGGGGATCAGCAGGATGTTGGGCGACCGGTGCAGCAGCCACGCCAGGGCCGCCTGCATGGGGGTGACGCCCTGCCGGCCCGCCACGGCGGACAGGGTGCCCGACTGCAGCGGCGTGAACCCGCCCAGGGGGAAGAACGGCACATACGGGATGCCCTGCCGGGCGAGATCGTCAATCAGGCCGTCGTCGTGGCGGTAGGCCACGTTGTAGTTGTTCTGCACGCACACCACCTCGGTGATCGCCTGCGCCTCGGCCACCTGGGCGGCCGTGGCGTTGCTCAGCCCGATGTGCCGGATCAGCCCCCGGCGCTTGAGCTCGGCCAGCACCGTCACTTGCTCGGCGATGGACCCCTCCGCGGTGCCGTGGCCCGTCCCCATCACCCGGTAGTTGACGATGTCGAGGGCCTCCAGGCCCAGGTTGCGCAGATTGTCGTGGACCCCGGCGGTCAACTCCCGGGGCGAGATGGCCGGCTGCCAGGACCGGTCCGCCGGCCGGCGTCCCCCCAGCTTGGTGACGATCACCAGTCCCGCCGGGTAGGGGTGCAGGGCCCGCCGGATGATCTGGTTGGTGACGTGCGGCCCGTAGTAGTCGCTGGTGTCGATATGGTTCACGCCGGCCGCGAGGGCCTCGCGCAGGACCGCCACAGCCCCCTCCGGGTCCGTGGGCGGCCCCCACACGCCGGGGCCCGCCAGCCGCATCGCGCCGTAGCCCATCCTCCGGACGGTCAGGGCGGTGCCGGGGAACGTGAACGAACCGCCGAGCGGACTTGCATTGCTGGCCATGGTCATCTCCTTGATCAGTCGTCCGGCGGCATCGCCCTTTCTGGGCCTTCGCCGTTACCTTCGCCTGCCCGCCGTGAGGTGTCAACGGTCCGGGCGGGGAACTCGCCGAGGCGGGTCGATCGGCGTTTCAAGCCACGGTTTGCCTTGGCCGGCTTGAACCCCTTCGCGGAAGCCCAAAGGTGAAATATTCTGTAGAGGCTAGGCGAGTCCTTGATCCATGCGGTAATGTCCGACCTCAACCCTCGAGGTGAACCATGGGCCCAATCAAAAGGTTATTAGCCGTTGGACTTTTTCTGGTGATAATTCTGGCGATTTTTCAACTATCTGGGCTCAGGGAACATTTCAATCTTGGGTTTTTGCAGCATAAAATCATGGATAACAAAATCAGCGGTTTAATCATTTTTATTGTACTTTTTTCCCTGGGCAACCTGATTCAAATTCCAGGCTGGATTTTTCTCGCTGCCGCGGTCTTGACCTTGGGCCGGATGTGGGGAGCGGCCGCCACCTATGTTGCAGCTACCATCTCCTGCATTATTACATATTTGATCATCAGATTCATTGGCGGTGATGCCTTGCGGCAAGTAAAAAATAAAATTGCGATAAAATTGCTCGAACAATTGGATTCCCACCCAGTCTGGAATGTACTTTTGCTGAGAACGCTATTCCAGACCGTCCCGGCTCTGAATTATGCCCTCGCTGTGTCAGGGATCAAATTCCGGGATTACCTTATTGGAACCATGCTGGGGCTGCCAGTACCGATTCTGGTGTATTGTGTGTTTTTTGATTATATGAAAACAATATTCAAATTGAGCTGAAAAAGGCGACTCAACGACCCGGTTGCCGGACGCTTGGTGGGCCGTGCTGGATCAGGCCGTGCCAGGCGCCAGACTCCGAGAGGAAATTGGCCAGTAAAGACTGGCCGCTACGGTGGCGTTTATGTTTACCTGATGGCATCCCCGGGGGTCCCATGATTCTGGTCGTGAACTGCGTGCTGTCGGAAACCCTTGCCCAGGGATTCGAGGAATCGATGGCCTGGAGCCTGGAAGGCTGCGGGGTGGCCACCCGGGTGGTGCGCTGGACCGGCCTGCCGGATCTTGGCGACCCCTCGGTCTATTCCCACCTGATCCTCTCCGGCTCGGAGGCCTCGGTCACCGAGGAGCAGGCCTGGGAGCAGGCCCTGGGTGACCTGGTGCGCCAGTTCGTGGCCGCCCGCAAGCCGGTGCTGGGCATCTGCTACGGCCACCAGTTCCTGGCCAAGACCTTGGCCGGCCCGGGCCACGTGCGCCGGGCCGCCAAGTCCGAAGTGGGGTTCCTGGACCTGCCCCTGGCACCCAACCCTCTGTTCCACGGCCTGGGCCAGCCCCTGGTGATGGTCACCCACGACGACGAAGCCTTCGACCTTCCGGAGGCGTTCGAGGTGCTGGCCTCCAGCCCGGACTGCTCCGTGCACGCCTTCCAGTACCGGGGCCTTGCCGTGTGGGGAACCCAGTTCCACCCGGAGTGCGATGCCCAGCATGGGGAACAGATCTGGAGGGAGCGGTTCAGCAGCACCCCGGAGCAGGTTCCCCCGCCGCCGCGGCAGCCGGAGCGGTTGGAGCGGAACCGGCAGCTGTTCCGCAACTTCGTGGCCGCCGGGAACCAGGAAGCGGATCCGGAGGTCCGCGAAGCCTGCCTGGGGCTGTGAGCCGGATGGCCCCGGCGGCGGAAATCCTCGAATCCTTGCGCCGGTGCGTGGGGAACGAGCATGTGCTGGATTCCGACCTGGACCGCTTCGGCTACTCGTACGACTCCTCGTTCCTGCCCATGGAGCCGCCGCACCGGCCCGACCTGGTGGTGCGGCCCCGGACGTGCGAGCAGGTGTCCGGGGTCATGGCCATCGCCCACCGGCACGGGATCCCGGTCACCCCCCGGGGCGCCGCCACCGGCCGCACGGGCGGTTCGGTGCCCTTGCGGGGGGGCATCGCCCTGGCGCTGGACCGCATGAACTCGATCCTCGAACTGGACGAAGCCAACCTGACAGTGACGGCCGAACCCGGAGTGCGCACCATCGACCTGTACGACCACTGTGCCGCCCGGGGGCTGTTCTACCCGCCCGACCCGGCCAGCTGGAAGTTCTGCACCCTCGGCGGCAACGTGGCGGAGAACGCCGGCGGCATGAGGACGGTCAAGTACGGGGTGACCCGGAACTACGTCATGGGCCTGCAGGTGGTCCTGGCCGACGGGGCGGTCCTGGAGACCGGCGGCAAGGCCGTCAGGAACATCACCGGCTACGACCTGACCAGCCTGTTCACCGGCTCCGAGGGCACCCTGGGCATCATCACCCGGGTCCTGCTGCGGCTGATCGCCATGCCCAAGGCCAGGACCGTGGCGCGGATCCTGTTCGCGTCCCTGGATGACGGCTGCGCCACGGTCCAGCGCCTGCTCCAGGAGGGCATGGTCCCTTCCATCGCCGAGATCATGGACCACCTCTGCCTGGAAGCGGTGGCCCGGCAGCGCAGGCTGGACCTGCCCGAAGCCGCCAGGGCCTGCGTGCTCATCGAAGTGGACGGCGAGGACGCCGCCGCCCTGGCCGCGCAGACCGCGCGCATCCGTGCCGTGGCGGCCGAGTGCGGCAGCCTGGAGTTCCGGGAGGCCCGGGACCGGGCCGAAGTGGACGACCTGTGGGCGGTGCGCCGCAGCCTGAGCCAGGCCCTCATCGCCCTCGCCCCGGACCGGCTGGGGGAGGACATCTCGGTGCCCCGGGGCGCCTTCCCGGAGGTGGTGCGGCGGATCGAGGCCATTTCCCGCCGGCATGGGCTGCTCATTCCCATCTTCGGCCATGCCGGGGACGGCAACCTGCATCCCGGGGTGCTGTGCGACCTGGCCGCCCCTGGGGAGGCTGAGCGGGTGGAACGGGTGGTGAGCGAGATCTTCGACGCCGCCCTGGCCCTGGGGGGCACCCTGACCGGCGAGCACGGGGTGGGCGTCACCAAGCGCCCGTACCTGGCGCGGGCCCTGGGGGAGCCGGGCGTCGCGGCCCTGCGGGCGGTGAAGGGAGCCCTGGACCCCACAGGCATCCTCAACCCGGGGAAGATGTGGTGAGCCGTCCGCAGCCGGGAACCGCCGGCGAATGGGGTCATACTTGAGACATCCCTTCCCCATCTTCTCGGCCTGAACCGGAGGAATTCCATGCTTGGTGCGGATCTGCTGGTCCAGATGCTGATCAACTACGGAGTCGAAGTGGTCTTCGGCGTGCCCGGGGACACCAGCGTGCCGTACTACGAGGCGCTGCAGCGGCGGGCCGGGGACATCCGCCACGTGCTGGCCCGGGACGAGCGTTCGGCGGGCTCCATGGCCGACGCCTACGCGCGGCTGGGCGACAAGCCGGCGGTGTTCGACTGCCCGTCGGGGGCGGGGGCGCTGTACTCGCTGCCGCCCCTGGCGGAAGCCAACGGGTCGTCGGTGCCGGTGATCCTGCTCACCCTGGACCTGCCGCTGGCCAGCGAGGGGCGGGGGGCGCTCACGGAGCTGGACACCGCCCGGCTGTTCGAACCGGTGACCAAGATGTCGGTGCAGGTCAAGGCCGTGCACAAGCTGCCGGAGACCATCCGCCGGGCCTTCCGGGCGGCCTGCACGGGCCGGCCGGGGGCGGTGCACCTGCAGATCCCCAAGGACGTGCTGACGGCGGAGCTCGATCCCGCCACCGTGTCGCTGCACGCCGAGCCGGAGTGCCGCACCTTCCCGGCCTACCGGGCCGGCGCGGCGCCGGGGCTGGTCCAGGACCTGTACGGGCTGCTGGCGGCGTCCCGCCAGCCCCTGATCGTGGCCGGAGGCGGGGTGAACCGGTCCCGGGCCGGCGCGGCGCTGGCGGAACTGGCCACCCGGCTGGACGTGCCGGTGGTCTGCACCCTCACCGGGCAGGGGGCGCTGCCCGGGGACCATCCGCTGGCCATGGGCGTCATCGGCGACAACGGCTTCCACCCCCATGCCAACCGCGCCCTGGAGGAGGCCGACCTGGTGCTCTTCGTGGGCTCCCGGGTGGGGTCGGTGGTGACGTCGGACTGGACCTTCCCCAGCAGGACCCTGCACCGGCGGGTCGCCCAGATCGACATCGACCCCGGGCACCTGGGCAACACCTTCGAGAACCTGCTGGCCATCGCCGGCGATGCCAGGGTGGTCCTGGGCCAGATGCTGGAGGGCGTGCCGGCGGGGCTGGACCCGGCCCGCTGGGGGGACTGGGTGCGCCGCCTGGGCCAGTACCGCGCCCGCTTCTGGGACCACGCCGGGCGGGTGATGGGCCTGGACGACGTGCCCCTGCGCCCGGAGCGGGTGATGGGGGAGTTCAACCGCAGCCTCCAGCGGCACGGGCGGGCCGTGCACCTGCTGGCCGATCCCGGCACCCCCACCCCCTACCTGGCGCGCTTCCTGCGCCTGGGGGACCTCTCGGCGGACTTCGTCATCCCGCGCGCCTTCGGCGCCCTGGGCGTGGCACTGCCGGCGGCGGTGGGCGCCTGGCAGGCCGACCCGGCCAGGCGCCCGGTGGCGATGTTCGGGGACGGCTCCTTCAACATGGCGGTGGGCGAACTGGAGACCCTGGTGCGGCTGGAGGTGCCGGCGGTGCTGATGCTGTTCAACAACGCCTGCTTCGGCTGGGTGAAGGGGCTGCACCGCCTGCGCGGGCACGAGGCGTGCTTCGGCGTGGACTTCCTGCCGCCGCGGGGGCAGGCCATCGCCGAGGCGTTCGGGCTCAAGGCCTGGACCGTGGAGACGCCGGCCCAGCTGGCGGCGGCCCTGGATGCGGCGTTCGACTGCCAGGGACCCTGCCTGCTGGACATCCACGTGGAGTCCATGGCCGACCGCCTGCCGCCGGTGTATTCCTGGCAGAGGAAGGCGGGAGAGGATCCGCTGGCCCTGGAACCGCGGGATGCCGGCTATCCCAGGAGATCACTGGCATCGCGGTGAGCCTGGCCGGCATCTGCCTTGAGCCAACCTCGAGCGCAACCTGGTGGTTTGCGCAGCCCAGCCGCGGGGGCCTTTCCAGCCCGCTTGCGCAGGGCGGTGAAATCGAGGGGCAAGGCCCGGACAAGCCTGCGGACGCCGAACGCCCGGGCCAGAGCGACGGCAGGCGGGGGCCGTTCCGGGCTCGCTCGAATTGAACGGGACGGTCATTCATTTCGTATAACCCTGGCCAAAATGAATTCAAATTTTTGATGCAGACCTTTTATTTAAAAGGTTTAACGGGTTGGCCCCGAAAATGCATGTAGAACTCGTCCAAGCGTCCCTCATCGGGTCGCGTTCTGGAACCCTTCATCCAGTTGGACCCATCCCTGTGGCCTGGACGTGTCCGGCCATGAGGGCCGGCGGATTCCCCGGGCTGCTTCCTGGACCCCTCAGGGTTCCAGCCCCGTTGATCCAGCTTTCGCCACCGACGCCATGAATTCCGAACCATTGCCCCCGCAAGGCCACAAGGACCTTCCGCCATGCGCTATTCCACTCTGTGCGTCCCTGCCCTGGTCGTGACCTCCACCGCGCTGGCCCTGGTGGGCGCGCTGCCAGTCCAGGCCTCCGACATGGACCGCAAGACCGAGACCTCCGCCATGGAATCCTACAATTTCAAGACCTACCTGAAGGATGACACCATCATGGTCTATTCCTCCGCGGGCGTGGTCACCTTGACCGGCACGGTGGCCCAGGAGGACCACAAGTCCCTGGCGCGGGAAACGGTGGCGGGCCTGCCTGGGGTGAAGAGCGTGATCAACCTGCTCACGGTGTCCGGCGCGCAGCCCGAAGAGCGCTCGGACCGCTGGATCACCATGAAGGTGAAGATGGCGCTGGCGTTCCACAAGAACGTCAGCGCCGCGGCAACCGAGGTGCAGTCCCGGAACGGTGTCGTGACCCTGTCGGGCAACGTCGACAGCGAAGCCGACAAACTCCTTACCGCCGAATATGCCATGGATGTGGAGGGAGTCACCGGGGTCCGCAACGACCTGGCGGTCACCACGGTGCCGCCGGCGCACGAGGGCCTCGGGGAGAAGGTCGATGATGCATCCATCACTGCCCAGATCAAGACCACCCTGCTCTTCCGCAAGTCCACCCACACCGTGACTACCCATGTGACGACGCGCGAAGGGGTGGTGACCCTGCGCGGGAAGGCCCGGAGCAACGAGGAGAAAAGCCTGGTGACCCGGATCGCCGAGGACATCAAGGGCGTGAAGCAAGTGAACAACCGCATGACCCTGCGCCAGCCCTGATGAAGGTCCCGGGGTCACCCCCGGGTCATCCGGACTCCGCGCCCATTCCAAAGGAGGTCCCCCATGCTCTGGACCATCGCAGTCATCCTGGTCGTGCTCTGGGCACTGGGCCTGGTCAGTGCCTACACCATGGGCGGTTTCATCCACGTCCTGCTGGTGGTCGCCATCATCATCGTCATCATCCGGGTCATCCAGGGCCGGAAAGTCCTCTGATCCCCGAATGATCCTGATGCAAGTCGCCTGCCTTCGCGGACCGCAGGCAAACCCCAAGCGAACCTTGATAGGAGGTTAGACCGTGGACAACGAGAACCTTTCCTGCACTGGCCGGGCGATCCTCGCTTTCCTTGCTGGCGCCGCCTTCGGCGCGGTGGTGATGGCCCTGGCCTCCCCCAAGTCCGGTCCGGAATGGCGCGGCGACCTGAAGTCCCTTGCCCGCCGTGCCAGACGCAGGGCCGGCGGCCTGGTGGAAGATGCCGGTGCCGCGTTGGACGAAATGAAATCGCGCACCGTCCAGGCCACCAACGATCTCAAGCGCGGGGTCGCCGATTCCATGGACGACCTGCGGGGCGGCACCGCCTCCAGGAGCACCGGGATGTAGTTCGGCTGCCGGTCTGGTACGATTCACCCTCCAGATGATGGAGAAGTCAGGCCTGTGCCCGGCGAAAAAAAAATGAATCCTCCCGACCGAGTCATCCATCCGATCTACGGCCTGCTGCCCACGGAGGTGGCAGGCTTCGGGCCGCTGGCGGAGCTGGCCTTGGACCTGCGCTGGTCGTGGCACCATGGCGCCGACGACCTTTGGCACCAGCTGGATCCGGTGCTCTGGGAACTCACCCGCAACCCCTGGGTGGTCCTTCAGACCGTCGCGCGGGATCGGCTCGAGCAGGTGCTGGCCGATCCGGCTTTCCGCAACAAAGTGGACGATCTGCTGCGTGCCAAGCGGGAGGCCGAGAAGGCGCCGGCGTGGTTCCAGCAGCAGCATCCCCAGGCGCCGCTCACCGGCGTCGCCTATTTCAGCCTGGAATTCATGCTGAGCGAAGCGTTGCCGATCTATTCCGGCGGGCTCGGCAACGTGGCCGGCGACCAGCTCAAAGCCTGCAGCGACCTGGGCGTCCCGGTCATCGGCGTGGGCCTGCTCTACCAGCAGGGCTATTTCCGCCAGGAGATCGACCGGGACGGCGCCCAGCAGGCGCTCTATCCCTTCAACGACCCCGGCCAGCTGCCGATCACGCCCGTGCGCCAAGCCAACGGCGAATGGCTGCGGCTCAAGATCGCCCTGCCCGGCTACGCAGTCTGGCTGCGCGTCTGGCAGGTGCAAGTGGGCCGGGTGAAGCTGTACCTGCTGGACAGCAACGATCCGGCGAACTTCCCCGCCCATCGCGGGATCACCAGCGAGCTCTACGGCGGGGGCAGCGACTTGCGGCTCAAGCAGGAACTGCTGCTGGGCATCGGCGGCTGGCGGATGCTGGCCGCCCTGGGCCTCCATCCGGAAGTCTGCCACCTCAACGAGGGGCATGCGGCCTTCGCCGTGCTGGAGCGTGCGCGCGCGTACATGCAGGAGGCGGGGCAACCGTTCGAGGCCGCCCTGGCCGTGACCCGGGCCGGCAACCTGTTCACCACCCACACCGCGGTGGCCGCGGGGTTCGACCGGTTCGCGCCGGCGCTGATCGACCAGTACCTCGGCGGCTATGCCCGGGAGGAACTGGGGATTCCCCTCCAGGCTTTGCTGGCCTTGGGCCGCCAGAACCCCGACGACGGGGCGGAGCCCTTCAACATGGCCTATCTGGCCATCAGGGGCAGCGGCTCGGTGAACGGCGTGAGCCGCCTGCACGGCCAGGTCAGCCGCCGCCTCTTCGGCCCCCTGTTCCCGCAATGGCCGGCGGCTGAAGTGCCGGTCGGCCATGTCACCAACGGGGTCCACATGCCCACCTGGGACTCGGCCCCGGCCGATGCGCTCTGGACGGAAGCCTGCGGCCAGGACCGCTGGCTGGGGACCATGGAATCCCTGGAACAGGACGTCCGGCGCATTCCCGACGCCCGGCTCTGGGAATTCCGCGCCGCCACCACCCTGGCGCTCGTCACCTACGCCCGGGAACGCCTGTCCAGGCAATTGGCCGGCTCCGGCGCTCCGGAGCGGGAGGTGGAGCAGGCGCGCACCCTGTTCGATCCCGACATCCTGACCCTGGGCTTCGCCCGCCGCTTCGCCACCTACAAGCGGCCCAACCTGCTGCTGCACGATCCGGAGCGGCTGCTTCGGCTGCTGGCCGATCCGCAGCGGCCGGTCCAGCTCATCATGGCCGGCAAGGCCCACCCGGCGGACCTGGACGGGCAGGCCCTGATCCAGGAATGGACCCGCTTCATCCGCCGGCCGGAAGTCCGGCCCCACGTGGTCTTCCTCAGCGACTACGACATGCGGCTGACCGAGCAGCTGGTGCAGGGCGTGGACGTCTGGGTGAACACCCCGCGCCGGCCCTGGGAGGCCTGCGGCACCAGCGGCATGAAGGTGCTGGTGAATGGCGGCATCAATCTGTCCGAGCTGGACGGCTGGTGGGCCGAAGCCTACAGCCCCGAACTGGGCTGGGCCCTGGGCGACGGCCTGGAACATGGCGAGGATCCGGACTGGGACGCGGCCGAAGCCGTGGCCCTGTACGAGCAGCTGGAGCGGGAGGTGGTCCCGGACTTCTATACCCGCGACGCCCAGGGCATCCCCACCGCCTGGACCGCGCGCATGCGGGAAAGCATGGCCCGGTTGACCCCGCGCTTCTCCGCCAACCGCACGGTGCGGGAATACACCGAGCAGCACTACCTGCCCAACGCCGCCGCCTACCTGGCGCGCAGCGCCGGCCAGGGCGCCTGGGGCCGGCAGATGGTGGACTGGCGGCAAGCCGTCGACCAGGAGTGGGCCAAGCTGCATTTCGGCGCCTGCAAGGTCGAGACGACCGGCCAGCAGCATCGGTTCGAGGTCCAGGTCCATCTCGGCCAGCTCGAGCCGGACAGCGTGGCCGTCGAGGTTTTTGCCGACGGCGTCGCCGGCGGCGCTCCGGCCCGCTGGGCCATGCAGCAGGTGCGCCCCCTGGTGGGTGCCGCGGGCGGTTACCTCTATGAAGTGGCCGTGCCAGCGGACCGGCCAGCGGGGGATTTCACCGTGCGCCTGCTGCCGCACCGCGAAGGTGTGGCGATCCCCCTGGAATGCCCCCACATCCGGTGGCAGCGATGAAACCGCCGACCAGGACCACCTGTTTCCCCACCCTCGCGGAACTCGCCCGGTCCGGCCTACCTGAGGATTGACCCATGCCCACGACCACGCTCGACCCGGAATTACTGCAGCGGATGGACGCCTATTGGCGCGCGGCCAACTACCTGTCCGTGGGGCAGATCTATCTCCACGACAATCCCCTGCTGAAGCGGCCCCTGGCGGCCGCGGACGTGAAGCACATGCTGCTGGGGCATTGGGGCACGACCCCCGGCCAGAACTTCATCTACGCGCATCTGAACCGGGTCATCACGAAATACGATCTCGACATGATCTACGTCTCCGGGCCCGGCCACGGGGGCCCCGCGGTCGTCGGCAACACCTACCTTGAAGGCACCTACAGCGAGGTCTACCCCGACATCAGCCAGGACGAGGAGGGGCTGCGCAGGCTCTTCACCCAGTTCTCGTTTCCCGGCGGCATTCCAAGCCACGCCTCGCCGGAGTGCCCGGGCTCCATCCACGAGGGCGGCGAACTGGGCTATTCCCTGAGCCATTCGTTCGGGGCGGTGTTCGACAACCCCGAGCTCATCGTCGCCTGCGTGGTCGGCGACGGGGAGGCGGAGACCGGGCCGCTGGCCACGGCCTGGCACTCCAACAAGTTCCTCAATCCCGCCAGCGACGGCGCCGTGCTGCCGATCCTCCACCTCAACGGCTACAAGATCTCCAACCCGACCGTGCTGGCCCGCATCACCCGCGAGGAACTGGACCAGCTGCTCCGCGGCTACGGCTGGACCCCCATCTACGTGGCCGGCCACGAGCCGGCCTTGATGCACGAGGCCATGGCCGCGGCCCTGGACACGGCGGTGGAGCGGATCCGCGAGATCCAGCAGGACGCCCGCGGGCGCGGCGACGGCACGCGCCCGCGCTGGCCCATGATCGTGCTCGAATCACCCAAAGGCTGGACCGGGCCGAAATGGGTCGATGGCCTGGAGGTTGAGGGCACGTTCCGGGCCCACCAGGTTCCCCTCTCCGACCCCCGTACCCATCCCGAACACCTCCAGCAGTTGGAGGGGTGGCTCCTAAGCTACCGGCCCGGCGAGCTGTTCGACGGCGCCGGCCGCCTGCGCCCGGAACTGGCCGCCCTGGCGCCCAGGGGCCAGCGGCGCATGGGCGCCAATCCCCACGCCAACGGCGGCATCCTGCTGCGCGACCTGCGGCTGCCGGATTTCCGCGACTACGCGGTCGATCTCCCCGCCCCCGGGGCGCGGGGCATCGGCGACACCCACGTGCTCGGCGGGTTCCTGCGCGACGTGGCCAAGCTGAACGGGGAGCAGCGCAACTTCCGCGTCTTCGGCCCGGACGAAACCCTCTCCAACGGCCTCGAGGCCCTTTTCCAGGCCACCTCGCGCCAGTGGGACGCCGCCATCCTGGCCAATGACGAAGGGCTCGCGCCCGCCGGGCGGATGATGGAAATGCTCAGCGAACACCAATGCCAAGGCTGGCTGGAAGGCTACCTGCTCACCGGGCGGCATGGTCTCTTCAACTGTTACGAGGCGTTCATTCATATCGTCGACTCCATGTTCAACCAGCACGCCAAGTGGCTGAAGGTCACCAGCCACCTGCCCTGGCGGCGGCCGATCGCCTCCCTGAACTACCTGCTCGCCTCCCACGTCTGGCGCCAGGACCACAACGGATTCACCCACCAGGACCCCGGGTTCATCGACCATGTGCTGAACAAGAAGGCCGAGATCGTGCGAGTCTACCTGCCTCCGGACGCGAACTGCCTGCTGTCGGTGATGGACCACTGCCTGCGCAGCCGCCACTACGTCAACGTGGTGATCGCCGGCAAGCACCCGGCGCCCCAGTGGCTGACCATGGACGAGGCGGTCGAGCACTGCACCAAGGGCATCGGCATCTGGCAGTGGGCCAGCAACGACCAGGACGTCGCTCCCGACCTGGTCATGGCCTGCTGCGGCGACGTGCCGACCCTGGAGACCCTGGCCGCCGTCTCCATCCTGCGCGAGCACCTGCCCGACCTGCGGATCCGCGTGGTCAACGTGGTCGACCTCATGAAGCTGCAGCCCCGGAGTGAACACCCGCACGGGTTGAGCGACCAGGATTTCGACGACCTGTTCACCCGGGACAAGCCGGTGATCTTCGCCTTCCACGCCTACCCATGGCTGATCCACCGGCTGACCTACCGCCGGGCCAACCACAGCAATATCCACGTCCGCGGCTACAAAGAAGAAGGCACCATCACCACCCCGTTCGACATGACGGTGCTGAACGACCTGGACCGGTTCCACCTGGTGATGGACGCCATCGACCGCCTGCCCCAGACCGGCTATCCGGGCGCCCACCTGAAGCAGCAGCTCAAGGACAAGCTCATCAAGCACAAGCTATACATCAACAAGCACGGCCAGGACCTGCCGGAAATCCGGGACTGGACCTGGCATCCCGGCCTTTGATCGATTCCTCAAACCACCCTCAAAGGAGGATGTTCCCGGTATGGACCGTTCCTGTCCTGGGCTCGATCTTCTCGGCGGGCCCAGGAGTGGCCTTGGGGCGGGAATCATGGTCAGGCTGGTGCTTCTGATTGTGCTTGGGGTCCTGCTTGGGATCCGAGTTGTGCTTGGATTCGTGCCTGGAGATGTCATCCACTTTCCTCGAGGCGGAATAGGGAACTGAAGCGTAGGACATGTAATTCCTCCTGTTTTATGTTCGAATAATGATCTGGGCGGTTTGTCCCGGTGGCCGGCCAAGCCCCTCTGGCAGGGCGCACCCAAAAGGTCCGGGCCTTGCAGATCGCATCCCGGGTGATGTGCACCCGTGGAGAGGTCAGACCAGCAATTATTGAACCAATTCAACCAAATCACCGGACAGCTCATTTAAACCTCACCCATGGCCGGGGGTGATGTCACCGCCAATCAAATTGATGTAATGGCCCCCTCAATTCGAAGGAACCAGAAAGGGCATGGCGGGGGGCGGCCCGGCATCCCCCTGGCGGAGACGGACACTAGAATCCTTTATACCCTGGACGCAGCGCGCTATACCGCCTATCCCGCATTGTCTCCGCCGGTCTGAAGCTCAATTTTTTCCCAAGAGCCGCAGTTCAGACAATGGGTGTTCATGGTGGTCCAAGGTATCCGGCTGGGTGCGGGCCAGGATCTCCCGGGCGAGGGTCGTGTCGAACATGGAGCCGTGGGCGATCAACAGGAAACGACCGGTTTTCAGAGCCTTCTCGTAGCGCAGGATGCTGTCTTTGGGTACACCCAGGGTATACAGGGCGGCACCGACGACGCTCAGCCCGCCCACCACGACGGCGCCCTCCAGCGCGCCCACGATCCAGCCCACCAGGTGGCCGGCCACCAGCAGGGGGCCCAGCCCCGGTACGAAGAAGAAAGCGGAACCGAACAGCAATCCCCAGACGCCGCCCCAGAAAGCCCCGGTCTTCCCCCATGCCTTCATCCGGTCATCGAGGTTGTAATAGCCGACCACATGCTCATCCACATGGAAGTCCTTGCCGATGATGGAAAGCTTCTTCATCTCGTATCCGGACCGCTGCAGTTCCTTGATGGCTTCCTCGGCAGCGCTGTGCGATGGATAAATAGCGATGACTGAACTGTCTTGAGTCATTTCTTCCCCTCCGTGGTTGAGTGCGGGATTCCGTTTGGCAGGCTCCCAAAAGGCAAAGCATCAATCATTCCATTCGTTTAAATATTTAATTCACACGATGTTACTTCACCTGGACCTGAAGCGGATGAGCGGGTTGGCCAGTCAAAATGAGGGCAATATCCCTTCGATGCCAAGAGCCGGAAGAGCGCTGCGGCCGTTCTGGGCCATCCGAAGGGAGGCCCGGGGGCGGCGAGGCGGTTCCACTACCTGCACCGTGCGTTGGGGATGTTCCAAATTGCAGGCCCTGCTCCCGGCCTGGTGAAGCTAGCGAATGAAAAATCGGACCATCCATGTTGGAGAGGAATAATTGTCCCTGTGAACGCCACAAATCAATGACTTCACTACAAAAATTATATACAGTGCCCCTACAATGAAAAAAAGCCACTTAAAAGTCTTCCTTGCAAGTCCTTTAAAGCGAAGACTCAATGGATACTGCGAATTCCCCCCCAATTTTTGAAACATGGCATTCCACCTTTACGTATTGGGCTCAATTCTTTCGCCTCACCCAACACCTGAAGCACGATTTGGGCCATCCTGGACTGCCATGGACCGGGGAACCCCCTTCCATTCGTTCGGCGGGCATCCCCGCTTCCTGCATGGCGGCTTCCGGTTGAACGTCCTTGACCCGTGGCCGGACGGGTCAGCCGGGACCCGGCGGCTGAGATCGGCAAATGCATCAGCCAAGCCTGACCCGCCAAGGCAGCACCAGGCGCCCGCGGCGTGCGCTCAGGCGTCCTTCCCGGCGGTGCCTGCTTCAGCAGCCAGGCCGTAGGCTTTGAGTTTGCGATACAGGGTCGCCGCCGCGATCTTCAGCTGCCGGGCGGTATGGGTCTGGTTCCCGCGGTTCAGTTCAAGCGCCGCGAGGATATAGTCTTTCTCGATTTCCTCCAGAGGCCGCACGGCTCCCTCCCTGGCCATGGGCTGGGGAAACGACTGGCGGATCTCATCGGGCAGATCCTCCAGCTCGACCCGGCTTCCTGGAGCCAGCGCGACGGCGCGCTCCATGGTGTTCTCAAGCTCACGGACGTTCCCGGGCCACTCATAACGCAGCAGTTGTTGAGCCGCGGCGGGTGTCAGGCCCGATATCTTCCGCTTCATCAACAACGCTGAATTCGCAAGGAGCACTCTGGCAAGCGGCAGGATGTCCTCTGGACGTTCACGGAGCGCGGGCACGTGCAGTTCGACGACCCTGAGCCGGTAGTAGAGATCCTGGCGGAAGGCCCCGCTTGTCACGGCCTTGGCAAGGTCGCGGTTGGTGGCGGCCACCACCCGCACATCGATGGACCGGACCTTGTTCTCCCCCACCCGCCGGATCTCCCGTTCCTGGAGGGCGCGCAGGAGTTTGACCTGCATGCCCGGCGAGACCTCGCCGATCTCGTCCAGCAGCAGGGTGCCCTTGTTGGCCGCCTCGAACAGTCCCGGCCGGTCGTGGGTCGCACCCGTGAACGAGCCGCGCGAGTGCCCGAACAGCTCGCTCTCGAGCAGCGTTTCGGTGATGGCGCCGCAGTTGACCGCGATGAACGGTCCCAGGGCGCGGGTCGATTCGTCGTGGAGGAGCCGGGCGATCCGCTCCTTGCCCGTTCCGCTCTCGCCGGTGATGAGCACGGTTGAATCAACCTTGGCCACGCGCCGGACCAGGTCCACCAGTTTGCGCATCTGGGTGCTTTTGGCGACGCTTCCGAGCGGTTCATCCAGCCCAGGCTCCAGATGGACCAGAGCCCGGCGCCGCTCCCGCAGTTTGCGCTCAGCCGCCTTCAGGGTCTCGGTCACCCGGTGCAGCGAAATATCCAGACAATCCTTGAGCTGGTCCGGCTGGAAGAAGCGCAACTCTTCGGCGCGCTCGTCACCCCAATCATCGTGGGAGCGCCCGATCAGGTGGCACCCCGCATCACCCTTGCCCAGGCAGCGGTCTTCCAGGACGTAGATCTCCTTGCCCGCCGTCCGGCTGATGTACCCGCTGATGAGCCCACAGATCGTCCAGCACATGGGCGTATCGGCCCGGCCGAAATGCAGGAGGTGCTGCTCCGCTTCGTAGGAGGAGACCAGCAGGATCCCCTCTTTGGAGATGGGGTCCTGGCTCCCCGACTCCACCCGGAAGAGGCCTTCCAGAGCGTGGATCCGGGTGCCGGCCCGGCGCCAGTCCGCTTCACTGTCCCACTTGAATTCGGATTGCATGGCCTCGGCCATGCGCCAGCCATGGGCAAAGCCGAACTGGGTGAGCACCGTGCGCGCGGCGGTGAGGCCGAAATTCTCCACCAGGTACTTGCGCAAGAGGCCCATGGCAACTGCGTCGAGCAGGAGCGCGCGCTGCCCGGCGAAGCGGATCAGGCCCTCCTCCGAGTCCAAATCCAGCAATTCCTTGTGGTCAAGATCGTCGGCGCGCATTGGCACCTCGGTCAATCGAACTGGATGAAATAGTATTTCACTTTGCAATAACTAGCTATGATGCAGAACCTTGAACTTTGTCAAAGTTGTTGAATTATTTCAACATAAATTCATTGGCCTAGTAAAATAACGCCAATCCGATGTACGTCTTCCTTGCCGCCTGGGAGCCAAGGGCCTGGGCGTCGCTACGGCATGATCGGGCGATTCCAGCCTGGAGATGCCGATCGGACCGATCTGGCCCCCCATCCGCCCTTTGTCGTCCTTGATGCCGAGGCAAGGATTTGTTTCATAATTATTTTATGGCATTGAAAAGGCTCGATCAGTTCATCGATAGGTGATCGATCCGACCGATCCTGCATCAGGTGGTTGGCCAATTGAATGTCGAATGCGAAATTCCGCCTAAGCACCGAACGCTGGCTTTCAATAAATTTACCATGGCTTGAACGAGCCGCGAGCAGGACCAACAGGCAACCCCTTGGGCACACCCGCAAAACACCGGAACCACCAGATTGCCGTTTCGCCTGGACCATCACCGTTCCGGCGCCTGGGCCCAGGCCTGATCACTGGCGCTTCCGACGACGATCCCAGCGGCATTGCCACCTATTCCCAGGCTGGCGCCGCCTATGGCTTCGCCCTGCTCTGGACCATGCTGTTCTCCTTCCCCTTGATGTGTGCGATCCAGGAAATCAGTGCCCGCACCGGGCGGGTCACGGGCCGGGGCATCGCGGAAAACATGCGCCGACACTATTCGTCCCGGCTCTTGTACCCGGTGGTCTCCCTCCTGGTGGTGACCAACACCCTCAATCTCGGGGCTGACATCGGCGCGATGGGGGCGGCCCTGCAGTTGTTGATCGGCGGCCCAGCCCTGCTCTACGCCGTCAATTTTGCCGCCATCTGTCTTTCCCTTGAAATATTCATTACCTATCAGCGGTATTCCCGGATCCTCAAGTGGCTGACCATGGTGCTGTTCAGTTACATCCTGGCTGTGTTCTTCGTGCGCGTCCCCTGGCGGCAAGTCGCTATGGGGACCTTCATCCCTTCCTTTGCCGGGGACCACCACTACTGGGAAATCATCATCGCCATTTTCGGGACGACCATCAGCCCCTATCTGTTGTATGCGCGATCATCAACGGGATCGCCGCCGTGCCGATCATGGTCGTGGTGATGCTGATGGTGGGCAATCCCAGGGTCATGGGGAGATTCACCTTGAGCTCGGGAACACTGCAGCTTGCTGGCTGGCTGGCTACCATCGTCATGGCCCTGGCGGCCATAGGAATGTTCATGACCTGGTGGTCCTGAGGCCCCCTGGCTGGCCTAGCTCATTCCGTCAAAATGATCAAAACACTATTTCAAATTGACTAAACCACATGGCCAATCAGCTTTAAGGTCGTTGGTTAAATATTTAAATATTTAATATTTAGATCGTGGCACAGATCGTGTTTGATTTGGATTCTCCTGGCCCTCTTCCGCTCCATCGAGCCGAGGATGTCAATCCCCCTGCAATCATCCAGGACTCCATCACAATGAGGTCGAAATGGGCAGTTACCTGCCACAGTTAGCCGCCGGCGCCATGATTGCGTTCCTGGGGTGTGCGGGCCCCTCCATTCACTACGACTACGATGCCAATACCCATTTTTCGAACTACCAGACCTTTGCCTGGCAGCTCCCAGCCCAGGGCCCCCCGGACGGGGCGGAGGGATTCAACAACGCCATCATGAGTGGACGGGTGCAACGCGCGGTGGAGGCGGAACTGGGTTCCAAGGGGTTCAAACCACCGGCGGTATCCTCCGATCCGGATTTCCTGGTCAGCTTTCACCCTCTTGGCGAAGCCAGCCGGTCGCATCAAGTTCACCTGGGTCTGGGCTTCGGGGTGGGCCCCCTGGGCCTGGGGGTCGAGGCTCCCGTCGGCGACCCGCAGCGTACCGCCGTGGGTGCCATCGTGCTGGAAGTCCGGGATTTCAGGTCGCGGGCCGTGGTCTGGCAAGCCACCGCACCGGGCGCCCTGGAAGGATCGGACAGTCCGAGACAGGCCGATGCCGACGTGAAAGAGGCCATCCACAGCATGCTCAAGCGCTTTCCCCCACCGGGCAACTAACGGGGCCGGAGTCTGTTCCGGCTCATCCCCTTGGAGCGCCGGCGCGGAGTCCACCTGGTACCGAATCAGGAAGCCCCTGGAACAGCCGCAGCCATCGCCATCGAGATTTCCGCGGATCGCCAAAAACAAGAACACCTGTTGCCAAGCGAGCCTGGAAATTGAATCAAAATGCAATAGGGGGTAATTCATTTTGCCCGATCCAATGTTTGTTCCGAACCATATGATTGATAAAAACACATATATTACTGCATTTAAACTAATGGCTCCAAAACTGCATTCTTGTCAGCTTGAGAGATCCCGCCACTGGCGGGTCGGGCAATGGGGAAGCTTCCCCACCCAGCAGCATCGAGGACCCGACGCAACGATGAAGCAATAGCTCGCCCCATCAGGGCCCAAAGGAAGCAACAACCATGCGCCAGTTCAACCTGAACCTGCCAACCATCATCATCACTTCTACTGTGCTGACCCTGGCCGGCGGCCTTCCCCTCCTTGCAACCGGCATGGATCACCGGATCGCATCCTCCGCCAGGGACAGCTACAACTTCAAGACCTACTTGAAGGATGACGACATCAGGGTGGAAAGCGCCGCCGGCGTGGTCACCCTCAGCGGAACCGTGTCCCAGGAGTACCACAAATCCTTGGCCCAGGAGACCGTCGAGGGTCTGCCCGGGGTGAAGAGCGTCACCAACAACCTGGTGGTGGACCCTGACCAACCCGCGGAACGTTCGGACAACTGGATCACCATGAAGGTGAAGACCGCCCTGACCTTCCATAAGAACGTCAGCGCCGCGGCAACCGAGGTGCATACCCAGGACGGGGTCGTCACCCTGTCGGGAAAGGTCGGCTCCGAAGCGAAGAAGGAACTGACCGGAGACTATGCCATGGATGTCGAGGGGGTCACCGACGTCCGCAACGACCTGGTCGTTGCCAACCCCAAGCCGGTCCGTGAGGGGTTGGGGGAGAGGGTGGACGACGCATCCATCACCGCCCTGATCAAGACGACCCTCCTCGTCAGCAAGTCCACCCATGCCCTGGCCACTACGGTGACCACCAGGCATGGCGTGGTGACCCTCCACGGCGAGGCCCGGAACCCGGCTGAGAAGAACCGCGTGACCAGGATTGCCGAGGATATCAAAGGCGTGAAACAAGTGAACAACCTGATGACCTTGCGCCTGTCCTGATACCGTTCCCGCCGGTCCCGGCGAAAAAGGTTGCCAAGGAGGGTTGCGGCGGCGGGAGCACCAGGCTCTGCCGCCGCAAGGCCTTTGGGAAAGCAGTTGCAGTCGGCACGAAGGGAGCAGGGACCGGACCAGGAGGACGCCCCATGCACGAGCAGATCGGAATCATCGGATCGGGACACCTTGCCGGCTTTCTGGTCGAAGGACTGCGCAAGGCGGCCCCCGATCTTCGCCTCCTGCTTGCCGACCCGGATCCGGAACGGGCCGAAGGGTCCGGGTCTCAATGGGGCGCCCATGCCCTCCCCGGCTGCCAGGCCCTGGCCGACGCTTCGGACCTGGTCATCCTGGCCCTGCTGCCGGAGGCTGTGGTCCCAGCCTGTGAAGCTGTCGTATTCCGCCCGGAACAGGTGGTTGCCTCGGCCGCGGCCAATGTGCCCTTGGCCCGGATCGCAGCCGCAGTGGCCCCGGCCTCTGCGGTCCGGGTCATGCCCATCTCCAGTGCGGCGCTCATCGCAACCCCCACTTTGGTCTACCCATTCCACCCCGGCGTTTGTGCTCTTTTCTCCCGCCTCGGGCAGGTCCATGCGATGCCCGATGAGGCGAGTTTCGTCTCGGCCAGCGTGGTCACCGCCTTCCACGGCTGGATTGCCACGCTGGTGGCCGATACGGTGGCCTGGGCCACCCGGGCCGGGATTCCGGGCGCCACCGCCCGGAACCTGGTCCTGGAAACTGTCCGCAGTGCTGTGGACACGGTCTTGGCGCAACCGGACCGGCAGTTCGCGGACCTTCTGCATGAATCGGCCGCTTCTGTCGGCATCCCGGCGCAGGGACTGGAGGTGCTGCAGGAACGGCGGGGCCCGGCGACCTGAACGAGGCTCTGGACGTGGTGCTGGAATCCATGAGTCGCCCCCCGAGAGCCGACCCTGTGTCATGACCGTCAACCTCTCCCCAAGGGTCACTGGCGGCGGTTCCTGTTCACCCGATCGCCCGGGCAATGAGGAACGCAGCTGTCGCCTCTTACCGTTGCACCTCGCAGGTTGCCTTGGGATGAAACTGAACCTTTCAATTAGTGACCTTGCCCATTCATATATGCGCACTTCCTTGGGCTCCTGACGCGAGCTGACGTCCCCGGCTGGATCTCGGACCCCGGGGTTTTGGCGGCCTGAAGAGCATCCGCGCCAGCACCACCGCGCCGCGGCCCAGGCAAGACTGGCTTCGACACCGCCGACCGGAAGGCCGCTAGGATTCCAGCCAATTCAAATCGGCATATTTCGTGCTTGGGTATCTCCCTATCCGTGGCACGCCCTGCGAAGGCGAGGCACCGACCATGAAGAACCCCAATCGATATCCGTATGAAACCCGGGCCCGCATCCTGAATGCGCCCGCCGGCAAAATCCTGCTGAAACCCATCCGCCGGATGCGGAGCCCCCAGCTTCGCTTTGGGTTCCACGCTTCCGGAATCCCTGGTGCTGAAACCCCTCGTGCTCCAGTTCCTGGATTTGCGGGAGAACGGAATCCGACGCCCAGGCTTGGTTTCGCACCCGGCGGGGCTCATGACTTGATCAGAATTCCAGGAGATCCACATGAATGAACTCGGTACTGGACTTGGCATTCTTGGTCCGATCGCCTTCGTCGTCGTCATCTGGCTCATCGCTTGCGTTCGAATTGTCAACGAGGTGGAGAAGAACAGCACCATCGTGTTCCCCCTCCCGGTGGAATTGCTGAGGCTGATGGACCGCTTCGGCAACAAGCCGGACCTGAAGCCGTAGCCTCCTGGAACAGCCATTCTTCGAAAACCCTCAATCCCGCCACCCGCCAACGCGGGGGGTCCCGATTCTTCCCCCCCCACCCTTCCCATGGCAACTCGAGCCCGCCGTTCCCTCCTCAATACCCTCTTCCTCGTGGGCACACTGGTGCTGGCCCTGGTCCTGGTGCCGGTGAAACTGGCCTGGCAGGGGCTGACCTGGAACGAGGCAGGGATGCTCTGCCTGATGTACGCCCTGATCGGCCTGTCCGTGACCATCGGCTATCACCGGCTCTTCAGCCACCGGGCCTTCCAGGCCGCCTGGCCCTTGCGCCTGGCGGTCCTGGTGCTCGGTGCCGCGGCCTTCGAGAATTCGGCCTTGTGGTGGTGCAGCGACCACCGCCACCATCACCGCTCCGTGGATGACCCGGTGCGGGATCCCTACGCCATTTCCAAGGGGTTCTGGCATGCCCATTGGCTCTGGGTGATGGAGGGCGAAGTCCGGCCCATGACCGGCGTGGCGGATCTGCAGCGGGACCCCCTGGTGCGTTGGCAGCACAAGTACCATTTCTGGATCGGCGCGGCCGTGGCGCTCGCTCCGGTCTATGTCGGCCTGGCCACGGGCGACGTATGGGGCCAGGCGGTGATGGGCGTGCTCCTGCGCATCGTGCTGACCCACCACAGCACGTTCCTCATCAACTCCGCCGCCCACGTCTTTGGATCCCAGCCCTACTCGGACACGAACAGCGCCCGGGACAACGGATTCCTGGCTCCGGTCACGTTCGGCGAAGGCTATCACAACTTCCACCACATGTGGCCCTGGGACTACCGCAATGCGCCCCATTGGTACCAGTGGGATCCAGGGAAATGGCTCATCGCGGTTTTCGCATGGCTCGGGCTCGCTTGGGGTCTGAGACGCGTTCCCGTCACCGAGATCCGCCGCGCCCTGGTGAACATGGAGGCCAAGCGTCTGACCGCACAGTTCGCCTTGGCCCGGCCCGGACTCTCCGTCGCCCTGCGGGCAGGCCTGGTCGCGGCCAAGGCACGGGTGGATGACGCCCTGGCCGCTTTCCAGGCCCACCGGGAAGCCTGGGACACCCTGAAGGCACAAAGGAAAGACCGGAGCGAGGCGAAGGAGGACACCCGCCGGGAGGCGCGTGCCCGATGCAAGGCGGACCGTGCCAGATCCCGGCAGCAACTCTGGGCCGCCTGGGCCGCCTGGAAGGCCACACGTTCCAGTTTCGCCAGGCTCTCGCGGCTCTAATCCACCTTGGCCTTGTTGTTGAACCAGGAAGAGGACTTGTAGTTCGCGACCAGGGCCCGGGACAGGGTCTTGAACATGATCATCAGCGGAACCGCGAAGACCAGGCCGAGGACCCCGAAGGCGAACCCGAAGCAGAAGATGCCCAGAAGCACTTCCAAGGGGTGGAGCCCGCTGGCCCTGCCCACCCAGACCGGCGTGAAGTAGAAGGCTTCGGCTTTCTGGATCAGTTCGAACACCACGACCAGGACCAGGATGTGGACCCAACCCGCGCCATTGATGGCGGAAAAGAAGAGCGCCAAGGGCAGGGCCGTGACGTAGGGCGAGTAGGGCACGCCATTGGCAAGGCCTGCCAATAAACCCAAGACCCAGCCATAGGGCACCCCGAGGATTTGAAAACCCAGTCCCTGCAGAAAGGACATCACCAGGGCCACCGCCAGTTGGCCCCGGACATAGCCGCCAAGCCGGCGGTTGATCTCCATGACCAGGGACCTGACTCGCTCATGGTGCCGGGCCGGGATCATTTCATCCAGCCAATGGATCAGGTCGGGCCCTTCAACCAGCAAATAATAGACGATGAGGGGGACCAGGATGAGGGCCATCAATCCAAGCAGCCACCGCAGGATGCCCATTCCAGCAACGCGCACGTCCTGCAGGAATTCAATGGGATCGATGGCATCCATGACCTGTCTTGCCTTGGTCAGGACGGCAGGGTGGGCGTTGAACCATGGCATCCAACGTTCGATGGCCTGGTCCCGCCATCCGGGAAGAGACATGCAGAGTCGTTCCACCTGAGCCACGAGAGGGGGCACCATCATCCAAAGAATCAATCCCCATAGCAGGGCAAAGGCCAGGATGGCGAGCAGGGCCGCCCACCCGCGCCGCATGTGCCTGGCCAGCCTGGAGGCCATGGGCTCCATGAGGTAGGCCAGCACGATGGCGACGAAGAAAGGCAACAGCGCGGTCCGCAAGAACCACAGGGCCAGCAGCACCCCCAGGGCCGGGACCAGGATGGCCAAGGGTATCCGGATCCGATTCAGGGGAGGTGAAGCGCTCTCTTCCATGAGGGACCACCGCCTTCCGTGGCTGCGTGACCGATGCCCGGCCCGTGAAACCTGGTATCGATTCGGGCTCAGGCCACGGGTGTCATGTTAATGGATGATCAACCCCAGCAGAACCAGGAATGCTTCCGCCGCGTCAATCCAGAGGGCTTGGGTCACCTGGCGGACACCTTCCACCGGACCCATGCAAATTGATTGATAGTGGTCCTCAAATTGATTCGACCAGGTCCTGGCAGGTAAGTGCGAACTTGTTTTAAATTATTAGAAATAATATAGATAAATCAATGGAATGAAATCTGCATAGTACCCTCCGCTCACCTCGTTCCCTGAGGCAGGAGCTGCAACCTGAGGTTTGGAATATGCGCAATCGTTCCTTTCAGCCCCCACTCTCGGGCCTTCTTCTTGTCCTGGCCGCCTCTTCCTTTCTGCACGCGCAGATCAGCCTCGCCATCACGGTGGGGCCTCCGCCGATCCCGGTCTACGATCAACCCCCCTGTCCCGCGGACGGCTACACCTGGGCGCCCGGCTATTGGGCCTTGGGCGACAACGGCTACTTCTGGATACCGGGAACCTGGGTCAGGATCCCCGGGGTCGGCTTGCTTTGGACCCCCGGCTACTGGGGCTGGGGCGGTGCGTACATGGTGTTCCACACGGGATACTGGGGTCCACAGGTGGGTTTCTACGGCGGCATCAACTATGGCTACGGCTACGGCGGCTCCGGCTACGAAGGCGGGCACTGGCAGGGTCAGCACTACTACTACAACCGCGCTGTCACCAATGTGGGCAGCACCCACATCACCAATGTCTACAACCAGACGGTGGTCGTCAACAACAACACCCACGTCTCCTACAACGGCGGCCAAGGCGGGGTGAGCGCCGCGCCGACCCAGCGGGAAAAAGCGGCGGAGCAGGATCACCATGTCCCGCCCACGGCGGAGCAGGCTCAACAGCTCCAGAGCGCCAGCCAGAACAAGCAGCTTCTCGCCTCGGTCAACCGCGGCAAACCTGCCGTCGCCGCGACCGGGAGGCCTGGGGATTTCTCCGCCGGCCACATAGTGCCGGCCAAGGCCGCCGGCGGCCCGGTGGCGGATGCCGCCCTGAAGGCGACGCCGCACACCATGGCCCCGCCACCGAAACGAATGCCCGCCGTCCCACCTTCGCAGCAGACGCTGGCCAGGGCCCCGCAGCAGCCCCAGGCCCAGGCTCCGCGGCAGCCCCAGGCCCGGGCTCCGCGGCAGCCCCAGGCCCAGGCTCCGCGGCAGCCCCAGGCCAGGGCTCCGCAGCAGCCCCAGGCCCGGGCTCCGCAGCCGCCGCAGGACGGGGCTCGCCAGCCCCAGCGGATCGGCGCAGCGCCCCAAGCCCGTCCCGCGCCACATGAGGCACCCGCAGCCCATCAACAGCCAGAGCCAGGTCCTAGACCCGAACCCCGGATCTGATCCCTTGGGGCTCGTCGCCGCACCATCGGGCTGTTGGGGCCGGGAAAGGGAATCGAGCATGTGATTGAAGCGCTGCCGGAGATCGTGAAGCGGCATCCGAGGGGTGGCGCGGCAGGCCACCCCTCACGGGAAGCTGCCACCTTCCGTGGGGGGCACCCGGCACGGCAATGTGGCAAGCCAGGCGCTCATGGCCTTATTGAACGCGTCCGCCCGCTCGAAGGCAACCAGGTGACCGGCCCGGGGGATGAGTTCCAGTCGGGCGCCGGGGATGGCCTTCGCCAAGGCTTCCGATTCGGCGGGTGGAATGATGGTGTCGTCGAGGCCTGCCACCACAAGGGTCGGTACTTGGATCTTCCCGAGCCAGGCGCTGGCATCAGGCCGCTCGGCCATGCCAAGGAGCGCGCCCACAATCCCTTCAGGCCTGGAGGAGGCCATGAAACCCCTCACGGAAGCGGCCATGGACCAGGAGAAGGGACTCGCCGGCCCCTTCATCCGTGTAGGCCATCTCGATGCCGTTCACGTTAGCAAACACTGGACCCCCAAGATGATTGGTGATGGCTGGCGGAAGACCGCTGCCGGATTGATCCATCTCCACGGTTAGACGCACCGCAGGAGCAAACAATTAAGCAATTTCCGAACCTCATAGCCAAGCCGTTTTTTGGGGTAGTTTGAAACCAATGCCAGGGCCCGGCTGGAGGGCATTCAACTCAGGATTATGGCACCCTCCCTCAATTTGAAAGGAATGGTATTGCAAAATAGCTTTGTTCATTGGCTTTCCATTCGACGATCCCGTGTAAATGAATGAAAATAAAATTGTTATTGATTGGCCAAGAACATGCTCTCTTCCCTGGGCAACATGCTGGCGGTCTGGCTGGCTCGAATGGAACCCAAATCCTTTTCTGTTCTTCACCACCCCAGGCTTTTCGTGCTTGCCAATCGAGGTGATGAATGCTTCCAATCAGCGACAGTGCTATCGAGTGGACTTCAAGTGAAGAATTCTGGTTTTCGGAACCGGCTTTTGCCCTGACGGAATACGCTGACGAGGATCCGTACTTTCCCGATCCCTACTCCAGGTTCTGAGCGGCTGGTCCCGCACTTCGCCTGGCGCAAGGATCCCAGTTCGCCAGGTGGGGATTTAATACATCTGTGGCCGTGCCTGCCTAGCGCGCAAAGATATCCAGCAGGTTAATGAATGCACGGCTGCCACGTCCTGAAAGCCTGAACCGTGCCGCCCCGAGCTCTGGGCCCGGTGGTGGCGCCCTTGCCCCTTGAAGCTTGGGAATCTCGATCAGGCGCCAAGGAACCCATGTTCCATTTTGACTGGCCGCGACCGGGTGATTCCCGGCTGGAAGAAGGCAACTATTTGTTATTAAATGCATTACCTTCAAGGCCCAAAATTTGCTACTTCAGGCTCGCACGTTCCTCCAACTCCGGTTGGGGGAAATTGGGTTACCTGCCTGACCGTCCATAACCCCTAACTTAGCTTGGGAGATCCATGGCCATCGTCACCTTCTTCCTCGGTCTCATCGCGGGCTCGGTCATCGGGGCGACTTGCGATTGGCGCAAGGTTCTGGCCAAACTCGGAGCCTTCGCCACGGCCGCCGCCACCAAGACCCCTCCCCCTGCCGCCAAGACGATCGCCCCGGCTGCCAAAGTCATCCAGGGCCAAGACCAGTCCTGATGCCACCACCTTCGGTCCCGCCGGGAACCTCCTATTGGCGCCTGCCCATGGCCGGCCTGCTGGCGGAGCTGGGCGCGAGCCCCAATGGCCTGAGCAACGCCGAGGCCGCCACCCGTCTGGACCGGTACGGCCCCAATGTCATCAAGGCGGAGCGCAAAAGGGCCGCGGTGCTCCAGTTCCTGTCCCGGTTCGGCAACCCCCTGGTGATCATCCTCCTGGTGGCCAGCGCCATCTCCGGGGCGACGGGGGACAAGGCCAGCTTCTTCATCATCACCGCCATCGTCCTGCTGAGCGTGACCCTGGATTTCGTCCAGGAGCACCGGGCGGGGGAGGCGGCGGAACGGCTGCGGGATTCCGTGGCGGTGCGGGGCAAGGTGTTGCGGGAGGAGCGCGCGACGGATATTCCCCTGGCCGCACTCGTGCCAGGGGATGTGGCGCTCCTCGCCGCCGGAGACATGATCCCGGGCGACAGCCGGATCCTGGAGGCCAAGGACCTGTTCCTGAATGAATCACTTCTGACCGGTGAACCGTTCCCAGTGGAAAAGGCCCCCTCTGAACTGCCGGGCCTGGAGGAAGTGCTGCGGGCCGGGAACTCCGTATTCATGGGCACCTCCGTGATCAGCGGCTCGGCCAAGGTGCTGGTGTGCCGCACCGGCCAGAGCACGTCCCTGGGCGAGATCGCCGACACCCTGGTCGCCAAGGCACCGGCCAACGCGTTCCAGCAGGGGACCCAGAAATTCGGCATCCTGATCATGCGTCTGACCATCCTGCTGGTCCTGTTCGTGCTCCTGGTCAATGCCCTGTTCCATCGGCCCTTCCTGGAATCGTTCCTGTTCGCGGTGGCCTTGGCGGTGGGGCTGACGCCTGAACTCCTGCCCATGGTGGTCTCGGTCACCCTGGCCCGGGGCGCCTTGCGCATGTCCGCCAAGAAGGTGATCGTCAAGCGCCTGGATTCCATCCAGAACCTCGGCAGCATGGACGTGCTCTGCACGGACAAGACGGGGACCCTCACCGAGGCCCGGATCCACCTGGAGCGCCACCTGGACGCCGGCGGGAAGGAAAGCCAGCGGGTCCTGGAACTGGCTTATTACAACAGCTTCTTCGAAACCGGGCTGAAAAGCCCCCTGGATGACGCCATCCTGGAGCACCAGGAAATCGACCCCAAGGCTTGGCACAAGATCGACGAGGTTCCGTTCGACTTCGAGCGGCGCCGGGTGTCGGTGCTGCTGGAACGGGCCGGCACCAGGCTGCTGGTGGTCAAGGGGGCGCCCGAGGACGTGCTGCGCCTGTCCGAAACCTGCGAGGTCGACGGGGCGCTCTGCCCCCTGGACCCGGCCACCCGGGCCAGGGCCAACGCCGTGTTCGAAAGCCTCAGCAAGGAAGGCTACCGGGTCCTGGGGATCGCGTCGCGCCCGGTGCCGATGGACCATCCCCATGCGGTGGTGGGCGACGAATCGGTCCTGGTGTTCACCGGGTTCGCGGCCTTCCTGGATCCGCCCAAGGAAAGCGCCAAGCGCGCCCTGGCCGATCTCGCCGCGGGCGGGGTGACAGTCAAGATCGTCACCGGCGACAATGAGCTGGTGACCCAGCACGTCTGCAATGAATTGGGAATGCCGGTTCTGGGGGTGCTCACCGGTACCCAGATCCAGCAGATGGACGACCAGGCTTTGCTGGCCCAGGTGGAACGTGTGAACCTGTTCTGCCGGGTGGCGCCCGCCCAGAAGAACCGCGTGATCCTGGCCATCAAGCGGCGCGGCCACGTGGTGGGCTACCTCGGCGACGGCATCAACGATGCCACCGCCCTGCACTCCGCCGATATCGGCATCTCCGTGGAGAGCGCCGTGGACGTCGCCAAGGCTTCGGCCGACATGATCCTTCTGGAGCAGGACCTGGGGGTGATCAATGCCGGAGTGCTGGAAGGCCGGCGCACCTACGGCAACATCATGAAGTACATCATGATGGGCACCAGCTCCAATTTCGGCAACATGTTCAGCATGGCCGGGGCGGCCCTGTTCCTGCCTTTCCTGCCCATGCTGCCCATCCAGATCCTGCTCAACAACCTCCTGTACGATGTGTCCGAGATACCGATTCCCCTGGACAATGTCGACCAGGAGTACCTGATCAAACCCCACCATTGGGACATGAAGTTCATCCGCAATTTCATGCTGGTCATGGGTCCGGTCAGTTCCGCCTTCGATTTCCTGGTCTTCTTCATCCTGTTGCGGCAGTTCCATGCGGGGGCCGCGATGTTCCACACCGGCTGGTTCATCGAGTCCATGGCTACCCAAGTCCTGGTCATATTCGTCATCCGGACCCGGGGCAATCCGTTCAAGAGCCGTCCCAACGCCTGGCTGGTCGCGACTTCCCTGGCCGTAGTGGCGCTGGCCCTGGTCCTGCCCTACACCCCTGCCGCCATCCATCTGGGCCTGGTGCCGCCTCCGGCTTTCTTCTTCCTGTTCCTGGCCGCTGTCCTGGTGGCCTACCTTCTGGCGGCGGAGGGAGTCAAACACTGGTTCTTCCGCCACCTGGCCCCGGTGTAGAAGGTGACGGCAGGCCAGGCCATGTCCGGACCCGAGAGCAGAGAGAGCAACCCCGCGTCCGGCCTCACCGGGAATGAGGCCAGGGCGCGGCTTGAGCAGTTCGGGCCCAACACGATGCCGGTGAGCGATGTCGCCCCGTGGCGGCGTGCGCTGGGCAAATTCTGGGCACCGGTCCCCTGGATGCTTGAAGCCGCGATCGTCCTTCAGCTGGTGCTTGGCGAGCACGCGGAGGCAGCGGTGATCGCCGGGCTCCTGGTTTTCAATGCCGCGCTCGGGTTCTTCCAGGAAGCCCGCGCCCAGGCTACGCTCGCTGCCCTGAAAGCGCGGCTGGCGCTCACGGTTCCGGTGCTGCGCGACGGCGCTTGGAGCACCCTCCCGGCGGCTGGGCTGGTGCCGGGGGATGCGGTAAAATTGTCGCTCGGCGGGGTGGTCGCAGCCGACGCCAAGCTGCTCGAAGGCTCAGTCCTGCTCGACCAGTCCATGCTCACAGGAGAATCGGTCCCCATCGAAGCCGGGCCGGGCCTGCAGACCTACGCGGGGGCCCTGGTCCGACGCGGGGAGGCCGTGGCGGTGGTCACCGCCACCGGAGTGCGGACCAAGTTCGGCCGTACCGCGGAACTGGTGCGCGATGCCCACGTGGAGAGCACCCAGCAGAAAACCGTCGTGCGGGTGGTGCGGAACCTGGTCCTGTTCAACGGCGTGATCATCCTCCTGCTGGTCGGCTACGCCCATGCCCACAAGATGCCCATCGGCGAAATCATCCCGCTGGTGCTTACGGCGGTCCTGGGCACGATCCCGGTTGCCCTCCCCGCGACCTTCACGCTCGCGGCGGCCCTGGGCGCAAGGACCCTGGCGGCCCTTGGCGTGCTGCCGACCCGCCTGTCCGCCGTGGATGAGGCGGCGACCCTGGATGTCCTCTGCTCGGACAAGACCGGGACCTTGACCCGCAATGAACTGGCGCTGACTTCGGTCCAGCCTGAACCCGGCTTCGATGCAGCCCACCTGCTGGGCTTGGCCGCCCTGGCCAGTTCCGATGGCGGCCAGGACCCGGTGGATGGCGCCATCCGCGCCGCCGCTGCGAAATCCGGCCTCGCCGACCCGCTTGAACTGACCCGGTTCATTCCGTTCGACCCGGCGACCAAGATGGCTGAGGCGACCGCGGTCGACGCCGCGGGGGCCACCCTGCGGGTGGTGAAGGGAGCCTATGCCACGGTCCTCGGCCTGACCGGGAGCGCGCCGGCGGCGACCGTCGCCGAGCACGAACTGGAAATCAAGGGTTTCCGGGTCCTGGCCGTGGCCGTCGGCTCAGGCACGAGCATGCGGCTGGCGGGAATCATCGCCTTGAGCGATCCGCCTCGCGAAGACGCGGCGGAACTCATCAAGGAACTGAGCATCCTGGGCGTGCGCACGGTGATGGTGACCGGCGACGCGCCGGCGACGGCGGCGATCATCGCCCGGGCGGTGGGGCTGGACGGGGCGATCGCCCCGCCTGGGCCCATCCCTGGGCAGGTGGGCCCGGAGGGGTTCGCGGTTTTCGCCGGTGTCCTGCCGGAGGACAAATACCTGTTGGTCCAGGCCCTGCAGAAGAACGGGCACACCGTCGGGATGTGCGGGGACGGCGCCAACGACGCGCCGGCCTTGCGCCAGGCGCAGGTAGGCATCGCCGTGTCCACTGGAACCGACGTCGCCAAGGCGGCGGCCGGGATCGTGCTGACCAGGCCGGGGCTGGCCGGGGTGGTGGCGGCCGTGAAGGAAGGCCGCGTGGCGTTCCAGCGCATCCTGACCTACACCTTGAATTCCGTCACCGGCAAGATCGTCAAGGTGCTTTTCCTGGCGCTGGGCCTGGTCCTGACCGGGCACGCGATCCTGACCCCACTGCTGATGGTCATCATCATGATCACCGGGGACTTCCTCGGCATGTCCCTTACCACCGACAACGTGCGCCCGTCTCCGCAGCCCAATGCGTGGCGCGTCGGCAACCTGACCCTGGCCGGCGTGTTCATGGGCATCGCCGAACTGGGGTTCTGCGCCGCCGTTCTGGCGGTCGGCAAGTACCGCCTGGGCCTGGGCATCGAGGCCCTGCGCACGCTGTCCTTCCTTGCGCTGGTGTTCGGCAATCAAGCGACCACCTACGCGAACCGGACTCGTGGGCACCTGTGGTCGATCCGCCCAAGCGCACTGCTGATGGTCTCCTCGGTGGCCGACCTGCTGATCGCCTCCACGTTGGCCCTGGGCGGGATCGCCATGACAGCCCTGCCGTGGCCCGTGGCAGGGACGGTCCTCGCCGGAGCGGCCGTGTTCGGATTGCTGGCAGACCTGGTGAAAGTCCCCGTATTCCGTCGGCTCAGGATAGGAGCCTGACGGCTGACCTCATCCACCGGGCCCTGGGCCGCGGGAGACGAGGGCTTCATGGTGGAATCTCTTGCCGACAGGCCCCCGAGGATCGGCCATGGCTTACAAGTCACGTCGAGTTTTACGCTTGCCGCCAACTGCGGCGGCTCCGATATCCAGGCCGATGCGCAGCTTGAGCTTGTAGAGGCTGTGTCCGTTGAAGCGGTCCACCGCCTCCAGCAGGTCCAGGGCCTTGTCCGCCGCACGGATGGTGTGATCCACCACCGCTCCCGGCAGTTCCACCGCTGCCAGATAAGCATCTCCGATCATCCTGCCGCGTTCCGGGCCTTGGTCGCCGGCACTGACCGGCATGCGCGAGGACAGGGCATCCAGCACGCCCATCAGGACCTCCGCATTGGCGCCCTCCGCGAACTTCGTGAACTCCACGAGGTCCGCGAACAGCACCGCGACTTCCGCATAACCCTTGGCTACCAGGCCCGGGGAGCTCTCCCCAGCCGGATTGAGACCTCCTTTCAGCACCTCGGCCAGAGCTTCGGGCAGGAGGTTGAGCAGGAGGCGCTTGGAGACTTCCTGCTCGCTCACGATCCGGGCGTAGAGCTGCAATGCCTCCATGTGCAGCATGCGGACTTCGAGCATGTTGTGGACCCGGAGCAGCACCTCTGCGAGATCGAACGGCTTGCTGACGAAATCCTTGGCGCCGCTGCGCAAGGCACGCAGCTTGTGCGCCGATTGGGCGGTGATGACGAGCACCGGCACATAGCCGCTGGTCTCGATCTGCCTCAGGTTTTCCATGACCTGGAAGCCGTCCATCACGGGCATCTGCAGATCGAGAAGAATCAGGTCATAGCGGTTCATGAGATGCATCTCACAGACCTGGGTGGGGTCCATGGTCGAGGCGATGGAGTCATAGCCTTCGTTGCGCAACATCTGCGTAAGCAGGAGGACGTTGGCCTCCTGGTCGTCGACGATCAGGATCTTGCCGTGAAGAATGTCTGCTGTGCTTACCATGGGTGTCACCGGCCTTTGCCTGGGTGGATCGGATGGATGCTGGACCATTCGAGCGCCAGATCCAGCGCCTGGGTGAACTCTTCAACCTTGATCGGCTTGGTCAGGTAGCGGAAGAATCCGGCCTCCATGCACCTCTTGATGTCGTCGAGCATGGCGTTGGCGCTGATGGCCAGGACCGGGATCTGTGCCGTCAGCGGGTCTCCCTGGAGCCGTTTCAGCGCCTGGATGCCGTCGATGTCGGGCAGGTTGATGTCCATCAGGATCACCGCCGGCCGGTGCGCGCGGGCCAGTTCGACCCCGAGGATGCCGGTTCCCGCGCTCAACATGCGCAGGTCGGGACGGCGGGCGATGAGCTGCTCCACCAGCGCCAGGTTGGCCGCGTTGTCTTCCACATAAAGGAGGGTGCGCAGCGGCCCGTCCGGGTGCGCCTGGTCCTTGGCCAGGACTGAGGGCTCGCTGGCACCTGCGGCCAGCTGCGGGGCGCTGGCTGATTCGAGCTCGAACCAGAAGACGCTGCCCTCCCCGACGGTGCTCTCCACGCCGATCACCCCGCCCATCATCTCCACCAGGAGCTTGCTCATCACCAGGCCGATGCCGGTGCCCTGCTCGCCGCTGGCCTCCTGGCCGAGACGGTTGAACGGCTGGAACAGCTGGGCCAGCTTGGTCGGAGCCAGCCCGCTGCCGGTGTCCCGCACGCTCACGCGGGTGCGGCCCTGGGTGGTGGTGCTGCATTCCACCGTGACCGTTCCTCCAGCCTGGTTGTACTTCACCGCGTTGGAAAGGAGGTTGATGAGGATCTGCTTCAGCCGGACCCGGTCGGCAAGCACAAAACGGTCCTGGTCGAAACGGGGAAATGTCATGTGGATGCCATGGTTCTCCCCCTGTTGTTCCACCATGGCCTGGCACTCGAGCATGACCTCGGCCAGCGCCACCGGCTCCACCGACAGTGTCAGCTTGCCGGACTCGATCACCGCGAGATCGAGGATCTCGTTGATCAGTTCCAGGAGGTACCATCCAGCCTTGAGGATCTGGTGGATGCTCGCCTTCTGGGAGGGGGTGGGCGGCGGCGATTCGGTGTCGAGCAACTGGGCGAAACCGAGGACCGCATTGAGGGGGGAGCGCAGTTCATGGCTCATGCTGGAAAGGAATTCCGACTTGGCGAGGTTGGCCTTTTCCGCCGCCGACGTGGCGCTCTGGAGTTCCGCGTTCTTGCCCTGCAGCACTTCATCCAGCCGCTTGCGTTCGGTGATGTCGCGCGCTGCCGCGAACACACCCTGCAGATTCCGGTCCTGGTCGTAGAACGTGGTCGCATTGAAGGAGACTTCGGTCTCCTTGCCGTCCCTGGCGCTGGCGGTGAGTTCATAGTCGGTCACCTTCATTCCGCTCAGCACCTGCTTGATGCCCGCCTCGGCCCGGCCGGGGTCGGTGAAGTAGTTCCGGAACGGCGTCCCGATGAGCCCCTCCCGGGTGCAGCCGGTGAGCGCCTCCATCTGCTCGTTCACGTCGGTGATGAGGCCGGACCGGTCGGTGGTTATCAGAGCGTCGATGTTGGATTCGAACAGGGAGCGGGTATAGAACTGGTGGTCGCGAAGGCGCTGGGCGAGCTTCTCCTGCTCCGCCTCGATCAGCTTGCGGGCCGTATTGTCGGTGCCGATCAACAGGTAGCCGATGATGCCGACCTGGGCGCCGCGCAGGGCGGTGGCCGACACCACCACCGGGAAGCGGCTGCCGTCCTTGCGGATGTAGCTCAGCTCGAAAATGTCCTCGATGCCGCGCGAGGCCTTGAACACCAGGGACTGGAAGCCGGGAGGGACCGGCGTCGCCAGTTCCTGGCTCAAGGCTTCGGCCCGGGTGGCCAGTTCCCGGGGATCGCAGATATCGGCCGGGGTGATCTTGTTCAGGACGTCGGCAGCGGCGTAGCCAAGCATGCGCTCGGCACCGACATTGAAAACCTGGATGAGGCCCGTCAGGTCAGTGGCGATAATTGAAAAATTGACGCTGCTGAAAATAGCGTCCTGCAAAATACCTGTTTTCAACAGCGCCTGTTGCCGCCTGGCCTCGGTCTGACCCACGGCCCTGGCTGAAATACCGGTTGCTGGGACGGTGGGGTGGGGTTTTTTGGGCACGGATGACCTCTGAAAAACCGTGGATTTATAGCTAATCACTTTTTGTTTCATCTGGGGCCAACCGCATGGTCTCTCCCGTCCTCTCGAAGGGGGGAGATGCATGCGGAGGTCACTCCTGGGACAAGCCGATCGAGGGCAGCCAGGGTGGAGGCAGCCGCGCCGGGGGCAGGTGGGCAATGGGACGTCTCATTTTGTTCTCCTGGATGAGGTTTCAGCGCGTGATTGGCTGGACTGCTCCAGGCAGCCCCTGATTGATCAAGTTAAAAAAATGAGCACTTTTTGCGCCAATCTATAAACATAGCTATTTCAATAAGATAGAATATCCCAGGCGGTGCCGGGTGGGATCTGCATCATAAGGGATGAAGTACCTGGATAGTCAATTTGATGGATTTGACCCAATTTCGATGCCACGCCGACCTATCCGTTCAGCCAGGTTCCCACCGTTTCTCCATTTGGACTCATGGGTAAGTTGTCTTTTCTCCGCGCCTCCCTTCCTCCGCGTCCTCCAGAATTATTTTTCCAATGGGTTTGCTGACTGCTAAGGGATTTGCCGGAATGGATCGGGGTTTTCAGCAAAAAACCAATTCCGTGCTGCGGCTTGTTCTCACCTCCAGGTGGGCGCCCAGGCCGGTGGTGGAATCCGGGCATGGCCTTCCTGTCCACAAGGTTGGCCCAACCCGTGGCCCAACCCGTCAAATTGAAAGACCGCCACCCATTATTGATTGGTAAGTGGTTAAGAACGCAATCCCGGTAGATTCAAATATATGTATTCAAATGCATTAGCATATGGCCTAAAATTTGCTTTCTAATGAGTCCCTAACGGAATGGGAGATTCCCGCCAGACCGCAAGCCCACCCGAGGCATCAGGCCACCCGAGTTCAAGATGAAATTTCGCCCATTCAACGGCATGCCCGTCGTGGTTGGCCTCAGCTTGGCCATCCTGGCTCTCGGCCTGGCCTGCCTCGAACCCCAGCACAGCAATTACCTGGAACGCCAGGATCAGCAGAATCCCGATGACCACTCGGAATAAGGCGGTCCGGCGTGGTCATCTTCCTGCTTGTCCTCCTGCTCATGACGATGTTCGCCGTCCTCCCCGCCTGGCCCCACAGCCGGCAGTGGGGTTATGACCCGAGCGGAGTCCTGGGCTTCCTGGCGGTGATCCTCATCATCCGCCTCCTGGCGGGTGGGATGTAGACCCATGGGACCACCACCACCCGGGCACGCAAGTCCATCCACGCCGGACCTGACCCCACCTGGTCTCAGCAACCCGCTGAAACCAGCACCGACTGAGGTTGGCTAGGGCTTTACCACCGAGGTATATGAATTATGAATATTTTCGGGTTTGCCGTTGGGTGCACCAATTTTCCGCCGCCCAGGCCGCGCTTGGCTTCCCTGTTGGCCCTGACCTTGCTTTTGCCAGTCGGGGGGAGCATGGCCCAGCAACTGTGGGCCGCCCAGCCCGAGCCGACCCAGGTGGCGACGACGCCGTTACCTCCCTACAAGCTGGAAACGTCCGCCCAGCTGCAGCAGGCGGTGGCGCCCCTGGCGCTGTATCCGGATTCCCTGGTGGCGCAGGTCCTGGTGGCATCCACCTTCCCGGAGCAGGTGGTGGAGGCCGACCGCTGGGTGCAGGCGAACCCTGGCTTGAAGGGCGACGCCTTGGGCCATGCGGTCGATCCGCAACCCTGGGACCCCAGCGTCAAGGCGCTCACCGCCTTCCCGTCGGTCCTCGGCAATATGGACAAGAACCTGTCCTGGACGTCATCCCTTGGCGACGCCTACTACAACCAGCCGCAGGATGTGATGGATGCGGTGCAGGCGATGCGCCGCCGGGCAAGCCAGGCCGGTAATCTCAAGACCACCCCGCAGCAGACGGTGGCGAGCCAGGGCCCGACCATCACCATCGAACCGGAAAACCCGGATACCGTCTACGTCCCCGCTTATGACCCGTGGACGAACTACGGAGAGCCCGTGGCAGCCTGGCCGGGATGGTACGACTATCCCGGCATCTGGTTCAACGGTCCGAGCCTCTCGTTCGGGATCGGCATCGGCATCGGCCTGCAGGTCGGGTTTTCCTGGGGCTGGCCGAGCTGGGGATTCGATTGGTCGAACCGGGCCGTCATGTACAACCATAGCCGGTACTACTCCCGGAGCACTACGTTCTTCAACCGGAACGCCTTCTACCGGGGGGGCGGCGCCAACGGCATCCGCGCCCGCAGCAGCGGCGCGGGCAGGTATCCCGCCGGGGCCGGCGGCGGTCGCAACGGAGCCTACGGCCGCCCCCCGGCGGCCCGGCCTTTCAACGGCAACCCGCAGGCGGCCCGGGGATATGCTGAACCCCACGGGCAGAGCGGGGTGCGCTCGAGCGCTTTCGGCGACTATCAGCACGGCGGACAGGCCAGGAGTTTCGCCCAGCGCGGAAATTCCAGCCTGGGCCAGGCGGCGGGGCGCGGAAGCTCAGGTCCGAGCCGCACGGCCGGGCGCGGCGGCTCCAGCATGGGCCAGGCAGCGGGCCGGGGAAGCTCGAGTCCGGGCCGTACGGCCGGCGGCGGCGGCTCCAGCATGGGCCATGCGGCTGGGCGCGGCGGCGGCAGCGCGCGCAAGCCTTGAAATCCGATCGGGTTCCCCGACGCACGAACATCATCGCGATGGAGAGTAGCCAAATGCATCAGACGAGACCGAATTCCAGCAAGTTCCACGGACCTGTCCGGCCCGGATCGGCCGCGGCCGCCATCCTGGCGCTGCTCCTCGCCGCCCCTGCCATGGCCCAGCAGAAAGGGCAGCGGACCTACGCCTCCGCGGAGGCGGCCAGCGACGCGCTGATCAAGGCCGTGCAGGAGAACGACGACCAGGAGATGGCCCGGATCCTGGGGCCGGACAGCAGGCAGATCCTCTCCTCGGGCGATGCCGCCGAGGATGCCCAGAACCGGGCGAATTTCATCCGGAATTATCAGGACATGCACCGCCTGGTGAAGGAGCCGGATGGGGCCACCATCCTCTATGTGGGGGCCAGGAATTGGCCCACCCCCATTCCCATCGTGAACCATGGCAAAGGTTGGTTTTTCGACACGCCGGCAGGCAGAACGGAGATCTTGTCCAGGCGGATCGGCCGGAATGAATACTCGACGATCCGCGTCTGCCTGGAACTGGTTGCGGCCCAGGAGGAATTCCATGCCAGTCACGACGGCCACTACGCCCGCTCCATCACGAGTGACAATGGCCAGCGCAACGGCCTTTTCTGGCCGGCGGCTGAAGGCGAACCCCGGAGCCCCATGGGGCCGCTGGTGGCAGGAGCCGAGATCAGGGACAGCGGAAACCCGGTCGGCGCGGCGACTCCCTACCGCGGCTACTACTACCGCGCCTTGACCCATCAGGGCAGGAACGCGCCGGGCGGCGCCGGGAGTTATACCGATGACTCGGGCGTGACCCGGGGGTTCGCTTTCCTGGCCTTTCCGGCGGCATACCGGTCCTCCGGGGTGATGACCTTCATCGTCAGCAAGGATGGCGTCGTATACGAGAGGGATCTTGGCCCCGGGACCAGGGTCCGTGCCCAGCGGATGTCGGGGTTCGACCCGGACAGATCCTGGAAGGCAGTCGAAGGACAGCAGGAGCTCGCCCAGTGACGGATGCGTCTGGTCACCCCTGCCCCGGAACACCGCCCCTGCCCTGGATGAAGGTGGGATGGATGAGGTTCTCGATGGTGAACAGTTCGTCCCAGGTCTCCTGGGTGATGGCCTTGCGTTCCAGGACGGCAATCTGGTGGATGGACTTACCGCGGCTGAAGCCTTCCCGGGCGAACGGCAGCCTCACCGCCGTCCGTTCGAGGACGCTGGAGAGCTGGACATAGGCTCCCTGGTCCGAAGGGGCTTCCACCGGATCCTTGGCCAGTTCCAGCTGGATCCCGGTGAGGTTGGCCAGGACCTCGTTGACGTTCACGTTGGTGCTGGTGCCGGCGCCCCCTGGATCATGCCGGTGGGAAACGGGTCGAGGAAATCGCCCGCAATGCCTCGTTTGGTTTGAAATCCTTGCCATTCATTCTGAGTGAACACAAAAGGGGACAAATCATGGGGGGTCATTATTTATTGAAATATATATTCGTTAACACCTGGACCATAAATTGCTTACTTAAGCCGGCTGCAACAAGCGCAAACAAGCAACGAAGGCAGGAAGGGGGTCGGTTCAGGTGTTGGAGGATTTAAATCCAAGTGAGATATTCCACCACTTTGAGGAACTGACCAAAATCCCAAGAGGTTCGGACAACGAAAAACAGATGAGCGACTACCTGGTTGGATTCACCAGGGAGAGGAAGCTTGAAACCCTTCAAGACAAAGCCCTGGCGGACCTGGAACTGGACGCGCTCTGCTCCTCGGCGTGGCTCAGCGTGGACGGCACCCGCAGCATCCTGGACGTGGCCCGCATCCAGAGCGAACCAACCGGCGATGACATCGACGAGGCGGTCCGGCGGATCGTCCAGTTCACCCGCTACATCGCCAAGCGAGGCTGGATCCGGTTCAAAGAGGTCCAGGAGGGTTGACCGGCCGGGCGGCGGCGCGCGCCAGCATCCCTGGTGGTTGACCCCCTTGTCGAGCCCATCCGCAACCTTAGCGCGACCCTGAAACGGAGCTCCGGTGGACATTGTAGTGCCCTTCTTCAAGTCCCTGGCGCTGGTGCCCCTCACCCTGCTGCCGATCATCAATCCGCTCAGCGCCGCGCCAGTCTTCATCCAGACCGCGGGCGCCGACCCCGTGGTGGTGCGCCAGATGGCGCGCCAGATCGCCATCAACAGCTGGTTCATCCTCGTGGTCTCCATGCTGGTGGGCATCTACGTTCTGGATATCTTCGGCATCTCCCTGCCCATCGTGCGCGTTGGTGGCGGCCTGCTGGTCGCGGCGTCAGGCTGGCGCATGCTGAGCAGCACGGGCGGAAACGACGTGCACAAGGTCGTCGCGGACCAGGCCGCCGTTCCGAGCAGCACCGAGATCGTACTGCGCAGCTTCTTTCCGATCACGTTCCCCCTCACCACCGGGCCGGGATCCATCGCCGCCGCCATCGCGCTGGGAGTCAACCTGCCGCGCACGTTCGAGCGCTACCTGATGGGCGCCGCCATCGCGGTCCTGGGCGTGGCCATCACCGTGCTGGCGGTCTACTTCTGCTACCGCTATGCCTCCAGGCTGCTGGCCATGCTCGGGGTGATCGGCACCATGGTGATCATGCGCATGCTCGCCTTCATCCTTCTCTGCATTGGCATCGAGATCATGTGGACCGGCTGGACCACCCTCCAAAAACTCACACCCTGACCGGGGCGCTCCACAGGCGATGCGCATGCCTCGATTCACGCACCATCCCTCTCCCGCATCCGCTCCCGGTTGGTGGGGAAGGATCCTGCACGCCGGCCGCGCCCACCTGGGCCGGGTGCTTGCGGTTGGCTTGGTCTTCCTGGTGATGTCCAGCATCTTCCTGGTGGATGGGGCGCTGGCGGAACCCCTGCGCCGATGGGCCCAGAACATGATGAACTCAGAGTTGCAAGGCTATAAGGTGCACATCGTCCATCTGCGCCCGCATCTATGGCGCCTGGGTCTGGATCTGGACCAGCTGACACTGGTTCAGGCCCGCCACCCGGATCCGCCCGTCGCCGACTTCGGCGCCCTCCGATTCTCCCTGGCATGGGAGAAACTGTTCCATTTCCGAATGGCGGGGGATCTGACCCTGGTGCGTCCCGATCTGCACATCGACCGGGCCCAGCTCCAGGAGGAGGTCAGCAGCAAGGTGAAGTTTCGCGACCAGGGCTGGCAGCGAGCCATTGAATCCATCTACCCCTTCAAACTGGAGCGGGTGCAGGTCCAGGACGGGTCCCTGCTCTACCTGGCCGCCGGAACCGAAAGCAAACCGCTGCGGTTGACCCATGTCTCCATGGCGGTCCGCAATGTGCGGAACATCGCGGCGGTCAAGGACACCTATCCATCCCCAGTGTCCCTGGATGGGGCGATGTTCGACACCGGCAGGATCCATTTCCAAGGGGCGGCGGACTTCCTGCGCCAACCCTTCACCGCCGTCAAGGGTGAGATCCGTTTGGAACGGGTCCCCTTTGACCGCCTCGCCCCTCTTGCCAAGGAATACCAGCTGAAGACAAGGGAAGGCTATCTTTCCTTGCATGGCAACCTGGAATACACCCCGGAAATCCAGACGGTCCATCTGGCCCAGGTCCTCCTCCAGGACCTTGACCTGGATTACGTCACCAGTCCGGCAACCCATGCCTTGGAAGCGGAGCATGCCAGGGAGGTGGTCAGGCTGGCGCGGCAGATTCGCAACCGGCCCAAGCTGCTGCTTCGGGTGGATAGCCTGAAGGTCAGCAATGGCCAGGTCGGATTTGTCGATGAAATGACCCCGACCCCGTACCGGTTGTTCATCAGCAAAGGTTGGCTGGACTTGCAGAACCTGAGCAACCAGGCCAAGGACGGAAACACTGAATTCCATGTCCGCGGGGAGTTCATGGGCAGCGGCCCGGTAGCCGTCTCAGGCCGGATCAGGTCCATCGCCACCCCGGTGGATCTGGATCTGCATCTCACCATGGAGGATGTCCAACTGCCCGCCCTCAACGGACTTCTCCATGCGCATTCAGAACCGGATGTGGACCAGGGGCAGCTGTCAGTCTATGCCGAATTGACGGTCAAAGACGGCAAGCTGGATGGCTATGTCAAGCCCCTCATCAAGAACTTGAAGGTCTACGATCGCCAGGAGGATCGCCACAAAGCCTTCGGCAAGCGGATGGAACTGCACGCCATACAACTGCTGGCGGAGATGCTCAAGAATCACCGGACCCAGGAGCTGGCCACCGTGGTGCGCCTGTCCGGCTCCACCAGCCATCCCAAGGTCAGCGAGTGGGAGGCCATACGTGGACTCATCGGGAACGGGTTGCTCCGGGCCGTGCGCCCGGGCTTCCTGGCGCCCAGGTCCGAACCGCTCCCCCGGCCTGGAGACGCCAGGGTCGAGCACTAGGACCATCGATAGCCAAGCCCGAGAAGGAAGATATCGGCGTCCCGATTATAGTCGCTCGTGACCCGGTTGAAGGCCAGCCGCGTCATCCAGTGAGGGGAGAGCCGCTGGGACAGGGAGAGTGAACCCAGCCCGGCGATTCTCGGCGGATTGGTGGTGCCCTGGTCGGACGGGTGCTTGCTGTCGATATAGAAATAGGGACCGAAGCCGATACCGACGGTCACATGGTCATGGAAGAAGGCGTTCACGACCCAGGCCTGGGTGGCCAGTCCGCTGCGGCGGACAATCTCTGGATCTCCTTCGTAGATCAGGGAGGCGGTCCAATCGAAATGCCGGTAGAAACTCCGGCGGTATTCCATGGAATAGGCGCGGCCGGTCTGGCTGAGGAAGGTGTTCACCACGCTCTGGCCCACATACATCGTCACTTCATGCTCAGGCTGATGGTCCCGGTCACTCGGAGTGTCGCCCATCGCACTCGGCGTGGGTTTCTTGCCCTGGCCCAGCCAGACGCCAATCCCCACCACCACGGTGTTCATACTGATATCACCGTTCGGGCTGAGGTGGTTGACCATGGCCCGGCAGAACACCCGCTCCGAAAGGTATCCCGTCACACTGGCACTGTAGATCGGGGCGGTGCCATGGACATCCGCCGATCCGCCGCCCGCCAGCATCTGGGTGTCATAGTAGTAGTAGGCGCCCGCACCGAGGGCGACGGAAAAGCCATTCGCGTCGAACGGCAATCGGCCCCAGATCTCCAGGGCCTCCCCATCCAGGTGGTGTCCCGGCACATGGCCTGCGTTGATATAGTCGACCGAGGCTGCGAAATTTCGATAGAATTCTTGCCGATAGTCAGCCTGGTACGAATAACTGGAATGTGCGCCATGGTCCGGGCGCATGAACCCTGCCAGTACGCTGATTTCCTGGGCCCGCAGGCTGGTGCCGGCGCACCCCAGCAGCAAGGCGGGCATGGCCCATCGTGTGCGAATGGCAGGGCGTTTCCCCATGCGGCTCTCCTAGATTAGGGTCATGGCCGGCAGGGCAGCGGAACAGGCCTTGATTTCGAGATGACTGCCAAGCCTGTTCATGGGCGCAACCTCTGGGTGGTTTTATAAACCTCATGGGAAACCGAACGTGTCACGATGAGGACTGCATTCCCAAGGCTCAAACTGCCGCTTCGATGACTTCACGGCCAGGGTTCCGTGCAGCACCCCTTGGTTCTGGAAAGGGTTGCCCCACCAGCCAGGGAAGCAAAATTTGATCCGATCATCTAAATGTATATATATAAATATTTATGAAACACCGTAACGTCTTCTTGCCGTTGACGTCTTCAAAATGCCAGGAAGCCCCTCCCCAGCCGGGTGGAGCCCGCAGGCTGGGCGACCTTCTGCAGCCATCCTCCATCCGCCGGCGGCGAGCTTCAGATGCGGTCGTGGTCGTTGGCGGAGCATCGCTGGCGGCGCCTTGGGCTGCCAGGCCTGGTGGTGGCCTTTCCTTAACCATTCAAGTCGTTGGAGTGATTATTCATTTTGACTGTTCTGGTCGGTCGCAGGCCTCCAAGGCCAAACGTAAATAATTTAAAAATATGATTGTTATGTGTTGGCATCAAGCCTGCGACCCGTCCCAAGCCGCAGCATCCGGGCTCACCGGAAAGAGGAACCATGGAATGTGCAAATAATGTCATCAAGGTCATCATGTTCATGCTCTGTGCCAGCACCTTGGCCTTTGCTCAAGGCGGCACGATCGTCGGCTCCATCCGCCAGCGCTCGACCGGCCTGGGGATACAAATGGCCTATATCACGGTAACCGGAGCCGGAACCCATGTGGTTGCGGGTTCAGGAGTTACCGATGCGGTGGGTGGCTATTCCGTGGCCCTCCCGGAGCCAGGCGATTACACCCTTCGGGTGGCCAAATTCGGGTACGAAAGCATCCTGAGGTCGGGAGTGATCACCCTTTCCGCGGCGGTTCCGGACCAGCAGGTGGATCTCTCCATGGACGTGGAGGCCCTGTTGACGGCAGCGCCGGCGGCCAAGCCCCAGGTGCTGTCCTGGAAAACGGGTGATGGCAAGAGCTACCTCATCCCGGCCCTGGAAATCCCGTCCTTCCTCACGCTCCTCAGCGTCTACGACCGCCATGCCTACGCCAACCAGACGGAGAACGGGGTCAAAGTCTATTCCTCGACCTTCTCCTCCACCTGGAACCATCTCTCCAAGGAACACTGGGTGATCGACCAGGATCCCTTCGCCGTCAACCAGTTGGGGCATCCCTACCAGGGGGCCATGTTCCACGGATTCGCCCGCTCGGCCGGTCTCGATTACTGGCAGGCGCTCGCCTATGACAACTACGGAAGCTACTTATGGAAGATGGGCGGAGAGACCGATGAGCCATCCATCAATGACCAGATCGCCACCGGCATCAGCGGAAGCTTCTTCGGCGAGGCGCTCTTCCGCATGTCCAGCCTGGTGCTCGAAGGGGATGGCAGCGACCCCGGGCTTTGGCGGATCCTGCTGGCCACGGCCCTCTCACCCTCGGCGATGATCAACCGGTATGCCTTCGGCGACCGGTTCAAGGCGGTGTTCCCCAGCGACGATGCGGCCACCTTCTGGCGCCTGCGCCTGGGCGCGAGCGCCTATTCGAACCTCAACGACCAGGGCGTCACCAGCACCATCGACCGCGACGCCATGAGCGTCAACTTCTCCATGGCCTATGGGCTCCCCGGACAGGCCGGCTACAGCTATTCAAGGCCTTTCGACTACTTCCAGGTGGAGGCCGGAGGCATCGCCAATGCAGGCCATATGGATGAAGAAGACATCATGATCCGCGGCCTGCTCCTGGGAACGGACTACGGTGCCGGTGATGCCTTTCAGGGGCTTTGGGGCCTCTACGGCGGCTACGACTACATCGCGCCGAACATCTTCCGGATCTCCAGCACCTCTGTCTCCCTGGGCACGACCTTCCAGTCGTGGGTGTCCGAACGGGTGGCGGTCCAGGGCTCGCTCCTGGGCGGCCTGGGTTTCGCCGCGGCCGGCAACACCACGGCCGTGGGCCAGCGCGACTACCATTACGGCCTGGCGCCGCAGGGACTGGCGGCGCTGCGGCTCATCCTCGGCCACCGGGCCATGCTCGACCTGACGGACCGCTATTTCGACGTCACCGGTTCCGGCGGCGGCGACCCGCAGGGCCAGGAAGTCATCAACCGCCTCAACATGGGATTCACCTTGCGCATTTTCGGCAGGCAAGGCATCGGGATCCAATACATCACGTCCACCCGGCTGGCGAAATATTCTGACCAGCCCAACAGTCACCAGTCCACGGGAACGGTCGCCCTGGTCTATACCCTGCTCAGTGGGCACGGCTTCGGCGCGGTCAACGACTGACGCGAAGTCCTTTGCCGGAGCGCGAACCTTGCGGTTCCGGGCATTCCCGGCCAGCCGGCTTTGGAAAACGGTGTCTATGCGCGCCCTTGCGACCATCAGTCTGCTCCTCCTGCTTCTTCCTTCCGCCGCCCGGGCCCAGGATCCGGCCACGGAACCCACCCTGCTCGGCGCCGGCGGGCGTTCGCGGCCCGTTTATACCGGGTCCGCGTCCCAGTACCAGGAACCGGTTCCGGTGGTCCGGTACTACGGTCCGGTGCTGTTCGTGCGCGATACCCGGGGCCCGCTGGAAGGCGGGGTCCACGTGGAAATCCTGCCCGGCGTCAGCGCCGGCCTGCAACTCGCCTACGAGGAGGGACGCCGGACCAACGAGTCCAGTTTCCTCATCCAGCACCACCTTCCCAACATCGGCGCGGGGGCGTCGTATGGCGCCCAACTGGAGTGGAACGTCTACCTGGGCCCCTCGCCCATCAACCTCATCCTGCGCGCACGGCAGCACCTCAAGGCCGCGGAGGGCGCCCAGGCCGACCTCCGGCTCAGCGCGGGGGTGCTGAAAGCCGGGCCCTTCTCCGCCGCCGTGGTGGGCCAGGAGACCTGGGCCAACGCCCAATCGAACCGTTCCATGTACGGCATCACCGGGCAGGAAGCTACGATCAGCGGCTTGCCGGTCTACAACCCCGGGGGTGGCCTGGTGTCGAACATGTTTGGCCTGCTCTGGTCTCTGGACCTGGCCAGGCATTGGCTGCTGGTGGGCAACCTGGAGGGCTACCGCCTGCATGAAGACGCGGCGCAGAGCCCGCTGGCGGAGCGGCGCTGGAACGTCGAGGCGGTCGTGGGTGGGGCCTACCGGTTCTGAGGGCCATGGCCCGCAGGTTCAGGAACGGGACGACAGCTTGGCGAACCAATTGTACAGGGCGATGATGCGGTTGTAGAAACTGGTGCGGACCTTGCCTTCCAGGCCGGGCACCCCGAACGCCTTGATGCCGGCATTGCCGTAGAAATACAAGTACTTACCATCGGCCGAAGCCTTCACGACCAGGGTGAGCGTCAGGCCGTCCGGCCCCAGTACCGGCACGAACCGGTAGCGGACCTGCTCCACATTGGCCATGGCAAGTTCGACGGCGCCGCCAGAGCGGCCCTTCACCATCACGGCATAGAGGTTCTTGCCGAAGGTGGTGTCGTCCTGTTCGAGATAGAGCTCGTGGCTGGGCTCGATGGACAGGAAACGAGGATCCCCGAGGATGCTGCGGTCGCCCGGACCCTTGACCAGGTGCGAGGAGGTGAAGAAGGTCCGTTCCTTGCCGTGGCTGGCTGAATAATAAGGGATGCCCTCCATGCTGCGGAACTGATGGATGAGGTTGTACAGCACCAGGTCGCGGTCGGTCCGTGCGGCCAGGCCGGCAGGCAGGGCCGCCACCACCAGGGCCTGGACGCCGATGTTGGGATGTAATGTGTTCAGGCGGCTGAGAAGGTCGGCCCTGGCGGCGGGATCCGGGCAGAGGTCGGCATCGGGCTGTGCTTGGAAGAAGGAGCTGCAACTGCCCGAGTCCATAAGCTTCTTCTTGGCAGCGGGGTCGAGGTTGGCGGGAATGGCGTCGACCACGGCGGCGGGCAGTGGCGCCGCGGCGATGCCAGGCCCATCTCCGGCAACGAGGATGCAGGCCGGGACCTGGAGCAGGCCCGCCGCGGCCAAGGTGATCGCCAGGGCCCGCTGGCGCGCGCCGGGCTTCCGGGATGCGGCGGCTCGATCAATTTTAGGGAGGGGGTATTTCATGTTGACTCAACCCATCGCGGCCATGAGTCCATCCATGAGAGGTAGTTAACAGGAAATAAATTAGTTAAGGAATGGTCCCAATATTGCCCCTATTCAATCCACGGCCATCTTGATCCCCCGTCGATCCACTCGACCTTCCTTCGGAGAAGAAGCATGAAACTCAGCCCGCTACCCTTGACCATCTTTTTGTGCCTCTGCCCTATGGCAGCTCAGGCCCAGGTGCATGTGGGCATCGAAATCGGCCTGCCACCCGTGCTTTCCCTGTCGGTGGTGGCGCCTGGAATCCAAGTGGTGGAAGGATTCCCTGGTGAGGTATTCCTCCAAGGTGGCTGGTACTGGTGCCGGAGGCCGGACGGCTGGTACCGATCCCGCTCTCCCCAGGCTCACTTCGGCTGGATCGATGCGCACCGGGTGCCGACCGGTCTGAACCGGATGCCGGCCGGCCGCTACAACAATTGGCACCACGGCGGTGCCGTCCCCGCCAGGCATGACCTAGGCCAGCGCCAAGCCGGGCACGGTCGGATGCAGGCCCAACAGCGCCGCGGTGGGGGTGAACACAGCCACCAGCAGAAATCCTGATTCAGCCATTGTCCCAAGAAAAAAGGTAAAAAATAAATATTGACGGCAAAAAAAATCTATTATTTCATGGATTTTTAGTTGAAAAGGTGCCGTCATGCAGAATGCGAGAAGCAATTTCATAACGGATCGTTGCGCATGGTGCAACCGGATCTGGTCCGGGAGGAACTGGGTGGCTGAACGCCGGCGGGTGGGTCGTGAGAGGTACAGACATGGCATTTGCAAAGAATGCGCGGAAATCCATTTTTTCGATAAAAAAAGGGAAGGGGTAGGCAATCTGATCTGTTTCTGGATGAATCCAGACCGGGCTGAACGATCGGCAAGCATTGTCCCCAGCCCATCGGCTGGCCGTGAAGAGATTCGTCCTCTGTCATTAAAATAGATGTATCTGCTGACAAGTAACCTAGCCTAGGGTCTTGGCCCGCACCTAAACTACAGGCGCCCCGGGAAACCGAGGCGCCTGACTATTTTCAGCCCTAGGGGTGCCCGCCAGGGCACCGTGTCTGCGATAGACCCCTGGCTTGGCGGCCGCTCCCGCGCGGCCGGAAGGGGGTATTGCCGCCCAACCTGGAAATCCGCCACACATCTCCCCAGAAGAATTGCGCCACCGACACCCGGATCTCTCCGGAGGTGGCCCGCTCCCGGAACCGGTCGCCGAAGAATCCCACCAGAATCACCGTCGGGAAGCTGGGGAGGCCGGCGTCTTGCCGCCCGTATTGATCTGGCCCACCTTGGCCCGGGCCTCGGTAACAGCCAGGAAAGTGCTCTTCTCGAAGGCGGCGGCCCCCTTCACTGTCTCCACCAGGTTCGGCACCAGGTCGGCCCGGCGCTGGTATACGTTCACCACCTGCCCCCACTGGGCATCGACCATCTGATATGAGCGCTGGAGGGTGGCGCTTTGCCTGAAAAATAAGATGTGGATTAAGTCAAATGCCGGTATCATGCCTGGCGAGATCATTCGCGTGCGAGGTGCATCTTGGCGAAGGTCCTGATCCTCTACTACAGCATGTACGGCCACATCGAGGCCATGGCGAACGCGGTGGCGGATGGTGCGCGAAGCATTCCGGGGACCGAAGTCGCCGTGAAGCGCGTTCCCGATCTGGTGCCGGAGGAGGTGGCGCGCAAGGCCGGGGCCAAGCTGGACCAGGCGGCGCCCATCGCTTCAGTGGATGAACTAGCCGGCTACGACGCAATCATCTTCGGAACTCCGACCCGGTTCGGGAACATGTGCGCCCAGATGCGCAACTTCCTGGATCGGACCGGGGGCCTTTGGATGAAGGGCAGTCTGATCGGGAAAGTGGGCAGTGTATTCGTCTCCACGGGCACTCAGCACGGAGGGCAGGAGACCACCATCACTTCGTTCCACTCAACCCTGCTGCACCAGGGCATGATCATCGTCGGAGTGCCCTATTCATGCCAGGAACTGGTGAATATGGGCGAAATCACCGGCGGGTCGCCGTACGGCGCGGGAACCCTGGCGGGTGCCGACGGTCACCGGCGGCCTTCGGAAAACGAGCTCAAGATCGCCCGTGTCCAAGGCGCCCACGTGGCGGAGGTCGCCAGGAAACTGTCCGCCTAACCATCCCCGCAAAGAATTCCCGGGGCCGCCCGCCATGGATCCCTGGCTGCATGCTGACGCGGGCTGTATCGTGCTGGGGGCGACCCATCCCCGTCTCCTCGCCCGGGAGGGTGAACGCTATCGCCAGAGCCTGGAGCAGAGGGCCGGGGCATCCTGGCGCCCTTCCACGACCCGCAGGCGATCGCCGCGGGGTGCTGAGCTACCTCGGCGATCCGGAGCGCATGCGGGTGACCCGCGAGCGGGGCTACCTGGTGGGACGCGACATCATCTGGCCCGCGGTGGGCCAGTCGTACCTCGACTCCTTCCAGCGCGCCAGCAGGAAGTGGCAGGCCATGACCCAGGCGGCCATCGTCCCGTCGAGGCTGGCCGGCCACCCGCACCGAGGGCCGGAGCTGGGCTCCGATGGCCCACGGCCTCAGCGATTGAACCCGCGGGTCTGAAAAGGGTTGCAAAAATGGTTCACCCCCCCCAAAAAAAGTGCCGGGGAACCGAATTAAGATGGGGAGGTCCAACGGCGACAAGGCCAAGCTGATGAGCAACAGCCCAGCCCCTCAGTAGTGCTGGTCAGGAACTGGAACATCCGGGGAACGTGGGATCTCCTGCGAAATGAGGGAGTCGACCCGTTCAAAGTGGTACTGTCCGGCGGCCTCTCCATAAGGCATCGAATTTAATTGTATGACCTATATGCATGTTGCAAAATGGACTCGATCATGCTTTCCCCCTTTCGGGAGGGTGACATGTTCCGATCACTGATTCTGTGTGGATGCCTGGCTTTCGCCGCAACCGGCCTCATGGCCCAGGAAGCTCAGGGCACTCAAGGAAATCACAAACCCACGGTCAAGCAGGACGTCAAGGCGGCCGGGAGGAACGTGGGCCACGCCGCCCGGAAGGTGGGCCACAAGGTCAAGCGCGGAGCCAAGGACGTCGGCCACGGGTTCAAGGCCGGGGCCAAGGATGTGGGCCATGGGGCCAAGAAGGCCGTGAGCTAGGACTGACAGGGTCCAATGCGCCGTGCCAATAGTGCGGCTGCCATGGCACTGGTCGCTCTGCCAAAGCTTCCGGAAGAAACGGCCCTGACCCGCCAAGGCTGCCATGTCTTCTGATGCCCTTCCCTGAAAAGTCATCTATGCCGCGCTGGGCGCTGACCTGGCCATCACCACGATCAAGTTCATGGCGTCCTTGCTCACGGGAAGCTCGGTGATGCTGAGCGAAGGGGTGCACTCCACGGTTGACGCCATAAATGAACTATTGCTGCTCTAGGGTTCGCACCGGGGCAGCAGGCACCCTGATACCGCTCATCCCTTCGGATATGGCCGTGAATTGTATTTCTGGAGTTTCATCGTGGCCCTGCTGGTCCTGGGACTGGGTGCCGGCATTTCCCTTTATGAGGGCGTCACCCATCTGCTTCATCCGGTTCCCATGCGGAGGGCGTTGATCAACTGCCTGGGACTGGCGGGATCCTTCGTCTGTGATGCGGCATCCGGGTGGGTGGCCTTCAAGACCTTCCGCTTGACCAAGGGCGACCAGGGGTATTTCACCGCCTTCCTCACCAGCAAGGATCCCAGTACGTTCATTGTGCTGTTCGAGGACACCGCCGCCATGCTCGGGGTCATCATCGCGGCCACCGGCATCGCACTGGCCCAGGCCCTGGACGCCCCATGGCTGGACGGTGCGGCCTCGATCGCCATCGGACTGCTCCTGTCCGTCTCCTCGATCCTGCTGGCCCGGGAGACCAAGGGCCTGCTCATCGGCGAGGCGGCCCATCCGAAGGTGCGCGATTCCATCCTGAAGATCGCCAGCGCCGATTCCAACGTTCTTGGCGTCAATGGTGTGCTGACCGTCCAGATGGGGCCGAACCAGGTGATCGCGGCCCTCAGCGCTGAGTTCCGGGACGGGTTGAGCACGGATCAAGTCGAGGGTTGTGTCACCCGGATTGAAGTCGAGGTCAAGCGAGCACACCCCGATGTCCGGAGCCTGTTCGTCAAACCCCAATCCAGGGAGGCTTGGCGCCGCCAGATTGAGGAATCAGGGCTTCGGCCATGATCGGCTTCACTGGGCCGGTTCGTCGACCCATGTGGCCGTCAGAATTTTTTAACGCAAAGGTTGATTCAAAGAAGGTGAGACCGATGGGTGAATTCTTGGATCCCACCAAGCCCTGGAACCGCGGGATGCCAGCTACCCGGGGGCCGGCCGGTCCGGCCGAAGCAAGTCATGGCGGGTGCTGCGCCCGCCTGCCGACGCCAGTCTTGAAGAGGTCCTCCGGCCGGGTGGCGGCCAGGGCCTCCTAGCGCGTCCGCCGTGGGGGTCCGGCCAGGGCCAGGATCCGCTGGATCTCCGTTTCCAGGTCGGTCCCGGCGGGAAGATGGACCCCGTTCAGGCGCAGGTAGGCCCCCACCCAGCCGGGGGTGAAGTTCAGGCGCCGGCGCAGGCCGCCCAGGCGCACCGGCACCGGGAACAACTCGGAGCGGTGCGGGAGGAACCAGGCCCGGCTCTTCACCATGGCTTCCCATTCTGGCTGGAGCCGAGCGTAGAGCACCTCCACGCTTGGGCGCGGAGACATCTCCGCGGCCCGGCGGCCCTGCTCCAGCACCAGGTCGGCGGTGCCGCGCCGGACCCGCGTGAACTGGCGCCGGCCCAGGATGTAGAAGACCAGCCAGACCGCCGAGACGACGCCTGCCCAGGGACTGAAGTCGAACCGCAACATGGCTTCCTTTCCGGAGCTGGCGAGGTTGGAGCCGGGATGATCCCAGGATAAACTGCTGGTCGGTCGGCCGCATGCCCGAACTGTCCAGCCAGGACATGGCGGTACCCATGCGGTTGCGTCGCAAGCGGAGCGCTCCATGCAGCCTTCCCCGGATCCCACCAACGGCACGGTCCTGCAGGGGGTTGCCGGCGCGCCCGGCCTGGCCTGCGGCCCGGCGTTCCGGTGGGTCCGGGAGCCTCTGCGCCTGGTCCGGCGGGAGGGGCAAGACCCGGCGGCGGAGCGGGCCCGCCTGGAGCGCGCGGTGGCCAAGGCCTGCGCCCGGATCCAGGAGCTGGAGCGGCAGGTGGCCGCCGCAGGCCACGCCGCCGAAGCAGGGGTGTTCGGCGCACACCTGCAGCTGGTCCGGGACCGCGGCCTGCACCGCCAGGCTGGCGCCGCCCTGGCGGCCGGGATCAACGCCGAGGCGGCCTGGAGCGACGCCGTGGGGGCCTACGCCGGACGTCTGGCGGCGCTGCCCGACCCGGCCTTCGCCCTGCGCGCCGCCGACCTGCGCGATGTGGGCGAACGGGTGCTGCGCATCCTGCTGGGTCTGCCGGCCGCCCCGGAGGCGCCCGCGCAGCCTTCGGTCATCATCGCCAGGGACTTGACCCCGTCGGAGACGGTCAGTCTGGACCCGGCCCGGATCCTGGCCTTCTGCACCGCCGAAGGCGGCCCCACCTCCCATACCGCCATCCTGGCCAAGGCCCTGGGGATCCCGGCGGTGGTCGCCCTGGGCGAGGCCGTGCTGGCCATAGCGCCGGGGACCGCCCTGTGGGTGGACGGAGCCAAGGGCCAGGTCACCATCGCCCCGGACCCCGCCGCCCAGGCCGTCCTGGCCGAAGGCGGCGCCCGGGCCGCGGACCTGGCGCGGGCCGAGCTGGCCACCGCCCAGGGTCCGGCGGTCACCGCCGACGGCCGGACCGTGGCGGTGTACGCCAATGTGGGCGGGGTGGAGGACGGCCGCGCCGCCCTGGCCCGGGGCGCCGAAGGCGTCGGCCTGTTCCGCACCGAATTCCTGTTCCTGCAGCGCGCATCGGGCCCGGGGGAGGACGAGCAGGCGGCGCTCTACGGACAGGTGCTGGCGGTGATGGGCCAGCGTCCAGTGATCATCCGCACCCTGGACTCCGGCGGCGACAAGGAGCTGCCCTACCTGGCCCAGCCGCCCGAAGCCAACCCGTTCCTGGGCGGGCGCGCCATCCGCCTGTGCCTGGCCCAGCCGGACCTGTTCCGCGGCCAGTTGCGCGCCCTGCTGCGGGCGGGCGCAGGCCGCGACCTGGGGATCATGTTCCCGATGATCGCCACCCTGGACGAACTGGGCCGGGCCCGGAACCTGCTGGACCAGGCCCGGCGTGAGCTGCGGGAGCGCGGCTGCGCCCAGTGCGAGCGGCCCCGGGTGGGGATCATGGTGGAGATCCCGGCGGCGGCCCTGACGGCGGACCTGCTGGCCCGGGAGGTGGACTTCTTCAGCATCGGCACCAACGACCTCACCCAGTACACCCTGGCCGCCGACCGCACCAATCCCCGGGTGGCCTACCTGAACGACCCCTGCCATCCCGCCGTGCTGCGGCTGGTGGCCCGCACCGTGCAGGGGGCGAAGGCGGCCGGGATCCCGGTGGGGGTGTGCGGCGAGATGGCCGGCGATCCCGAAGCGGTGCCCCTGCTCGTGGGTCTGGGCATCGATGAGTTGAGCATGTCTCCCGCCCTGATCCCACACGCCAAGGCCCTGGTCCGCCGGATCTCCGCCGGACGGGCCGAAGCGCTGGCCCGGGCCGCGCTGGACCTGGATTCCGCCGCCGCGGTGCGGTGCCTCGTACGAGATGGGCTGGAGAGCCCGGAGGGGGCCGCGGGATGAACAAAGGCGGAATCAGGACCGCGTTCCGGCCCCTGGGAAGGAGCCGCGGCAAGGTCCCGCTCCAGCGCCCTGGGCCAGCCGCAGGCATCCTCTCCGCCCGGATAGGCTCGTCACATCAAGGTCAGCCGGCCTCGCCGAAGTTCCTGGCATGGAGCGCGCTCAGCGCCTCCAGGGCGGCCTCGGCGTCGGGCCCCTCGGCCCGCACCGTCACCCTGCTGCCCTGGACGGCGCCCAGCAGCAGCAAGTCGAGGATGCTCTTGGCGTCGGCCTGGTCGTCCCCCAGGTAGACCGTGATGTCGGCAGCGAAGCGGTTGGCCTCCTGCACGAACAGGGCCGCCGGCCGCGCATGCAGGCCAACCGTATTGGTGATCTCCAGCTGGATGTCCGGCATGCCCGCGCCCGGCCGGCTCAGCCGCGCTTGGCCAGGATGTCCTTGGCGACCCGGGTGATTTCGGCTCGGCAGGCCTCTTCGCCGAAACCGGTGAGCAGCGCCACCCCCTTGATCACCGGGACGGTGATGGTGCCGGGAATGGGGCTGGTGGCGACCACGAAGTCGATGCCCCCCTGCTCGACGTAGGTCTGCACCGAGGTGGGCAGCAGTCCGATGACCTTGGCCTCGGCCCCGAGGGGCTTGAGGATCTCCTCCATTTTCTGGGCGATCATCGAAGAACTGACTACGCCCGAACCACAGACTGCGAGAATCGTGAGGGTTTGCCTGGTTGCCATGTCGTTCCTCTGGGGATGTTGAACAATTCTATGCCGTACCCGGTTCCTGCAGGGTGCTTTTCAGGAACGCCTCCAGGGCCCGGGGATCGGTGGCGTCCCGGATGGCCGCCAGGGCGGCGCGGTCCTTGAAGACCCCGGCCATCTTCTTCAGCCAGGGTACCTGGTCCTTGGGATCGGCCAGCGCCAGCAGGAAGATGATCTCAGCGTCCACCTGGCGCTCGGGGGTGCCCATCTCCTGGAACGGGATGGGGGTCGCCAGGGTGCCCACGGCCAGGGCGCTGCGGCGCACGAAGCGGGCTTCGGTATGGCACACCGCCACTGGGATGCTGGTGGGCAGCCCGGTGGGATAGGTCTCCTCCCGGGCCAGGACGTTCTCCACGTAGCCTTCCAGCACGCAGTCCAGGTCGTACAGCCCGCGGGCCAGCTTGCGGATGGCCGCGTCCTTGGCGGTCTCCGCCATCCCAAGGTGGATCAGGCGTTCGGAAATGAGGATGGCCACCAAGACGGACCCCCCTGGGTGAGCGCGGCAGAAGGGGGGCCGGTGGACCCGGCCCCCCCTTCACCGGGGCTGGGGTTGCAGGTTATTCGATGACGTCCAGGGCGGCCTGGGCCTCCATGAAGTCCTGGATGCGCACCTTGTTCTTCTTGAACAGGTAGTAGACGGGGAACCAGATCACCAGCAGCAGGATCACCCCGAACCACTTCCAGCTGGCGATGGGCAGGAAGATCAGCCCGCCGACGATGGGCTTGTTGGCGATCATGCCCGAAGTGACCATGGTGCCGCCGGTGAGCGGCTTGGTGGCGAACTGGGCGTAGACCTGGGTGAACATCGGGGCGGTGGCGGTGCAGACGTAGAGCCCCACGGCGAACCAGATGGCGCTCAGGATCACGGTCTTGAAGATGTTGCCGTTGGAGGCCGCCACGAACGGCTGGATGATGAAGGAGATCGCGATCAGGTCCACCAGCGGCAGGGTGCGGTTCCCGGGCAGGACCACCGCCAGCAGCAGCAGGATCGGGATCAGGATGATGCCGGACATGAGCGTGGCGGGCTCGCCGTAGCCAGTGGCATCGTTGATGCCGATGAACAGGTCGTCGCCCTCCTTGACTTTGCCGGCGCTGCGCTTGCGGGCGGCTTCGGTGATGGGCATGAACGCCGAGGCGAAGATGTTGGCCACCCGCGGGAAGATGGCCATGACCGCCGCCGTGGAGACGGCGATGGTCATGATGTTGCCCCAGGCCGCAAGGGTGCCCAGGTCGCTGAGGTGCCCGAGGATCGCCAGGATCAGGCCCAGGATCATGCCCAGCACGATCGGCTCGCCCAGGAAGCCCATGCGCAGGCGCAGCGCCTCGGGCCGCCAGCGGATCTTGTAGGCGCCCATCTTGTTCAGCACCCAGTTGCCGCCCACCGCGAACGGCGTGCCGGGGGCGATGTGCAGGGCCGGGATGGTGCAGTTCTGGTAGCCGTAGTAGGTGGACCAGCGCTTGGAGTTCATCTCGATGAAGATGACGTTGTAGAGCACCATGATGAACATGGCCGCCAGGGACAGCCAGATGTCGTTGGTGATGACGTACAGCATCGAGCCCCAGAACATGTATGAGTAGTTGTTCCACAGGTCTCCGGGGATGAACACGTTGGTCACCCGGAACAGGAACAGCAACACCTGGAACAGGAGGCCGAAGGCCAGGAACATCATCCCGGCCTTGGTGGCGTAGGCGATCACCGACGTGGCCTGCCAACCGATGTCGACGATGGGCAGGTTGATTCCGGTGGCCTTGACGAAGTTCTGCACCGCCGGGACGATGATCGGGATGTAGGAGTTGATCAGCCAGCCGAAGCCGGTGAGGCCGATACCCGCGTAGAGCCCGGAGAAGAACGCTTTCTTGAGTTCCACGCCCAGGATCAGGCAGATCACGAAGATGATCACCGGCACGAACACCGCCGAACCGAAAGTGTTGAACACGTTGCTCAGGCCGTGAAGGAATGAGTCTATGCCCATAGGGGTCTCCTCACGTGAAGGGGATGGGGGGGGTTGGGAGGCCGGGAACCTGGCCGGCGGAAACAAGGCAACGGGCGGACGTCAGGGACGGCACGGCGAGAGGTGAACACAGCCTGAGGGCCTGGCCGGACCTCTGCGACTCCACCCGCCCGGGATAGGTTTCACGTTCTGCACTGGAATGCCTGGACAGTATTTGAAACTGCTGGAATGTCAACAATAAATCCCATCCTGCAGGTTGTTGAAAACTTGAAGCGACAGCCCTCCCCGGCTCGCTTCAGAGCCTCGGGGCATCCGTCCGCCCCCCCCTGCGGAGAGGAACGGGTCCGGAGTATGGGGACCGGTCCGAGGCGCTGCGGAAATTCATCGGGTTTCTGGGACCGAAGCTGGCCTTAACCGGGGCCGCGGACGGTCCCCATCCTGGCGAGGCTGGTCAATCCAGGATCTGGATTCGCCTCAGGAACGGGATGTCCTCCAGCAGCACCGCGGTGCCCCGCACCACCGCTGTTTCCGGGCTTTCCACCCGGTAGCAGGGGAGATGGGTCTCCTTGCTGAGGCGGATGTCCAGGCCCTGGATCTTGGATCCGCCACCCGTGAGGCAGATGCCCCGATCGATGAGATCGGCGGCAAGCTGCGGGGGAGTGTCGTGGAGGGCCTTGCGCACCAGATCGACGATGGCGGTGACCGGTTCCGCCATGGCTTCCCGGATTTCCACGTCATTGAGGCTCAAGGTCTTGGGCAGGCCCTCGTACTGGTCCCGGCCCGAGATGGTCATGGTCCGCGTCTTGTCCGAAGGGTACGCGGAGCCCAGGCTCCACTTCACCTCCTCCGCCGCCGATTCTGAAATGAGCACATTGTATTTTTCCAGGATGTAGTCAAGGATCGCTTCATCCATCTCGTCACCAGCGATGGCTATGGAGTCCGCGAAGACCTTGCCGTTGAAGGAAAGGACCGCCACATCGGTGGTGCCTCCGCCCACGTCCACGATCATGCAGCCGCGTTTTTCATTGATCGCCAACCCGGCCCCGATGGCGGCCACCATGGTCTGGTCCACCAGGAAGACTTCGCCTGCCTTGGCGTCATAGCAGACCTGCTTCATGGCTCGCCTGGCCACCTGGTGGGCCCTGGGGGGAACGCTCACCACGATCCGGGTCCGGGCGAAGCTCCGGTTGGGCCTGGCCCTGTGGATGAAGGCGGCCAGCATCTTCTCGGCGGCGTCCACTTCATAGATCATCCCGTCCTTCATCGGGCGAAGGGTCTGGACCCCTTGCGGGGTCCGCCCCATGAGTTTTTTCGCCTCGTCGCCGACCGCCTCGACCTCATGGGTCTGGGTGTTCAGAGCGACGATGGACGGCTCGTAGATCACGATTCGCCCGGCCTGCCTTGTGTGGATCAGCACCGAAGCGGTGCCCAGATCGATGGCCATGTCGGAGGTGAAAAGGTTGGACCAGAATCGACGCGAAAACAGATGGGCCACAAAATTCTCCACTGAATCATTATACCCGTTATGTATTGGGGTTTGGAGGGAGACCGGCGCATACCGACTGGCGCAGGGACGGATCGTTGCCCCCTGTCAACCATGGCAAGCAAAACGCCCGGTTTCCCGGGCGCAAGTCACTCGTCAACTGGGCAGCAGAACCTCAGTACAGGGTCAGGCTGTCATCGTCCAGATCGTAGTTGGCCCCCTGGATCTTGAGCTTTCCTTCCTTGACCAGCCGGGCCAGCAAGGGCGACTGCTCAGGGATCTGCTTGACCACCATGCGGACATTCTGTTCGACGGCACAGTCCACGAGCTTGGGTCCGGCCTCGGCACCGCAGATGGCCTTGGCCTGTTCAACGGCCGGTTTGATGTTGGCGAGGATGGACCCCACATTCCCTTCCGGTTCGCCCTCGGCCTCGACGGCCGCTATGACCGCCCCGCAGCGCTTGTGCCCAAGCACCAGGATCAGGGACGTGCCGAAATGGTCGGCTGCATATTCCATGCTCCCCAACACCATTGGGTCAAGGGTGTTTCCCGCCACCCGCACCACGAAGAGGTCGCCCAGCCTCTGATCGAGGATGAATTCCGGCACCACCCTGGAATCCGAGCACGTGAGCACGATGGCGATGGGAGCCTGTTTCATGGCCACCTGCCTCCGCCGGTCGGCACTGGCCAGCACCCCGCTCCTGTGGTGGTGCCGGAGGTAGCGGTCATGCCCTGCCACGAGTTGCTGGAGAACCTTGTCCGGAGCCAGGGGGGCACGACCCCAGGCCGGCAGGGCGGGGAGGATCAGCAGGAGGCCAAGAAGCAGCAGTGATTTCCAGGAAGGTGGCCTGGCCATGGGTCCCTCGTGGTTGGCGTTTCAACTCGGAAGACTTTACCCGCATGGGCACGCGCCGTGTCATGGGTGCGAAAAACAAGGAGAAGGTATGTTGTTAATTAAAGATGTCAATACACTGTTTTTAAATATTTTTCCATGTCAATCCATTCTAATAATTTGGACTACGCCCCATGGGGTGCATCCGGTATCGACAGATGGGAAATCAACTGCTCCAGCGCTTCCGGATCAACGGGCTTGGTCAGGTGCGTATCGAATCCTGCCTTCCAGGACTCGTCCTTGGCGCCCTCGGACGCGAAGCCGGTCATGGCGATCAGGTGGACCTTGGCCAACCCGGGGGTGTTCCTGATGATCCGCGCGACCTTGTACCCATCCAAGGTGCCGGGCAGGCCGATGTCGCACAGGATGATCTCGGGTTTGAACCGGTTCGCCTTTTCCAGCCCGGATCCGCCGTCGTGGGCGACTTCCACCGTATGGCCCGACATTTCCAGCAGGAGCCGCAAGGTGGTCGCGGCGTCGACGAGGTCTTCCACAATCAGGATCCGCCTTCCATGCGCCACGTTGTCAGGCTGCGGCGAGGGGAATTGAAGGCCGGGCCGTTCGATGACCTTGGCCATGGGCAGCTGGATGATGAACTCCGACCCCTTTCCTGGCCCATCGCTGTGAGCTGAAAGGGTGCCGCCGTGAAGCTCGACCAACCCCTTGGCCAGCGCCAGACCCAGCCCGAGGCCGCCGCGGGTGCGGCCGACGGTCTCCTTCCTTTGTACGAATGGTTCAAATATCGATGAGAGTTGTTCTGGCGGTATTCCGGCCCCGCTGTCCTTCACCATGATCTGGGTCCATTCGTTTCCCGGCGCGCCGACGGCGAGGCGCACATGGCCGCCGGAGTCGGTGAACTTGATGGCGTTGTGCAGGAGGTTGCAGACCACCTGGACCACACGCGCCCGGTCCGCATCGATCTGGACCGGTCCGGGTGGCAGGCTGACGTCCAGAGTGAGGTTGTTCTCGGCGAAAACAGGCTGGTAGTCCCTTGCCACGCCCTGCAGGATCGGCACGAGGTCGACCCCTTCGATCTTGAGCTCGACCTTGCCCCGGGCGATCCGTGATACGTCCAGCAGGTCGTCCACAAGCCGAACGATATGCGCCATCTGGTTTTCGGCGATCGCGCAGGCTTTTTCCAGGAGCGCAGGGTCCTGCATTCCCTTCCGCATCAGGTAGATGGCGTTGCTGATGGGCACAAGTGGATTGCGCAGCTCATGCCCCAGCAAAGCGAGGAAGGCATCCTTGCGGTCGGCTTCCTCCTTCAGCCGGGCTTCGGATTTCTTGATGGCGGTGATGTCGGCTCCGGTGGTGATGAAATGGTCCCCCAGCGGTACGCTGGTGAACCGGAAATACTTGTCCAGGTTGGGGAAGTAGTCCTCGAACGAGTGCGAAACGCCTTCCCGCATCATCTTTTCCACCACGGGGCGATAGTGGTCGGTGGCTCCGGGGCCGAAGATTTCGTCCGTGGTCCTGCCCCGGATCTCCTCCAGGTTCTTGCCCCAGCTGCGAAGGGTGGGCGGATTGGCGTCCACCAGCCGCCAGGTGACGATCCGGCCCTGCCGGTCCCGCACCAGCTGCCAGAAGTGCACCTCCTCGTTCATGTTCTCGAACAGGTTGCGGTACTTCGCCTCGCTCTGCCCCAGGGATTCCTCCAGGCGCTTCCGCTCCGTGACATCCAGGACCAGGGACAGGATCGATCGCACCGCCCCGGACTCATCCAGCATCGAGGAGTTGTACCATTCGCAGTAGATGATCGACCCGTCCTTCCGGTAGTTGCGGTTGGCTGAAAACCGGCGGGGACTCAGGCCCGTCTGCAACGCTTGGCTGACCTCTGCGACCTGGGCCTCATCCTCCGGGTAGATCCAACGGAAGTCCTCCATCCGCTTGCCCAGCACTTCTTCTGCGGTCCAGCCGAACAGGTGTTCGGCCTCACCCGACCAGCGGGTCAGGCGCATGTCGGGTCCCCATTCGATCGCACCCAGCGGCGAGTTGTCCGCATGGTAGGACAGTCGCTGGGACAACTCCCGGATATGCTCCTCCGCCAGCTTCTTCTGGGTGGTATCCCAGACCGTGCTGAGAATGGCCCAGCCCTCACCTGCAGGCAGCTTGACCCGGTGGAGGGACCAGGTGAAATAGGCTTGTTCTTCGGGGCCGCCAGGATATCGGCAGATGGTGAACCGTTCGTCCACCGCATGGTGGGGCTCTCCGGTGGCCAAGACCTGGCGGCAGAGGTCCGCCAACTTTCGGTGCGTCTCAGGCCACAGTTCGTCCAGAGTCTTGCCGACCATCGCTTTGCCTGGAGCCAGGTTCTGGTAGGCGGGGTTGACCAGCTGGATCCTCAAGTCGCTGCCCCGGATGACGTTGATCGCCACCGGAACATGATTCATCACCATTTCCAACAGTTCCCGATGAGCTTCCAGCGCCGCCTGGCGATCATAGACCCTGGCCCTGGCGCGGTATCGGCGGATCAGTCCCGCACCCATGCTTATGAGCATGCCCATGGAGAAGAAGATCACCAGCCCCAACCGGTCCATGGGGGATGCGGTGCCGAAGGGACTGACCGGCGCCAGAAGCCAATGATCGACCGCGAAGCCCGCCATTACCGTGGCGAGCACCCCAGGCCCGAGGCCACCCGCCAGGGCCGCGGACAGCACCGCCGGATAGACCAGGGTGAAGGTGGGCAACCCAGGGCCGAACCAACGCCCGAGCGTCAAGTGAAGGCCAATGGCAGCCGCCACGGCCGCCACCGCCATGACGTAGCGCGACACCCAGCCCCAGGTCGTGCGCTGCCTGAGCACCGGGAGGAGAGTGCTCCTCCACAGAGCTTCCGTCACACCCTCGAGGGAGATCCACTTCGCCTCGTGGTCACGCCCCGAAGCCAGCCCCGCCAGGCCCATGTAGACGGTCCCGATGGCCTGGGTGCACCGGGTGACCCATTGCAGGGGGGAGTCCCCGACGGCGATCAGCATGGACCCGGCCAGTCCGATCGCCAGCAGGATGAGGCCCAGCGCATACCAATGGAAGAAGGGCGACGGGAAATGCCGGTTCAGCACCCAGAGCAGGGCAGCGGTCAGCACGAACAGGACCACGGCTGCGCCCCCCGCGGTGTTGCGCAGCAAGGTCCCCCCTTGGCCGGCGATGAAGAAGGTGGGCAACCTGCCGGAAACAGCAGCCCAGATGAGCATCCCCACCAGGGCGATGCTGGCAGCATAGCTCGCGGCCAGCCAACGGGCCGGAGGTTCCAGGCGGATCCGGCGCCGGGCCGTGAGGGCCACTCCCGCCAGATGGCACAGGGCGGACAGGAAGACGGCCGTGTTGTAGATGGCGAAGCTGCTATCAAGGCTTGGTCTGAACTCGATGGCAGCCGCAATCCAGCCGATCTGGGCCATGAGGATGGCGCAGCCCATCATCAGGACGCTGGGCTGCCCTTCGCCCAGGAAACTGTGGGCCGTCGGCAGGACGATGAAGCCGACCGCGAAGAGCGGCAGGCCATAGGTGAGGAACCCTTGCAGGACGGGGGCAGGCCATACGATGCGCAGGTTGACGACCCACAGCGCCACCATGGCGAAGACCAGAAGGGGGATGGGCAGCCAGGCAAGCTGGGTCCATCGCCCGGGCACCCAAGGTCGTACCTCCGGAGGAATAGAGGAATCCACGAGCTCTCCGATCGGGGAACGGGAAAAGGGTAGCAGGGGCAGCTAAATCAACCTGAAATAATCCTTTATAGCGCGGCGGAGCGGCTCTTGGGGCCTTCTAGGCCAATCAACAGTTCAAGAGCGCAGCAACCAGGTTCCCCGCCCAGCCGATGGGGGAATCAGCCAGGAACAGAGATTGGATCATCGATTCTCCAGGACCGGCAACCGGGCGATGACCTGGGCCAATGCCTCCAGTTCCACCGGCTTGGCCAGGTGCAGATCGAACCCTGCCTGACTCGCCTTGTCCTTGGTTTCCGGCGAGCCGAAGCCGGTCATGGCGATCAGGCAGCACTTCTCCAGGCCGGGCGTGGCTTTGATGGTCCGGGCCACGATGTGGCCGTCAAGGTCGCCGGGCAAACCGATGTCGTACAGAATGATCTCAGGAATAAAGCTGTTCGCCTTTTCCAGCCCGGTCCTGCCGTCGTAGGCGACCTCCACGGTGTGCCCCCACATTTCCAGCACTAGTTTCATGGTCGTCGCAGCATCAAGGACATCTTCCACGATCAGGATCCGGCGCCGGCGGACTGCTTCAGGGGTTTCGGCTGCCAGGGCATGCGGTGGGGGATGGTGAACCGGGTTGACCAGGGGCAATCGAATCATCAACTCGGCTCCTTGGCCCGGTCCCGCACTCGTGGCCGAGATGGTGCCGCCGTGAAGCTCAACGATTCCCTTGGCCACCGCCAAGCCCAACCCTTGGCCACCCCGGGTGCGGCCGATCGTCTCTCGGCGTTGCATGAATGGCTCGAACACTGTTGCGAGCCATTCCTGGGGGATGCCCAGCCCGCTGTCCTTCACCGTTACCAGGCACCATTCCCCTTCCTGCACCCCCACAGAGAGCCTGACCAGGCCCCCGGGATCGGTGAATTTGATGGCGTTATGAAGCAAGTTGCTCACCACCTGGACAATTCGTTCCTGGTCGGCATTGATCTGGACTGGCTCAGATGGCAGGCTGACCTCCAGAGTGAGGCTGTTCTCGGCGCAGACCGGCTGGTAATCCAGGGTTACGCTCCGCAGTATCTCGACCAGATCGATCACTTTAGTCTTGAGCTGGACCTTGCCCTGAGAGATTCGCGAGACATCCAGGAGGTCGTCCACCAACCGGGTCAGATGAGCCACCTGGTGTTCGGTGATGGCGCAGGCCTTTTCCATGAGCACTGGGTCCTGTATGCCTTTCCGCATCAGATAGAGGGCGTTGCGGATGGGCGCCAGTGGGTTGCGCAGCTCGTGGCCCAGCATGGTCAGGAAGCTGTCCTTGCGGGCCGCTTCGCCCTTCAGGGCCTCCTCGGCGGCGATCAGCCGCTCGAATGATTTCTGCTCGGTCAGGTCGGTCACCACCACCGCGAGCAAGTTCCCCTGTGGCGTCTGGATGGAACTGGCGGTGGCGGAGGCCGGGAACTGCCCGCCATCCTGGCGCTGTACCTGGATCTCTTCGATCGCGCGTCCCTTTGCGGCCATCTGCGCCAGGCCCAGCCACGCCTCGCCACTGGCCGGGGACAGGTACTGGGTGAACCGGCTCCCCAAGACCTGTCCGGCTTCGCTCCCGACCATCCGGGCGAACCGGTGGTTGCAGAACAGCACCGTGCCGTCCTGGCCCAGGGCCACGGCGCCCTGCTGCATCTCTTCCACGAACAGGCGATAAGGGTGCTCGGCCCCCTCCAGGGTGAATACCTGGCGGAGACCGCCCTTGTTGACCACGATGGCATCCACTTCGCCTTCCCGGATGGCGTCCAGAGTCTCTACAGCCTCGCTCAGGCGGTGGCGAAGGTCCTCGTTCTCCCGCCTCAGGGCCTGGTCATGTGTCTCGTGGATTCCCATGGGGCGTTCCTCCCGTCGACCCGGAAACCTAATGGCGCTCCCGCAGATCAAGGCCGAACAGGACCCGCTCGGTGTCGGACAGGTCGCCGACGATCCGCCGCAAGGGTTCCGGCAGCTGCTTGATGAGCGTGGGTGCGGCGATGATCTGCTCCCCCTCGGCCAGGGTCGGATGCTGGTAGATGTCCACGATCTCCAGGGAATACCTGCCTTTGAGGTGCTCCTCGCAGATCACCCTGATGTTCTCGATGGCCCGCTGCGAGCGCGGGGTCATCCCGGTCACGTACAGCTTCAGCAGGTACTGGCTGGTGTCGCCCTGGTTCGCCAACTGCTCGAACCGGCGGGTGGTGGCGGATGATTCTTCTTCCTTCATGACGCCCTCCCGGGAACCGGGGTCCTGGGGGCGGCCACAGGCCGGAGATCGAGGCCCACCAGGACCCGTTCGGCATTGGACAGGTCTCCGATGATCTTCCGGATGGGCTCGGGCAGCTTCCGGACCAGGGTGGGAATCGCCACGATCTGGTCGCCCTCTGCCAGCTGGGGCTGAAGCAACAGGTCGATCACTTCGATGTGGTATTCGCCGGGGAGGTGCTCCTCGCACAACCGCTTGAGGTTCGCGAAGGCCTTCACGGATTTCGGGGTCTGGCCAGCCACGTACAGCCGCAGTTCCCATTTCTTCAGGCTGTTCCCGCTGTTTGGCATGCGTTCCTCCTTCCGGAGTCAACTGGCGGTGGTGAATCCAACCGAGTCGTTGGCCTTGCGGCTTTCGGCCAGGTCGTGCCGGCTGTTCCGCAGCTGTGATTCCTGGCGCTGCAACTCCAGCAGGGCGCGCTGGATCTCCTCGCTCCTGCTGCTGAACTCGGATTTCAGGGCGGCCGCCCGGGCCTCGTACAGGTTCCGCTCCTGCTCCAGTTCACCCTTCCGGCACTCGATCTCCTGCCGGCGGATCCCCGCTTCGGCGGCATCCCGGCTTTCCTGGATCAGCCGCGCCGACCCGGTGAGGACCCCGGCCGGACCCAGGTAGACCGGGCGCAGCCGAATCCCGCTGGAGGTGAGCAGGAACTCGCGGATCTGGTTGGAGTGGGCCATCCCGCGGGACTTGAGCACGTAGATGCCGCGGTTGCGTTCCCCGTAGAGCTCGATGTCCCGCATGAGGAACCAGGTGTCGATCAGGGAGGAGATCCCCACGTCGCTGGTCTCCACTTGGCCACTGCCCGTATTCAGGGCCGTGAACAGGCAGGTGGTGCCGTTCCCCTTCAGGTGATCCAGCAGGCGCACGAGCATGGCGGTGACGTCGGCGATGTTGCCGTTGGTGAGCAGGGCGGTGACCGGATCCAGCACCACATTGCGCGGCTGGAAATCACGGATCAGCCCGAAGATGGTCGCCAGGTGCATTTCCAGGCCGAACTGGGTGGGCCGCATAGCGTGGAATTGCAGCAGCTTCCGGTCGACCATGGGCTGCAGGTCCAGCCCCACCGAGCGCAGGTTGCGGATGGTCTGGCTCTGGGATTCCTCGAAGGAGAAGTAGAGCGACTTCTCCCCGCGCCGGCACGCCGCCTCCAGGAAGGTGGCGGCCACCGTGGTCTTGCCGGTGCCGGCAGTGCCGGAGAACAGCACGCTGCTGCCCCGGAACAGGCCGCCGCCCAGCATTTCATCCAGCTCCGGGACGCCCATGGAGACCCGCTCATCGGAAACCTGGTGGGTGAGCCCCAGGGCGGTGATGGGCAGAACATCGATCCCGGTCTCATCGATGAGGAACGGGTACTCGTTGGTGCCATGGGTGCTGCCCCGGTACTTGACGATCCGCAGGCGACGGGTGGAAAGCTGCTCCTTGATCCGGTGGTCCAGCAGGATGACGCAGTCCGAGACGTATTCCTCCAGCCCCTGGCGGGTCAGGGTGGCGTCCCCCCTTTCGCCGGTGATGACCGCCGTGACCCCTTTGGTCTTCAGCCACTGGAACAGCCGGCGCAGCTCGGCCCGAAGGATCCCTTCGTTGGCCAGCCCACCGAACAAGGATTCGATGGTGTCCACGGCCACCCGCTTGGCGCCCACCGAATCGATGGCGGAGCCGAGCCTGATGAACAGGCCTTCCAGGTCGTATTCCCCGGTCTCCTCGATCTCCGCGCGCTCCACCCGCACGTAGGACATGGCCAGCTGCTTCCGGGCCACCAGGTCGTCCAGGTCGAAACCCAGGGAGCGGACATTCTGGACCAGTTCCTCCGGGCGCTCCTCGAAGGACATGAACACCCCGGGCTCGTTGAACTCGGTCGCCCCGCGGACAATGAACTCCATGGCCATCAGGGTCTTGCCGCAGCCGGCCCCGCCGCAGATGAGAGTCGGGCGGCCAAGCGGCAATCCGCCCTGGGTGATCTCGTCGAGACCCTTGATTCCAGTGGGGCACTTTGGAAGAGCGCGATCAGCCTGCATGTGATTCTCCAGGGACCGAAAAATCCTGCTGGCGGGATACCTTGGTCAACTGGGATTGCCCATCGCGGCCAAAAAGTGCGGTCGAAGCGAAGCTGAACCCGATAACCCTTGTCTCCATGCATCCTAGTCTTCATCTGAAATTTTGCTGGGAAAATAGTCGTGCTCCACCGGCCCACTGCGCGACCCAGGAGCCTTCTGAAACCATGTGGTACGGGATGACGCGCTCGGCGTCTGGGGCCATCCGCTTGGCCAGTTCCTCAGGCGCCGGGGTTTCGAAGGCCCAGGGTGCCGACAGGCAGGCGTCGATGAAGGTGGTTTCCCGCAAGCGGATGGTACTTAAAAGTTCAGATAAAGCGTCCATTAATCCCGGCCCCAGTGAGGCTCCATCCAGGATCATAGGGTGATCGAACGTTTTCCAGCTTTCCAAGGTGTTCCCGGCGCTCCTTCCGCACACTGAGTGACACCCGCGGGGCGGACCCATCCGGCTTTCTTCACCCTTGCCCAGATGGCTTCCACGACGACGCGGGGAGGGGGGAGGAGTTTCGTCTGACTTTTCTCCCCACCAAGCCCCTTGGCAGGTGAGAAGGCTGTCCCACCTGCACCCTCTTTTCAGCAATTGAGAAAGCGGCCAGGGCTCAGGGCCTCATTCCTTAAGTGGGCTTGGTTTTCGGCTCCGGGTGCGGATTCCGGCAAACAGGTGTGCCGCCTGGACCTCGATTGGGGTCGGCAGCACTCCCTTGTGCGCGTGGCCCTCGGCAGGGCAACCCCGCCAAAGGTAACGCCTTGGGTGCACGGCGATGATGCGGCGACCAGTGCGCGGGCTTGCTGGAGCATGGCCCGGGCATGGTGATCCGCGCGAATGGGTGGAGTAGAATCCTCCCATCCACTGGAGCCATTCATGGGAACGCAGGAAGAGACGGAAGCGCCGGGCCCTCCCTGAACAATTCTACGGCGCGGGTTGCCTGCCTGCCTAAGATGAGTGGGAACTCACGAGTGCGCCCGATTTCCTGGAAATCCATTCCTTCAGCCCCAGCGCCCATGCACCCCATCCACGACTGCCTGATCATCGGCGCCGGCCCTGCCGGGGGCACCGCGGCCTATCATCTGGCCAGGGCCGGGCACAGCGTGCTGGTCCTGGAAAAATCCAGAATGCCCCGGCCGAAGCCCTGCGGCGGCGCGGTGCAGCCCCACGTGGACCGGTGGCTGGACTTCGACTTGACGCCAGCGGTATCGGCCCGGGTCACCCGGATTCGGGCCACCTTGTGCCTGGAGGACGCGTTGGAGGGCGACCTGGAGACCCGGGAACCGATCCTCATGGTCCGACGGGAGGTGTTCGACGACCTCATCGTCCGCAAGGCGGTGCAGCAAGGGGCGGTCTTGCGGGATGGTGTGGCGTGCAAAGGGCTCCGCCTGGAGGATGAGGCCTGGTCCGTGGAGACCCCGGAAGGACCGGTCCGGGGCCGGTACCTGGTCGGCGCTGACGGTGCTTTGGGGCTCACTCGCAGGCACCTGGGCTTTCCGGCCATGAAACACACGGTTTGGGGTGCCCTGGAGGGGGAGGCCGCGTTCCCCATGACCAAGACGTTCGTGGCCCACCTGGATTTCGGGACGGTGCCAAAGGGCTATCTGTGGAATTTCCCCAAGGCGGACGGCTGGTCCCTGGGCGGCGCGGTGTTCCAGGGCGCGCCCCCGGTGGATCTGCGGGAGGTGGTGCATGGCTACGCGCGCACCTTCGGCCTTGGCCCGGAAGATCTGCGGATGGCTGGCCACCCGCTGCATGTGTGGGATGGCGACCAGCCCCTGCACACCCACCGGGCGCTCCTGGCCGGGGAAGCAGCCTGTCTGGTTGATCCCTTCACCGGCGCGGGTATCCTGCCCGCCGTCCTGTCCGGAGCCCTGGCGGCCGAGGCCATCCACCAGGCGCTGGGCGCGGGACCGGATGCCCTTGCCGCGTATAGCCGGCGGGTCCACCAGGAATGGGGGCGGGAGATGGCGTGGGCGCGCCGGCTCTCCAAGGCCTTCTACCGAGCGCCCCGACTTACCCACCGTCTGTTGGTGCGGCACGAGGAGGCCATGCGGGCCCTGGGGCAAGTCCTTTGCGGAGTAATGCCGTACTCCGGCCTGGCCATGCGGTTCCTGCGCTGGATTGGTACCCACGCGGCCGAGTCGCAGCAGCCGTTGTGATTTCGGCAATCAACCCAGCACTTTGGGTTGCCAGTGGCCTACTGGAGGGCATCAACCCCTTGTCACAAGCCGCGAAGGCCAAGGCATGCGATTACCGGACGATCAGGAAACTGATCACCCTGGCCTACCCCACCGCCGGGAAGTTGGATTTCAACCTAGCCCCTGCCTGGGGAATGACCCGGCTTTAACCGGCACCTAACTACCCGAAACAGCGAGGACCCTTGTTTGTCCCTCGCGGTTCCAAGCGGGTACGGATGGTCACTTCAGGCTCAACCAAGGGCCAAGGTCCCGGACCAGCTATCGTCCCATCCCTGCCCCGGAAACGAGGCAGTCCAGGATTCATCGGTGAGACCCATTCCAGAGGATGACCTTGGCAGCTTGCCAGAACGTAACCTATTCGCAATTAAGCTATCTGTAATCTTCTGGACTAGTCTACCCAGGAATTAAATAAAACGGCCTACGACCAGGAAAGGCCATAAATTTCCATCAGGCATTCACTTCTGGACTAGCTTTGGAGCAGGGCTCAAGCGTGTTGGGAGGACCCCGATGGGAAACCTTAATGCACGCCTTTACGTTTTTTTCGCGATCTGGTCCTGCATTCTGCTCATCTCCGGCTATCAGTTGTACCGGAACGTCCTGCAGTTCTCAGATGCAGCCGGATGGATCGCCCACTCACGCGAGGTCCTGGAAGCGACCCAGTCCACCCTTACGACCCTTGAGATTGCTGAGTCAGAAGAGCGGGCCTACCTGATCACCACCCACCGGTCCTACCTGGAACCCTTTGAAACCGCCTTGAAAAATGTCCCTTGGGACCTCCAGCGGTTGGAGACCCTGACCCAGGACAACCCCAGACAGGCACTTCGCGTCAAAGAACTCAGGGGAATGGTCGCGGCCAAGGTCGAGCAGTTGCTGGAGACCATCGCCCTGCACCAGAGGGACCCCGCCAGCGCCCGCCAGGCGGTCCTGGTCCATGAGGGGCACAACGTCATGGATGCTATCCAGGACCGGGTCGAGACCATGAAACGTGAGGAACTGTCCCTGCTGTCCGAACGGGACCAGGCCGGCCGGCATGCCAGGCGGGTCGCCCTCCTGTCCGGGGTTGCCTTCGGGGGCCTTGGGCTGGCGGGGCTCGGCGGCCTCCTGCTGCAAGCGCTCAGGTCCACCAGGCAGCGGGAGCGGTACGAGAAGGAGCAGGAACGCCAGCGCCAACTGCTGCTGGTGACCCTGCGCAGCATCGGGGATGCGCTCATCACCACCAACGCAGCCGGGGCGGTGGATATGATGAACCCCGCCGCGGAAACCTTGACCGGCTGGAGCCAGGCGGAAGCGGCCGGGCAGCCCCTGGAACGGGTCTTCCACATCATCGATGAGGAGACCCGGCAATCGGCGCAATCCCTGGTCGAAGATGTCCTGCGCAAAGGGACCGTGCGCAGCCTGGCCGCCTCCACAGCCCTGGTCCACCGGGATGGGCATGATGTTCCCATCGAGGACAGCGCGGCCCCCATCAGGGATGCCGGTGGCGCAGTGGTCGGCCAGGTGGTGGTGTTCCACGACGTGACCGAACGACGGCGTTCCGTGGCCAACCTGACGCAGAGCGAGCGGCGCTTCCGCAGCCTGACGGAACTCTCCCCCAATGCCATCTGGGTCAACCGCGACGACCGCATCGAACTGGCCAATCCCGCCGCCCTGCGCCTGCTGGGCCTGGACCGTGCCGACCAGATCGAAGGCATGAACCCCTTCCAGATCTTCCACAGGAACAGTCACGAGAAGGTGCGGGAACGCTTGCTGGCGGTACGCAAGGGACAGGTGGTCCAGACCTCCGAGGAGACAGTCGTACGCATGGACGGAGCCCTTCGCCAGGTCGAGGTTTCCTCGGCGCTGTTCGAGGACGCCCAGGGGCCGGCGATCCAGGTGGTGGTCCGGGACGTCACCGAACGCCAGGAGGCTGCACGGGCCTTGCAGGAAAGCGAGGAACGCTTCCGGCGCCTTTTCGAAATCTCGCCGGTACCCTACGGGCTGTTCCAGAGAGGCGGCCGCACCTTGGCGCTCAATCGGCAATTCGAGAGGACGTTCGGCTACGATCTGGACGACATCCCGGACCTGCCCGGCTGGTGGGCCCGGGCGTTCCCGGACCCGGAGGCCTTCCAGCAGGCCAAGGCCTTCTGGGAATCCTTCTCCACCCGCGGGGGCGCGGAGGAACCGGAACTCGTCAGGGGCGGGGAGCGCAGGATCACCTGCAAGGACGGGACGGTCCGCACCGTGCAGGCCACGGTGCTCATCCAGCAGGACCAGTACCTGGTGACTTTCTACGACCTGACCGACCGCCTGCGGGAGGAGGAGGAGCGGCGCAAGGTCGAGAAACGGATGGTCCAGGCGCAAAGGCTCGAGGCGCTCGGGGTCCTGGTGGCGGGTGTGGCCCACAACTTCAACAACATCCTGGCCATCATCATGGGCACCGCGTCCATGCAGGAAAAGGTCGTGGCCGAGCCTTCCCAGCTTGAGGCCCTCAGGATCATCGACACCGCCTGCCAGAGGGGAAGGGGGCTGGTGCGGTCCCTGACTCATTTCGCCCGCCCCTCCATACCGGTCCAGATCCCCATTGACCTGGGGATGGTCATCGATGAACTCCGGCTCCTGCTGGAGAACACCGCCCGGAAGAACGTCTCCATGGTCGAGGCCCTGGCGGAGGCACCCACCTGGATTCTCGGCGACCCGGGCAGCTTCAATTCGGCCCTGATGAATCTCTGCTTGAACAGCCTGGATGCCATGCCGGATGGGGGTACCCTCACCTTCAGGACGGCTATCCTCGATCCAGAGTGGGTGGAAATTTCTATTGAAGACACTGGGGAAGGGATGACTCCAGAGGTCCTGGCCCGGGTGACCGAGCCGTTCTTCACCACCAAGCCGGTGGACAAGGGCACCGGTCTGGGGTTGAGCATCACCTATGGAGTCATCACGGCCCACGGGGGGAGCATGGAGATCACCAGCCAGCCGGGGCGGGGCACCCAGGTACGGCTGCGCCTGCCTCGCATCGACGCTCGCGTGGGGGCAACCAGCGCCGGAGAACCTCTGCAGAACCTGGGGCTTGCCAAGATCCTGGTGGTAGACGATGAGGAGGAATTTCTAGACCTAATGAAGAGGATGCTGAAGATGGCCGGGGCCATGCAGGTGGATACCGCTTCGGGCGGGAGAGAAGCGTTGGAACGGCTTCAAACTGGGTATAAGCCGAACCTGGTCATCCTGGATGAGAACATGCCCGGTATGGACGGCGCCCAAACGTTGGCGGTGGTCCAGGCCCTTTATCCGGATTTGCCCATCCTGATGGCTTCCGGTAAAGCGGACGCGCTTGAGTCCGGCAGGTTCAGGCAGGACTGCGTGGCTTTCATCTCGAAACCCTTCACCTTGGAGGAAATCCAGCGGAGGCTGGGCGAGATGGGGATTGGATCCAAACCCGTGCTACCAGATGATGGCCAGGGCATGAAATAGTAGTTGTGCTCCCCTTGACTAGAATGGCCAACCGGTGGCTCCCCATGTGGTCTCTCGGGGGTGTGAAGCCAAGATGCTACTGGGCGGATCCTTCTGAGTGAGGGGCCTCGCACTGAGATTGCCACTGAAACTGTAGCTATTTTGGAAACATGAACGATATTGTCAGGTTAGATTATGGGACTGATTCTCATGGTCATTTGAATATTTTTCTAGCCCACGGCTCGGGGGAGCAAGATGGGTAGGTTGCTGGTCGTTGATGATGAAGAATACATGCGTGAGATCATGGCTACAGTCCTCTTGGGGGCTGGCTTCGAGGTGATCAAAGCCAGGGATGGGCTTGAGGCATTGGAGCAGTTCCAAGGCCCAGGCGAACCCATATCGCTGATAATAATGGATATAGCTATGCCCCGCATGGACGGGCTTGAAGCCACCAGGCGCATCAAGGCGATCAACCCGGCGACCAAGGTCGTGCTGATCAGTGGGAATGACCGCCCACCGGAGAACTCAGTTGCGGATGGGTTTCTTCCAAAGCCGTTCCGGATCGATGAGCTTTGCGAGGCCGTTCAATCCATCCTCAGCGATACCAGACCCAGCCCCCGGGTGGCCTGAACACCTTGTACCCAGGGAGACGCCAAGCGTATGGGCAAGCTACCCCATGGCTGGGAAGCTGCGGTTCGTTGGCCTGACGCCCCCATGGGGTTCCCCGCCGGGGTCCACTACCTCATCACCCACCGGAAATAGCGAGGAACCCAATATTCAGCCATACAGATTCTAGACGTCTGGCACCCCCCCCGGGGGTCTGGGGGCAGAACCCCGAACGGATCAAGGCTCCGAGCCGCTATGGGTAGGCTGGGCCAATGCAGGTTGTCCAGCAAACTCGCGCTAGCTCTTGGGAGCGTAGGACTCCAGGATCTTGAACTTGCTGTCCTTGATCTCGATCAGCAGGACGGGCTTGTTGTGCGGGTTATGGGTGCCCTTTTCGAAGGTGAACTTTGCGGCGGTGAAGACCGGCAGGTCCTTGGTGCTCTCGATCGCGTCCCGGAACTTCTCCTGACTCCAGGCGGCATTGTTGGCGGTGACCTGCTTGATGGCGTTCTCGATGATCGCCATGCAGTCGAGGCCCAGGTAGCCCCAGACGTTCGCTTCTTTGCCGGGGTGCTTCGCCCTATATTCGGCGTTGAACTTGGCGAAGGCCGGGTCATCCACCGAGGCGATAGTGGTGAAGAACGAGCCGTCCAGCTCCTTGCCGGCGTAGGGGAGGATGTCCTCGATCATCCAGCCGTCACCGCCAATCATCTGGATGTTCAGGCCCAGGCCCTTGGCCTGCTTGGCCATCAGACCGGGATCCTTGTAGTTGTCGGCGCAGGCTACCAGCACGTCGGCCTTGGAGCTCTTCACCTTGGCCAGTTGGGCGCGGAATTCCTGGTCACCCCTGTTGTAGCCTTCATCAACCACCACCTTGCCGCCCAGCTGGGTGAAACGGTCCTTGAAGAACTGGTGCAGGGCCACGGTATAGGGGGAGGCTACGTCGGTGATGAAGGCCGCCTGGCGCTTGCCCAGCTTGCTGTAGCAATAATCGGCCAGGGCTGTGCCCTGGTATGGGTCGATGAAACACACCCGGAACATGTAGGGATGCACCTTCCCCGTCTCGTCCACGGTGACATTGACGTTGGTGGCGGTGGTGGCGATGATGGGCACGTGGGACGCGTCGGCGATCTTGGCCATGGGAATGCCTGAGCCCGAGTTGCTGGGGCCGACGATGGCGATGACGTGGTCCTGGTCGATAAAGCGATGCGTGATGGCCACAGCTTCGGCCGGCAGGCCCTGGCTGTCGTAGGCGATGACCTTGAGCATGTAGCCGTTGATGCCGCCGGCGGCGTTGACTCTGGCCACTTCATCCTCGAGCGCAGGGACTGCACCGGGGGCAACGTAGGCGTCAGACCCAGTCATGGTCGTGCAGTGGCCGATGACCAGCGTGCCTTTGCCGGCGGCGCTCAGAGGGAGGGCGGCCGCGAGGAGGAGGCTCGCCAGCGCTCCTAGATTGAGATTGCAACGGATTGCCATTGTGCTTCTCCTTTGGGAGGTGGAGCCATGGTGCTCCCGCACGGCTCGTGGGTGGGGGACTTGCAGGACTTCCGGGAGAAAAGCAGCCCTTTCAGTGGGATGAGTTGGGGACAATCTGTGGGTGGCGTCGGGGGTGCGCGCGCCGGGGCACAGCCTGCCCATCCCGGATTACCTGCGGGGCCAGAGTTCCGAGCGTGCCGTTTTGCCGCTACAGGGCGGAAACCATGCTGTTGTATGTGTGTAGGATGTGCTCCTGCATCACCCTGTTGGCCAGGGCCGGCTGCTTGGCCTCGATGGCCTCGACGATGCGCCGGTGCTGTTCCGGGGTCTTCTGGATCGGCCTCGAGTTGCCCTGGTGGTGGTAGAAACCGTCGAAAAATATGATGTAGAGATTGGACCGCCAGAAGATTTGCCGGACGTAGCGTTCCAGGTAGGAGTTGCGGGAGAACCGGGCGATTCCCAGGTGGAAATTCTCGTTGGTGGTTGAGAAGTACTCTTTGTCCTCCCGTTTCACCGCATCGTCGCATTCCTGCAGGTACTGATACAGGATGACCACTTCCTGCGGAGTGACGGCCATTGCCGCCTCCGCCGCCGCCTGGCCTTCCACCAGCTGTCGGACCGAGAACACCTGCCTTGCATCCTCGGGGGTGGGCAACGGGATGAAGTAGCCCCGCTTGCTGCGCTTCTCCAGGAACCCTTCGGCCAGCAAGCGGCCGAGGGCATGGGACACGGGTGTGCGGCTGAGCCCGAGGCTCTCCGCCAGGGAGGTTTCCAGCAGGTAGTCTCCCGGCCGAGCCAGGTTGTCGACGATCGTTCGGATGATGGCCCGGTAGGCCACATCCTCGTGGTTGACCTTGGTCTTGGGCTGGGTCTCCACGATCACCTCGAAAGAAATCAGGAATGACTTTCATTCTAACCTTCCGGCTTGGAGTTCAGGAAACTGGGTAGGCGTGAGTGCTCACTTGGATCCCGCGCTGGCGCAACTCCTCGGCGAACCGGACGAAGGGCACGTCCCGCACCGGGGTCAGGATGCCTGGCTTGGCGATGTCCCCCTTCAGGATCATCTGGGCCCCGATGCTGGTGGTGAACCCGACGGTGCGGGTCATGGCCGTGAAGCCGGTTTCCAGGTCCCGGTAATCGGTGCAGCTGGTGACCACCCGGGTCTTCTTGCCGTCCTTCATCCCCACCGCGTCGATCCGGATCACCGCCACGTCCCGCTCGCCCGGGCCGTACTGGAGCAGGGGCTCCATGCTGGCCTGCAGGAAATTGCGGCGGTTCACCGGCACTCCATCCACCTCGACGCTTCCCTCGTCCAGCATGTTCAGGTCCACCAGGGTCCTCCAGAAGGCGCTGTGCCCGGGCCAGCGCAGCACGAAGCGCCCCATGTTCTTCACTTCCTTGCTGCTCAGGTTGAGCAGTTCCAAGTACTTCAAAGCATCTCCGTTGGGGAAGGCTTCCAGTTCACCCAGGTCCTCCAGGTTCAGGGTGTGCAAGTACTCGGGGGCGAACATGCGCCGGGCGTCCACCTCGACGATCTTCCCGTCCCGTATGAACCGTCCCGGGCGCAGGTAGGAGTTCAACACCCCCGCGAAGGTCCAGGTAACCTTGTACTTGATGGCGTTGTTGGCGGCCTTGGGTTCAGGGAAGCCCGCCCCGTAGCTGGCCAGGCTCTCCAGGCTGTCCAGGCAGCGCACCGTATGGCCCAGGCAGACCAGGTCAAGGCCCGGATCCATGCCGAACTCCGGCAGGACCGTGATGCCGCTGCGAACTGCCTCCTCGGCCAAGATGCGCATTTCCGGGGTGACATAGTAAGTGTTCACCAGGTGAACCTTGTGCTTGACCGCCTGCTGAGCGATCTGAGTCACGAACTTGGCCGGCAAGAGGTCGATGACCACGTCCGGCTTGCGGGCCAGGAGGAGGCCCACGCTCTCCGGATCGGCCGCCTCCACCCGCTCGCACCGCACCCGCCCGTCGTAGCCCCGGAACTGGCAATAACCCTTCAGGGCCTCCAAGTCCAGGTCCGCCGCAGTGATCTTCTCGACCCCGCTGGTCACCAGGTCGTGGAGGGCCGCTTTCCCTTGGAGACCCACCCCCAGTAGCAACACATTCATCGCACCCTCCCGAAAACGAATGGATCGAGGTCAACACCAGAACCCAACCCATTGCCCTTGGCTCAGGGGGCGGTGAGTTGGATTCTCAAAGTGAATTTTTTAATGCATCCATTAATTGATTCTGTAATACATCATATAATGGATACACACCTTGTCAAGGCGGTTCGAAGGTTTCAAAAATTATTTTTAAGATATTATATTTCAATCTTTAGGTATTATCTGGATAATCAGGCGTCATCCATGTGCCCCACCTCACGGCCGGAGCCCCATGGCATCTCCCTCCTGCCTTCCACTCCCCGCAGTCTGGCTTTAGGCACCGGGATGCCACGTGAAATCCTCCTGGATGGAGCGGACGCATCCCAGGAAAGGCCTTGCGGGACGGTTGTATGGCGGCTGGCCGAACCCTGGCGATCCGCCGCGGCAGCATCGATTGACGGCCCGTGCCAGAGGTCACCCTCACCAGTGGAGGAGGATCAGAAGTCATTGTTCCGCACGAAGTGGCGCGTAACGGGCCAGACAGACAGGACCAGTGGTTGAGCCAGGATCGATTCAGCACTGCGATGGAGGGGCGGCAGCACCAGGTTGACGTTCATCCAGAGATCCAGCCGAATACGGAATGGCGCATGCAATTGACCCCCGCCCTCGCCCCGGTGGTCCCCAGGGCCCCCCGTCAGATGGTGAGGGGAAGGAGACTTGGTCACCCGCGCCATGGATCTCGTGATATCTATCCTAGCCATGGCAGCCAGCCTCCCAGGCCCGTGGGAAGGGTGGGGCAAGCATGGGAAGAGGATCAGGCCCATTGCCAAGGAAGATTCTTGAGGAGCCCCACTTGTACCCGACGAACTCAGAAGCAGGCACAACATTCAGGTCATCCCAGTTCATGCAGGGGCACCTCAATCCGGGAGCGGTTTTTGGGGAAATTTTGGGGATGACAAGCAAAAAGCCCGGTTTCCCGGGCCTAAGTGCTTTGTTTTCTGGTAGCCCCAAGGGGAATCGAACCCCTGTTAACGCCGTGAGAGGGCGCCGTCCTAACCGCTAGACGATGGAGCCGCGGCGAACTGTGAAAGGTCATCTTAGCGGTACCCCGGCGGATCGGGAAGGGGGGTTGTGCCCGGATCAGCCCCGGCGCAGGGTGATGACGGTGATCTCCGGGGGGGCGCCCACGCGCATGGGCACGCCCACCACGCCCAGGCCCCGGTTCACGTAGAGGGACTGGGGGCCCTGGGTGTAGAGGCCCTGGGTGTACTCGCCCAGGATCAGGGCGCTGGAGACCCCGGGGATGAGGTTCACCTGGCCGCCGTGGGTATGCCCGGATAGGGTGAGGCGGGCGCCGGTGCGCCGGGCCAGGTGCCAGTCGCTGGGGCGGTGGCTCAGGCACAGGCGCCAGGCGTGGTCGGGGATGCCCTGCACGGCCAGGTCGGGCCGGGGGCCGGGCCCGTAGACGATGTTCCGGAACCGGCCGTTCTTGGCCAGGGGATCCTGCAGGCCCACCAGGGCCAGGGTCCCGCCTTTGCGGGTCACCAGGGCGTGGCGGTTCTCCAGGAACGCCAGGCCGATGGCCCCCAGGTCCCGCCAGATGGGACGGGGGTCGGTGAAGTAGTCGTGGTTGCCAAGGATGCCGTAGCAGCCCAGGGGGGCGCGGAAGCCCCGGAAGGCGTCCGCCACCGCCCCGGCTTCAACCGGCAGGCTGTCCACCATGTCGCCGGTGACCACCAGCAGCTCGGGCCGCTCCCCCTCGGCCAGGCGGCGCCAGCGCTGGACCAGGGCCGGATGCACCAGGGGGCCGGCGTGCAGGTCGGAGATCTGGACGATGCGCAGGCCGTCCAGGCCCGGGGGGAGGTCCGGGAAGCTCAGCTCCTGGCGGATGATGTCCGGGTCCGAATAGGCCTCGATGCGCCCCCGGGCGATGCCGTACCCGGCCAGGCCCACCGCGGCCACGCTGGTCTGGCGCAGGAACTTGCGCCGCTGGGGGTCCTCGGGCGGCTCGGACGCGGTACGGCGCCAGAGGTGGGTCCACTTCCAGGCCAGGGAGGCCACCGCCCACACCAGCAGGTTCGTGATGGTGATGAGCTGGAAATAGGCCGCTCCCCGGGCCAAGGGGCGGAGCCAGCCGGCCGACGCGCTGATGCCGAACAGCCGGAACGCCATGTAGCCGGCCAGGGGCAGGTGGATGAGCACCAGACCCGGCAGCACCCAGCGGTCGAAGCGGGGTTGGAAGATCTGGTGCAGCAGCCGCCGGTGGAGGGTCTGCAACCCGGCGATGAAGGTGATGAAGATCAGGAAGATCACCGGGCGAACCCCCTCGGCTGCCTGCGCAGGCCAGGGGTGATTGTGCGCGATCCCGGGGCGATCCTCAACGGGGAGGGCGGGCTACCCGGCCAGGGTCGCTTCGTACAGCGCCTCCATGCGCGCCACCATGCCGTCGAAGGCTGCCAGGGCGGCGGCCACCGGCTGGGGCGTGGCCAGGTCCACCCCGGCGGCCTTGAGGGTGTCCAGGGGGAACCGGCTGCTGCCGGAGCCCAGGAAGGCCAGGTAGCGCTCCCGGGCCGGCTCGCCTTCGGCCAGCACCGCCTGGGCCAGGGCCATGGAGGCGACGATGCCGGTGGCGTACTGGTAGACGTAGAAGTCATAGAAGAAGTGCGGGATGCCGCTCCATTCGGCCTGGATGTAGTCGTCCACCCGCACCACCCCCTGGGCGTGGCCGTAGTAGTGGCGGGTGAGCTCCAGGTAGGTGGCGTTCAGCCAGTCCGGGGTGAGGGACTGGCCCTGTTCCACCCGGTCGTGCATGGCCAGCTCGAACTCCGCGAACAGGGTCTGGCGGAACAGGGTGCCCCGCAGGGTCTCCAGGTAGTTGTCCAGGAGGAACAGCTTGAGGGTGGCGTCCGGCTCGGTCTCCAGGAGCGCGTGCATGAGCAGGTTCTCGTTGAAGGTGCTGGCGATCTCCGCGAGGAAGATGGGGTAGTCGGCGGTGGGATAGGGCTGGGCCTGCTCGGAGAGGTGCGAGTGCATGGCGTGCCCCAGCTCGTGGGCCAGGGTGGAGACGTTGTGGAAGCGCCCGTCGTAGTTCATCTTGACGAAGGGATGGACGCCGTAGACGCCGCTGGAATAGGCTCCGGACTGCTTGCCCCGGTTCGGGTAGACGTCGATCCAGCCGCCCTGGAAGGCCCCCTCCAGGACCCGGCCGTAGGGCACGCCCAGGGGGCGGGTGGCCCGCAGCACCAGGTTGCGGGCATCGTCGTAGGAGTACGTGCGTTCCACCGTGGCCACCGCCGAGGCGTACAGGTCCGCGTAGCGGAATTCCTCCAGGCCCAGCATCCGGGCCCGCAGGCGCAGCAGCCGGTGCAGCGGGGCCAGGTTGCCCCGCACGGCGGCCACCAGGTTGCGGTACACCGCCGGGTCGATGGCTTCGGGGTAGAGGGCCGCGTCCAGGCAGGTGGCGTAGTGGTGGACCCGGGCGTGGAAGAGGTCCTGCTTGATCCCCGCGTCCAGGAGGGTGGCCAGGGTGTTCTCGAAGCCCTTCTGGCCGGTCCAGTAGGTCTCCATCACCCGGTGCCGGTCCTCCGGATTCTTGGCCGCCCGGTGCTTCTGGTAGTTGGCGGTGCTCAGGAGCACCGTCTCCCCGGTGGACAGGGTCACCTCGGCCCGGGGCATGTCCAGGTCCGTGAGCATGCCGGCGGCGCCGCTGGGCGCGTGCCCGAACAGGCCCGCGTGGGCCACCACCCGGGCCTCCCCCTCGGGCAGGATGTGCGCCTTCATGCGCAGGATCCTGCGGAACCCCACCCGGTGGGGACCCAGGCGCGGGTCGCTCTGGACGTACCGCTCCACGTCCGCCTCGCCCAGGGCCAGCAGGTCCGGATCCATGAAGGCCAGCTTGGCCCCCAGGACCACCAGGAAGCTCTGCACTTCCCCTTTCATGGCCTGGTAGCGGGTGTCGCCCAGGTCCATGTCTCCCTGCAGGCTGGCGTAATGGGCCAGCCTGGAGCCCAGGCGGTTCACCTGTTCCAGCCGCTCCATGAAATCGCCCATGTCCTTGGGCGAGCGGGTCCACACCTGGCCCAGGGCGTCGAGGGAAGCGGCCAGGGCCTTCACCTCCTCGAGCCCGGCCCGCCAGGCCGCCTCGTCCGGGAAAATGTGGGCGATGCGCCACTTGAACGCCTCCGGCACCTGGGCGCGGGGGGTTCCGGAAAAATCGGGGATGGCGATGGCGGGGGTCGCGGTCATGGGGGCTCCAGAAACCAGGTAACCGAGTGTAAAGGAAGGACCCCGCCGATGGGCACCCCCCCTCCCATCCGTCTTGCCGCCTGGCCGCTGGCGATGCCAGGCCACCCTCGGGTAGCCGGGCACCGGAGTCATGGCGGGGCGCCTGCCAGAGTGCGGCTGGTCAGTGCTGCCCCTGTTCTTTGCGGTCGTTCATGGCGTCCCTGGCCATCTGGTCCCCCAGTTGGATCTGATCGGGGGTGAGGTGGGACTTCACCTGCTGGAACGGCTCCACCGCGTCCGTGTCCCCTCCCGCCTGGGCCTGGAGCAGCCACACGTACGCCTGCAGCAGGTTCTGGGGGACCCCCTCGCCCACCGCGTACATCACACCCATGCAGCCCTGGGCGTACGGCTCCCCCTGCTCGGCGGCCCTCCGGAACCACTTGATGGACTCGCCCAGGTCCCGGTCGCCGCCCTGCCCGAGGAAGTACATGGCTCCCAGCTTGGCCTGGGCGTCCCGGTGGCCCAGTTCCGAGGCCTTGCGCAGCCAGGTCTTGGCCTTGTCCCAATCCAGGGGCGCGCCATCGCCCCAGTAGTACATCACCCCCAGCCTGGCCATGGCTTCCAGGTCCCCTGCCTCGGCGGCGGCGCTGACCCGGGCCAGTTCGCCATGGGTGTCCTTCTCCAGGTCCTGGACGATGGGTATCTGGGCCACCTCCAGCCGGCTGCCCGGGTAGACCGGCGTGTCGGGGACTGGCACGCTGGCCACCAGTGCGGTGAAGGGGACAGCTAAGGTCAGCAGTGCGCGCAACATGGCCGCTCCACATCTAGCGGGCGCCCATCTCCGGCTTCCTCGGCCTGGCGGCCGCGGAGATGGAGGTCACGGGTCAAATGAATTTTCAATTTATGGTGCGATTTATATAAATCAAGTCGAGCAATGGCTTGATTGAATCTCAATATAAGCAGTCAACTTTCCCATGCCAGCTTTTTTTGCCAGGAATCATTGAAGTTGAATGGTAAAAACACGCCAATAACCGTCCAACCCGGGATCGTTCCAGGGTTCCGATACCCCATCATTTAAATTTATTTATTATTAATTTTAAGCTCGTCCCGAACATCCGGGAAAGGCCATGGCCGGACGCCGGTACAAGGCCGGGCCCGGCGGAGGCGGTCCGCCGGGCCCGGCAGAAAGCGGCAGCGCCCGCTCAGATCTCGACGGTGGTTTCCTGCAGGCGGATGCCTTCCCGCTCCAGCTCCTTCAGGCACGGCTCGTACACTTCCGGCAGGGTCGGCATCACCAGCCCGGTGCTGGGGATCCGGCCTTCCAGGAACAGGCGGGCCACGATGGCCGGGGGCAGGCCGGTGGTGCGGGCGATGGAGGAGTCCCCATTGGGGATGCCGAAATCGATCAGGGTGGAGGTATGGCGCCGGCGCTTGCCGGTGGCGGGATAGAAAGCCACGACCTCGTCCTTGAGCACGACCAGGTCGCGCTCCCCGGGGCGGTAGTACAGGCGCTCGCCGAACAGCAGGCGCACCACATCCCGGCTGCAGCCGCAGGAGGCCGGGAGCGGCCGGTCCTCGAAGAACCCCAGCCACTTCAGGCGCAGGAAGATGGCGGAGGCCGGCTGGAGGCCCAGCTTGGCGCACAGGGCCGCCTCGGCGGCGGCGGGGGCGGCGGCGCCGCACCGCCGGGCCATGAAGGCGCGGAACGTGAGGCCCTTGAGGTCCTCCGGCTCCTGGCTGAACAGCCCCAGGGCGTTCATGGCGACGATGGTCTCGCTCCAGCCCACGTACCGGAAGGTGGCCCGGAAGATGCTGGTGGCTTCGGGGATTTTGTAGGTCTTCAGGTACGGCAGGGAATCGGCGTTGGCATACACCTCGTACCAGCCCAGGCCTTCCACCTCTTCCAGGAAGGCGTGCTCGTAGGTGGCGCCGTCGGGCCATTCCACCACCTGGCCGTCCGCCATGAACTTGGCCGTGCGCCGGGAGGCGCCGATGAGGCTCTCCGGCGCCCAGGACAGCTTGTAACCCCATGGGTTGGTGTTGCCCTCGGCGGACGGGATGGCGCCGCAGATGGACCGGAACGACTCCACCTTGCCTCCGGCCGCGTGGATTTCGTTGATGGTCTTGGCGGCGGACATGTGGTCGATGCCCGGGTCCACGCCCAGCTCGAACATCCAGGTGAGCCCGGCTGCCTTGAGCTGGGGCGCCATGGCCTGGACGCTGTCGCCCGCGTAGACCGGGTGCACCAGGTTGACCCCGGCCTTGAGGCAGGCGGGGGCCACCAGGCCGATGCAATCCGCCGGCAGCAGGTTGATGACCAGGTCCGGCTTGTGGCCGGCGATGAAGCCGGCGAGGTCCTGGGGCAGGGCCTGGTTCAGGGTCGTGGTGCGGGGGTGGGGGCCGGTGACCCGGTCCAGGTTCGCCTGGACGGATTCCACCACGGTCAGCCGCACCCAGTCGAGTTTCTGCAGGTACTGCACGCAGGGCCGGGCGACGCGGCCGGCACCCAGGATGAGCACGTGTTTCATGATGCAACCTCCTCCACGAGGATCGTGCGGGCCAAGGACGGATGTAAACGGATATGCGCCAAGGTATCGCCCCTGAGTGCCCTGTCAAGAAGAATTAGCCTTCACACCGGCTGCTTCATCAGAACGCACGAAACCAGGTGGTCGGGGGCGACCTCCACCGCCTCCGGATCCGCCGCGGTGCAGGCCTCGGTGCAGAAGTCGCACCGCTTGGCGAACCGGCATCCGGGCTTGACGTTGATCGGGTTGCTCACCTCGCCCCGGATGATCACGAACTCCTTGTCCCGGCTGGAGAGGTCGGGCACCGGTATGGCGCTCAGCAGCGCCTTGGTGTAGGGGTGCTGGGGGTTGGCGAAGAGTTCGTCCGAGGTGGCCATCTCCACGCACTTCCCGAGATACATCACCATGATCTTGTTGGAGATGTGCTTGACGACGCTCATGTCGTGCGTGATGAACAGGTAGGTCAGGCCCAGCTCCTCCTCCAGGTCCATGAGGAGGTTGAGGATCTGGGCCTGGATGGACACGTCCAGGGCGGAGACGGGCTCGTCGCAGACGATGAACTTGGGGTTGAGGGAGAGGGCCCGGGCGATGCCGATGCGCTGCCGGCGGCCGCCGTCGAGCTCGTGGGGGTAGGAGTTGGCGTAGCGCCTGGCCAGGCCCACCAGGTCCATGAGCTTGGCGGCCCGGTTGTAGGTCTCGGCCCGGGTCCGGTACAGGCGGTGGATGAACATGAATTCCGCGATGATCTCGATGACGGACTTGCGCGGGTCGAGGCTGGAATAGGGGTCCTGGAAGATGATCTGGAGATCCTTCCGGAGCTCCCGCAGCTTGCGGCCCCCCAGCTTCATGATGTTCTGCCCGTTGTAGAGGATCTGGCCGGAGCTGGGCTCGATCAGCCGGATCAGGCAGCGGCCCAGGGTGGATTTCCCGCAGCCGGACTCGCCCACGACGCCGACGGTCTCCTTGGGGTAGATCTTTAGGCTGACGCCGTCCACGGCGTGGAGCCTGGCGCCGCCATGGAGCTTGAACAGCTTCCTGAGGTCGGCGACTTCGACCAGGGGCGTCCGGGTGTCAATGGCGCTCATGGCTTCTCTCCGTAGAGGTGGCAGAGGATGGAGTGGGTCCCCTCGGTGGTCCGCCGCGGGTGGCAGTCCCGGCAGATGTCCATGCGGTGCGGGCAGCGCTCCTCGAAGGCGCAGCCCTTGGGCAGGTTCGTGGGGTCGGGCATCAGCCCCGGAATGGGCGTGAGGCGGGCGGCCCGGGAGACCAGGTTCGGGATGGAGCCGAACAGGCCCTCCGTGTAGGGATGGTGCCGCCGGCCCAGGAAGAGGTCCTCCACGGTCCCCGCTTCCACGATCTCCCCGGCGTACATCACCGCCACGTCGTCGCAGGTCTTGGCCACGATGCCCAGGTTGTGGGTGATCATGAGCATCGACGTGCCCAGGCGGTTGCGCAGCTCCTTGATCATGGTGAGCACCTGGGCCTGGATGGTCACGTCCAGGGCCGTGGTGGGCTCGTCGGCGATGAGCAGCGCGGGTTCGCAGGCCAGGGCCATGGCGATGACCACGCGCTGCTTCATGCCGCCGGAGAACTGGTGGGGGTATTCGCCCTTCCGGGACGCCTGGATGCCCACCATGCCCAGCATGGCCTCGACCCTCTGCTCCACCTCGGCCTTGGCGATGCCCTCGTTGTGGAGGGCGATGGCCTCGGCGATCTGCTCGCCCACGGTCATGACCGGATTGAGGCTGGTCATGGGGTCCTGGAACACCATGGCGATCTTTTCGCCCCGGAGCGCCTGGATCCGCGGCTCGTTCATCCCCAGGATGTCCTCGCCGGCGAAGGTGATGGAACCCTTGAGGATCCGCCCGGTGTTGCTGGGCAGGAGGCGGAGGATGCTCAGGGCCGTGGTGGTCTTGCCTGCGCCGGTCTCACCCACGAGGCCCAGGGTCTTGCCCTTGTCGATGCGCAGGTCGATGCCGTTGACGGCCTTGACGGTCTCCAGGTCGGTCTTGTAGATGACCCACAGATCCTTGATGTCCAGTATGGCTTCGCTCATGTGGCTTCGTTCCTAGGCTTGGTCAGGATTTCAGGTGGGGATCCAGGGCATCCCGGAGGCCGTCGCCGATCAGGTTCACGGAGCAGGCGCAGAGCACGATGGCCAAGGCGGGGAAGAACATCAGGTAGGGCGCGTCGCGCATGAACTCCCGGGCGTCCGCCAGGAGCAGCCCCCATTCGGGCGCCGGCGGCGGCATGCCCAGGCCCAGGAAGCTCAGAGTGGATTCGTAGAGGATGATCTTGGCCACGTTGAGGGTCGTGTTGACGGTGATGACGCCCATGGCGTTGGGCAGGATGTGGGAGAGGATGATCCGGGTGCTGCCCGAGCCCCCGGCCCGGGAGGCCTCCACGTAGTCCAGCTCCGCCAGGTTGAGCACCTGGGACCGGACCAGGCGCACGTAGTTGGTGAAGTAGGCGAGGGTGAGGGCCAGGAGGAGGTTGATGAAGCCGGCGCCCAGGGCGAACACCACCGCCATGGTGAACAGGATGTCCGGGATGGACATGAAGATGTCCAGGCTGCGCATGATCAGGCTGTCCACCTTGCCGCCGAAGTAGCCGGCGACCGCGCCCAGGGCGCTGCCCAGGATGCAGGAGGAGACGGTGGCGAGCAGGGCCACGGTCAGGGAGGTCCGGCCGCCGTGGACGATGCGCGCGAACAGGTCGCGCCCGAACGCGTCCGTGCCCAGGAGATGGCTGAAGGAAGGCCCCTGCAGCCGGATGGCGAGGTCCTGGTGGGTGGCCTTGGCGTAGGGCGCGATGACATCGGCGCCCAGGAGGAGGATCATGATGATGGAGAACATGACCAGGCCGGCGACGGCGCCCTTGCTCTTGCGGTAGCGGCGCCAGATCTCCTTGAACTGGCTCTGCTTCCTGTAGACCTGGAGCCCAGGTTCGATGGCGGTGACGCTTTCCATGTCCCTACCCTTTCGTTCTTGCGTACTTGGCCCGGATCCGGGGATCGATCCAGGCGTAGATCAGGTCGACGATGAGCATGACGACGGTGAAGCAGATGGCGATCAGGATCGTGCCGGCGATGATGACCGGCTCGTCCTTGTAGGCGATGCGGTCGACGATGAGGCTGCCGATGCCGGGGATGGAGAACAGCTTCTCCGCCACCACGGCGCCCGCGATCAGGCTGCCGAGGCTGAGGCCGATCTGGGTGATCACCGGCAGGAGGGCGTTCATGAGCGCATGCTTCCAGATCACCGTCCGCTCCGAAGCGCCCTTGGCCCGGGCGGTGCGCACATAATCCTGGCGGATCGACTCGAGCATGGACGACTTGGTGAACCGGAGGTTCATGGCGGCCGGCGGGATGGAGATGGCGAAGGCCGGCATGATGTAGTGCTTGAACGTGTCGATGCCGTAGGACGGCAGCCAGTTCAGCTTCAGGGAGAACCAGAACAGGAAGACCATGCCCAGGACGAAGGCCGGGACGGCCGCGATCATGAAGGCCATGATGGACGGTATGGTGTCCCACAGGGAGTACTGCTTCACCGCGGCGTAGATGCCCAGGGGTATGCCCATGACGGCCGCCAGGAACACGCCCAGGAAGGCCAGCTTGATGGTGATCTGGTAGCGGGGCCAGACCTCGTCGAACACGGACTGCTTGGTGAAGTACGAAGTCCCGAAGTCCCGGTGCACGACCATGTTCTCGACGTAGTTCACGTACTTCCTGGTGAAGGGCAGGTCGTAGCCCAGTTCGTGGTTGAGGGAGTCCACGTCGGCCTGGGGCGCGGATTCTCCGAGCAGCGCCCGGGCCGGGTCGCCTGGGGTGAAATTCATCGTCAGCAGGATGATGAAGATGACCCCCAGGATCGTGGGAATGAGGAACAGGATGCGTTTTATTACATATCTATACATTTTCCTCCTCCCGGGGACGGGCCCAGGAACGGACCCGGTGCCCCCGCGCGGCACCCGCGCAGGGACACCGGCAGCCGCCCAGGGATGACCCCTTCCGCTCGGCGACTACCCTTTGAAAGAGAACGTCCGGACCTTGTAGAACGAGGGCACCGGCTGGCCGATGTCGAGGCCCTTGGACCACACGACCCCGACCGGCCGGTGCAGGCAGGGCAGGATGGTGGCCGTATCCATCACCATGGACCAGAGCTGGGTGTAGATGGCGCGGCGCTTGGCCACGTCCGCAACCGCGGCGCCCTGGTCGACCAGGCTCTCGATCTTCTGCCAGTCGAAGGGGCCGCCCGCGTACTTGACCACGAACATGCCCTTGGACTCGCTGTGCACCTGCTGCCGGATGTTGTTGAAGTCGTAGTTCATGGAGTCCGCGAACACGCAGATGTCGTAGTCCTGGCCGTAGAGCTTGGGGGTGATGATGGCGGCCTCGGCCACCTGCACGGTGGCATTGATCCCCACGTTGGCCAGGTCGGCCTGGATCACCTGGGCCATCTTGGCGTTGTTGGAGGTCGAGGTGCCGTAGGTCATGACGGCGCCCACGTCGACGCCCTTGGCGAAGCCGGCTTCGGCCAGCAGCTTCTTGGCCTTCCCGGGGTCGTACGGGTAGGTCTGGAAGCCCTTGTCCGGGGAGGTGGGCACGTACTCGGAAGGCATGTACTGGGTGGCCTCGGCGCCGAGCCCGTCGCAGACGGCCAGGTTGATGTCGTGCTTGTTGATGGCGTAGAAGATGGCCTGGCGGACCTTGAGGTTGGCGAGCGCCTTGTGGGGGGAGGCCCAGTTCACCGCCATGAACATGATGTTGTTGCCCTTGATGAGCTTGGCGTGGTCCCCGGCGGCCTTGGCGACGTCCTTCCAGGCGGACAGCGGCACGTCCTCCAGGTAGTTCAGTTCGCCGTTCTGGAGGGCGATGACGGCCGAGGTGTCATCGGGGATCACCACGTACTCCACCTCGGAGATGGCCGGGGTGCCGCGCCAGTAGTCCTTGAAGGCCTCGAGCTTGACGCCGGTGGCGATGTTGTAGCTGGACACATAGTAGGGGCCCGTGCCCGCCTTGTGGGGGATGGTGCCGAACTTGGCGCCCTGGCCCTCCACTTCCTTCTCGCTCACGATCTTGATGCTGAAGAAGGTGTGGGCGATGGGGGAGTAGGGCTTGTTCAGGGTGATCTTGACGGTGCCGTCGTTCACGGCGGCCACGTCGCTGATGGGGGACGTGAGGTAGTTGAACTTGGGGTTCTTCATGGCCCGCTTGTAGCTGAACACCACGTCCGAAGCCTTGAGCGGGTCGCCGTTCTGGAACTTGACCTTGTCCCGCAGGGCGATGGTGTAGACCTTCTGGTCCTTGCTCAGGTCGACCTTCTTGGCCAGCTCCAGGTAGTAGCCGTTCTTGGCCTCGTCCATGCCGTAGAGTCCTTCGAACATCTGGTGCCAGACCTTCATGTCGCGCATGCTGGTCGAGTGCTCCCAGTCGAGGGAGGACAGGGAGGCGATGAGCCGGAGCTTGACCGGCTTGGGCTGGGCCCAGGCGCTCTGGGATCCTGCGCCCGCCAGGAGCGCCATGGTCAGGCCCAGGTTTGCCGATATTCGTTTCATGGGTTTCTCCTTAGGTTTGGGGTGAACGTCCAACTTGACTTCCGGAGCCTTGGGCGTCCCGCGGCTCAAAGTCCGACCGTGGCCTCCTGCAGGCGGATGCCTTCCTGCTCAAGCTCCGCCAGGCAGGGCCCGTAGATGTCCGGCCGCATGGGCAGGACCAGCCCGCGGCCCGGGACCCGGCCTTCCAGGAACAGTCTGGCCACGATCGCCGGGGGCAGGCCGGTGGTGCGGGCGATGGAAGAGTCCCCGCCGGGGATGCCGAAGTCGATGAGCGTGGAGGTATGCCGCTTGCGGCTGCCGTCCGGGTAGGCGGCCACGGTCTCGTCCTTGAGGATGATCAGGTCCCGTTCCAGGGGCTCGAAGTACAGCTTTTCCCCGTACAGCGTGCCCACCACGTCGCGGCTGCAGCGCACGCCGGAAGGAAGGGGGCGGCCGTCCAGGAAGCCCAGCCACTTGAGGCGCAGCCAGATGGCCGAGGAGGGCTTCAGGCCCAGCCGGGCGCACAGGGCCTGGCCGGGATCCGCGGACCTGGGGGCGCCGCACTTGCGGGCGGTGAAGGCGGCGTAGGTGAGCCCGGCCAGGTCTTCGGGCTCCTGGCTGAACAGGCCCAGCTCGTTCATGGCGACGATGGTCTCGCTCCAGCCCACGTAGCGGATGGTGCCCCGGTAGATGGTCCGGCATTCGGGGATGGCGTAGGTCTCCAGGTACGGCAGGGAGTCGGAGTTGGCGTACACCTCGTACCAGCCCATTCCCGGCACTTCCTCCAGGTGGACGTGCTCGTAGGTGGCGCCGTCCGGCCATGCCACCACCTGGCCGTCCACCAGGATCCTGGCGGTGCGCCGGGAGGCCCCGATCAGGCTCTCGGGCGCCCAGGACAGCTTGTAGCCCCAGGGGTTGGTATTGGCTTCGGCGGACGGGATGGCGCCGCAGATCGAGTGGAACGATTCCACCTTGCCGCCCTGGGCGTGGATCTGGCCGATGGTCCGGGCCGCGGACATGTGGTCGATGCCGGGGTCCACCCCCAGCTCGCCCATCCAGGTGAGCCCGGCGGCCTCGACCCGGGGCTCCATGGCCCGGATGGCCGCGTCCGCGTAGGAGGGGAACATGAGGTTGGCCCCCGCCCGGAGGCAGGCCTCGGCGACCGGGGTGCGGAATCCGGTCGGGAGCAGGCTCAGGACCAGGTCCGGCTTGCGGGCGGCGATGAAGCCGGCCGCATCCGCAGGCAGGGCCTGTTTCAGGGCCGTGGTGCGGGGATGGCTCCCCGCGACCCGGTCCAGGTTGTCCTGGGACACGTCGACGATGGTCAGCTGCAGCCAATCCTGTTTCTGCAGGTACTGCACGCAGGGCCGGGCGATGTGGCCAGCCCCGAGGATCAGTAGGTGTTTCATTCGGCGACCTCTTTGAGGAGTGTTCCGTTGACAAGGCCCCAGGCAGGGCGGCGGGATGCGCGGGGCCGCTACCGTAGGCGCGACAGCAGGCCTTCGTAGGTGACGATGATGTGCTGTTCCATGAGCTTGCCCGCTTCCTGCGGGTCGTGCCGGGTGATGGCTTCGAAGATCTTCTGGTGGTAGTCGACGGTGCGGGACCCGGGGGCGGTGGTCTGCTCCAGGCCCCGGTAGAACGTGTCGAAGAAGAAGATGTAGGCGTTGGAGCGCCAGAAGGCGTGGCGGCAGTAGCGCTCGAAGTACGGGTTCCGGGCGATCCGGGCGATGCCCAGGTGGAAGGCCTCGTTGGTGTCCGAGAACTGCTCCTTGCTGTGGGTCTCCAGGGACACTCCCTGCTGGTCCAGGACACTGGCCAGGTCGGCGACCTCTTCGGGGGATGCGTTCCGGGCCGCCGCGGCGGCGGTCTGCCCTTCGATGACCTGGCGCGCGTAGAACACCTGGCGCGCATCATCCGCCGAGGGCACGGGGATGACGCAGCCCATCTTCTTGCGCTTCTCCAGGAAGCCCTCCGCCACCAGGCGGCCCAGGGCGTACGCCACCGGCGTGCGGCTCAGGCCCAGGCGCTCGGCCAGTTCGGTCTCCAGCAGGGCGTCCCCCGGACGGTACCGGTAGTCCAGGATCATCCGGATGATGGCCCGGTAGGCGGAATCTCCCATGTTCTCGGCGGCTGCGTGCTTCAGCATGAGGGTGCCCTGGGGAATGGGTGGCCTGGGAACCCAGGGGGGTCACCCCTGGCCGGAAGGAAGCCGGAGGTCAGCCGCGATGGGTGGATGCTTTGGGGGGAGGGGTCGAATGTAAAGATGTATACATATAAGGTACCTCTTAAATTCGCTTGTCAAGAAGAAAAACCCAAGTTTTTCAACGCATCATAAAAAAATGAACCTTGAATACAGTGAAAACGTAACAGAGCATTAATGTATACATTGTTGCTTGTTGGTTTTCTCAATTATTTTCCAATTCCAACGCCGACCCATCGGACCGGCGGAATCCTCTCGGCCTGCCTCGGCCGCCTGGATACGAGAGATCCCTGGCCGCCGATCCCGGCGTCCAGGCAACGTCAGTCAAGAGACATTCAACCTGGATCCGTCCCGCCCCCCTCGGCAGCGCCCGATGCGACCAGGTCGTCCAGGAGCCTGTCCAAGCCATATTCGGCCCCGCGAATATGGCTTGGACAGGCTAGTAGATCCAGCTCAGGGCGCATCCGGCCTCCTTGGCCACCCGTTCCGCCAGGTCGGGATCGAAGCGCACTCCCAGGTCGGCCCCGGCCTTGACCCGGGCCACCGTGCCGTCCTGGCCCTGGAACTCGATGTACAGGGGCAGCGGGCCCCTGTGCAGGCGCAGGAGGGGCAGCAGGCGGTCCGGGTAGCGCCCCTTGGGCAGCTTCACCACGGCCCCGGTGAAGCCTTTGCCCTGGAAGTCCTCCAGGCTCTCCAGGCCGGTGATGAAGAGCTTGACGGTGGTCTGCTCCTCCTCGTCCTCGTCGCCGCCGTTGCCGCCGCCGTTGCCGTTCCCGCCGACGGTCTCCACCTTCACCTCGCCCTTGATCCGCAGCAGGGCGTCCGGCAGGGCCATGTGCCGGAACAGTTCGAAGGTGCGGGTGCGCTTGCGGGTGGCCGGATCGAAATGGGCGGCCATGAGCAGGGCTTCCATCTTGTCGGTGAGGTCCTCGAGGTACAGGATGGCCCACGGCTCGCCCTTGGCGTTGGTCTTGAAGGCGACGGTGGTGACCATGGCGCCTACGGTCACCTCGTCCCGGTCCTTGATCCGCCCGGCGGCCACCGCCTCCCGCAGGGCGGCGAAGGAACCCACCGTATGCACCTTCAGGGCGTCCCGGAACTCCTCCAGGGGATGCCCGGAGACGTACAGCCCCAGGGCCTCCCGCTCGCAGCGCAGGCGCTCCTTGCGGGACCAGGGCTCCACGTCCTCCGGCAGGGCCCAGTTGTCCGCCAGGCTGGCCATCTCCGCCTCGTCGAACAGGGAGGTCATGCCGGTGGCCACCCCGCTCTTCCCGGCGTTTTCCAGGGCCGAGGGCAGCGCCGCCAGCAGGGCGGCGCGGTTGCCTTCCATGGAGTCGAAGGCGCCGGCCTTGATGAGGGACTCCCACACCCGCCGGTTGGCCTTCTGCAGGTCCGTGGCCTTGAGGGCGTGGAAGACGTCCTTGAATCCCCCCTCCTTGGCCCTGGCCGCCAGGATCGCCTCCAGGGCCGCCTCCCCAAGCCCCTTGACGGCCGCGAAGCCGAAGCGGATCTGCGTGGGCCCGGTGATGGTGAAGTCCAGCTCGCTCTGGTTGATGTCCGGGCCCAGCACCTCGAGGCCCTGCTCCCGGCAGTTCTGGATGTACTTGACCACGTCGTCGGTGCGGGTGGCCTTGGTGGAGAGCAGCCCGGCCATGAACTCGGTTCGGTGGTTGGCCTTCAGGTAGGCGGTCTCGTAGGCCACCAGGGCGTAGGCGGCGCTGTGTGATTTATTAAATCCATATCCTGCAAAGTATTCGATGAGATCAAACAGTTCACTTACCTTTGCTCGGTCATAACCTCTCAATACCCCCTGCTCGATGAACTTGTCCTTCTCCTTGGCCATCTTGGCCTTGTCCTTCTTGCCCATGGCGCGGCGCAACATGTCGGCCTCGCCCAGGGAGTACCCGGCGATGAGGCTGGCGATCTGCATCACCTGCTCCTGGTACAGGATCACCCCGTAGGTGGGGGCCAGGATCGGCTCCAGGGAGGGGAACATGTAGGCGACCGCTTCCCGTCCGTGGCGGCGGTTCACGTAGGTCTCGCCCATGCCCGCCCCCAGCGGGCCCGGGCGGAACAGGGCGTTCAGGGCGATCAGGTCGTCGAAGCGGTCCGGGCGCAGGTTGCGCAGCAGCTGCTTCATGCCGCCGGACTCGAACTGGAAGATGCCGTCCGTGTCCGCCTGGGAGAACAGGTCGAAGGTCCGCCGGTCGTCGAAGGTGCGGATGGCCACCATGTCCACCGGCCGGCCCTGGGTCCTGGCGATGTAGTCCTGGGTCTTGGCGATCTGGGTGAGGGTCTCCAGGCCCAGGAAGTCCATCTTCAGCAGGCCGGCCCGTTCGGCCTCGGTCATGGTGTACTGGACCATCACCTTGCCGTCCTTGTCCCTGGCCAGGGGGGCGAAGCGGGTGAGGTCGTCCGGGGCGATGATGACCCCGGCGGCGTGCACGCCGGTGTTGCGGGCCAGCCCCTCCAGGCGGGCGGAGATGTCCAGGATGTTCTTCACGTCCGGGTCGTTCTCGTACTGCTCCCGCAGCTTCTCGCTCTGGTCGATGGCCTGCTGGACGGTGATGGGCTTCCCGGGCTCCTGGGGCACCAGCTTGGTGAGGTTGTTGGCGAAGCCGAAATCCTTCTCGAACACCCGGGCCACGTCCTTGATCACGGCCTTGGTCTTGAGCTGGTTGATGGTGATGATGTTGCTCACCCGGTCCTTGCCGTAGGCGGAGGTGACGTAGTCGATGACCTTCTGGCGGCCGTCCCGGCAGAAGTCGATGTCCACGTCGGGCATGGAGATCCGCTCGGGGTTGAGGAACCGCTCGAACAGCAGGTCGTACTGCATGGGGTCGATGTCGGTGATGTGCATCGACCACGCGACGATGCTGCCGGCGGCGCTGCCCCGCCCGGGGCCCACCGGCACGCCCATCTCCCGGGCCTTGGCGATGAAGTCCCACACCAGCAGGAAGTAGCCCGGGAAGCCCATCTTGAGGATGGTGTCCAGCTCGAAGTCCAGGCGGGCCCGGTACTTGTCCTCGGTGTACTTGAGCACGCCCTGCTGCCAGAGCATCCGGCATTCCTGGACGCGCTCCTCGAAGCAGCGCCGGGCCACCTCCAGGAAGTAGCTCTCCAGGGTGTGCCCGGGGGGCACCGGGAACTGGGGGGTCACCGGCTTGCGGGTGATGGGGAAGAAGTCGATCTTGGCGGCGATCTCCAGGGTGCGCTCCAGCACCTCCGGATGGTCCCGGAACACCGCCGCCATCTCTTCCGGGGTCTTGGCGAAGAACTGGTCGGTGGCGAAGCGCATGCGCCGCTGCTCGCTCTTGAAGCGCTTGGTGCCGATGCACAGCAGGGTGTCGTGCAGGTCGGCGTCCTCGTGGTTCAGGTAGTGGGCGTCGTTGGTGGCCACCAGGGGGATGCCGGTGCGCCGGGACAGCTCGTACTGGGCCGGTATGATGATCCGCTCCGCCTCGAAGCCCTGGTCCTGGATCTCCAGGTAGAAGTCTTCGCCGAAGATGTCCCGGTAGTCCCGGGCCACCCGCTCGGCGGCGTCCAGGTTCCCGGACAGCAGCCGGGCCTGCACCTCGCCCCCCAGGCAGGCGGTGAGGGCGATGATCCCCTCGTGGTTCTCCCGCAGCAGTTCCTTGTCCACCCGGGGCTTGTAGTAGAACCCTTCGGTGAAGCCCCGGGACACCAGCTTGGAGAGGTTGGCGAAGCCCGCCGGGTTCTTGGCCAGGAGCACCAGGTGGTAGCCCGCGTCGCGGGAACCGGACGGGTCCAGGCAGTCCTCCAGGCCCTCGGCGCCCATGGCCGCATTGTCCAGCTTGCGGTCGTGGCGGGAGCGGGGCGCCACGTACACTTCGCAGCCCAGGAGCGGCTTCACCGCCCCGCCCGTCTTCTCGCAGGCGTCCACCAGCTTCATCATGCCGAACATGTTGCCGTGGTCCGTGACGGCCACCGCGGGCATGCCCGCATCCTGGCACTTCTTCACCAGGTCGGGAATGCGGGTCAGGCCGTCGAGAAGGGAATACTCGGTATGGAGATGGAGATGGACGAAGGACATGGCTCCATTGTCGCAAGCCGCCGGGCGTTTGCGGGAACCCGTCCGGATGCAAATTTAGGAGTGATAATGAAATATGACTCGGAGGGTCCATGAAGACCGCCGCGCGCGACGGGGACGTCCGCCTGCCCAGCATGCGCACCCTGGAGGAACTGAACCACAATGCCTGGCCCGGGATCCGCTGGATGGTGGTGGACGGCTGGCTCCTGCGTCTCTCGGACGGGTTCAGCCGCCGGGGCAACAGCGTGCTGCCCCTGTACCCGGGTTCCCTGCCCCTGGCGGCGCGCATCGCCCGGTGCGAAGAGTTGATGCGGCGGGAGGGGGTGGAGCCCCGGTTCAGGCTCTTCCCGGAGGCGGAGCCGGAGGAGCTGGACGGGGAGCTGGAGCGCCGGGGCTACGCCCGGGTGGCGGATTCCACCCTGCGGGTGCTGGACCGCCCTGCCCCCGCGCCGCCGGTCCTGCCCGCCGGGACCCGGTCCGAGACGCGCGGCCAGATGGGCCAGGCCTGGCTGGCCTGCTTCGCGGCGGGGCGGATCCTGGACGAGCGCCAGACCGCCACCACCCGGACCATCCTGGAGCGCATCGTGCCCGAGCACTGGTTCATCCACCTGGAGACCGGCGAGGGTCCAGCCGCCTGCGCCCTGGTGGTGCGCCAGGATGAATGGGCGGGCATTTCCAGCGTCGTGGTTCGGCCGGAATTCCGTGGCCGCGGCCTGGGTCGGGCCATCATGGAACTGTCCCAGGCCCAGGCCGTGGCCCGGGGGGCCAGGCGCTGCTGGCTGCTGGTCATGGACGACAACATGGTGGCCGGCGGTCTCTACGCCCGCATGGGCTACCGGATCGCCCATCCGTGCTGGGCGAGGGAGCAGCCCTAGCGTAGATTGCATCCAGGACTGCCCGTGCCCAGAAGCCTTTGGCCAGGATGTCCTTGGCCTTATTGTCTTTAGCCCCCCTTTCAGAGGCCGGTCAAAGATGTTTCGTGCCGATCACTGGCCCGCCGGCAAGGGTGTCGGGGGCCGCACCAGGGAGAGCTGGATCACCTCGTCCATGTGGCTGACCAGGTGGATGGTGAGCTGGTCCCGCACTTCCTGGGGCAGTTCCTCCAGGTGGCGGGCGTTCTCGGCCGGGATGATCACGGTGGTGCAGCCCATCCGGTGGGCGGCCAGGAGCTTCTCCTTGAGGCCGCCGATGGGCAGCACCATGCCCCGCAGGGTCAGCTCGCCGGTCATGGCCAGGTCCGGGCGCACGGGAATGCCCGTGAGCACCGAGATGAGGGCCATGGCCAGGGTGATGCCGGCGCTGGGGCCGTCCTTGGGAATGGCCCCTTCGGGCAGGTGCACATGCAGGTCGGTCTTCTCCAGGAAGTCCTCCTTGAGGCCCAGGCGGTCGGCGCGCATGCGCACGAACGACAGGGCCAGGTTGGCGCTTTCCTGCATCACTTCGCCCAGCTTGCCGGTGAGGCGCAGGGTGCCCTTGCCGGGGAGCCTGGCCGCCTCGATGGTGAGCAGGTCTCCGCCCACGGGCGTCCAGGCCAGGCCGTGCACCACCCCCGGGGGCTGCTGGCGGTCCAGGGGGGTCTCCAGGAAGACCTCCGGCCCCAGGAGCTTGGGGATCCGGGCGGCGGTGACCCGGCCGTCGAACGGCTCCGCCGGGGCCTCGCCCTTGCCCGGCTGCAGGCTCTGGCGGGCCAGCTTGCGCAGCACCCCCGAGATCTCCCGCTCCAGCTGCCGGACACCGGCCTCCTTGGTGTAGTCCTGGACGATCTTGTCGATGGCGGCGTCCTCGAAACGGATGCCCATGTTCTCCATGCCGTGGCGTTCCAGGGCCTTGGGCACCAGGTGGGCCTGGGCGATGGCGCGCTTCTCGTTCAAGGTGTAGCTGCTCAGCTCCAGGATCTCCAGCCGGTCCTCCAGAGGCTGGGGGATCTGGTGGCGGACGTTGGCGGTGGCCAGGAACAGCACCTGGGACAGGTCGAACCCCACGTCCAGGTAGTGGTCCTGGAAGCTGAAGTTCTGCTCCGGGTCCAGGACCTCCAGCAGGGCCGAGCTGGGGTCGCCCCGCCAGTCGGCGCCCATCTTGTCGATCTCGTCCAGGTTCATGAGGGGATTGCGCACCCCGGCCTTCTTCAGGAGGGAGATGATCCGTCCGGGCATGGAGCCGATGTAGGTGCGCCGGTGGCCCCGGATCTCCGCCTCGTCCCGGACCCCGCCCAGGGAGAAGCGCAGGAAGGGCCGGTTCATGGCCCGGGCGATGGAACGGGCCAGGGAGGTCTTGCCCACGCCCGGCGGGCCCACCAGGCAGAGGATGGGACCGCGCAGGGGCGGGCGCTTGCCCTCCTCCTGGGGCGCCGAATCCCGCAGGCGGCGCATGACCGCCAGGTACTCCAGGATCCGGGTCTTGACCTTCTCCAGCCCGGAATGGTCCTCGTCCAGGATCCGCTCGGCCTCGTCCAGGTCCAGGTGCTCGTCCGCGTAGGCGTTCCAGGGCAGGGCCAGGAGCCAGTCGATGTAGCTGCGGGACACGGTGGACTCGGCGCTCTGGGGCGGCATGCTCTCCAGGCGCTCCAGCTCCTCCAGGGCCTTCTTCTCCGCCTCCTCGCTCATCCTGGCCTGGAGGATCTGTTCCCGCAGGCGGCCGAACTCGTCCTTCCCGCCCCGGGCGCCCGGCTGGGTGCCGCCCATCTTCTCGCCCAGGACGAACGGCCTGGGTTCGGTCGCGCCCTTGGCCCGGTTCCGCTCCTCCCCTTCCCCCTCCATCTGGTGCCGGGCCGCGTCCACCTCCAGCAGCTTCAGCAGAGTGTGCAGGCGCGGCTCGATCTCCAGCTGGTCCAGCACCTGCTGCTTGTCCCGGGCCTCCGCCGGAAGGGCGGCCGCCACCGCGTCGAGGGCCTCGCCCAGGGGCAGCTCCTCCAGGGCCCCCGGGGCCAGGCTGCGGGCCAGGTCCGGGCTGCGCGCCAGGAGCGCCTCCACCCCCTGGCGGAAGGACGGGAGCAGGGCCGTTTCGGGGGTGCCCGGCTCGGTCAGGATGGAGACCTCCGCCTGGACCACGTCCCCCTCGTCCAGGTAGCGCTCCAGCTTCACCCGGGCGATGCCCTTCACCCCCACCTTGTAGTGGTCCCGGGGCACTTGGATGAGCGACTCAACCAGCGCCAGGGTGCCGGTGAGGTAGAGGGACTCCTGTTTGGGCTCATCCTCCTTGGGGTCGCGCTGGGTGAGCATCACCAGGTGGTCGCCGGTCTTGATGGCCAGCTCCAGGGTGCGCACCGAGGCCCGCCGCCCCACCAGGAACGGCAGCCGGCTCCCCGGGAACAGCACCATGTCCCGGATGGGGATGGCGGGAAGAGTGAGGGTCTTGGTGGGCAGGTTCATGGGGGCGGAAGCTCTCCTGCAACCGATCATAACCCCACTCCCCCGCCACGGCGGCCGACCGGGTACGTGGCGCCCGGGTCCCGGGCGGCGGCAGGCTTTTCCGCCCAGGTTCCGGGCATCGCGCCGCCACACCGGGGGTGGTCGTGAATCGGATTGCGTGCGCGCTCCGATTCACGACCACCGTCCGTCGAGCCGCATCCCCTGGGAACCCGCCCGACGGACCTGCCGCCGCACCGGGACACGCGCCCAAAAAGCTACCCTGCCGCCGGGATGGACAGGGGCGGGATGCCCAGCTCCTTCTCCACCTGGGCCCGGGTGAGGTGCAGCGTGGCTTTGCTGGCGCGGGCCTCGGAGGGGAGCTCGAACATGGGCTCCAGCAGGATCTGCTCGAGCATGGAGCGCAGGCCGCGGGCGCCCAGCTTGCGCTGCAGGGCCTGGTCGGCGATGGCGTCCAGGGCCCCGGCCTCGAACGTGAGCTCGATGTCGTCCATCTCGAACAAGCGGGCGAACTGCTTGGTGACGGCGTTCTTGGGCTGGGTGAGGATGGCCACCAGGGCGGGCCGGTCCAGGGCCTGGAGGGTGGCCAGCACCGGCAGGCGGCCCACCAGCTCGGGGATCAGGCCGAACTTGATGATGTCCTCGGGCTCCACCATGCGCAGCAGGTCGTCCTTGCGGTCCTTGGAAGTGGGCTTGGCGCCGAAGCCCATGGCCTTGGCCCGGACCCGCTGCTTGATGATCTCCTCGATGCCCACGAAGGCGCCGCCGCAAATGAAGAGAATATTGGAGGTATCCAGTTGGATGAACTCCTGGTGGGGGTGCTTGCGCCCGCCCTGGGGGGGGACGTTGGCCACCGTGCCCTCCACCAGCTTGAGGAGGGCCTGCTGCACCCCTTCGCCGCTCACGTCCCGGGTGATGCTCGGGTTCTCGCTCTTGCGGCCGATCTTGTCGATCTCGTCGATGAAGACGATCCCCCGCTGGGCCCGCTCCACGTCGTAGTTGGCCACCTGGAGCAGCTTGGTGAGGATGTTCTCCACGTCCTCGCCCACGTAGCCGGCCTCGGTGAGGGTGGTGGCGTCGGCCATGGCCAGGGGCACGTCCAGCATCCGGGCCAGGGTCTGGGCCAGGAGGGTCTTGCCGGTGCCGGTGGGGCCGATGAGCAGGATATTGCTCTTGGTGAGCTCCACGTCCGAGGACCCCAGGCTCCTGGGCGGGGTGAGGATGCGCTTGTAGTGGTTGTACACCGCCACCGCCAGGCGCTTCTTGGCGCCTTCCTGGCCGATCACGTAGTCGTCCAGGAAGGCCTTGATCTCCTTGGGACGGGCCAGGCGCGGCTCATGCTTGCCGGCGGGACGGCCCTGCCGGCTCATGCGCAGCTGGAGTTGCCCTGCCTCGACGCACTCGTTGCAGATATAAGCATTGGGTCCGGCCAGGAGCTGTTCCACCTCGTGGGGGGCCTTGCCGCAGAAGGAGCACTGCTGTTCCCGCTTAGTCTTATTGTTCATGAACTCTCCTCGTACGGAACCGGCCCTTCCATTGTGGGGCCATGCTGCCTCCCGCGCTTGAGGCTTCACTGCTGGTGTACTGTCACCAGGCTCAACACTTCGAAACGCTTGATGCCGGCGGGTATCTTGATCTTGACCTCGTCGCCCTCTTCCAGCCCCACCAGGGCCATCCCGATGGGGGAACTGATGCTCAGGTGTTCCGGATGATCCGCCAGTTCCTCCGGCAACACAAGCTTATAGGTGACTTCCTTGTCCGAATCAAGGTCCAGGAGGGTCACCCGGGTGCCGTAGGCGACCTTGTTCCTGGGCAGCCGGTTGATGTCCAGGCTGGCCACCTCGGCGATGCGCTTTTCCATGGAGACCACCTTGTTCTGGTAGATGTCGCGCTTGGCCAGGGCCTGTTCGTATTCTGCGTTCTCCGAAAGATCCCCCTGGGACGCGGCGTGGGCGATCTCCTTGGGGATCTCCACGAGCAGGGCCTGCTTGAGCTCTTTCAAATCCGCTTCAAGTTTGGCGAGTACGTGCTTTGGCATATCAATTCCGTGGGGAACGGGCGTCGGCCCGGGAGGGGAGCCGGGGATGGAAGCTGCCGGCCGGGTTGGTCAAAGACCCCGGCCTGGAAGCCGGGGTGGGGCGATCAAGGGCATATAAAAGGATGCGCCCCGAATTGAGGCGCGAAGCCCTATGCTAGCAGAAACCCCGAAAAAGTGTGAACGGGCTTGGGATTTGTCGATTCGTGATGAGTCCGGACCCCTGCCTCCCCCCTGGAGTAATTGCCAACTTGCTCACAATCAAGCGCCTTGGGAGGGCGAATTAAAATCGGATAAGCTAGTCTTTTGTTGTTGCCAACCTTCACCAAGGGATGCCCGTACATGGACTGGCTCAGGATCAAATCCGCTCTCGTCATCGTCATGGTGGCCGGCCTGGCCCTCGGCGCGCCCGCGCCGGCCGCCGGCTCCGATGATGCCACCTGCCTGGCCTGCCACGGCCACAAGGAGCCGGCCGGCAAGAAGCCCGGCAAAGGCCCAAAGGCTCCCCCCTTCGTGGACGCCGCCGCCTTCGCCGGCTCGGTCCATGCGGGCAACGGCTGCACCAGCTGCCATACGGACGTGGACCTTTCGGCCCATCCGGGCAAGCCGGTGGCGCCGGTGTCCTGCGCCGCCTGCCACGACAAGGCCGACGCCACCTACCAGGCCTCCGTCCACGGCAAGGCCCGCAAGGCCGGCGACACGGGCGCGGCCCAGTGCGCGGACTGCCACGGCACCCACGGCATCATCAAGGCCAATGCGCCCCTGTCCCCGGTGAACCGGGACAACCTGGGCAACACCTGCGGCCAGTGCCACCCGGACGTGGTGAAGGACTTCCGGGAGAGCATCCACGGCCAGGCCATGGCGGCGGGCGTGCGGGAAGCGCCCGACTGCACCGACTGCCACTCGGAACACCAGATCGAGAGCCTGAAGGGCGCCAGCGCCATGAAGGATGCCCAGGTGTGCAGCCGCTGCCACGGCTCCGCCCGCATGAACGCCAAGCTGGACCTGCCCAGCAACCGGGTCTCCACCTTCTTCGACAGCTACCACGGCATGGCCGCCAAGATGGGCTCCACCACCGCCGCCAACTGCTCCAGCTGCCACGGCAACCACCTGATCCTGCCCTCCTCGGACCCCCGGTCGTCGGTGAACAAGGCCAACCTGGTGCACACCTGCCAGAAATGCCACGCCAACGCCAACGAGAAGTTCTCCCTGGGCACCGTGCACGAGGACCCCAACGCGCGCAGCGCCGACCTGGGCGGGCGGATCGACCGCTGGGTGCGCGCGACCTACCTGCTGCTGATCGTCTGCGTCATCGGCGGCATGGCGGTGCACAACCTCCTGATCCTGCGCAAGAAGGCCCTGGCCGCCCTGCGCGACCCCAACCGCACGGTGGTGCGCATGTCCCGGGCGGCCCGGGTCCAGCACGGCCTCCTGGCTTCCAGCTTCATCCTGCTGGTGATCACCGGGTTCGCCCTGAAATACCCGGACTCGGGCCTCAGCTGGCTCATGGGCTACAGCGAGCCCATCCGCCGCTGGCTGCACCGGGGCGCCGCCTGCGTCATGATGGCGGGCGCCCTGGCCCACCTGGCGTTCGTCATCACCACCCGGGAAGGCCGCCGGTTCGTGCTGGACATGCTGCCGGAGGCCAAGGACATCACCGACGTGCTGGCCACCTTCCGGCACTACCTGGTCCCCGGCGCCCCCAAGCCCCAGTTCAAGCGCTTCGGCTATGCCGAGAAGGCCGAATACTGGGCGGTGATCTGGGGCACCTTCCTCATGGCCGCCACCGGCCTGTTCATCTGGGCCAAGCTCTACACCACCCGGATGATGCCCCGCTGGGTGATCGACGTGGCCACCACCGTGCACCTCTACGAAGCCATCCTCGCCACCCTGGCCATCCTGGTCTGGCACTTCTACTTCGTCATCTTCGACCCGGAGGTGTACCCCATCAACTGGGCCTGGCTGGACGGCAAGGTCACCCCCCACCACTACCACGAGGAGCACCCCCTGGACCTGGAGACCCTGGGCCCGGAGGGTCATGAGGAGCAAATTGAACGAGAGCCGGACGAGACCGAGGGGTAGCCTGCTTCCAGGTTGAGTACTGAAGGTAAACAAAAATTAGTAACGGCCCCACGGGGCCGTTTTTTTGCATGAGATTATAATATCTTGCAGCCTTTTAATTAGCTTCTCCAACCAATCGGTATATCGGATGGTGAACACCGCCGACCCCCCCCACCTGCAGCCCGCCTGGCTCAATGCCCAGTGCCCCAGGGAGGGCCGCTACGTGCTGGGCCCGCTGCTGGGGCGGGGCGGCATGGGGGACGTGCACGAGGCCTGGGACGTGGTGCTGTGCCGGACCGTCGCCTTGAAGGTCCTGAAGAACATCGAGCCGGCGGCCCTGATCCGGTTCATGCACGAGGCCCAGATCCACGCCCGGGTGGTGCACCCGAACATCTGCCGGATCTACGACGTGGACAACTACGAAGGCACCCTGCGGGTGGCCATGCAGCTGATCCGGGGACCGAACCTGGAACAGGCCTGCCGGGAGCTCTCCGTCCAGGAAGTGGTGGGCATCCTGGCCCTGGTGGCCCAGGCGGTGCACCTGGTGCACCGCCTGAACCTCATCCACCGGGACCTGAAACCCTCCAACATCCTCCTGGAGCGCTACGCCGGAGGGCCGTGGATCCCGTACGTGTGCGACTTCGGCCTGGCCATGGCCCTGGACGAACCTCCGCTCACCTACTCCCACGGCGTCCTGGGCACGCCCGCCTACATGGCCCCGGAGCAGTTCAACGGCGAGCGCAACCGCATCTCGGCCGCCACCGACGTGTTCGCCCTGGGCGGCACCCTGCATTCCGCCCTCACCGGCAGGCCCCCCCCGCCCGCCTTGGGCGCCAGCCACGCCAACGTCAACGACCCGGCCATCCCGCGGGACCTGCGCCTGGTCATCGGCAAATGCCTGGAGCCGGACCCGGAGAACCGCTACCCCACCGCCAGCGCCCTGGCCGAGGACCTGTGCCGCTACCTGGAAGGCAGCCCGGTCCGCGCCACCATGCGCAATCCCCTGTTCCGGCGCAAGCTCCGCCGGGCCAGGCCCTACCTCCTGGCCGGGGCGGCGGCGGCCCTGGTGGCGGCCGGATGGTGGTTCCACGTGGGCCGCCTGCAGGGCCGGGCCCAGGCCCAGCGCGCCCTGGCCCAGAGCCTGGTCCTGGACATGGAGGCCATGGTCGAGGGCTACCAGATGGAGCTCACCCGGCCGGTCCACGACCTGCGCCCCACCCTGGCCCTGATCCGCCGACACCAGGACCTGATCCAGGCCAGGCTCAGGGACCTGGACCCGGATTGGCGCGGCCAGGGCTACTTCGCCCTGGGCACGGCCAGCTACCTGCTCGGGCAGTACCCCAGGGCCGAGGGGGAACTGGAGCTGGCCTGGAACGGGGGCTGCCAGACCATGATGGTGGCCGTCCTCCTGGCCCATGCCGTCCTGGAAAATGACCGGGCGGCGGCGGAAGCCACCCCGGACCCGGGCCGGCCATCCCGGCCCCCGGACCTCCGGAACCGTCAGGCGCAGGGCCGCCTGCGCCAGGTGATGGCCCAGAGCCTGGATTTCTTCCCCGGCGCAGAAACGCTCCTGGCCCAGGTGTCCAGGGACCCTGCCCGGGCCATCGCCGCCAGCCGTGCCGCCCGCCTGGCCGCACCATGGAGGTTCGAGGTCGCCGCCATGGAATCGGAAGACCTCCAGGATATGGCCCAGCAGAACCTGGAGGCCGGCGGCCTGGCCCAGGCCAAGGCGGGCCTGGAGGAAGCCCTGGAGGCCGCCCGCAGAGGATTGGCCATCGCCCCCAGCGCGCCGGGCCTGCACCATGCCTACCTCCAGGCGGCCCTGCGGCTGGCCGGCCTGGAACGGGAAGACGGGCCGCCGCCCCTGGCCTCCCTGGCCAAGCTCCAGGACGCCTGCGACCGGGCGCTCATCCTGGATCCGGAACGGCCGTGCTTCCAGGACGACTGGCTGACCCTGCGGTGGCTCAAAGCCCGGTGCCTGGCCGACCAGGGCCAGGATCCGGAGCCGGAGCTGACCGCCGCCCAGACCTTCCTGGCCACCCGTGCCCAGCGGCCCCTGGCCCCGGCCCTCCAGGCGGACCGCATGGTGGTCGCCTGGCTGGGGGCCGAGCGGGACCTGGACCGGGGTCTGGATCCCGGGCCGGACCTGGACGCCGCCCTCAGCCACCCGGTGCATACGCCCGGACGGTGCCGGGACTTCTACTGGGACCTGCAGGTCTGCAAGGCCCGGGCGGAAGCGGCCCGGAACCTGGACCCCCGGCCGACCCTGGACGCCCTGCAGGAAAGCCTCCGGCCCTGGCTGCAGCAGGGTCCGTCCTGGCCCCTGGCGGAGGCGGGGTGCGAAGCCTGGCTGGTGCGCGCCGACTGGGAGGCGGGGCACCGCCTGGACCCGGCCGCCAGCATCCGCAACGCCCTCGCCCTGGCCGAAGCCGCCCGCGGCCAGGCGCCGGATTCGGCCTCGGCCCATGCCCTGGAGGGGCTGGCGCAGGTGCGGGAACTGCGGGCCTTCCCTCAGGAACGGGCCCGCCTGCTGCCCCAGGCCAGGGAAAGCCTGCGCCTGGCCCGGGCCCAGGCGCCCACCGGCCGGCTCCAGGCCCGCCTGCAGCGGGACCTGCGGGGGTGGTCCGAAGCTGGCCCCGGACCCCGCTGAGTAAAAAAGACATATAATTACGGTGAAAGCCAACCCTCGACGCTGACCTTTGCCAGGAAACGCGACCATGCATCCGGACTGGCGGATTCTGTATCTGGAGGACCAGGGCGAAGCGGTCGACCGGGTGGGCCTCTGCCTGCGCCAGGACTACCTGGCCTTCCACCTGACCTGGGTCAAGGAGCGGGCAGCGTTCGAGGCGGCCCTGACCGCCGGGTGGAGCTTCGACCTGCTGTTCCTGGGCGACCCCCCGGCCGGTTTCGCCCCCGGGGCGGCCCTGGCCCTGGCCCAGGCGCGCTGCCCGCTCCTGCCGGTGGTCATGCTGCCCGCAGCCCTGGACGAAGACCTGGCGGCGGCCTGGCTGCGCCAGGGCGCCGCGTGCTGCCTCCCCCGCGACGGCCTGGTCCGGCTCGTCCCCCTGGCGCGGCGGCTCCTGGAGGCGTCCCGGGACCAGGCGGCCCTGTGCGAGGCCCGGGCGGAGAACGCCCGGCTCACCTCCCTGCTGCGCACGGTCCTGGATGCCACGTCCGAAGGGGTCCTGGTGGTGGACCTGGCGGGCCGGATCACCACCTACAACCGCAAGTTCATGTCCCTGTGCGGCGTCCCCGAATATGTCCTGGCCCCCATGGAGCTGGACCGGGTGCTGCGCTTCCTCCAGGAGCAGTTCCTGACCCCCGAAACGTTCCTGAACGAGGTGCGGCTCCTGGGGGATACCACCGAGCGCCGGTCCCTGGGCATCCACACCCTCGGGAACCGGCGTCAGGTCCAGGCCTTCGGCCGGTCCCAGCGCCTGGACGGGGAGACCGTGGGCCGGGTCTACAGCTTCAGGGAGGTGCCTGGCGCGCCGGCGGAATCCGCCGCGCCCCTGGTGCCGGTGGCGCCCATGGAGTTCCTGGAAGCGGCCCGGGCCGGGCGGGTGGTGCCCTGGTACCTCACCGAAGAGGAGCTGGTCATTTCCGAAAAGGGGCTGGCGGTCCTGGACCTGGCCTCCGGGGACCTGCCCCGGGACCTGCCGGCCCTGGAGGCGATGATCCACCCGGAGGATCTGGACCGGTTCCGCCGGGGCCTGGAGCGTCCCCAGTCCTCTCCGTTCAGCCTGCGCCTGAGGAGGCGGGACGGCGCCTGGATCGCCACCCGGTGGAACCTGAAGCGGGGCACCGGCGGCTACCGGGGCGTCTTCACCGAAATCCCCCAGCCCCAGGGCGCCGACGGATCCCCGGACCTGGAGCAGCCCGCCCGGTTCAACTACCAGGTGCGAGTCCTCGAGGAGGAACCTCAGCCCTGAGCCGCCAGCCCCGCGTCCACGGGGATGGGGTGCAGGACCCGCGCCAGGTCGGCGGGGGCCATGGCCACCAGGAAGCCCCGGCTGCCGCCGTTGATGAAGATCCGCTCCAGGTCCAGGATGCTCCGCTCCACGTAGACCGGCATGGCCTTGCGGGTGCCGAAGGGGCTGGTGCCCCCCACCTGGTACCCGGAGTGGCGGTTGGCGGTCTCGGGCTTGCAGATGTGCACGGATTTCACCCCGACCTGGCGCGCCAGGGCCTTGGTGCTCACCTCCAGGTCCCCGTGCATGAGCACCACCAGCGGCTTGCCCCCCTCGTCCTCCATGACCAGGGTCTTGATCACCGTGTGCTCGGGCACTTCCAGTTCCTGGGCGCACACCCGGGTGCCGCCGTGCTCCTCGTAGCGGTACAGGTGGCCCTGGAAGGGGATGCCCAGCTCCTTCAGGAGCCGGGTGGCCGCGGTGGAGGGGAACGCTGGCTGGTGCATGGGCCCATTCTACTCCTCTCCCCGGCGTGGAGGATGATCCGGGTGGGGAAGGCGAAGCCCACCCCCAGGGCCCGGAACGCCTCCAGGAGCCCCAGGTTGATGGCCTGCTGGACGTCCATGTAGAGGTTGTAGTCCGACCCCAGCACGTAGTAGACCACCTCGAACCGGAACCCCGCTTCGCTGAACTCGAAGAAGTGGGCCCGGTCGAAGCGCACCGGGCCCTGGGCGGCGATGATCCGCCGCACCTCCCCCGGGATCCGCCCGACCAGGTCCGGAGGGGTCCCACAGGGCACCGAGAAGCTGAACACCACGCGCCGCTGGGGCATCTTCATGTAGTTGCGGATCCGGCACTTGAGCAGTTCGCCGTTGGAGATGACCAGCTGCTCCCCGGAGAGGCTGCGGATGCGGGTGGTCTTGAGGCCGATGTACTCCACGGCCCCCAGGAACGGGTCGTTCCCAAGCTGGATGAAGTCGCCGATGACGAACGGCTGGTCGATGGTGATGGCCAGGGAGGCGAACAGGTCCCCCAGGATGTTCTGCACCGCCAGGGCCACGGCGATGCCGCCGATGCCCAGGCTGGCCACCAGGGTGGTGATGTTGATGCCCAGCACGTCCAGGGCCAGCAGCACCAGCAGGGACCACAGGCCCAGGCGCAGCACGAAGCCCAGCACCGCGGCCCGGGTGGCGCCGGCGGTGGACTTGCCGGGCCGGTCGCGGAACTGGTGGTGGATCCACAGCCCCACCCCCCAGTGCCCCCAGGCGGCCACCTGCAGCACCAGGGCCACGGGCAGGAGCAGGCCCAGGTCATGCTCCAGGCGGGGGCGCAGGTCCAGGAACTGGATACCGCTGGTGACCGCCACGATCAGAATGAGCAGAACATGGGTGTGGGAGGCCAGCCTGGCCAGGCACACGTCGAACACCCGGCCGGTGCGCTCGGCCCGGCGCCCCATCCAGCAGGCCAGCCCCTTCAGGGCCAGGCGCACCAGCGCGAACACGCCGGCCCCGACCCCGAGAGCCATGATCCAGCGCAGCAGGGTATTCCCCAACACCATCTGGTTGGGCCAAAGCATGAGGCCTCCCGGGGTTCGCTCTTGGGTTGCCGGCCGGCGCGGGAAGGTTTCACCCGGTGCCGCCCGCGCCGGGCTGGATCGAGCATGAACCGGTTCCCAGGGCATTTATCCTTGCCAGCCGGCCACCGTCCGTGCGAGAGTGGACCTACCGATGGAGGAGCGGTCCCCATCAGTACCCCGGCTGAGGGCGATGAACCCGGTGAGGCCAGGCGAAAGGGGCGGGCCGCCGAAGGGCAGGCGCCCCATCACCGCTTGCCTTGGACGCCAGGGCTAACACCCTGCGGCTGTCGTGGCGATCCGTCGCCGCGGAGTGCCTGAAGACGACATCCTGGCCCCACTGGGTCTTGCGGTCTGGTTGAATGGTCTCCTTCGTACCCGGAGGTCTCCATGGAACCCAAGCGCCCAAGTCGAGTTCAGGATCCGCAGCCGGACCCGGCCATGGCGGCCTGGGCGTTGCTGGCGGACTTGTGCGCCCTGGATTCCACCACCGGCCATGAGGCCGCCCTCCTGCCGGCCCTGGTGCCCGCCCTGGAAGCCCGGGGCGCCCGGGTGGAGCTGCGGGAACTGGCTCCCGGGCGCAGCAACGTGCTGGCCACCTGGGGCGAACCGGAGCTGCTGTTCTCCACCCACCTGGACACGGTGCCCCCGTTCCTGCCGGTGCGCCTGGAAGGGGACACCCTGTTCGCCCGGGGCGCCTGCGATGCCAAGGGGCAGCTGGTGGCCCAGCTGGCCGCCCTGGACCGGCTGCGGGTCGAGGGGCGTACCGGATTCGCCTGGCTGGGGGTGGTGGGGGAGGAGACCGACAGCCCCGGGGCCAAGGACGCCGGGCACTGGGCCGGCCGGTTCACCCGCTGCCGGGCGCTCATCAACGGCGAGCCCACGGAACTGAAACTGGCGTCCGGACAGCGGGGCATCCAGAACCTGGAGTTGTCCTGCCGGGGCCGGGCCGCCCACGGCGGCACCCCCCACCTGGGGCACAGCGCCATCCTGGACCTGCTGGACTGGCTGCAGGCCATGAAGGCCCTGCCCCTGGCCCAGGACCCGGACCTGGGGTCCGAGGTGTGGAACCTGGGCACCCTCCACGGAGGCTCGGGCATGAACATCGTCCCGGACCGGGCCCAGGCCCTGGTGAGCCTGCGCACGGTCCCGGGCTCCACCTTCCGCCGGGACCTGGAGGCGCTGCGCCCCAAGAGCGGGGAGATGCGCCTGCTGCTGGAGAACGCGCCCTGCCGCTACCCGGCCCTCCCCGGCTTCCCCCGGGCGCCGGTGCCGTTCGGCTCGGACGCGCCGTACCTGCGCGGGCTCATCCCCGACGGCACGGTGGCCCTGGCCGGTCCGGGCAGCATCGCCGTGGCCCACACGGACCGGGAGCACATCGCCCTGGCCGACCTGCGCGCCGGGATCGACCTCAACTACCGGTTGGCCAAGCATTTTTTGGAACAGTGAAGGCACATCGGTCATCCCATCCCTGCCTTCTTTTGATTTACGGCTCATCCGATTTCTTTAGGAGTTCTTAAATGTCCCGAATCCCTGTCACTGTGCTTGGCGCCACCGGTGTGGTGGGCCAGCGCTTCGTGCGCCGCCTGGCCGGTCATCCCATGTTCGAGGTCACCCGCATCGCCGCCAGCGACCGCAGTGCCGGCAAGACCTACCGGGATGCTTGCGAATGGCGTCTGGACGGGGAGCCCTACGCCGGGCTGGAGGATCGGACCCTGCTGCCCTCGGACCCCCAGGAGGCCATGAACCCCGTCGTGTTCAGCGCCCTGGACAACGTGGCCGCCAGGGAAGTGGAGCCGGCCTTCGCCCGGGCCGGGGCCATGGTGTTCAGCAACGCTGCTGCGTTCCGGATGGACGAGGACGTTCCCCTGCTGGTGCCGGAAGTGAATCCGGACCACTTGGGGCTCCTGCCCGGGCAGCGGCTCCAGCGCGGCTGGAGCGGCGCCATTCTCACCAACCCCAACTGCACCACCACCGTGCTGGTCATGGCCCTGGCGCCCCTGCAGGCGGCCTTTGGGGTGGAAGCGGTGCTCATGACGTCCATGCAGGCGGCCAGCGGCGCCGGCTACCCGGGGGTGCCCAGCCTGGACATCCTGGGCAATGTGCTGCCCTACATCGGCGGCGAGGAGGCCAAGGTGGAGCGCGAGGCGGCCAAGCTGCTGGGCTCCCTCCGGGATGGCTTGGCGGTGCCGGCCCCCATGACCGTTTCGGCCCTTTGCTACCGGGTGCCGGTGCTGGAAGGGCACACCGAGTCCGTGAGCGTGCGGCTCAAGGGCGATCCCTCCCCCGAGCAGGTGCGCGAGGTCCTGGGCGCCTGGACCCCGTTGCCCCAGCAGCTCAAGCTGCCGAGCGCCCCGCCGATCCCCATCCGCCTGCACACGGCCGAGAACCGGCCCCAGGTGCGCCTGGACGTGGAGGAGGACGGGGGCATGAGTGTCCACGTGGGGCGCATCCGCCGCTGCCCGGTGCTGGGGATCAAATTCACCCTGCTGGGGCACAACACGGAGCGGGGCGCCGCAGGCGGGTCGGTACTCAATGCGGAACTGGCTGTAGCCAGTGGGCTTCTGGCGGCCGCGACCCAGGGGGTGCAGCGATGATCGTCATGAAGTTCGGAGGCAGCTCGGTGGCTGACGCCGCCTGCATGCGGGAGGTGGCCGCCCTCGTGCTGGAAGCTCTGCGCCAGGGCCCCCTGGTGGTGCTTTCCGCCACCGCCAAGACCACCGACACCCTGTTCGAGGCGGCGCGCCGGGCCGAACAGGGCGACCTGGGGACGGCCGTGGACCTTCAGCGCAATCTCATGCTCCGGCACCGGACCATCGCCGGGGACCTGTTTCCGGATGGCCTGCCTGAGGATCTGGACAATTCCCTGGTCGAACTGATCGGCGAGCTGGACCTGCTGCTGCGCGGGGTGGCCCTGCTGCGGGAGCTGAGCCCCCGCACCATGGATGCGGTCGCCAGCGTCGGCGAGCGTCTGTCCACCCGCATCCTGGCCGCCTTCATGGGCCTGCCCTGGGTGGACGCCCGTACCGTCATCCGCACCGACGACCGCTTCGGCGCCGCCCAGCCCCAGGGGCTGGAGCTGGAAGTGCTGGCCCAGCGGATCCTGGCTCCCCTCCTGGGACCGGGCCGGGCGGTGGTGACCCAGGGCTATATCGGCGCCACTGCGGCGGGCCTCACCACCACGCTGGGGCGGGGGGGCAGCGACTACAGCGCCGCCCTGTTCGGAGCCGCCCTGGGCGCCGAGGACATCCAGATCTGGACCGACGTGGAGGGGGTGCTCACCTGCGATCCCCGGGTGGTGCCCGAGGCCCAGCCCATCGCCGAGCTGAGCTTCGCCGAGGCGGCGGAACTGGCGGCCTTCGGCGCCAAGGTGCTGCATCCGGCCACCATCCAGCCGGCGGTGGAGGCCGGCATCCCGGTGACCGTGCGCCACACCCGGGTGCCCCATGGGCGCTTCACCACCATCACCGGCGAGGTGCACACCGGGCGGCCCATCACCGCTCTGGCCAGCCGGGGGCCGGTGACCGTGCTCACCGTCACCTCCGCCAAGATGCTCAACCAGCCCGGCTTCCTGGCCAGCTTGTTCCAGGTGTTCGCGCGCCACCGCATCAGCGTGGACCTGATCGCCACCGCCGAGGTGAGCGTGTCCCTCACGGTGGACGCGGATGCGCCCCTGGAGGCGCTGCTCGAAGACCTGGGCCGGTTCGCCACCGTGGGCGTGACCCGGGACCGGACCATCATCGCCATCGTCGGCGAGCAGCTCAAGCTGACTCCCGGAGTCACCGGGCGCTGCTTCGGGGCCTTGCGGGAGATCAACGTGGAGTTGATCAGCATGGGCGCCAACGAGATCAACCTCAGCCTGGTGGTGAAGGAAGAGGACGCCAAGCCGGCGCTGCGCGCTCTGCACGCGGCGCTGATCGGGATGAAGCCGGAAAGGAGGAGCGTATGAAGGTCGGAATCTTCGGCCGGGGCCGGCTGGGCCTCGCCATCGCACAGGAGATCTCGTCGGGCAAGGAATTCGAGCTTGCCTGGCACATCGATAAGGGCGAGGCTCCGGGCGCCCGGGTCGACCTGGCCTTCGACGCCAGCGCCGCCGAGGCGGTGGAGGAACACCTGCGCTGGGCGCTTGAGACCGGCACGGACCTGGTGATCGGCGTGACCGGCTGGAGCCTCCCGGACCTGGAGGCCCGGATCGGCCGGAGCATCGCCGTGCTGGCCGCCCCCAACTTCAGCCTGGCGGTGGCGTTCATGGCGCGCCTGGCCCTGGTGCTGGGCCGGTTCGCGGCCCTGGACCCGGACCTGGACCCCTACCTCACCGACCATCACCACCGGCTCAAGGCCGACGCCCCCAGCGGCACCGCGAAGCGCCTGGCCACGGCGGTGCTGGCGGGCTGCCCCCGCAAGACCTCCTGGACCCTGGGCAGCGCGGCTCCCGAACAGCTGAGCGTGGGCGTGGTGAGGGCCGGGGCCGAGTTCGGCGCCCACACCGTCGGCCTGGACGGCCCGGCCGAAGTCCTGGAACTCACCCACCGGGCCCGCTCCCGGGCCGTGTACGCCCGGGGCGCGCTGCAGGCGGCCCGCTGGGTACGCGGACGCAAGGGCCTTTTCCACTTCGATCACATAGCCAAGGAACTCATCGATCCTCTTTTCCAATTCGGAGATTAGCCATGCAAGACTTCACTGGACTGTCCGTCGCCCTGGCGACTCCCTTCACCCCGACCTTCGACGTGGACATGCCCGGGTTCCGAAGACTGGTTCGTCACGTCGTGGCAGGCGGCGCCGACACCCTGGTGGTGCTCGGCTCCACCGGCGAGGCGATGACCCTGATGGAATCCGAGCGTGACGCCCTCATCCTTGCCTGCCTGGAGGAGGCCGGCAACGCCAAGGTGGTGGCCGGTACCGGCTCCAACGCCACCCGCCAGGCCGCGGGCTGGACCCGCCGGGCCCAGGAACTGGGCGTCCACGGGGCCCTGGTGGTGACCCCGTACTACAACAAGCCCACCCCCGGCGGGCTGGTGGCCCACTTCCAGGCGGTGACTGACGCCGCTCCCGGACTGCCGGTGATCATCTACAACGTGCCCGGCCGCACCGGCCTGAATGTGGCCCCGGCCACCCTGAACCAGCTGTGGGCCAACCCCCAGCTGGTGGCGGTGAAGGAGTCCAGCGGCAACCTGGCCCAGATCAGCGAGATCGCCCGCACCCTGCCCCTGGGCAAGACCCTCCTCTCCGGCGACGACAGCCTGGCCCTGCCCGCCATCGCCGTGGGAGCCTCGGGGCTGGTGAGCGTCATCGGCAACCTGCTGCCCCGGGAGACCAAGCAGATGGTGGACTTGGCCCTGGACGGGCAAAGGGCGGACGCCATCACCATCCACCAGGCGCTCCTGCCCCTCATGGACGCCCTGTTCCTGGAAAGCAACCCGATCCCCCTCAAGGCCGCCCTGGCTCTGAAGGGCATCTGCGGCGACGCCCTGCGCCTGCCCCTGGTCGCGGCCAGCGCCGCCACCCGGGAACGCCTGAACGAACTGCTGCTGGGCGCCAGGATCGGGGTGGCCTGATGCGCGCGGAGGACCTGCAGGCCTTCTACCAGCGGGAGATGGCGGCGATCCTCGCCGACCCGGGCCTGCCCGAGGCCCACCAGCTCCTGCTCCACACTTTGGAGCAGGGTGCTGTCCGGGCCGCCCGGCGGGACCCGGACGGCACCTGGCGCGCCAACGCCTGGGTGAAGGTCGCCATCCTGGCCGGGTTCCGCGCCACCGCCACCGAGCCCATGCCTGGCTGGCCGACCCCGGCCTTCGATCGGGCCGCCTTCCCCCCCCGCAGCTTCGCCCTGGACGACGGGGTGCGCCTGGTGCCGGGAGGCAGCTCGGTGCGCCGGGGAGCCTGCCTGAAGCCCGGAGTGGTGGTGATGCCCCCGGCCTACGTGAACGTGGGCGCGTTCGTGGACGAAGGCACCATGGTGGACAGCCACGCCCTGGTGGGCAGCTGCGCCCAGATCGGCAAACGGGTCCACCTCTCCGCGGCCGCCCAGGTGGGCGGTGTGCTGGAGCCTGCCGGCGCAGTGCCGGTGGTGGTGGAGGACGACGCCTTCGTGGGCGGGCTGTGCGGCCTGTTCGAAGGGGTGGTGGTGCGCCGGCGGGCGGTGCTGGCCTCGGGCGTGCTGCTCACCGCGTCCACCCGCATCTACGACCTGGTCCACGGGCGGGAGCTCACCCGGGAAGTGCCCGAGGGAGCGGTTGTGGTGCCCGGATCCCGGCCCGGTTCCGGCGCCTTCGCCAAGGAACGCGGCCTGGCCCTGGCGGCCCCCTGCATCGTCAAGTACCGGGACGAGGGCACCGACGTCGCCACCACCCTGGAGGAAGCCCTGCGGTGACACCAGCCGGCCGGCTCGCCCACTTGCGCCCCAGCCCCATCCGGGCCATCAGTGAAGGGGCACCCCCGGATTGTGTGCCCATGGGGCTCGGGGAACCTGGCTGGGCCTTGCCCGAGCCGGCCCGGCGGGCCCTGGCCAGCCAGGAAGGCCCCTGCTCCTACGGCCCCAACGCCGGCCTGCCGGAACTGCAGGCGGCGGTGGCCGCCCGGTTCGATGCCCAGCCCGGCGAGGTGCTGCTGGGCTGCGGCAGCCAGGGAGCGCTCTACGCCCTGTTCCAGGCCTGGCTGGAGCCGGGCGCAAAGGTCCTGGTGCCCGACCCGGGTTTCGTGGCCTATCCCATCCTGGCCCGCCTGGCCGGGGCCGAGCCGGTGGGCTACGCCCTGGCGCCGGACTTCAGCCTGGACCCGGCCGCCTTCCGGGCCGCGCTGGACCGCGCCCCCGGGGTCCGGATGGCGGTGGTGAACCATCCCGGCAACCCCACCGGGGCCGGCACCACCGCCAGGGCCCTGGCGGAGGTGGCCGAAGCCGCCGAAGCCCGGGGGGTGCTCCTGCTCTCGGACGAGGTCTACCGGGAGCTGTGCCTGGGCGAGCGGGCGCCATCCCTGCGGGACGTTGCCCGCACCGGGCTGGTGCTGGGCTCGGTGAGCAAGGCCTGGGGCGCCCCCGGGCTGCGGGTGGGCTGGGCGGTGGGCGACCCGGCCTGGCTGGCTCCGGCGCGGATGGTGCACGCCTACATGGTCACCGCCCCGGCCCGTCCGGCCCAACTGGCCGCCCTGGCCCTCCTGGAGGCCTCGGACACGGTGCTGGCCGAGGCCCGGGAGCACCTTCGGGTGCGCTGGGAGGCATTCCGCGAAGCGTACTCGGAGGCGTTCGGCACAGTGCCCCGCCCCGCCGCCGGGGGCTTCTACCACTGGCAGCCCCTGCCGGCTTCAGCCCTGGACGATCCCCTGGCCTTCTGCCTGCGCCTTCGGGACCAGGGCGGAGTGGTGGTGGTGCCGGGCCTGGCCTTCGGCGAGGGGGGCCGGGGCTACCTGCGGCTGAGCTACGCTGGGCACCCGGACCGGATCCGGGAGGGGGTGCGCCGGCTGGCACCGTTCCTGCGCCACCCGGCGCCGCCGGAGATCCGGGTGCCGTAGCGCCGCCGGGCAGGGCCCGGGACGTTGGCTGCTTCCAAGGAAACGACCGCTCTCCCAGGATTTCCGCATGGGAAAGATTCGGGTCCAAAAATTCGCTTTTTTGCATCAAAGCGCAAATTCTATACTTTATTGAAATCATTGAAACCTGTTGAGGAGTTTACCGGGAAACTTCCCGATGTTTGCGCGTACTCCAACGCACACCTGAAACCACAAGTTCCGTCTCCCTCGATTCCCGCACAACCCGTGCCCCGGCGCGGACGGGGCCGGTCCAATTCGAAGCTGCATCCAAGCCAGGAAAATCCAGGATCATCGCCGGACATGATGAGAGCCCGTGGCATGCGCAGCGAAACCCGCGGCTTGTTCTGGCTCAGGTCATTTTGCATCAAGAAAATTCAATCTCTTCGGAGGTACAGATGAACAAGTTTAGAGTTGCCGTGGTCGGTGCCCTGGGAGCGGTCGGGGCGGAGATGATCAAGACCCTCGAGCAGAGAGCGTTCCCCGTCTCCGAACTGGTGCCGCTCGACGTGGAGTCCAAGGCCGGAAGCCAGGTGCAGTTCAGGGGTTCCGGGGTCGCGGTGCGCCCGGCCACGGAAGGATGCTTCCTGGATGTGGACATCGCGCTGTTTTCGGCGGGCGCCGAAGCGAGCCTGGTCCTGGCCCCCAAGGCCGCGTCCGAAGGGGCGGTGGTCATCGATAATTCCTCGGCCTGGCGCATGGACCCCGCCGTTCCCCTGGTGATTCCCGAAGTCAATCCCCAGGCCCTGGAGCACCACAAGGGAATCATCGCCAACCCCAACTGCTCCACCATCCAGATGCTCGTGGCGTTGAAGCCCATCCATGACGCCTACCGGATCCGGCGGATCGTCGTTTCCACCTACCAGGCCGTCTCGGGCACCGGCAGTCCGGCCATCGAGGAACTCGCCGCCCAGGCCCGCGCGTTCGCCCAGGGGGCGGAACTCAAGGCCTCGGTCTATCCACGCCAGATCCTGTTCAACGCCCTCCCCCATATCGATACCTTCCTGCCCAACGGGTATACCAAGGAAGAGATGAAGATGGTGAACGAAACCCAGAAGATCATGGAGCCCTCCATCCAGGTCTCTCCGACGGCCGTGAGGATCCCGGTGTTCCGCGGGCATTCGGAGGCGGTGAACGTCCAGACCGAGCGGCCCTTCACCCTCGGCGCCGTCCGTGAACTCCTGGAGAAGGCGCCCGGCATCAAGGTCATGGACGATCCGAACCGGGGCATCTATCCCACCGCCCTGGATGCGGACGGGCAGGACGCCGTCTACGTCGGCCGGCTGCGCCTGGATCCGACCGTGCCCAACGGGCTCAACTTCTGGGTCGTGGCCGACAACCTCAGGAAGGGCGCCGCCCTCAATGCCGTCCAGATCGCGGAAACCCTGGTCGAAAGAGGCCTGCTGGGAAGGAGGGGCTGATGGCTCTCATCATCCAGAAATTCGGAGGCACCTCCCTGGCGGACGCCAAGGCGAGGAAGCACCTGGTGGCCAAGGTACGGCAGGCCAGGGACCTCGGAAACCTCACCGTCCTGGTGGTTTCGGCCATGGGCCGGCGGGGCGCTCCCTACGCGACCGACACCCTGCTGGACCTCCTGCGGGATTTCGACCCCAAGCCGGACGGCATGACCAGCGACCTCATGGCTTCGTGCGGCGAGACCATCTCAGCCTGCGTGATCGCCACGCTGCTCAGGAAGGAAGGCATCCCGGGCGTGCCGATGACCGCCTACACGGCCGGGATCAAGGCCGACGGGCCCTTCGGGGACGCAGTGCCCACGGGCGTCGATGCGCGGGCGATCTTCGATCGTCTCGGCGCCGGGGGGGCGGTCCCGGTCATCACCGGCTTCCAGGCCCTGGACCGGGCGAACAACATCGTCACCCTCGGACGGGGCGGCAGCGACACCACCGCGGTGGCCGTCGGCGCAGCGCTCAAGGCCGATTTCGTCGACATCTTCACCGATGTTCCGGGGGTGGCCAAGGCCGACCCGCGTCTTATCGAAGACGCGGACTTCATGGAATTCCTGGATTACGGCTCCATGTTCCGGCTTGCGAAGTACGGCGCCAGGGTGCTGCACGACCGGTCCGCCCAGCTGGCGGAACAGAGCGGCATCCTGATCCGGGTGAGATCCACCTTCAGCGACGGCGAGGGTACCCTGATCGGTCCCGAAGGCGTGCCGCACGGAGCGCTGAAGCGCCGGGGCCCTTGCGATTTCGTCGGCCTGGCGTCGCTCCTGGACCGGGACGGTTCCCGGGCCGTCACCGCAGTGTTCGCCAATGGGAAAGGCAAGGATGGGGTCGCGCAGGCTTTGCACGCCGCCCACCCGTTCAATGTCATGCGGGCGCTGCTCGACGATCCGGATGCCGTCACCTTCCGCTGCAGCCAGGAGGCCTACCCTGAACTGGCGCGGGCGCTCTACGCGGCGCTGGGCCCGGTCCATTCAGCCCCCGAGCCCCAGAGCATCGGATGACGTCCTCCGCTCTGGGCCTCGACATGGGACCCGAACTGGACGTTCCCGGCCGGCTCTCCAACCCCAAGGCGGTCGCGTGGATCCAGGAGGTGGCGGACCTGTGCCAGCCTGAACGGGTGTATTGGTGCGACGGCTCGGAGGCTGAATACGACCGTCTCTGTCAGGAGATGGTGGCGTCCGGCA
>Ga0326727_10000488_pt1 | contig 164463 bp, 110 predicted proteins | sample MB2enrmetagenome_FD_207643 | JGI IMG/M metagenome (GOLD analysis project Ga0326727, IMG submission 207643) | Lab enriched peat soil microbial communities from McLean, Ithaca, NY, United States - MB29MY | ecosystem: Environmental > Terrestrial > Soil > Wetlands > Peat | place: USA: New York...
TAGGCTCGGGGCGGGAAGGGCGCAACATTATTATCACACTATTAGAGACAACATATCACACGCACAATAAGCCCAATGGCGTGGGGCTTTCACTCAAAAACCCTAGCCGAATGGGGGAAGATGAGTCAGAAGGCAGAATGCAGAAACGGTCGAATGACGAAAGCTGAGTTAGTGGGGAATCCCGCAGTCATATTGCCCAACAGGGTTCAGACTTGCTCTCATTTCACTTGGATGCGGGCCTCACCGCGGATGTCTTCCGATGAGCTTCCGACAAGCACATCAAACCCGCCCGGCTCCACGACGAAGCCGTGGGTGTTCACATCCCAGAAAGCGAGCTTCTCCCCGGCGAGGCTGAACGTGACGGTCTTCTTTTGGCCTGGACGCAAGGCGACTCGCTCGAAGCCGCGCAGTTCCTTGCTGGGGCGCTTCACACTGCATTCAACCTCGTGAACCTAGAGCTGCACCACCTCGTCGCCCGCGCGCTTGCCCGTGTTCTCTACATCAACGCGCACCGTGACCTTGCCGATCGCCGGAATCTGCTTGGGTGAGACCTGCATATGCGAGTACTTGAATTGGGTGTAGCTCAGCCCGTGACCGAAGGGTAAGAGCGGCTTGCCGTTCAGATACATGTAGGTGAAGCCCTTGGTCACATCGTATTCAGCCTGGGGCGGGACTTGGCTTTCGGAGGCATAGACGGTGTGCGGGAGGCGCCCGGCCGGGTTAGCGTCGCCGAAAAGCACGTCGGCAACCGCCTCGCCGCCTTCGACGCCAGTCCACCAGGTCTCCAGGATGGCAGGGACGTTTTCTTTGAGCCAGGGGACGGTCAACGGGCCGGCGTTCATCAGGACCACCACGGTCTTTGGGTTAGCCGCGCAAACCGCCTTGACCAGGTCTTCCTGGCGGCCCGGCAGTGACAGGCTGGTGCGGTCGCGGCCCTCGGACTCGATCTTATTGTTGGTGCCGACGTACACAATCGCCACGTCCGCACCCTTGGCGACAGCAGCGGCCTGCGCGATGGAATCATCCTCATTGGCGCTGCCGCTGATTTCGCATCCGCGCGCGTAAAGCACCTCGGTCCCGTGGCCCGCGCGGTTGCGGATGCCCTGAAGCGGCTTGACGGGGTCCTCCGCTTTGCCGCTGTACCCGCCAGGCGTGAACGTGTCCGCATGGGGGCCGACGACGGCGATCGTCTTGAGCTTGGCCTTGTCCAGGGGCAGGAAGTGGTTCCGGTTGACCAACAGCACGATGGATTCCCGGGCCGCCTTCAATGCCAGCGCCCGGTGCTCCGGACTGCAGATCACACTCGTGGGGATCTTGCTATAAGGCACCAACTCCTGGGGGTCCAGTTCGCCCAGGCGGACGCGATCACGCATGACGCGGAACACCGCATCGTTGAGGCGCGCCTCGGGCAGCAACCCTTGCCGGACTGCCGCGGGCAGGTAGGTCTCAAACTCCTTGTCGGAGAAGTCGCAGCCGGCGCTGAGGGATTTGGCCACGGCCTCCTCATAGGTCATTTGGCCTTTCATGTGCCCGGTCACCATGGTGTTCACGCCGCCCAGGTCCGACACCACAAAGCCTTGAAATCCCCATCGCTGCTTGAGGATGTCGGTGAGCAAGAGCGGGTTGATGTTGCTGGGCACGCCGTTGATCGCATTGTAGGAGGCCATGACCGACCGGGCCTGGCCTTCGACGATGCAATCGCGGAAGTGCGGCAGCCAGTATTCGTATAGCATCCGTTCGGGGACGGCTGCCGAGAGACTGGTGCGGCCCTGCTCGACATTGTTGACGGCGTAATGTTTGAGCGTGGCAACCAGCTTCAAGTACCTCGGGTCATTGCCCTGCAAACCTTTGACATAAGCCACGCCGAGGCGGCCTGTCAGGTAGGGATCCTCCCCATAAGCCTCCTCATTGCGTCCCCAGTAAGGGTTTCGTTCGATGTTAATGACAGGGGCGCGATAGATCAGCCCCTTGGGTTCGCCGGGAAAATGCGGGTCTTGATGCCAGCCGTTGTAGATGGCGCGCGCTTCGTCGGAGATGGCGGTGGCGACCTCATGGACCAGGTTGGAATCCCACGTCGCCGCCAGCGCAATCGGCACTGGGAACAGGGTGGTAGGCCGATCCCAGCAGACCCCATGGAGGCATTGGTTCCACCGATCGCACTTGATGCCGAAGCGTTCCACCGTGGTTCCCTTGTGATTAAGCAGCATCGCCTTCTCCTCCAGAGTGAGGCGCGCGACCAAATCGCAGGCGCGCTTTTCCGCCGGTTGGGCCGGGTCCAGGTAAAGGGGTTTCTCAGCGGACTCAGCCGCCCGAATCGTGCTTCCCAGCGACGCAAGCAGCGCCACCGCCATCACCAGTGTGCTTCCGGGTTTACTGCCTCCACCAGAGCATGAATACATAGCGAGACCCTTCTAACTCTCAAGCCTGGGCAGCGCAAGTCGCAAGCAGGGCTGCAACGCGGCCCCTTCAAAACCCTTCCCATTTTCGGGTGGCGGATTAGCCTATAGCCATGCCTTCATTCGACATCGTCAGCCAGGTCAACTCGATGGAAATCGAGAACGCGGTGAACATTGCCAGGAAGGAACTGGCCAACCGCTTCGATTTTAGAGGCACCAAAGCGGAGATCGTGCTCGAAGAGAATGAGATCAAGCTCTCCGCCGAGAACCCGTTCAAGCTGAAGGCGCTGACGGAGATCGTCATCGGCAAGCTTGCCAAACGCAATATCAGCCTCAAAAACGTCGAGCAGTGCGAGCCTGAAGTATCGCCGCTGGGGCATGCGCGGCAGGCGATCAAGATCACACAGGGCATCGCGACCGAGGTGGCCAAACAGGTCACCGGCTTTATCCGCGAGTCGAAGTTAAAGGTGACCACACAGATTCAAGACCAGCAGGTCCGGGTGACGGGCAGGAGCCGGAGGAGGGGTCAAGCCGTAGATCAGTTCCAGCAGACGCCTCAGTGAGGCGGTGTGGGGTTGTTCTTCGATGGTTTGCCGTGCTTGACCTGGGGCGGTTATCCCAACACGCTGGCACATGCCGCGCGCCATGCGAGTGGAGTTTCCTGGGGCGCGATCTACGTCGCGTGCCTGCTGCTGGACCCGCCGCCGGAGCCGATTCACGCGGTGGCGCTGGCGCTCAAGGCCCGGAAGATGAGCGGCCAATCCCCCGAGGAAGCGGAGCTTATCCAGGAGCGTAACCTGGGGCTGGACGATGCCGAGGCCGTCCGGAACTTGCGCCGGAAGCAGCGCGCGCTTGAAACGGTGCTGGCTGATGAACTGGCCATTGAGCCAGTGAAGGCGGAGGCGCGGCGGGAGCGGGAGGAGATCCTGGAGTTCCTGCGCAAGAATTCGTGGCGAACCCACGACAACGCGGGGCGGTGTGTGCGGGCTGTCGCCGTTGCGATCAAGCGCTTCCACGCGCGCCTGGCCAAGGCGGTGGACGCGGAGGGCACGCCGCATCCGGTCTTGCAAGGCTTTGCGCGGCATCTGCGGGAGCACCTGCTGTTTCCTTCGGGCCGGGGCGGGGGCCATGGCGGGGCGAGGGCAAGCTGGTCGGGCGCGGGGTGCTTTACCTACGAGCCGTACTAACGTATGAAGATACAAGACATCCCACAGACCGGGAAACTGGGTCTGACGGTGACGTGGCCGGGCCGTAATGGCCTGATCCGTCGCATCCTGGTCACCCCCGCCAACCCGCGGACCAGCGAGCAATTGGTCGTGCGTGACCTGCTGGCGCAGCAGGCGCGGCGGTTCGACGCGCTGACCGACGCCCAGCAGGACGCCTGGAACGTGGCGGCGGCTGGCTACCAGTCCACCCCCACGCTCGGCCAAAGCGGACCACTGACGGGTCTGCAACTGTTCGTCCGGGTCAACTGCAAGCTGGGTCTCCTGGACCTGGCCACGGTGGACGTGCCGCCGACGGCACCGCAGTTCCCGAACGTGGCAGCCCAGAACCTGGTCATCACCAATACTGGCGGCGTGGTGGCGGTGAAGTTGACCTGCCCGACGGACCCGGCTGCGAACACGGTGCTGCGGGCCAGCCCGCCGCAGAACTCGGCGGTTCGCGCGTGCCACAACTTCCGGATCATCGGCATTTGCCCGGCGCCGGTCCAAGGTGCGGCGGACATCACGTCTCTCTACACCGCGGAATTCGGGGCGGTGCCTGTCGGCAAGCGCCTGTTCGTGCGGGCCAGCACGATGGTGGACGGGTTCGAGAGCCTGGCGCGGCAGTTCCAGGCCCGAGTGCCGGCTGCCTGACGGTTGGTCAGAGATGGCGGCGTCCGAAAAGCTAACGGGCCAGCCGCTACCCGCTCACGCGCCCTAAAGGGCCCCCTCTCCCCCTTGGTGGGGGAGAGGGACAGGTTGCACCGGTAATTGTCTAGCCCGCCTTCGGGACATTGCAAATGGCAGAATCTGGAAATGCTGTTGCTTCGCAGGGTCCAGGATAGGTCAATTGCGCAGCGAAGAAGAGCAGGGCGGGAGCGCCGGCAGGTTGCCGGTTAGAGCATTCGGAGCGGGTAAGCCGGCAACATGCCGGCGCCCGGCAAAGCCGTGCCGGGCTTGGCAAAGAGCGCGCCCTTTACCTCACCGTCACATCCCAACTGGAAGCACCGACCTCCTTGGCCACTTCGTACCCGCGGCGTCCCGCCCGTTGTGGTTTTTTAGTGGGCTGGCGATGCCGGCGTCCGAAGAGGGTTTCCAAGGTCTTGATATCCAACGGCGCTCGCGTGCGGTCGATCGGTTTCTGAAAGACCTCCTCCAACACTCGGGCCTGGTGGAACAGATAGTTGCGGGTGTACTCCAGTTGCCAGATCGAATATTGGTATTGGAAGTCTAGGCGCTGCTGCTCGGCCAGGGGCAGGGCAAAACAAAGCCAAGCCGAGTAGAGCCAGCGTGCGCACAGGGCCGCCAGGCGTGGTCCCAAGTCGGGCCCGCTCAAGGCGCTGGCCAAGCGGTCAACGGCCCGGTAGTCAATGGCAGGCTTGAAAACCTGCACCTTCTGGCGGGCGATGGTGGCGCGTCGCAGACGGCGGATCAGTTCGTCCGTCTTGCCGCAAAACATGGAGCCGGTGATGACTTCAATCGAGCCGGAAGTGTGCTTCATGTACGTCGGTTTCTAGCAGAGGATTGGGCGTGCCTCAACGCATTTCGATTCGCGGTTCGACATCAGGAACGGCGCTGATTACGGTTGGAGGATGTCGCGTGAGTATGTGTTGCAGCCGTTCCGGGCGTCGGTCCACTTGCAGATTGACTATGCCCGCGAACTCAACGAGCAGCAGTACGCGGCGGTGACGGCGCCGCCGGGGCCGTCGCTGGTGATCGCGGGGGCGGGCTCGGGCAAGACGCGGACGCTCACCTACCGGGTGGCCTACCTTCTGGAGCAGGGCGTTCCGGCGGAGCGGGTTTTGCTGCTGACGTTCACGAACAAAGCGGCGAAGGAGATGATGCGGCGGGTGGCGGATTTGCTGGGGCAGGAGCTGGCGTCACTGTGGGGCGGAACGTTTCATGCGATTGGCAACCGGATCCTGCGCCAGCACGCGAACTGGCTGGGCTACCAGCGGGACTTTACCATCATGGACCGCGAGGACGCCAAGCACCTGATTACCACCTGCGTGGCCGAGTCGGAGGTGGATGTGAAAGCGACGCGGTTCCCGAAGGCGGAGGTGTTGGGGGACATCTTTTCGCTGGCCGTAAATACGCACAAGACGATCCCGGAGCTGCTCCAACAACAGTATGATTACTTTGAGCATCTCGCGCCGCAGATTGCGGACATGCAGCGGCGTTATGCGGCGCGCAAGCGGGCGACGAATGGGATGGACTTCGATGATCTGCTCGCCCTCTGGCTCAAGCTGATGCAGGAAGATGAGGACGTCCGCGAGCTGTACCAGCGGCGCTTCCAGTTCATCCTGGTGGACGAATACCAGGACACGAACAAGCTGCAGAGCGATCTGATTGATCTGCTGGCAGCGCGGCATCAGAACGTAATGGTGGTGGGCGATGACGCGCAGAGCATCTATGCCTGGCGCGGGGCGAATTATCAGAACATCCTGAAGTTCCCGGAGCGGTATCCAGCAGCCAGGATTTACAAGATCGAGACCAATTACCGCAGCACGCCGGAAATTCTGAGCGTGGCGAACGCGGCGATCCGCGCGAACGTGGACCAGTTCGCTAAACAACTCGCCCCGGCGCGCAAGGCGGGGCCAAAGCCGGTGACGGTGGTGTGTAATGACGCGTCGGAGCAGGCGGCATTTGTGGCGCAGCGGGTGCTGGAGCTGCGGGACGAGGGGGTGGACATCAACAAAATGGCGGTGCTGTATCGCTCGCATTTTCACGCGCTGGAGTTGCAGCTCGAACTGACGAAGCGGAACATCCCGTTCAGCATCACGAGCGGCATCCGCTTTTTCGAGCAGGCGCATATCAAGGATGTCACGTCGTATCTGAAGCTGGTGACGAATCCGCGCGACGAGCTTTCGTTCAAGCGGCTGGCGCAGTTGCTGCCGGGCATCGGCGGGAAGGGAGCGGATAAGTTGTGGCGGGTGTTTGCGGAGGGAAGTCCGAAGGGCGAAGACCGAAGACCGAAATCCGAACCGAATGACGTGCAGTCGCCGGCCGCACCAGAGGAGTCTTTAGCCACGCAACACGCAACACCCGTCATCCGTACCAGTACTGCGGAGGGTGGACGCAACACGGAACCCTTCCCTGCCCTATCCCTCGCGACCCGCCTTCAGGCTTGCGCTGGGGTGGTGCCCAGGAAAGCGGCAGTCGCGTGGGCCCAGTTCGTCGCGACCCTGGCGCAGTTGGAAGCTAAGGACATCCGGGACAACGCTTCGAAGATGATCGGGCTGGTGATTGAAGCCGGTTACGAGGAGTACCTGGAGGAAAGCTACACCAACTACCGCTCGCGGCTGGAGGACTTGGAACAGTTGGCGGTCTTTGCGCGGCAGTTCCCAACTGTCGAGGATTTTCTGACGCAGCTTGCCCTGCTGACCAACCTGGAAGCCGAAGACGAGCAGCCGGGACGGACGGACGACGAACGGCTGCGGCTTTCGACGATTCACCAGGCCAAGGGACTGGAGTTCGATGTGGTGTTCGTCATCATGCTGTGCGACGGGCTATTCCCTTCGGAGCGCTCGCTGGAAACGGATGAGGGCGAGGAAGAGGAGCGGCGGCTGATGTATGTGGCCATCACGCGGGCGCGGAACGAGCTATACCTGAGTTATCCGCTGATGCGCGCCGGCTACGGCGGCCACGGGGACATGATGCAGCAGCCGTCCCGGTTCCTGGAGGAGATCCCGGCGGAGTTGGTCGAAGAGTGGAACCTGCGGCCCTTCAATCCGTATGGATGACGGGGACGGGCATCACCTGGGCAAGCGCGCGGTTGGCTTTATTCAGGCTTGGACTTCTTCACGCCTTCGGCGAGGAACTGGGTAACGTCCTTAAACCTGGCGGCGTTCGCCGGGCTAAGGGCCATGAGCGTCTCGTGGGCTTCCATACAGGTGCGGGTCACTTCCGCCTTGCTGGGGTTCGCGGGCGTGTGTTTCAGCGGCTGCGTCGGCACCGCCGGAGTGAAAGTGCCTTGGGTGATTTTGAAGAGGTGCAGGACGCCGAGGGTTTCGAGCAACTCGATGATGCGCGGACTCGGGTTGAACAACTCGACGCCGTGCCGGACCGGCTCTCCATTGCCGCTGGTGAGCTTGAGCCCGAGCCCGGCCAGGACACCGAGAAAGGTGCTGTCCATTAGCACACACTCGGAAAGGTCGAGCACGAAGCAGTTGCATCCCTTTTGGCGGAGTTCATCCACGAGGGCCTTGAAGTCCACGCTCGAGGTGAAGTTGGCGCGCCCAACAATCCGAATGCAGGCGAACTGTTCGCCCACCATGACCAGCATCTTGGCAGAAGGCGTGCTCATACCGGATCAACGCGTGGAAGGCAGTGACGCGGTGGAACGCATCCTTGCCGACTCCACGCCGGGGCGGGTCTGGGCGTTCCCAACGATCTGCACCAGGGCCTGCTGCAGAACCAGCGATTCCTCCAGGCTGCTGGAGACGAGGCGAAGGTTGCACTGGAACAGCAGGTCCATGGCGCGGATCAGCTCAACCTCGCTGTAGCGCTTCACCTGGGGGAGGGCCTTGTAGAGCACATAAGGGTTGATCGCCAGCGGGTTGAAGCGCCGGTCCTCAGGCAACTGGCTGGCCGGGACCCGCTCCAATTGTGCTTTGAACCGGTTGTAATCCATCTCTGGTTTCACCCAGCCTTCGCGGAGCATCTCCTTGAGCAAGAGCATGGCGCGGACCTTGGCAATCAGGCCGTAGAGTAACCCGATTTCAGACTTGTCCGGGTCGAGCTTGAGCTCCCACAGCGCCTCATCCAGCCGGGCCAGCAATCGGGGCAGATCGCGGTCACCCAGGGCGTCGCCGAGGGCAAAGGCGCGGGCAGTCTTGTTGCGTGTGCAAATCGCTGCCACATCCGCGAACTCGATCTCTTTCCGGTCGCCGATATACAGTGCGGTTTTCTCGATTTCGTTGTCGAGTTGGCGGGCGTTGGGGCCGACGCGGCTCACGAGCTCGGCCAGGGCTTCGTCGGAAATCTCCTTCTGGCGCGCTCGGAGAGCTTTGCGGGCCCACGCCTCGGCCTGGTCGGCCCAGTCGCGGTCATCAACGGACCAGCCGGCGAAGCTTTCGACCGCACCGAGCTTATCGAGGGCTTTGTAGAAGACCTTGCGCTTGTCCACCTTGCCGGCGCTGACAAGGAGCCGCACGTTCTGCCAGGAAAACTCTTTCAGCTCCTCGGCCAGAGCAGCGAGCGATTCAGTGACGTCTTTGGTGGCGGCCCGTTCGTCGCTGAGGAAATTGCAGTTCTTGAGCCAGATGACTTTGCCGCTGCCGAAGAACGGCAGCGTCTGCAAGGCTTCCCGGAGTTTGGCGAGGGCCTTGAGCGCTTCGCCGCTGTGGGAAACGGCAGCATCAATGATCTCGTGGTCCATGCCGCCCAGTTCCTCGGTCCACTCCAGGTAGATTTGTTTGGCGCGCTGCTTGACGGCAAAATCATCCTCGCCGCAAACCAGCGCGAGAGGCGCGGTGTGCTTGGGAACAGAGGGAGGCATTTACCTATTCCGCCTCGGTCCCGTTTTCGTTGATCCGCTCGAGCACCTCGGACATGTCCTCCACCTGTTCGAACAGGGAGTTGGTGACGAAGATGGGGCGCTTCTGGGCGGTGGCGAGCGCGAGGCAATCGCTGGGACGGGCGTCAATTTCCACGATCTTGCGGGCGAGTTCGTTCTGCTGCTGGAGGATGAGCCGGGCAAAGTAGGTCGAGTTCTTCAGCTCGGTAATGACGACCCGCTCGACGGTGATGCCGAAGCCCTTGAAGATGCTCTGCATGAGGTCGTGGGTGAGCGGGCGCTCTTTGGGCGTGGCCCGCAGGAACATCCCGATGACGGCGCCCATGTTGGGCTCGACGTTGATGACGAACACCTTCTCGTCATTGCCCACAAAAAGGGCACACCCGCTGTTGGCGGGCAGGATCCCCCGAATCTGGACCTCAACCACATCGTTCATCATGTAGGTAGTCTAGGGCGCAACGAAAAAAAAACAAGCCTTCGGCAGGGCGGTATTTTTACCGAAGGGCGGGCTCGTAGTTAAGGTACGGCCCAAGCCAACGCTCGACCGCCGGCATATCCATTTGCTTGCGCCGGTGATAGTCGAGCACCTGGTCGCGGCCGATCTTGCCGACCGCAAAATACTTCGACTCCGGGTGGGCGAAGTAGAGCCCACTTACGCTGGCGCCGGGCCACATGGCGCCATTTTCGGTGAGCTTGATGCCGGTCGTCTTTTCCACGTCGAGCAGCTTCCAGAGAGTCCATTTTTCTGTGTGATCGGGGCAGGCAGGATAGCCAGCCGCAGGACGGATGCCGCGGTATCTTTCGCGGATAAGGTCTTCCTTGGTAAGTGTCTCCCCTTGGCCGTAGCCCCATTCCTTGCGGGCGCGCTCATGGAGGAACTCCGCGAACGCTTCGGCAAGGCGATCGGCCAACGCCTTGGTCATGATCGAGTTATAGTCGTCGTGGTCCGCCTCGAACCTGCGGCATAGTTCCTCCACCCCGAAGCCCGCGCTCACGGCAAAAGCGCCCAGGAAGTCGGCTAGCTGGTGATTGAGAGTTGAAGGACTGTTGGCCTTCGTTGCGATGAAGTCGGCGAGGCAGTGATTGAACTGGCCTTGCGGTTTGTCCATTTGCTGGCGCAGGAAGTGGAACGTAGCCAGAGTCCGCGTCCGCGCGTTGTCCACGTAAAGCTCAACGTCATCCCCGACGGCGTTGGCCGGGAAAAAGCCATACACCGCGCGCGCGGCAAGCAGGTTCCGGCTCACAATGTCGCGCAGCAGTTCCTGTGCATCCTCGAAGAGCTTCTTGGCCTCGGGCTTTTCCAGGATCGCCGGGTATCGCCCGCGCAATTCCCAGGTGTGGAAGAAGGGCGACCAATCAATGAAGGGAACAAGGTCGGACAGGGCGAATTGCACTTGGCCATTTGCCATTGGCGATTGGCCATCGGATGCCAGCACGCAGAGTCCGGTGAATCCGGGCGTTGGAATGTCGCTCGCTTTCCATTCAATCGGTGTGCGGCGGTGGCGGGCCTCTTCGAGGCTCAGCAGCGGCTTCGCCGCCCGTTCGCTGTGTTGCGCGCGCACCTTTTCGTATTCGGCGCGGATATTGTCAACAAAGGCCGGCTTGAGGCTGGGATTGAGCAGGCTCCCCACCACGCCGACGGCGCGCGAGGCGTCCAGGACATGAATGACCGGCTGGGAGTAACCGGGCGAAATCTTCACCGCCGTGTGGGCCTTGCTGGTGGTGGCGCCGCCAATCAGCAGCGGAACGCTGAAGCCCTGGCGCTGCATCTCTTTGGCGACGTGGAGCATCTCGTCAAGCGAGGGCGTGATCAGGCCGCTCAAGCCGATGATATCGGCGTTCTTCTCGCGGGCAGTCTCCAGGATCCTTTCCGCAGGCACCATTACGCCCAAGTCAATGACTTCGTAATTGTTGCAACCCAGCACCACCCCAACGATGTTCTTGCCGATGTCGTGAACGTCGCCCTTGACCGTGGCCATGAGAATGCGCCCCTGGGCCTGGTGCTTGCCGGAAGCGGCTTTCTCCGCCTCCATGAACGGGAACAGATACGCGACGGATTTCTTCATCACCCGCGCGCTCTTGACGACCTGCGGCAGAAACATTCGCCCGGAACCGAACAGGTCGCCGACCACATTCATCCCCTGCATCAACGGCCCCTCGATGACCAGCAGTGGCCGGCCATACTTCTGCCGGGCCTCCTCGGTGTCTTTGTCAATATAATCCACGATGCCCTTGATCAGCGCATGGCTGAGCCGGTCCTCGACGGAGCCCTTGCGCCATTCGTCTTCGGCGACTTCGACCTCATCCTTCTGTTTGATAGTCTCAGCCAGTTTGACGAGCCGCTCAGTGGCATCCGGGCGCCGGTTCAGCAACACGTCTTCCACCCGCTCCAGCAGATCCTTGGGAATCTCCTCATAGACCTCCAGCATTCCAGGATTCACGATGCCCATGTCCATCCCCGCTCGGATGGCATGGTAGAGAAACGCTGAGTGCATCGCCTCGCGCACGACGTTGTTGCCGCGGAACGAGAAGGAAATGTTGCTGATGCCACCGCTGACGTGCGCGAAGGGAAGATGTTCCTTGATCCACTTCGTCGCGCGGATGAAGTCCACCGCGTAGTTGTTGTGCTCCTCGATGCCCGTGGCAACCGTGAGGATGTTCGGGTCGAAGATGATGTCCTGCGGCGGGAACCCAACTTGCCGGGTCAGGATACGATAGGAGCGCTCGCAGACTTCGATTTTGCGCTCGAACGTGTCGGCCTGGCCGCGCTCGTCAAACGCCATCACCACCACCGCCGCCCCGTAACGGCGGATCAGCCTGGCCCGGCGCACAAACTGCTCCTCCCCTTCTTTGAGGCTGATCGAGTTGACAACGCCCTTGCCCTGGAGGCACTTCAGGCCAGTCTCGATCACCGACCATTTCGAGCTGTCAATCATGACCGGCACACGCGCGATGTCGGGTTCCGAGGCGACTAGGTTCAGAAACGTCGTCATCGCTTTCTCCGAATCGAGCATGGCCTCGTCCATGTTCACGTCAATGATCTGCGCGCCGTTCTCGACCTGCTGCTTGGCGATGGCCAGCGCCGCCTCGTAGTTGCCGGCTAGAATCAGCTTCGCGAATTTGGGCGAGCCGGTGACGTTGGTGCGCTCGCCGATATTAACGAAGTTGGCTTCCGGCCTAATCGTCAGCGCCTCCAACCCGCTCAGGCGGGTGGCGGGCTCGATCTTCGGTGGGACGCGCGGAGGCAGGCCACGGACGGCCTCGGCGAGAGCCTGGATATGCACCGGCGTGGTTCCGCAGCAGCCGCCGACGATATTGAGCCAGCCGTTCTCGGCCCACTCCTTGAGTTGCGGCGCCAGCGTTTCCGGCGTTTCCGGGAAACCCGTAGGCAACATCGGGTTGGGCAGACCGGCATTGGGATAGGCGCTGACCCAGATGTCGGCGATCCCCGACAATTCCTCGATGAACGGCCTCATCTCCTTGGGGCCGAACGCACAGTTGATCCCAACGCTCAACAGCTTGTGATTGGAGATCGAGTTCCAATACGCTTCGACCGTCTGGCCGGACAGGGTGCGACCGCTGAAGTCGGTGATGGTGAACGAAACCATCACGGGCACTCGGCGGCCAGTATCCTCAAAGTATTCGTCTATCGCGAAGAGCGCGGCCTTGGAATTGAGCGAGTCGAATACCGTCTCCACCAGCAGAACGTCCACCCCGCCTTCCATCAGGCCCCGGACCTGCTCGGAGTAGGCCGCGACCAGTTGATCAAAGGTGATCGCGCGGAATGCCGGATTATGCACGTCGGGCGAAAGGGAAGCCGTCTTGCTGGTCGGTCCGAGGGCGCCGGCGACGAAACAAACGCGGCCCGGTTGTGCCGCCATCACCGCCTCTGCCGCCGCGTGGGCGTTGCGCGCCCCTGTCAGGTTTAGTTCGTAGGCCAGTGCTTCCAGCTTGTAGTCCGCCAGCGAAACCGCAGTGGAGTTAAACGTGTTGCTCTCAATGATGTCCGCCCCGGCTTCGAGATATTGGCGATGGATGGCCTGGATGATCTGCGGCTGTGTCAAGTTGAGCAGGTCGTTGTTCCCCTTCAGATCCTGCGGCCAATCTTTGAACCGCTCGCCGCGAAACCCAGCCTCGTCCAGCTTGTAGGTCTGGATCATCGTCCCCATCGCGCCATCGAGGATGACAATGCGCTCCTGTAGCAGGCGCTCCAGCGCCGGCGTGCGATCCAATTTAGTGTTCAAATTCAGCATTCAGGTGTCCCATCGTCCCAGGGCACAGCCGAACTGGCCCGCATGCCGCTGCACCCCAAAGGCTACTCTGCGCAAAATAGTGGCAAAAAGAGTCCGGCGCAAATCAAAAATCATCATATCCTGATATGAAGATATATTGCCTCGGAGCCTCTCGCACTCGTCCGTTGACACGCCGCCTGCCTTTGGTATTGTCCGCGGACTGTTTCGGGGGATTTGTTCCGGCGAAACCTGTTTATTGAATGTTGTGACCTGATTAGAACCGAAGTTTTATGGCAAAATCTGCAAAATACGTATATCTGTTTGGAAACAAGAAGGCTGACGGCAACGGCAGCATGAAGCCCCTGCTAGGCGGCAAAGGGGCGAACCTGGCGGAGATGAGCCGCATCGGCCTGCCTGTGCCTCCGGGCTTCACGATTACCACGGAAGTCTGCACCTACTACTACGCCAACAAGAAGACCTACCCCAAGACGCTGGAGCCCGCGGTGAAAGCGGGCGTGGCGTCCATTGAGAAAATTATGGGAACAAAGTTCGGCGACAAGTCGGCCATGCCCCTGCTGGTCTCCGTGCGGTCCGGCGCGCGCGACTCGATGCCGGGCATGATGGACACCATCCTCAACCTGGGCCTCAACGACCAAACTGTGCTGGCGCTGGTCGCCGCGACCAAGAACGAGCGCTTCGCCTGGGATTGCTACCGTCGGTTTGTGCAGATGTACGGCGACGTCGTCATGGGCGTCCAGAAGAGCAAGAACGAGGATCACGAACCGTTTGAAGTCGTGATCCACGGCTACAAGCACGAGAAGTATCACAGCGACATCGAGGACTCGAAGCTTACCGCCACTGACCAACAGGAGCTCGTCACCCGATTCAAGGCTCTTATCAAGGAGCGCACCGGCAAGGAATTCCCGCAGGATCCGTGGAAGCAGCTCTGGGGCGCTGTCGGCGCCGTGTTCGGCTCCTGGATGAACGACCGCGCCGTCGTGTATCGCCGCAAATACGGCATCCCCACCGAATGGGGAACGGCTGTCAGCGTCCAAGCCATGGTCTATGGCAATACCGGTGACAACTCCGGCTCTGGCGTCGCGTTCACCCGCAACCCGGCCAACGGCACGAAGGAGTTCTACGGCGAATTCCTCATCAACGCGCAGGGCGAAGACGTCGTCGCCGGCGTCCGCACTCCCGAACCCGTTCTCCAGCTCAAGAACCACCTGCCCGAAGCCTTCACGGAACTGGATAACATTCGCAAGACGCTCGAATCGCACTTCAAAGATGTGCAGGACTTCGAGTTCACGATTCAGGACGGCAAGGTCTTCATGCTCCAGACCCGCAACGGCAAGCGCACGGCGTTCGCCGCGCTCAAGTTCTCCATCGACATGGTTAACGAGAAGCTCATTGACTGGCAGACTGCCATCAAGCGCAACCCGGCCGATCAGCTCGACCAGCTCCTGGCCCCGATCTTCAACGCGGAAGCCGAGAAGGGCGCCAAGGTCATCGCCAAAGGTCTCCCGGCCGGTCCGGGCGCCGGTTCCGGCAAGCTCTATTTGAATGCCGACCGCTGCGAAGCCGCCGCCAAGAAGGGCGAAAAAGTCCTGCTCGTCCGCAACGAAACCTCGCCTGAGGACCTGCGCGGTATGATCGCCGCCGAAGGCATTCTCACCGCCAAAGGTGGCGTGAGTTCGCACGCCGCCCTCGTCGCCCGCCAGATGGGCAAAGTCTGCGTCTGTGGCGCCGCCGCGCTCCAGATTGACTACACCGCCAAGACCGTGACCGCCGACGGCGTCACCTACAAGGAAGGCGACTACCTTTCCATTAACGGCACCCTGGGCAACGTCTATGCCGGCCAGTTGCCGACGGCTCCTTCGGAAATCGTCCAGGTGTTGGTCCAGAAGACCCTCGACGGCTCCAAGAGCGAGACCTACCAGATGTTCAAGAAGCTCATGGACTGGTGCTCGAAGGTGACGCGCATGCACGTCCGCACCAATGCCGACCAGCCCGACCAGGCCGCCAATGCCGTCGCCTTCGGCGCCACTGGCATCGGCCTGTGCCGCACGGAGCATATGTTCTTCGGGGGTAACCGCATCGACGCCATGCGCGAAATGATCCTGGCGGAGAACACCGATGCCCGGAAGGCCGCCCTGGCTAAGCTGCTCCCCTACCAGCGGGACGACTTCGCCGGCATCTTCCGCGAGCTCAAGGGCCTGCCCACCATCATCCGCACGCTGGACCCGCCGCTCCACGAGTTTCTGCCCCATGAGGATGCGGCGCAGATGGACCTCGCGGCCAAAATGGGCGTGCCGGTCGAGAAGATCAAGCAGCGGGTCAAAGAGCTGCATGAGTTCAACCCCATGCTGGGCCTGCGGGGCTGCCGGCTCGGCATCGTTTATCCGGAAATCACCGAGATGCAGGTGCGCGCCATCATGGAGGCCGCCGCTCAGGTCCAGAAGGAGGGCATCCGCGTCAAACCCGAAGTCATGATTGTGCTGGTCGGCTTCCCCAAGGAATTGCAGAACCAACTCGAGGTCGTCCATCGCGTCGCCGCGCAGGTGCAGGCCGAGCAGAAGACCAGGATCAAGTACCTCGTCGGCACGATGATCGAAATCCCGCGCGGTTGCCTCGCCGCCGACGAGATCGCCAAGGATGCCGAGTTCTTCAGCTTCGGCACGAACGACCTGACCCAGACCTGCCTGGGCATGAGCCGCGACGACTCCGGCGCGTTCCTCGGACCGTACCAGGAAAAGGAGATCATCAAGAAGAACCCATTTGCCAGCATTGACCAGAACGGCGTCGGGCAACTCATGAAGATCGCCGTGGAGCGGGGGCGCACCACGCGTCCGGACCTCGAGTTGGGCATCTGTGGCGAGCACGGCGGCGACCCTGACTCCGTCAAGTTCTGCCATCGCATCGGCCTGGACTATGTGAGTTGCTCCCCATTCCGCGTCCCCGTCGCGCGGTTGGCCGCAGCCCAGGCCGCCCTAGAAGAAGAGGCGGAGGCCAAGGGCAAGAACACCAAGAAGGCGCCCAAAGCCAAGCGTTAGTTTCAAAGCCAACAGGTCGCTGTTTGGCATGTGAGGCCGTCCCGCGGAAGCGGGGCGGCCTCTTGGGTTGCTGGTTCCAGGGGGCTCCCACGGAGAGATCGAAGGCCGCAACCCAAAGGCCGAAACCCGAAAAAAGGTCGAAGGCCGAAATCTGAATAAGCCACTCGCCTGTTTCGGAACACCACACCTTCGGACGCTGCGACCGGCAGACCAGAACCTCTTGCACAATTCCATCTGCGCGGCCCGGAAGCGGCGGCGTCATTCGGCCTTCGGATTTCGGCCTTCTTTCGGGCTTCGGACTTCGGGCTTCGGATTTACGCCCCTTGGCTTTTCGGTACCAGCACGGCGGCTCCTTGGATTCGTCCCGACCGCAGCCGCTCCAGCGCGTTGTTTGCCTCGCTCAAAGGAAACGTCTGCACCGTCGTGCGCACCGGAACGCGCGGCGCCAACGCAAAGAACTCCTCCCCATCCCGGCGCGTCAGGTTGGCCACGGAACAGACGGTGCGCTCCTCCCACAGCAAGTCGTATGGGAAAGCCGGGATCTTGCTCATATGAATGCCGCCGCAGACAACCGTGCCCCCCTTGGCAACAGCCTTCAAGGCCAGCGGGACAAGTTCACCCGCCGGCGCGAAGATGATTGCCGCATCTAATTTCTCGGGCGGCAGGCTGTCGGAAGCCCCCGCCCACGCCGCACCCAGTGACCGCGCGAACTCCTGCCCTTCCCGGTCGCCTGGCCGCGTAAATGCGTAAATCTCCTTTCCCTGAAAGCGCGCCACTTGCGTGATGATGTGCGCCGCCGCGCCGAAGCCGTAAATCCCGAGGCGCCTGGCCTCCCCAGTCTTGCGCAGCGACCGGTACCCAATGAGCCCCGCACAGAGCAAAGGAGCCGCCTCGGTGTCGGCATAGGAATCAGGGATGGGGACGCAATATCGCTGGTCGGCAACCGTATATTCGGCATATCCGCCGTCGAGCGTATAGCCGGTGAACCGCGCCATGTCGCACAGGTTTTCCCGGCCGCTGCGGCAATACTCGCACGCGCCGCACGTCCAGCCCAGCCACGGCACCCCAACGCGGTCGCCAAGCTTGAATCGCTCGACCCCCTCTCCCCGGGCCGTAACGACGCCGATGATCTCATGTCCGGGCACCAGCGGCAGCTTGGGCTGCGTCAGTTCGCCATCCACCACATGCAGATCCGTGCGGCACACCGCGCAGGCGCGGACTCTGAGCAGGACCTCGCCCGGTCCCGGCCTGGGAGTGGGCAGTTCAGTCGCCCGGAGCGGCTGCCGCTGGGTGTGAAGGACCATCGCTTTCATGAGGCAATTGAAAGTCGAATACTGCAAATTGCAAATGGCAAATTGCACGCCCTGAACCGCAACAGCCCAGCAGAACCACAGATCCCCCTCCGAGCCGAACAACTAACCCCAGGCGACTTTGCCATTTGCCATTTGCCGTATGCCATTTTCTAACCCTGCCCCGCAGCGCCGGTTTCGCCAGTGGGCATTCACGCCCTCCATACGGTCGCTTATTCAATGGCGCGACTGGGGGCTGGCGCACTTCGGCCAGGCATGGCAAGCTGGTGGTAGGATAAGGCATCACATGAAAATCGCTATCGGTTCGGACCACGCCGGGTTCCAATACAAAGGCAAGATCAGGGAGTTCCTCGAAAGCCGGGGACATAAGATCACCGATTTCGGGACCCATTCCGAAGAACCCGTGGACTATCCGCTGTTCATCCGGCCAGTGGCGGAGGCCGTCGCGCGAGGCGAATTCGAGCGCGGTGTTGTCCTGGGCGGCTCCGGCAACGGCGAGGCCATCGTCGCGAACCGCGTCAAAGGCATCCGCTGCACGCTATGCTGGAACGCGGAGTCCGCGCGGCTCGGCCGGCAGCACAACGACGCCAATATTCTCTCCCTGGGCCAACGCATGGTGCCCCTCGAAATCGCCCTCCACCTCGTCCAGATTTGGCTGGAAACTCCTTTCGAGGGCGGCCGCCACCAGCATCGGATAGACCTGATAGACGCCCCGCCCGTGTAAGCTAAACGCACTTCGCCAACTCCGCCTCGCTGGCGGCAAGAATCTCCTTATGCAGCGAGTTGCCGTGGGCGTCAATCGTCACCACGGCCGGAAAGCTCACAACCTCGAACTCCCAGATAGCTTCCGGGGCGCCGAACTTCTCCATGAAATAGACGTTCGGCACGCGTTTGATGCATTCCGCCAGCACCTGCGCCGCGCCGCCGACCGCGTGCAGATACACGCAACCGTGCTGCTTGCAGGCCTCCACCGTTCTCTCTCCCATGCCGCCCTTGCCGATGACCCCGCGCAGCGCCAGCTCGCGGATGATCTGCGCCTGATACGGCTCCTCGCGAATGGAGGTCGTGGGGCCGGCGGCCACGCACTTCCAGTTGCCCTGCTCGTCCTTAATGATCACCGGCCCGCAATGATACAGAATGCCGCCCATGAGGCTCACCCCAGCCGGAAGCTGGCCGCCGTCGTGCAGATACTTGTGGACCGCGTCGCGGCCCGTGTAGAGGGTGCCGGTGATGCCGACTTCATCGCCAACCTTCAGCGCGCGCACGGCAGCTTCCGAGACAGGTGTAGTGAGCTGGATCATGGGAGAGATGGTGTAGTGGATTGATGGATTAATGGATTGGTGTGAAAATGGACCACGGAACTGGTTGAACCGTGCGAAGCAGTTCCCCAATAATCCACTAATCCATTAATCCAACTATCCATTCTCGGTCAGTAAATCCATTTCTGTGTCTTGCCGTTCGTGTCGAGCGTCACGCCTTGGCGGCGGTAGGCCCAGCACATATAACTGACGCTAACGAAATACGAGGCCGGCAGCCGATTGAGCACGCCGATCTTGGTGCCCAGCAAGGTCGTCTTCCCGCCGAAACCCATCGGCCCGATGCCCAGCTTGTTGGCCGTTTCGACAATGTCGTGCTCCAGCCTATCGAGCTCCGGGTTCGGGTTGCTGTCGTCGAGCCGCCGCAGGAACTGCTGCTTCGAGAACTCGTACCCGGTGGCCCGGTCCCCGCCGATGCACACGCCGAGAATGCCCGGCCCGCAACCCTTGCCTTGCGCCTGCAACACCGCGTCCAGAATCGCCCTGCGGCACCCGTCCAGATCGCGATTGGCCTTCAGCTTTTCGTTGGGCAACGAATACTGCGCGCCGACATTTTCGCAGCCGCCCCCTTTGAGCACGAGCCGCACGCTGACCCCATCAGAAGCATGTTGGTGGAAGTGGACAGCGGGCGACCCAGGACCGACGTTCGTGCCGTCGTTCTTGCCCGTGATCGAATCCACCGAGTTCTGTCGCAGATACCCCTTCTTCGTCGCTGCCTTCACCGCCTCGCGCGCCGCCTCCTCGAAGCCGATCTCGTCGTAACCCACCGGGCAATCCACATAGAAAATGATGCTGCCCGTGTCCTGGCAGATGGGCTGCGACTTGTTCTTCGCCAGGGCGATGTTCTGCTCGATGATCTTCATCGCGCTGGCAGCAATGGTGCCCTGCTTCTCGCGCTCCAGGGAGTCGAGGATGGCCTGGTGCACGTCCTCCGGGATTTCCGCCGAAGTCCGGCGGATGAGCTCCAGTAGCGAGTCTTGCAGCGCATTCATCGTACGAAGGCTAAGCGCACGCGCAGTCCCCGTCAACCTTGGTCCGCCTCAAAACCGCCACGTGATACCCGCACCAGCTCGTTTCGCCATGCGCGGACTCTCGGCAACTACGTGGCAACTCTCAAGGTGCGGCCGCCCCCGCCCCCGCTTTGGCGCGATCTCAAATCGCACCTGCCAGATGCGACACGAATTTAGCCTTGGGCTGTCTATTGTGCTAGATTAGAGTGTTTCGTCGGCGGGCTTCTTATGAACGCCCTGCCGGCAGCGTAGGCCACGGCTGGAAGACCCATCGTCCGTTCAGTCGCGCAGTAAAATGACATAACCCTATGAAAGTACAAGATGTCCCCATGAGCGGGAAGCGCGGCAGGATAGTCGCCTTTAAGAGCCGGTTTGGCCAGTGCGAGCGTGAACACACCCGCCCCACCAAGCCCCGCACCGCCGCGCAATCCCGCGCCTCGTCAGACTTCGGGCGCGCCTCGCTCGGCTGGAACGGCCTGACCGAGGAGCAGCGGGAGGCCTGGTGCGAGTTCAGCAAGAAGGTCCGCAGTCATCCCCGGGGCGGCCAGTCCGGCCCGCTGACCGGCCAAAACCTGTTCACCGCCCTCAACCGCAACCAGGCCCTGCTCGGCCTGCCCCCTTTCTCATACCCGCCCGAACGCCCCGTGTTCGACCCCAACCCGGTCGAGGCGCTCACCATCACCGAGGGCCGTGCCGGGATCGCCCTCAAGCTCACCGTCACCGAGCCTCCCGCCGGGCACATCCTGGTGTATGCCTCGCGCCCTTACAACGCCGGCAGGCACTATTGCGACAAGTTCATCTGCCTCGGCCCGCTCCCGGCTCGACGCGGATGCCAGAGCGACATCACCGCGCAATACGTGAAGATGTATGGCAAGCCGTGGCCCGGCTCGCGGGTCATCCTTCGAATCGTGCAGCAAGTCAACGGGTGGCGAAGTCTTCCCCGGCGAATCGAGACCGTCTTCCGGCCCGACCAGGCTCCAACAGCCCAGCCAAAGCTCCGCCGAGTCTCGGTTGCGGCGCCATAACGTCCCGGGATGCCCACCGGATACCCACCGGATACCCACCGGATGCCCTCCGGATACCTTCCGGGCTGCCATCGGACATTCCGGCTATATCCGCTAAAGTGCCCCTGGACCCCCCGCCTCGCGTCCAACTGCCCGCCCGCCCAGTAGTGAAGGGTCCGGCACCCGACAGCCCGTGAGGAAGCCGGCGCCTGCGCAGCACCCGTGGCGAGGGCGCTCGGAATTCTCATAGGAAATGCTCGCTCCTTTGTCGCACACGCAGGGTCTGCGTGCGCCCGACAGTTCGGAAGCGGGGTATCTGGCGGGAATCGGGGGATGTCGGGCAGACTTGCTCTCGGATTGCCGTCCAATTATGAATACGAAGACAAATCGTATGCTTGCCATCTGCTCGGGCTGTTGGGCCGTGGCGTTGCGGCGTTTTGAAGCCGCTCGCAAGCCCGTGGTCCCGCTGGTGCTTGCTCTGGCTCCCGAGGGCGAGCCCGCAGGGCGAGTCCGGACGCGTTGCCTGCTCTTCATGCTGGCCGTAATGACCGGCCTGGCCTCGGCGCCCAATCTGAACGCCGCTGAGGCTGTACCCCAAAAGACAACGTCGCAGGAAGAACGGCCTTTCAATGCGCCCTGGTACAATTGGGTCCTCTCCTCGCACCATAGCCGCAGAGGAGGTTGGCCGGGCGATACGAATACCCTGATCCTGAAACTGAGTTGGTTCCTTGGTGCCCAAGAGGTTTACGACTGTAACGTGCGGCGCGACGGCAATCAAACCGGCGGGCTGTCCACGCCGACGGGTCACAAGGGTGGTATCGGCGGGACACTGGATGCAATTAATGTGCTGGAATTGGCCGACGCGGTCGCCACCTTGCCGCCTCCCCCGGAGTCTCAGCCTCCGCGCGAGCGTTGGTTGCTGGTATCCGGCCTGCGCTCGAATGAGTGGTTCACCGCCATTTACGATCGGAGAAGCCTGCCCCCGGAAGTGGAACGGTTGTATGAAATCACCGGCGCCCATCTGGCGTGGGATTTGGCCAATGTGAACACCTCGACGAACCTGCCCGGCGTGCCTTTCAGATCCCTGACTTGGCATTCTGTGCTTTGGAATCTTCAGGAACTGAAGGAAATCAAGCTCCCGACAGTATTGGATGGGAATGTCAGCCATGTCTTCAGCTTCGCTTGCGCCATTTCTGCCGACGGCAAGACCGGAGCCTGCAGTGACCAAAACGGGAATTATGCCTTAGATTGCGCCTCCGGAAAGATCCTCTGGCGAAAGCCACCTGCCCGTGCCATGCACCTTGCCATCGTTGAACGCGACACGGTCCTCGTCCTAGCCTTTGACAATGCATCCATTGAGAAATGGGATCTCCTGACGGGGGAAAAGCTGGGTTCGCTGGACGGTGATCCTGGGGGCATCGAGGCGATGACGGCTTCGCGCAACGGGCGCTTCCTGGCCGCCTGCTCTCGAAACGGGAATATCCGCGTGTGGGACTTGCACAGCAACGCGCCGCCCAAAATCCTCTCCGACTCAGCCTGGCTGTCGTGCCTGGAATTCTCGCCGGACGGACGATATCTCACCGCCTCCGGGGGGAATTATCGGAACGCGTTTGGTGTATGGGATTGGCAGGCGCAGAAGAAGATACTGACACGGCGCTATTGGAACCTTTCCCGCCCCGATCCTCCAACCAGTCTCGCCTGGTCGCCCGATGGAAAACTCTTTGCGCTCCAACCGGGGAGCCAGCAGGTCGTGATCTTTGACGCCGAGTCCTGGAAACCACTGGCAGCGTGGGGGCCGACCTGGGTTGACGGCGGTCCCCGGGTAAAACTCGCCTTTTCCGCGAGCGGAGAACTAATTGGCCAGCTTGATGACGGCAGTCTGCAAATCCTGGACGTGCCGATACTGAAAGCAATTCGTGTCAGATAACTCCACTCATGCGAGCGGGACGAGCTTGAGTCACGGGACAATGACAGCAGATGAATATGGAAACCGTCGAACGCTTCAGAGGCTGCTTGTTGGGCTTGGCCATCGGCGATGCCGTCGGCACCACGCTCGAATTCAAGCGGCCTGGCACTTTCGCTCCCATTGTTCTACGGCAAGTCGCCAAGCGAGGCCATCGAGCGGGCCGGCGAAAGCTCCCGCACCACCCACGGAGCGCCAACCGCCGTGGACGCCTGCCGCTACTACGCCGCCCTCCTCGTCGGCGCGCTGGGCGGCGTGCACAAGGACACTCTCCTGTCGCCGCGATACTGCCCAGTGAAAGGCTATTGGGCCGAGCACCCGCTTCACCTGGAAATCGCCGCCGTCGCCCAAGGCTCGTTCAAGGAGAAAGACCCGCCGCAAATCCGCGGCGCCGGCTACGTCGTCCAATCGCTCGAAGCCGCGTTATGGGCCTTTGACCGCGCATCCTCATTCCGCGAAGCCATTCTCCTGGCCGTCAACCTGGGCAACGATGCCGACGCCACCGGCGCCATCAGCTGCCAATTGGCCGGCGCCTTTTACGGCTCAGCGAGTCTGCCAATGAACTGGGGTAATCGGCTCGCGGAGCGCGAGCGGCTGGCAAGCTCCGCTCAAGCGCTGTTTGAGGGCTCAAAACATTGACTGGATTCCTTGAGCGCCGAATCGTGTTGCAATCAGCTTAAGTCGTGCCGCCAGTGTAGCCTTCTCCCCATTTGCCATTCGCCATTTGCTATTGGCTATCGGCAATTGGCTATTCGGTCTGAGGCCGCCTCGTTGAATTGTCGCTCGGCCCCAGCATGGTGTGTCACAACTGTATGTTCCTCCCGCTCCCTATCGAAAGCGGTGGAGGACGACCGCACTCCAAGACGCTCCGCGCCACCCAACGCTTCGAAGGCCGCGCCAGCGTCTTGGAGTGCGCCAGCCCTCTGGCGCTTTGCCTATTACTCGCGCACGCGACTCAACTCCCGCCGCAGCCGTTCGATTTGGCCGCCGTATTTCTGCCAGCCCGCGTGCTCCAGGCGCTCAAACTCTTTGTAGTCGAAGATGGGCGCCTTGAGCGCCAACCCAGCGCTGGCGTCCTTCAATACCCCGCTCATCGCGGCCACAAGACCGTCGTAGCCGCGCAACTCCTCCCGGAGCTTTTCCACCGAGCGCGTCTTCCAATAGCCGCCCTCGTCATTCACTTTCACCCGGGCGCCCAGCCGACGCCAGAAATCCAACAGGCTGATCACCCGCAGATGGCAGCGCAGGAAATTCTCCCACCCGTGCGCCCCCGCGTACTGCGTCTTGCACGAGCTGCTAAACTGCCAGCCGCCGCGGTAGCCCGTGGGCACGGAACCGCGCTCGCAGGGGAGCCCGCGCGGGTATTGGCACACGCCAAAGCAGGCCGTCTCACAGCCCGCTCCCGGCAAGACCCGCATCAGCCAACCCTGCTCCGGTGCGACCCACGTGACGAAACCGCCATTCGGCCCGCTGGGGTAAACCAAGAGCGGCGCCAGGTCCTCGCGTCCATCTGCCCGCAACACCCGGCTGACCTCCGCGCAGCCGATCTTGCGCACGTAAAGCGCCGTGCGCCGGACCAGTTCGCGCACCACACTACTTGCAACATCCTCTTTCAACATCAATGTGTAAGAAATAGTCAGTCCCATATTCGCTATAGTTTTGCCCTCACTCTAAGCGGTGGGATTGGACAAATACGGTCCAACCCAAAACTTATTATTTCAAATCAGCCAGGCTGGATTGGATGTCCCAGAGCTCAGTGTCGGTGATTCCCCAGACCGCGGCCGCCGTTTCGTCAATCTCGGCCTCCACCATCGCCAAGCGTTGGTGCTCGGCATCGGGGGCCTCGACGGCGAGTTGGTGGGCTTCCACGCTCAGCTTGGCCAAGCGCTCATGCTGCGTGTCATTGGGGTCGAACTGGGGCAGGCGGACGTGCTCCAGGACGTGCGGCGATGGGTGCACTGTGACATATTTGGCCGCTTGGGTGGGGTCGGCGAGCTTCCACTGGGGTGGCCTGTCGAAAAGTCTTGCGGAGTCAAGTCTCAGGGTCCATACAGGGCCTCAAAGGAATCATGGACAGACCGTTGCCAAATCAGAACTGTTACTGGGTCGAGCCCGGGCGCGTGCTGGCAGGAGAGTACCCCGGAGCGAAGAATGAAGTGGAAGCACGGCAAAAGCTCCAGGCGTTCGTCGCAAGCGGCGTCACGTTCTTTCTGGACCTTACAGAAAAGGATGAACTCGTCCCATACGCCCATTTGCTTTTAGACCCTGCTGTGAACGGCGGAAAGCGGCTCGTGCACCGCCGCATGCCGTTGCAGGACGTGGATATCCCACGATCCGCAAGCGAGATGGTGGCCATTCTCGACGCCATTGAAGACGCGCTGAATGATCGCCATGTCGTATATGTTCACTGCTTTGGTGGCGTTGGGCGAACAGGAGTAGTGATTGGCTGTTATCTCACCCGACGGGGAATAAGCGGACAGGAGGCCCTGCGTCAATTGGCTTCGATGTGGAAAACCGTCTGGAAGTCTAAGCGAAAGCCGCTTTCTCCGGAAACCACGGACCAGAAAGAGTTCGTGAAGAACTGGCCAGAGGCGCACCACTCACCGCGAATCAGTGACAATGGCCCGGCAGGAAGCCTCGACCGCTTTCAGGGCTGCTTGCTGGGGTTGGCCATCGGCGATACCGTCGGCGCCACGCTCGAATTCAAGCGGCCTGGCACTTTCGCTCCCATCACCGACATGGTCGTCGGCGGCCCCTTCGGCCTGAAGCCCGGCCAGTGGACCGACGACACCTCGCTGGCGCCGTGCCTTGCCGCCAGCCTCATCGAATGCAAGGGCTTCGACGCCCGCGACCAGATGCGGCGCTACGTCAAATGGTGGCGCGAGGGCTACATGTCGAGCACCGGCTACTGCTTTGACATTGGCAACACGACCGCCGAGGCCCTGGGCGCCTTCCAGCGCACCGGCAACCCTTTCGCCGACCCCACTGACCCGCGACAGCCGTGGGGGTGGCGGCGGAGGGGCGACTCATTTTGTGCCCGGTCTTGTGGGGCAGCGGAGAGTCCCCGCTTGGGTTGACGGTAAGAAGTTCAAAGCAAATCGCCGCCAGTGTGTCATACAGGAAGAGCGTGTGTGCGTGCGGGCCAACGGAAGCGGGGATTTTGGCCGAAATCGGCGGACGGCAGGCAGCGTTGTTCTGGGAATGCCGTCCAATTATGAATATGCAGGCCGCTGATGTGTTTGTCTTGTTCTCGCGGTTTTGTGCCGCGGCGATGCGGCGTCTCGGAGTTGCTCGCCGGCGCCTGGTCCGGCTGGCGGTTATTCTGGCGGTGGTGATCACACAGCCGGCTTTCGGCGCCGCCCCGCAGAACGGCAAGGTGGTGTGGTGGGGGAGAGACTGTTTTTGGACGGAGACCCATTCCCAGCATACCAACGGGGTCGTCGAATGTAACGGCGAAGTTCTGACCAATGCCATTGCGATCGCTGCCAACTGGGGAACCGGGTTCGCGGTCCGGGCGGATGGCACAGTTTGCGCCTTCGGCTGGGACTTGCGCGGCCGAAAGAATATTCCTCCGGGATTAAGCAATGTGGTCTCGGTAGCAGCCGAAAGAGGAACCTGCTGGGCGATCAAGCGGGATGGCACCGCGGCTCAATGGGGCGAAGGCCCTGTGGTCCCCGGGTTGACCAACATTACCGCCATCACGTGGGCGCGGGACGAGAATTTCCTGGGGCTGAGAAGTGATGGGACGTTGCTCGGCTTTCGCGTCAGCGCTTTTGGGCTGGGACCGAACCTCGGCCAGATCGGCAGCGTCGTTGTCGGGGGGAGAACCTTGAGCAATGTGACGGCCATCGCGACAGGGCCCCTGATTCTAAAGGCGGATGGCACCGTGCGCCGGCTGGAAGGAATGTCGGCCAATGACCCATGCCACTTCGCCTCGGAAGACGTGGTGACAGTCAATGGGAAACCCCTGAGCAACATCGTCGCGATAGCCGGCAGCGAGCTGCACGCGCTGGCGCTCACCAGCAACCACACCGTCGTCGCGTGGGGCGACAATAGCTACGGCCAAACCTCAGTGCCGGCTGACCTGACCAATGCGATAGCCGTTGCCGCCGACCACCCGCTGAGCTTGGCGTTGAGGAGCGATGGGACCGTGGCCGCCTGGGGCGCCAACTACGACGGCCAAACCAGCTCGTTCCCCAAAGGTCTGAGCAACGTGGTGGCGATTGCCGCCGGGTCCATGTTCGGCCTGGCCCTCACCACCGGCAATGTGCCGGCCAGCGTGCAGGTCGAGCCGCACGGACGCCTGGAGGAAATGGCCGCCATCGCCGACCTGATCTTCAAAGGCAAAGCCCTATCGAGCGAGCGGGTGACTAATGCGGCGTTCAGGATTTCAGGCATGGACGTGTTCGCAACCAGGTTCGAGGTCATTTCTGTGCTGAAAGGAGAAGCCGCCACCCGCACCGTTGATTTCCTCCACTATGGCGGTTGGGGACCCGGCGGATACGCCTGGAGTGGGCCCCATCCTCCCGCTTTCCATCGCTTCGACGCTGGGCAGTCGTATCTGGTCTTCGCCGCCAATCTGGACCGCGCGGATAAATACTACTCTCCTCCCACGGGGACCGCCAGCCAGCCGAATCGGTTCCGGCAGGTCGCCGATTTCCCGAGAGCGGATGACGACGGCGTCATTCGCACGCTGGATGCGCGACCGCTGCCCAGCGTCTCATTCAAGCAGGCCCACTGGCTCGAACTCAATTTGCTATTGACCAACAGCGCCTCTTCAAACCTCTACGCCCTGGAAAAGCTCGACCAGATGAGCTTGGCCGGCAGAAGTGACGACCGCTGGCGGCGGAGCGACGATTTCAAGCGCCCGGACGTGTTGGCCGCGTTGCTGCCGCTGGTGACCAATGCCGACGAGCAGCTTGCGAATCGCGCTCTGGCTTGCTTTGGAACCGAACCGAATCATCTCGCCCAACTGGAGCCTTTCCTCCAGGCGCTCATCGAGGTGGCTGACAACGCTCCCACCCCGAGCCGCCGGCCGGCGGCGATTGGCGCTTTGTCTGGCACGCATTTCGCAGCGGTGTCCAATTCCCTCGCGCAACTATTGGCGGACAAGGCCGACACCGTGCGCGCCACCGCGGTGGGATTGCTCACCGCCTATCCCGGGCCGTTTGCCGAGGCGGCCCTGCGGCACGCGGCGGAAGACCGTTCCCCCCGCGTAAGGGCCGAAGCGGCCAACGCCATCGGCAACGGGAAGATCGAATCGCTGCTGCCGGTTCTCAAAACGCTATTCTCACACCCGATTGGCCTCACGAATCCAGTCCCGCGGCTGACGACCGAGCAACTCCAGGCAGGCGGCCGGGTTTCGGGAGGCAACAACAACGATGTCCACACGGCCGCGGGCTATGCCCTGCTGAAATTTGATGTCGGCCAGGTCGGCGACATCCTCAAGGCCAACCTGAACGACGAAGGTTTCCGGCCACAGTTCTTGTGCAAGCTCGCCGAGAAGGACACCTGCCCGTGGCTCACGAACCTGGTCGAGATGTTGCAACTCAGGCGCATTCGGGTGGAGCAGGAGGTGGAAGCCAGCGGCGTCGAGCCTAAGGCCAATTATCTGCAAGCCCGGATGGCGCTGAGTGGCACCTACTTCAACTGTTGGAACATCATCTATAACTACCTGCATGATCTGCCGGCGTCTGCCTTTGCCGACGGCAAAATGAATCACTGCCTGGACGCGCTGGAAAAGGCCGGAAACACCGGCTCGCGCGAGCCGACGATGCTCAATGAACTCTACCGCCTGAAGGGCTTGAACGAGCGGGTGGCGAAATGACACAAGCACAACGACAACCGATAACAATTACACGTCCTTCAGTTCCAAAGCTATGAACCGCTTCAATAAGCTCGCAACTGTATGCTGCGCACTCCAAGGCGCTTTTGTCTTTCCTGCTTTGGCCGGATACCAACCCTCGTTTCACCTCGAAAGTCTGGCGTGGCAGGCCTCGGATATCGCGCTGGTCAGCGGAGACGCCGGGCGCGCTGGGAAATGCCTTGTCATCGAGGCGTGGAAAGGAAAGTTGAAAGCGGGCGACACGGTAACGATTCCTGAATTAGCGGCCTTCGCATCGGACGACAGCCGTGCCATCCACCGGTGGCCGAGAGAGGCCGCGACGAACCTGCCCACGCGCGTCAGCGCCTCGCGTATGTGCCTCTTTTTGCGGAAGACAGCCTCGGGCTCCTGGGGGGCCGCGGATAAGACTGGCGGCATGAAGACCGCGGTGGCGTGGATTGAGGAAAACCAGGCGTATGCCTTCGTTCAGGAAATGAATCCCGGTCCAAGCCTGCTGGTTCCATTGCGCTTGTCAGAAGCGGAGATGAAAGCACAAGTGTCGGATGTCGTCCAAACCCAGGACGCCCTTGCCAGGACGGTTGCGATTACAAGCCTCTCTCAACGAGCCGAGGCGCTTAAGCCGTTTATATCCTCCAAGCACTGGTTTGCCCGGAAGGAGGGCTTCGCCGAACTCGGCAAGTGTGGCGGAGCTGCGCTGCCAGTTTTGCGAGGGCTATTAGACGACGAATCGTTGCTCGCGCAACATGGAGATGTCATTGGCGCTTTGGGCCAAGCGGGCGGCGCCAACGTAGCCGCGGAATTAACCGCCCTTGTGGAAGCAGAGACCCGGTTTTGGAAGCAGACTGCGCCGAAGTTGAAACAAGGATGGTGGAATGGGGCGGGCTTTCAGGGGCCGGCCGAATGGTCGAGAGTGGAACTCCTCCGCAACCGTTATGTCAAACTGGGTGCGGCGATTGGGGTTCTTGATGGACTTAGATATAACGGCTGCAAGACCGCCGTCACCCAACTGCGAGACGTGTGGCGTTCATACCCGCAACTCGAGGAAGTCGGCCTTGGCCAGATGAGCCAAGGGTGCGACCACTTGCTCAAGACGCTTCAGTAGGGGGCGAAGGTTGAAGGCTGAAGGTGGAATGCAGGGGAAGCCATGCTCACGCAAGTGCGTGCGGGGGGAGCCTCCACTGCCCTTGACCGCGCATTGGGGCCATGGAGAAATTCGACCGAAGACTAGGGTAGGCGTCGCGCTTGCCGCGGCCAGAACTTCCCAAGCCGAAGAAGGCAGGCGAGACGCCTGCCCTACTCTGAGGTTCGTAGAAGGCGGGGGTGCGGCTGGAAGGCGGCGGTCACGTCTGTTTCGGGCAGCGCCCGGCCTTGGGAGAATGCCCTTGCGGCGTGGCGCGCTGAGCCGCACGCTTGGGCCTTGTGGAAGGCAGCTCGGGCAAGAGCAGCAGAAGGTGATTATGCAAGCCATCGAACGGTTCAGAGGTTGCTTGTTGGGATTGGCCATCGGCGATTCCGTCGGCACCACACTCGAATTCAAGCGCCCTGGCACTTTCGCTCCCATCACCGACATGGTGGGCGGCGGGCCGTTCGGGCTGAAACCCGGCCAGTGGACAGACGACACCTCGATGGCGCTGTGCCTCGCCGCCAGCCTCATCGAACGCAAGGGCTTCGACGCGCGCGACCAGATGCAGCGCTACGTCAAATGGTGGCGCGAAGGCTACATGTCCAGCACCGGCTATTGCTTTGACATTGGCAACACCACCGCCGAGGCCCTCGGCGCCTTCCAGCGCACCGGCAGTCCATTCGCCGGCCCCACCGACTCGGACAAGGCTGGCAACGGCTCCCTGATGCGGCTGGCCCCGGTACCGATGTTCTATTGGCAGTCGCCAGCCGAAGCCATCGAGCGGCCCGGCGAAAGCTCCCGCACCACCCACGGAGCGCCCACCGCCGTGGACGCCTGCCGCTATTATGCCGGCCTCATCGTCGGCGCGCTCGGCGGCCTGGACAAGGACACCCTCCTGTCGCCGCGATACTGCCCAGTGAAAGGCTATTGGGTCGAGCACCCGCTGCATCCGGAAATCGCCACCGTCGCCCAAGGCTCGTTCAAGCAGAAAGACCCGCCGCAAATCCGCGGCGCCGGCTACGTCGTCCAATCGCTCGAAGCCGCGTTATGGGCCTTTGACCGCGCATCCTCATTCCGCGAAGCCATTCTCCTGGCCGTCAACCTGGGCAACGATGCCGACGCCACCGGCGCCATCAGCTGCCAATTGGCCGGCGCCTTTTACGGCTCAGCGAGTCTGCCAATGAACTGGGGTAATCGGCTCGCGGAGCGCGAGCGGCTGGCAAGCTCCGCTCAAGCGCTGTTTGAGGGCTCAAAACATTGACTGGATTCCTTGAGCGCCGAATCGTGTTGCAATCAGCTTAAGTCGTGCCGCCAGTGTAGCCTTCTCCCCATTTGCCATTCGCCATTTGCTATTGGCTATCGGCAATTGGCTATTCGGTCTGAGGCCGCCTCGTTGAATTGTCGCTCGGCCCCAGCATGGTGTGTCACAACTGTATGTTCCTCCCGCTCCCTATCGAAAGCGGTGGAGGACGACCGCACTCCAAGACGCTCCGCGCCACCCAACGCTTCGAAGGCCGCGCCAGCGTCTTGGAGTGCGCCAGCCCTCTGGCGCTTTGCCTATTACTCGCGCACGCGACTCAACTCCCGCCGCAGCCGTTCGATTTGGCCGCCGTATTTCTGCCAGCCCGCGTGCTCCAGGCGCTCAAACTCTTTGTAGTCGAAGATGGGCGCCTTGAGCGCCAACCCAGCGCTGGCGTCCTTCAATACCCCGCTCATCGCGGCCACAAGACCGTCGTAGCCGCCCTGCGACACATAAAACACGCGCGTCGGCAAGCCGCCCCCGATCAGCTTCGCCACCAGCTTGAGCGAATTGCCCAGTTGGGAAACAGGGTACGTCGCCAAATTGTCCACACGGCTGGCGATGCTGCGAATCTTGTCGGAACTAACCTGGGCATCCAGCGCTGTCCGCTCAATGAAGTCCAGCACCGACCCGGCGTGCCGAACCGGCCCCTTCAGCGAGCCGATCGTGCCGCCTGAGTTCTCCCCCAGTTCCGCCTCGGGCTGGTTCAGCTTGCGGAACGAATCCTCCATGCTGCCTAGCTCGCCCGGCCCAGGCCGTCCCCCTGCCATGAACCGGTAGTTCTGCGGGTTGTCCAGGCTGACGCCGGTCGGCTGCCTTGCAGAAAAGGCCTGCGGCGCCTGGCGCCCGATGGAGACACCGATCGTCGGGTCACACCCTGAGCAGGTGTTATCGAAGTAGCGTCCCAGCCAACCGTAGCGCTCGAACCTGGCGGAATCACTGGCCGTCTGCCATATCTCGGTTGAGCGGAAGTGCGAACGGTTCGGGTTCGGATAGCCCACGCCCTGCACGATGGCCAACTGGCCGGCGTCAATAGGTTTCAGCCAGAACTCCCTCCTCACACCTCGTGCGGGCCCAAAACAGGAAGGGCGGCCCCCTCTTGCGAGAGGGCCGCCCCAACCCGAACCAACCACTATGAAACAAGGGACCTTGCTTCACCCTCAGAAGCCGGGCCCCCATGCAGTTCCATGAAAACTGCAATGGTTGGACAGCCCTGCGCCCCACTTTATTCAAAGTCCGGTTGCCGCCAGACAGGGGTCTGATAGCTTCTGGCTTGTGACGGGGAAACTGGACCCTCCAACTGCGCAGGCTGAGGCGAAAGCACTGGCCGGGCGCCGCAGCGTGCGGGCCGGCCTGTTTTATGGTGTCGGCGCGTACAGCATGTGGGGCGTCTTCCCGCTCTACTTTCATGCCCTTTCCCACGTGGCGCCCTTGATAATCCTCTGCCACCGGATTGCATGGTCCGTGCTGTTCCTGGGACTGATTGTTTCGATTCGCGGCGAGTGGAATGCTATCCGGCCGATCTTGGGCAGCCGCCGGAATGTGCTGCTTCTGTCTGCCGGTTCGGTGCTCATCGCCTTGAACTGGCTCATTTTCATCTACGCCGTCGTCAGCCGGCAGGTGGTGGAGACGAGTCTGGGCTACTTCATCAATCCGTTGCTCTCCGTTGCGCTGGGGGTGATCTTCCTCCGCGAGCGTCTCCGCGCCTGGCAGTGGCTGGCTGTCCTCATCGCCGGCGTCGCGGTGGCCAATCTGGCGCTGCGCGGCGCCGGGTTTCCGTGGATCGCGGTTTCCCTCGCCTTCACCTTTGGCTTCTACGGCTTAGTGCGCAAGACCGTGGACATCAACTCACTGCACGGCCTGCTGGTGGAAACGGCCCTCCTGTTCCCTGTGGCACTGGGCCTCCTGGCGCTCGTCCCCGCCCCCGCGACAGCCGCTGCGACGCTGGGCATCCTTTCGCTGTCGGGTGTCATCACCGCCGTCCCCTTGCTCATGTTCGGCGTGGCCCTGCGCCGCTTGAAGCTCTCGACCATCGGCTTCCTGCAATACATCGGCCCGACAGGGCAATTGCTGGTCGCCCTGGTGGTATTTCACGAGCCGCTGGACCGCGTCCAGCTCACCAGTTTTGCCGCGTGCTGGCTGGGCATTGCCGTTTATACCGCCGACTCTGTGCTCGCCCGGCAGCCCCAAGCGCCGGCGGATGAGCCGGAGTAACAGAAAATGTCTTTGTCCACCCCCACCCTGCGGAACGTCTAAACAAGTAGCAGCAAATGGACCCTGATGCCAATCAACTCGTGGAGCGAGCCCGCGGCGGCGACCGCGCCGCGGCAGCCGAATTGATCGGGCTGTTCTATGAGCGGGTTTACGCCTTCCTGCGCCGGCTGGCCGCCAACGATGCGGATGCGGCTGATCTTACCCAACGCACGTTTAGCCGGGTCTGGCAGTCGCTGCCGGGTTTTGCGGGGCGGTCTTCGGTTGCTTCCTGGATGCACAGCATCGCCTACCATGTCTATGTGGATTGGCGCCGGGCCGACCGTCACACCGAGCCGCGCTCCTGCGAGTGGTGGGCGGCCCGTCCAGCCCCGGAAGCCACCCCCGACGAAATCGTCGCCCACACCGACCTCGCGTCGGCAGTCTATGGCTCGGTGGATGACCTGGAGCCCGACCTGCGGCATACGGTGCAACTGCACTATTACCAGGACCTTACGCTGCAAGAGACGGCGGACGCGATGGGCCTCGCCACCAGCACAGTAAAATACCGCCTCCGGCAGGCGCTGGCGGAGTTGCAGAGGAAACTGACTTCCCAGCGAACTTCGCCCATGCCACCGGCCACCTCGAGAATGCTATGAGCACTATGGAACAAGAGATCGAAAACGTGCTGCGCTCGGCCCCAAAGCCCGCGCCGCCAGCGGGACTCAAGGGACAATTGATCGCCCAGGTGCGCTTGCCCGCGCCGCGCTCCGCAGCCCCGCCACTGGCCAGCCCGCTTGCCCCTGCCAACTTCCTCCGGCGCTGGTGGCCGGTGCTGGTGCCGGCGGCGACGTCGCTGGCTTGCGCAGTGGGGCTCACTGTGCAGCAGGTGGAAATCCATAGCCTGAAACAGGCCATCCAGGACTTGTCGCGCGATGGCGGGGCGAAGGCGACTGTCGCTCCGGCACCTGCTGCGGGCACCAATGATGCACCGGCGGGTGCGGATGCCGCGGACCGGACGCAACAGGAGGTGGCACGGCTGAAAGAGCTGGCGAGCCAGTTGGCCGCCGAAGTGGCGCAACTGGAGCAGATGCGAGGCGAGAACGCCAAGTTGCGCACGCAATTGTCCGAGCCTCCCCCGGGCTTCCTGACCGCCGAGGAGACCGAGGCGCTGGCCAAGGCCAAGGAAAAGGCCGAGTCCATCCGCTGCATTAACAACCTGAAGCAGATGGGTCTGGCGGTCAAGGTCTGGGCACTTGATAACGCTGACATCTCGCCGCCCGACATGCTCTCCATGAGCAACGAGCTGAGCACTCCAATTATCCTGGTGTGCCCCACGGACAAGGGGCGCCAGCCAGCGTCGGACTTTGCCTCCTACTCCGCCGCCAACTGTTCGTACGAATACCTCGCACCCTCAGCGCCGGAAACCGAGCCAAGCCGTGTGCTGTTCCGGTGCCCAATACACGGGCACATAGGTTTGTGCGACGGCAGCGTGCAAGCGGAAGTTGCCAAGAAGCACCCCGACTGGCTGGCGCAGCGCGACGGCAAGCTTTACCTCCAGGAACCCGCGCAACCGCCCGAAGCCGCGCCGCTGCCTGGCAACCCGCCACCGGCGGACCCCAACCCATGAACGGGCGCGTCTGGTTCAGCGGTTTCCTGGCCGTGGTGTGCCTGGCGACGCTCTGGGGCGTTTGGGGTCAACGAAGCGAACTCGCCGGGCTGCGTGCGGAACACCAGCAATTACAGGCCCAACTGGCAGCGGTAGGGGACGGCCCCGCAATCCCCGCCGTGGGTGAACTTGGCGGCCCCGGCTCGACGGGTCCACAGCCGTCTTTGGTGGTGACACCCGAGTTGCTCCGCCTGCGGAGCGAGGTCACCCGGCTCACCGCACGCCGGCAAGAGTTGGCCGGCGTGCGTGCGGAGAACGAACGACTGCGCGCGCAGCTCGCCAGCCGGGGCACGAATGGCCCTGGCGGATTCCAGTTGCCGACCGGCTACATGCGCCGGAGCGAAGCGCGGTTGGTGGGCTACAACACGCCGGACGACACGCTTCAATCCCTGCTTTGGGCGGTCCAGAACCACGACCTGACAAACGTCCTGCAGGCGTTTACGCCCGAGATTGCTGAACAGCTTCGCGCCCAGGTGGGCGAGTCCCCCCAGTCCATTGAGGGTTTTTGGAGCAAGTCTGTTGGCCTCGTGGGCATGCGTATCGTGAGTCGGGAACAGGATGCCAGCGACGGTTCCGTCACCGTAGAGGTGGAGGTGGTTCCCGGCGAGTCCGGCCCTCGGCCAACCCTTCGCCAGATCAACGGTCAGTGGAAATTAGCGGAGGGATTTTGACGCGCGCCAAAGCTGGCATAGCGTAGCCTTCAACCGGAACCATGCAGTCGCCCGTCACCTTCCCCCTGGCCCAGCCTTCCTCCGGCGCCGCGTCCGTGGAGCGCCGAAACCGACATCGGGTGCTCAAACTGCAGCGGAACCGGCCTGGGGCGCTGAAGGCCCTGAGAGTGGAGCTGTATAAGCTGCAATGATCGAAATTAGCCCCTTTAGGGGGCTCTATGGGTCCAGGGCATGTCCAGGGTGGTACCGGACCGCCCCCAGGGTACCCCGAGGGCCATTTGGGGAAGCGTTGTATTCATGGAGCTTATGGATTCCGGGGGGGCTGTTGCCAGCGGAGCTTAGGCGCGCACCCCTAATTACGCGGGATGCTTTCCGCGGCGCGCTTCGCGTAGCGGCAACCGCGCCAACTCGCCGTCGCGGCAAACCTTTGACACCGCTGCCCTGGACCCTATTCTTGCCGCGTGCGCATCGTTAAGGTACCGCTCGCCAACCGCAGCTACTACATCAGGATCGGCACCGGGGTCCTCGCCCGTCTCGGCCGTGAATGCACCCGGCTCGCGCTCGACCGCCGTTGCGTTATCATCTCCGACCGCAATGTTGCGCCCCGTTACGGCCAAGCCGCGCAAGAAGCCTTGGCAAAAGCGGGGTTCGCTCCCTCGCTCGTTGCCATTCCCGCGGGCGAGACCGCCAAGAGCCTGAAGACCCTCAAATCGTGCTACGACCAATTGGCCGCGCGGCGATTGGAACGTAAATCATTCATCGTCGCGTTGGGCGGCGGCGTGGTGGGTGACCTGGCGGGTTTCGTCGCAGCGACATACCTGCGCGGCGTGGCCTTCGTGCAGGCGCCGACGACGCTGCTCGCCCAGGTGGACAGCTCGGTCGGGGGCAAGGTCGGCTTGAACTTGAAGGCGGGCAAGAACCTCGTCGGGGCGTTCTACCAGCCGCGCCTGGTGTTGTGCGACCTGGACACGCTGACCTCGCTGCCCATGCGTGAGTTTCGGGCTGGCCTCTCCGAAGTGATCAAATACGGCATCATCTACGACGCCAGTCTGTTCCAACGATTGGAGCGCGACTTGCCGAAGCTGTTGCGCCGCGAGCCGCGCACGCTGGCAGCGGTCGTGGCCCGTTGCTGCGAGATCAAGGCGGAGGTCGTCCGGCAGGACGAGACCGAAAGCGGCTTACGCGCTATCCTCAACTTCGGCCACACCATCGGGCACGCGCTCGAAGCCATTTCGCACTATGGCAAGTATCTCCACGGCGAGGCGATCGCCCTCGGCCAAGTCGCCGCGGCCAGGCTCTCCGCGCAGGTCCTTGGACTTCCCGCACCCGAGGTGGACCGCATCGAGAGCCTCTTCCAACGAGCCGGCCTCCCCACCCGGGTAAAGCTGAACGCCCCGCAGCGGCAGAAACTCCTCGCCGCCATGCGGCTCGACAAGAAGGTCAGCGGCGGCGAGATCAAGTTCGTGCTCGCGCGCCGCATTGGCTCGGTCGCGTTCGGCCACAGGGTCCCCGCCGCCCTTCTTGCTGAGGCCATCAACCATCAACTATCCACCACCCACTAACCCATGTCCGCCGTCAGCGAAACCATCGTCCGCGAGTACTTCGAGTTGCACGAATTCCTCGTCCGCCAGCACCGCAAATACGTTGGCCAGACGCGCCGCGAGGACGACGACGATATTGACTTCTTCGTGCTCAACCCCCATCCACAAACAGCCGGCGGCCCGCACCCCTTTGTGCTCGCCACGCCGGACTTGGCGTCCGTCGAGCGCGCGATCGTGGTCGTCAAAGGCTGGCACACGGAGACCTTCAGCTTCGGTGTGCTCACTCATGCGCCCGCAATCTTTCGTTTCGTGGAACCCCGTGTGTTCCAGCAGGCCGCGCGCGCCTTCGGCAAGGACAGCACCCCGCTGAAGATTCTGGTTGTACCCGCCCTGCCGCAAGCCGCCGAAGCTCGCGACGAGAGCATTGCCCTGCTCCGCTCGAAGGGCATTGACGCGGTGATCCCCTTCCGAACCATGCTGGCCGACCTGGTGAACAAGACTGAAATCAACCGCAATTACCAGAAGTCGGACCTGCTCCAGATCATCCGCATCCTGAAGAACTACGACTTCTTCAAGGAGCAGCAGTTGGACCTGTTCCGGACTAGACGCAAGAAGCCGGCACAAGGCAGGAGTCAGAAGGCTCAAGCGTAAATCCTGCGCTCTCCCTGGGGGCCCAACGGTCCGGCGATTTCCTGTTTTCCAAATCCGCCAGCGTGGATTAGGTTTGCCCTCACACAAATATGGTGCTGGTCATTGATAACTACGACTCATTCACCTACAACCTGGTGCAATACCTGGGCGAATTGCAGGTGAAACTGCAGGTTCATCGCAACGACCGCCTCACCATTGAGCAAATCCGCGCGCTGGCGCCGGAGCGCATCCTTATCTCCCCGGGGCCGTGCTCGCCGCGCGAGTCGGGGCTGTCGAATGAGATCATCCACACCTTTGGTCCGCAGGTGCCAACGCTCGGGGTCTGCCTGGGTCACCAGTGCATCGGCCATGTGTTCGGCGGCAACGTCATCGTCAATTACCGCATGATGCACGGCAAGACCTCGCTCATTAAGCACAACGGCAAGGATTTGTTCGAGGGCATGCCCAACCCGTTCGCGGCCACGCGCTACCATTCACTGGTCATCGAGCGCAGCAGCGTGCCCGACTGCCTGGAAATCACGGCCGAAACCGAGGAGGGTGAAATCATGGGCGTGCGGCACAAGCAGTTCCCCATCTGGGGCGTGCAGTTTCATCCCGAAAGCATTCTCACCGAGAATGGACGGCAGATCCTGAAGAACTTCCTGCGGCTGAGAGCGTGAGCAAACGTGTAATCATCATTGGCGGCGGCCTGGTGGGCCTTGCCACGGCGCATAAGCTGCCGCGGCACTGCCCTTCGGCGCGCGTGACGGTGCTGGAAAAGGAAGCCAAGGTCTGCGCTCACCAGAGCGGCCACAATAGCGGCGTCCTGCACTCGGGGCTTTACTACAAACCGGGTTCGCTCAAGGCGCGGCTGGCAGTGTCGGGCATTCGCGAAATGCTGGACTTTTGCCGGGAACATGCGGTGCCGCACGACGTCTGCGGCAAGCTCGTAGTCGCTGCGGACGAATCGGAGGTGCCGCGGCTGCGGAACCTGCACGAACGAGGGATGCAGAACGGTTTGGAAGGATTGCGCTTGCTCGACCGCGAGCAGATGCTGGAGGTGGAGCCGCACGTGGGGGGCGTGGCGGGGCTGCGCGTGCCGCAGGAAGGGATCGTGGACTATGCCAAGGTGTGCGAGGCGCTGTTGAAGGAGATCGAGGCGAAAGGCGGATCAGTCGTGCTGGGAGCAAAGGTCACGTCGCTCCGTCTGGCCAACGGTGAGTGGCGAGTCGGGAGCACTGCGGGTGAACACGCGGCGGACTTTGTGATCAATTGCGCCGGCCTGCACTGCGACCGGGTGAGCATGCTGGCGGGCGAAAAACGGGAAGTGCGCATCGTGCCGTTTCGCGGGGAATACTACCAGATCCGGCCGGAGCGGCAGCATCTGGTGCGCAACCTGATCTACCCCGTGCCCGACCCGCAGTTTCCGTTTCTGGGCGTTCACTTCACGCGGCTGGTTCATGGCGGGATCGAGGCCGGCCCGAACGCGGTGCTGGCGTTCGCCCGCGAGGGCTATCGGAAGACAGATGTAAGACTCGCCGATCTCTGGGATGCGCTGACGTTTTCCGGCCTGTGGCGTTTCCTGGCAAAGCACAAGCGCATGAGCTGGGAAGAGCTGCGACGGTCGTTCAGCCGGCGGCTCTTCTGCGCCTCGTTGCAGAGGCTGGTGCCCGAGATTCGGGAGGACGACCTGGCGCCGGGAGGGGCGGGCGTCCGCGCCCAGGCCATGTCGCCCGAGGGCAGCCTGGTCCAGGACTTCTGCTTGTTGAACCGGCCGCACGCGCTGCATGTGCTCAATGCGCCCAGCCCGGCGGCTACGGCGGCGCTGGCGATTGGCGAGGAAATCTCGAGTCTGGTTGCCAGGGAAATCTGACTTCCGTTGCCTGTCGGTCCCTTTGACCAGGAACATTCCAACCACAGGCAGCGCCGATGGCCAAACGGCTCAAGGCAGCCAAAACTGACGGAAAAATGATGTAGAGGGTGTCTCCGTAAGCCTCATTTGGTAGTTGGTGCCGGTAAATACAAGCAGCCCTGATTTCTGCTCCAAGAGTGGGTAGCCCTTGCCGGCAAGGTCTTTGACCGCTTGGGGGGGTGCCGGAACATCAATCTCCCAAGGAAGCGTATGCTGAAACCCGTCAGAATGCTCATTATGCCGACCGTTGAGCGTAAACCAAGGAGCATAGAATTCAGTGTCCTTGTCCGCCGGATACTTGACGATGTAGTCCAAATAGTCGGGGCCGATTACTGCCGCTCTCGGGTCGTTGGCAAACTTGCTTTTTGTGGCACAACCCGCAATCGAGAGCGCGATGATAAGAAATGCCGTTGCCTTCATGCCCCCTTTTATGGCCAGCAACCCCTGCTTCGGCAAGTCAATAATTGGTTCGGCCCGAAGATACGAAATTGCAGTTTTCATGCCACACGTGTATCAGCAACCATCGGTTCTTGGCAGATGGCATAATGGACGAGTCAAAAAGAAACACAGACAAGGTCAAATCCATCGTAAAGGCACTGATTCCGTGGTTTTCGAGGAACGCCCGCGACCTGCCTTGGAGAAGGGAACCCTACTGTAAAGACCCGTATTGTGTATATGTGTCTGAAATTATGCTCCAGCAAACCCAGGTCAAGACCGTGCTGGCGTACTGGGAGCGTTGGATGCGAGCGCTGCCGAATGTCACGGCGCTGGCTAAGGCCAGACCGGAGAAGCTGCACAAGCTCTGGGAGGGGTTGGGCTACTACACCCGGGTCCGGAACATGCAGCGGGCGGCGCAGTGCATTCGCGCGGAACACGGCGGCAGGTTCCCGCAAGACTTCGACGACCTCCTGGCGCTGCCGGGCGTCGGCCCCTACACCGCCGGAGCGATCTGCAGCATTGCCTTCAACCAGCCCAAGTCGATCCTGGACGGCAACGTGATTCGCGTCCTCACCCGCCTGTACGGGATCGTGGGGAACCCGCGCGTGCGGGAGACCAACGCTCGCCTTTGGCGGATTGCGGAGGAGTTGGTGCTCCGAGCCGCTGAAACTGGCGCCCACGCAAGCGCTTCCCCTAACGCAACACGCAACACGCAACAGGACCCGCGCCCCTGCGCTCAGTTCAACCAATCGCTTATGGAACTGGGCGCGCTGATATGCACCCCGCGCACTCCCCGGTGCAGCGCGTGCCCGGTCGCGAAGCACTGCGTCGCTTATCGAGAGGGCCGCGTTCTCGAACTGCCCAGCCTGGGCCGTCGCGTCCGCACCACGGCGCGGCGTTTCGCGGCGTTTGTGGCACAGAAACGTGGGCGCTTCCTTGTCCGGCAGCGACCCGCGGGCGTAGTGAACGCGCACCTCTGGGAATTCCCTAACGTTGAGCTATCGCCCGAGGATGCCGATCTTAGGGAGGCTGCCCGCCGCGCGCTTGGAGTCCGGCCAGGGAAGCTTGAACGGCTGGGCACGGTGAAACACTCGATCACGCGCTATCGCATTACTCTGGAAGCTTATCGCGTCGGCGATCACGCGAACGCCATCCCGGCGGGCAGGGGCAGGTGGCTTGACGGAAAGCGCTTGCGCCAGTTGACTTTCACCAGCGCGCATAGGCAGATTCTGCGGCGCCTCGCGGCTAGGTGACGCGGGAAAAGACTCCTTGGCAGGCACGCTGGGCTCGGTGTAGCCTGCCCGCCATGAATCAAGACATGTCTCGTCGTTCAGCACTACGCAAAATCACCGGAGGCACCGCGGCGCTGGCGGCCGCCGCCGCCCTGCCGCAGCGTCTGCCGGGAGCCGATGCGGCGGATCGGCCGAGGCTCAAAGGCCACATCCACCATTCCGCCTCCGCATGGTGCTACAACGGCCTGTTCAATGCCGCCAATAACAAGCCCGCCAAGATGACCTTCGAGGACTTCTGCCGGGAATGCTACAACATGGGGTTGGAGTCGGTGGAACTGCTCGGCGCGAACGAGTGGCCGACGGTCAAGAAGGTGGGCCTGACCTGCGCGATGTGCAATGGCCCGGACAGCATCCCCTACGGTTGGAATCGCGTTGAGCACCACGACGTGCTGCTGCCAAAGTTCGAGCAGGCCATACCGCAGGTGGCCGAGCTGGGCTTCCCGAATATCATCACGTTCTCGGGCAATCGCAACGGTATGGGCGACGAAGAGGGCCTGGAGAATTGCGTGAAGGGCCTGAAGCGGCTCGCGCCGATTGCCGAGAAACACAAGGTGACCGTCTGCATGGAACTGCTCAACAGCAAGCGCAGCCACAAGGATTACATGTGCGACCACACGGCCTGGGGTGTGGAGGTCTGCAAGCGGGTGGGCTCGGAGCGGGTGAAGCTGCTCTACGACATCTTCCACATGCAGATCATGGAAGGCGACATGATTGACACGATCCGGGAGAACCATCAATACATCGCCCATTATCACACCGGCGGGGTGCCCGGCCGAAATGAGATTGATGACACGCAGGAGATCTGCTACCCGGCAGTCATGCGGGCTATTGTCGCCACCGGCTACAAAGGCTTCGTCGGCCAGGAATTTGTGCCCAAGCGCCCGGATGCGCTGGCCTCACTTAAGCAGTGCGTGCTGATTTGCGATGTGTAGGCCGGGGAACACGGTTGGACGATTGGCGCGAGGCAACGAAGCGACCTAGCGAGAGCATTTCCTTGGGCGGCTGGAGATCGCCAGCCGGCACCCTATAAACTGAATGACCGATTTCACCGTGGGACTGCGGAACAGATCCGCGCCTGCGGCAGTTGTACCAGGAGCCTCCGTTCAGCGGAGGCACCGGTGAACTCAACCATTGACGACAGCTCTGCCTCAAAGGCCGCAATACCTGCGCTGTCGCCTATGACGACGCCCGACGCCGCATCATTTTCCGCTTGCAATTCCATGAGCTTGGGCACAGCATCGGAACGATGGCGAAAGGCAATCGCTCTTTACTCGCCGCCGCTTGGGTCCGCAGCCAAGGCCTGATTGCTGTTCCCCAAGACCAAATCCGAAAAGTGTCACCCACTTTTTTCTTCTATCGGGTAGAACTCTATGAAAACTCAGCATACTCGAGACTACACTCAAGCAAGCTTCCTCTCACCTTTGCCCCTCCACCGTCGCGCCTGCATGGCCTTGGTAGGGTGGCTTCTGATCACGAGCGTGGCGCCGGGGGCGGACATTGCCTGGACGAATACTGCCGGGGGCAACTGGGCCACAGCCGCTAGCTGGAGCCCGAACCAGGCTCCCGGCCCTGCCGACAACGCCTACATCACGAACGCCGGCACCTACACAGTTACGGTGAGCGGGAACGCAGGCGTCAGCACGCTCACGCTCGGCGGCTCCGTGGGCACACAAACCCTCAATCTATCTGGCGGGACCTTCTCGCTCAACGGCCCGGGCGGCGGCAGTGCGCACGCCGTCCTCAATCTCAGCGGTGGCACCCTCGCTGGCCCGGGCCAGTTGGTGCTGGCGGGCCCGCTCAATTGGAGTTACGGGACGATCAGCGGGACAGTGCAGTGCAACGGTGGGAGCATCAGCGGCTCCTATGGAAACCCGATGTATTTGACGGGCGGCACGCTGATCAATGTGGGGGTGCTGACCCTGGAGGGCGGGACTCCCATGTACACCGGCAGCGGTTCGGTGATCAGCAATCTGGGGACGTTCAACGTGGCGGTGGATCTCGGGACGACGGCCACCGGTGCCGGCCCGCGCACGATTTACAATGCGGGGCTGTTCCACAAGACGGCGGGCGGCGGTGTTTCTGGCATCGCTGACACCTTCAATAACATTGGGACGGTGGAGGCCGATAGCGGCACACTGAGCCTGCAAGGCGGCGGGAGCAACAGCGGCACCAATGCCGCCACCGGGACGGCCATCCTGACCTTTAACGGCGGCACCCACACCCTGGACGCCAACTCTTGGATTACGGGCAATGGAACGGTCGGGTGCAGTGGGGGCATATTGAACTTCAGCGGCGCTTGCATGCTGACGGGGACCAACCTGGTCAATGGGGGCACAATGAACTTCAGCAATGCGACTCCGGTCGCGGTGGGGACGCTAATCGTGATCTCCGGCACGCTGGGGGGCAGCGGCGTAGTCAGCGCCAGCGGGCCCCTGATTTGGAGCTCCGGCACGATCAGTGGCAACGTGCAGTGCAACGGGGGGAGCATCAGCGGCAGCTATGGAAACCCGATGTATTTGACGGGTGGCACGCTGATCAACACGGGAACGATGACCCTGGGTGGCGGAACTTACATGTACACCGGCAGCGGTTCGGTGATCAGCAACCTGGGGACCTTTAACGTGGCGGCGGATCTCGGGACGACGGCCACCGGCACCGGCCCGCGCACGATTTACAATGCCGGGCTGTTCGACAAGACGGGGGGCACGGGCACCTCAGTCATCAACGATTCATTCAACAACACCGGCACTGTGCAGGCGGACAGCGGCACATTGAGCCTCGCCTACGCCGGCACCTACAGCGGGACCAACACGGCGAACGGGACCGCGGTTCTGGATTTTAGCGGGGGCACGCACAATCTGAGCGCGGGTTGCTGGCTCGCGGGCAGCGGCACCATCCGCCTCAGTGCCGCCACCCTGAACGTCAACGGGCCGTGCGCCGGTGCGCCTTCGGTAGTGATGAGCATGACCGGCGGCACGCTGGCCGGGCCAGGCACCCTTACGTTGGCCAGCCCCCTCAACTGGACCGGGGGCACGATCAGTGGCAACGTGCAGTGCAACGGGGGGAGCATCAGCGGCAGCTATGGAAACCCGATGTATTTGACGGGCGGCACGCTGATCAACACGGGAACGATGACCCTGGGTGGCGGGACTTACATGTACAACGGCAGCGGTTCGGTGATTAGCAATCTGGGGACGTTCAACGTGGTGGTGGATGTGGGGACGACCGCCAGCGGCAGCGGGCCGCGCACGATTTACAATGCGGGGCTGTTCCGCAAGACGGCGGGTAGTGGCGTTTCCGGCATCGCGGAGGTTTTCAACAACACCGGGACGGTGGAGGCGGACAGCGGCACCTTGAGTCTGCAAGGGGGCGGGAGCAACGGCGGCACCAATGCTGCCATCGGGACAGGCACCCTGACCTTTAGCGGCGGCACCCACACGCTGAACGCCAGTTCCTGGATTACGGGCACTGGGACGGTCGGGTGCAGCGGGGGCACGGTGAATTTCAGCGGCACCGGTGCGCTGGCGGGCACCAACCTGGTCAACGGGGGCACGATGAACTTCAGCAATACGACTCCGGCTGCGGTGGGTGCGGTAACGGTGACCTCGGGCACGCTGGGGGGCAGCGGGTTGGTGAGTGCCAGCGGGCCGCTGGTTTGGAGCGGGGGCACGATCAGTGGCAACGTGCAGTGCAACGGGGGGAGCATCAGCGGCAGCTATGGAAACCCGATGTATTTGACGGGCGGCACGCTGATCAACACGGGAACGATGACCCTGGGTGGCGGGACTTACATGTACAACGGCAGCGGTTCGGTGATTAGCAATCTGGGGACGTTCAACGTGGTGGTGGATGTGGGGACGACCGCCAGCGGCAGCGGGCCGCGCACGATTTACAATGCGGGGCTGTTCCGCAAGACGGCGGGTAGTGGCGTTTCCGGCATCGCGGAGGTTTTCAACAACACCGGGACGGTGGAGGCGGACAGCGGCACCTTGAGTCTGCAAGGGGGCGGGAGCAACGGCGGCACCAATGCTGCCATCGGGACAGGCACCCTGACCTTTAGCGGCGGCACCCACACGCTGAACGCCAGTTCCTGGATTACGGGCACTGGGACGGTCGGGTGCAGCGGGGGCACGGTGAATTTCAGCGGCACCGGTGCGCTGGCGGGCACCAACCTGGTCAACGGGGGCACGATGAACTTCAGCAATACGACTCCGGCTGCGGTGGGTGCGGTAACGGTGACCTCGGGCACGCTGGGGGGCAGCGGGTTGGTGAGTGCCAGCGGGCCGCTGGTTTGGAGCGGGGGCACGATCAGTGGCAACGTGCAGTGCAACGGGGGGAGCATCAGCGGCAGCTATGGAAACCCGATGTATTTGACGGGCGGCACGCTGATCAACACGGGAACGATGACCCTGGGTGGCGGGACTTACATGTACAACGGCAGCGGCTCGGTGATTAGCAATCTGGGGACGTTCAACGTGGTGGTGGATATGGGGACGGTTGCCAACGGCAGCGGGCCGCGCACGATTTACAATGCGGGGCTGTTCCGCAAGACGGCGGGCAGTGGCGTTTCCGGCATGGTGGAGGTTTTCAACAACGCCGGGACGGTGGAGGCGGACAGCGGCACCTTGAGTCTGCAAGGGGGCGGGAGCAACAGCGGCACCAATGCTGCCACCGGGACAGGCACCCTGACCTTTAGCGGCGGCACCCACACGCTGAACGCCAGTTCCTGGATTACGGGCACTGGGACGGTCGGGTGCAGTGGTGGGACGGTGAATTTCAGCGGCACCGGTGCGCTGGCGGGCACCAACCTGGTCAACGGGGGCACGATGAACTTCAGCAATACGACTCCGGCTGCGGTGGGTGCGGTAACGGTGGCCTCGGGCACGCTGGGGGGCAGCGGGTTGGTGAGCGCCAGCGGGCCGCTGGTTTGGAGCGGGGGCACGATCAGTGGCAAGGTGCAGTGCAACGGGGGGAGCATCAGCGGCAGCTATGGAAACCCGATGTATTTGACGGGCGGCACGCTGATCAACACGGGAACGATGACCCTGGGTGGCGGGACTTACATGTACAACGGCAGCGGCTCGGTGATTAGCAATCTGGGGACCTTCAACGTGGTGGTGGATGTGGGGACGACCGCCAGCGGCGGCGGGCCGCGGACGATTTACAATGCGGGGCTGTTCCGCAAGACGGCGGGCAGTGGCGTTTCCGGCATGGTGGAGGTTTTTAACAACGCCGGGACGGTGGAGGCGGACAGCGGCACCTTGAGTCTGCAAGGGGGCGGGAGCAACAGCGGCACCAATGCTGCCATCGGGACAGGCACCCTGACCTTTAGCGGGGGCACCCACACCCTGGGCGCCAGTTCCTGGATTACGGGCACTGGGACGGTCGGGTGCAGCGGGGGCACGGTGAATTTCAGCGGCACCGGTGCGCTGGCGGGCACCAACCTGGTCAACGGGGGCACGATGAACTTCAGCAATACGACTCCGGCTGCGGTGGGTGCGGTAACGGTGACCTCGGGCACGCTGGGGGGCAGCGGGTTGGTGAGTGCCAGCGGGCCGCTGGTTTGGAGCGGGGGCACGATCAGTGGCAATGTGCAGTGCAACGGGGGGAGCATCAGCGGCAGCTATGGAAACCCGATGTATTTGACGGGCGGCACGCTGATCAACACGGGAACGATGACCCTGGGAGGCGGGACTTACATGTACACCGGCAGCGGTTCGGTGATTAACAATCTGGGGACGTTCGACGTGGTGGTGGATATGGGGACGGTTGCCAACGGCAGCGGGCCGCGCACGATATACAATGCGGGGCTGTTCACCAAGAGCGGCGGCACCGGCACCTCCAGCTTTGTCGAGGCCTTTAACAACACTGCCACGGTGGAGGCCGCCAGTGGGACATTGAGTTTGCAGGGTGGGGGGAGCAACAGCGGCGTCAACACGGCCACCGGGACTGCTACGCTGACCTTTAGTGGCGGCACGCATACCCTCGATGCCAACTCCCGGATTACGGGCACTGGCACGGTGGGGTGCAGTGGTGGGACGGTGAGTTTCAGCGGCACCTGTGCGATGGCGGGCACCAACCTGGTCAACGGGGGCACGATGAACTTCAACAATGCGACTCCGGCTGCGGTGGGTGTGGTGCAGGTGACCTCGGGCACGCTGGGGGGCAGCGGGTTGGTGAGCGCCAGCGGGCCGCTGGTTTGGAGCGGGGGCACGATCGGTGGCAACGTGCAGTGCAACGGGGGGAGCATCAGCGGCAACTATGGAAACCCGATGTATTTGACGGGCGGCACGCTGATCAACACGGGAACGATGACCCTGGGTGGCGGGACTTACATGTACGACGGCAGCGGTTCGGTGATCAGCAATCTGGGGACGTTCAACGTGGTGGTGGATGTGGGGACGGTTGCCAGCGGTGGCGGCCCGCGCACGATTTACAATGTGGGGCTGTTCCGCAAGTCGGGGGGCACAGGCACCTCTACATTCGCCGATACGTTCAATAATACCGGGGTTGTCGAAACTGACAGCGGCATATTGGACTTGGCCCAGGGGTGTGTACAGACCGCCGGCCTGACGCGGTTGCTAGGTGGCGGATTGCGCGCCGACTTGCCGTTCAACTTGGACGGCGGGATGTTAGCGGGGACGAACGCCCTGAGCGGCAACGTCACCAACAGCGGGGGGGTGGTCATGCCCGGTACCGATGCTGCTTCCCCCGGCGTTCTGACGATCAGTGGCAATTACACGGAAAACTCGAACGCGGTCTTGCAGATTGAGCTGGGCGGTCCCTTGGCGGGCACCGGCTTCAGCCAATTGGCCGTGGGCGGCGCTGCCGGCCTCGACGGCTCGCTGAATGCCAGCCTTACCAATCATTATATCCCTTCGGTAGGCACCGTTTTTCCCTTTCTCACCTGCGGTTCGCTCGCCGGAGCCTATGGCCGGGTCTATTATCCCTCGAACGACATCAATGTAACACTCAATTACTGGCCCACCGGCGCCACCTTGCAGATCACCTACTTGCGCGCCCCGCCGCTCATCACCAACATCGTCGCCCTGCCCGCCTGCACGCAGTGCCTCCTGTCCTGGCAGACGACCGCGCCCACGCTCTCCCAGGTCGAGTACGGCCCGACCGCCAGTTATGGTTCGGAAACGCCGCTGACCACCCAGTACGCCACCAACCAAAGCCTGACCTTGTCCAACCTGGCGCCTAACACCACGTTCTACTACCGTATTCATGTCTTTGATACGCTCGGCAACGAGATCATCGCCGGTGGCCTGTCCTTCACCACCCTGCCGGATACGATTCCGCCCCAAACCATTCTGGCGAGCATCCCTAACCCGGTCTGCGCGCTGCCGCTCACGCTGTCCTGGAGCGGCACCGACAACGCGACCCCGCCGGCGGGGTTGGTCTATGCCTATCGGCTGGACAACCAGCCCTGGTCCGCCTTCGGGCCCGCCACATCGCTGGTTCTATCGCAACTGGCCGATGGGCCCCACACCTTCAGCGTGAAGGCGCAGGATGCCGCGGGGAACGTGGACCCCGCGCCGCCCGTCGCCAGCTTCACCGTGAGCGCCGCGCCGCTGACCGTTTCGACCGTCAGCACGGCGCCGGCCCCGGACCATTGCGCCGTCTCCTGGCAGACGGGCAATCCCGCCACCAGCCAGGTTGATTACGGCGCCACCGCCGCTTATGGCCAGACCGTCTCCTCGACCATGTTGGTTACCAATCACTCGCTCTCGTTGACGGGTTTGCAGGCCCTCACCTCCTACCACTTCCGGGTGACCTCGCAGGACAGTTGCGGCCGTCAGGCCTCCTCGGCCGATGGCCTGTTCACCACTCCGCCCGCTCCGGACTTGCAAGTCATCGCCATCTCGATGCCGACCCAGGCCTGGACCGGCGCCGCGTTCGACGTGGGTTGGACCCTTACGAATGCCGGCGGCAACGTCGCGGTGGGCCCCTGGGTGGACCGGGTCTATCTTTCGGCCGGCACACAGCTCGATACCAACCGCGACCAGTTGCTCGGCGAATTCGTCTTCCCCGAGAACCTGAGCGCCGGCCAAAGCGTTGACCGGGTCGAACCTGTGACCATAAACCGCGCCGGCATCACCAACGGCCTTTACCACATTAGTGTTTTCACCGACGCCACCAACAGCGTTTTTGAAGGTCTCGCCGAGACCAACAACGTCCTGGTGAGCCCCGCCACCTTCGCGGTCCAGGTGACGCCGCTGCCGGACCTGGCCGTGACGCTGGTCACTGCGCCCACCAACGCGATGGGCAACCAGACGGTCGAGGTCAGTTGGACGGTCTGCAACCAGGGCGGTGGCGACACCGACGTGCCGCTATGGTACGACCATCTGTATCTCTCACCCACCACCAATATCGCCGATGCCATTGCCGACTTCGGCCAGTTCGCCAACCCCAGCTACCTGGCGCCCGGCGATTGTTATGAGCAGAACGCCCAGGCGACCCTCCCCATTGGCGTCGGCGGCCTGTTCTACTTTATTGTCAAAGCCGACAGCACCGGGCTGCTCTTGGAAGACAACCGCTCGAATAGCGTCGCCGCCACGCTCCAGCCCATTAACATTCAAATCGTCCAGCCCGGGTTTCTCCACGTCGAATCGGTCCAGGTTGCCCCGGCTCCGCCGACGGCGGTTTGGGCCGGGAGCGTGGTGACGGTGACCTGGACAGTGCAGAATACCGGCCCATCCAGCATCGGTGGCGTCTGGGACGACGAGGTCACTCTCTCGCCCACCCCGACGTATGACTTTGTCCACGGCTATTGGGATGTCATCAACCACATTTATTTCACTGGGCCCCTGGCCCCCGGCCAGAGCTACACGCACACGAACGCGTTTGTGGTGCCCCAGGGTATCGCTCCGGGCAATTGGTATGCCGTGCCGATTGTCGATCCGCACTACCTCGCGGGCGGCAACGGACAAATCGGCGGCGGGAACATTGGCCGGGACCAGAACTCGACCCTGGTGCTGGTCGTTCCACCGCCGTCCTCGGACTTGGCGGTCACCAGCGTCTCGGCGCCCGCCAATGCCTTCGCGGGCCAGGCGATCACCGTCGGCTGGGCCGTCACCAACCAAGGCATCTACCCGACGGACGTTAGCAGTTGGTACGACGCTGTGTACCTGTCCGCCAGTCCGGTATTCGATCCGGCCCAAAGTCTCCAGCTCGGCACCTTGGGGCATTATGGCTCCCTCGACCTCGGGGCGGGCTATGCGAACAGTCTGAGCGTGACCGTGCCGGCGGACGTCCTGCCGGCGAGCGCGCCCAGCATCACGAATTACCTCTTCGTCATGACCGATGCCGGCAATGGCGTCCTCGAGTCCACCAAAACCAATAATGTCCTGGCCGCTCCGTCGCCATTGATCGTCCAGCCGGTTCCCCCGGTTCTGCCGGCCGACCTGGCCGTCACCGCCGTCGGCGCTCCCGGCACGGTCGTGGCCGGACGTTCCGCGACGATTTCGTGGACGGTGTCCAACGTGGGGGCCACTCCCACCAGTGGGAGCAGTTGGGGCGACAGTGTCTATTTGTCCTACGACACGAACCTGGTCATTGGCCGGGACTGGCTCGTCGGCACAGTCGAGCACTTCGGTTCGCTGGGGCCGGGCCAATGGTACCAGCAGAGCCAAGTGCTTCCGATTCCCACCTGCGCGGTGGGCCAGTTCTACGTCCAAGTGGTCGCCGACAGCGGTCACCAGGTCTCCGGAACCGGGACGCTGACCAACATCGTGCTGGCGGCCAGCAACCCGACGACCGCCGTCCCCAACTCCGGGGCGCGGTTGGAGGTGTCGGCCTTGAGCGCGCCCGCCTCGGTCGCCGCCGGCGCTCCGCTCACGCTATCCTGGACGGTGGTCAACCTGGGCAGCGCGACGACCCAAACCCCCTGGACCGATGCCCTCTACTTGTCCACCAACGCTCAGTATGGATTGGTCGGCGCCTGCCTCCTCGGCCTTTATCCCCAGGCGGGCACCCTGGCCAGCGGCGCCAGTTATACCCAGGCGCCAACCGTTAATGTGCCACTTTGTTATTCCGGGCCCTGGTTTGTCTATGTCGTCACCGACGTGAGCAACGCCGTGAACGCAGCCTCGTGCGGGACCAATGATTGGCGGCGGTCGGATACGGCCTTAGCGGTCCTCCCCAGCCCCTTCCCCAGACTCGAGGTCGCTCCCATTACGCCGCCGCCGGGCGCCGACTCAGGCGTGCCGTGGAACTTGCAGTGGGCGGTGACCAACACAGGAAGTGCGCCTGCCACCGGCGCCTGGTCGGACGCTGTCTATGCCTCAACCTCGCCGGTGCTGGATGCCACCGCGCTCCTGCTGGGCCGGTTTGATTACACCAATGGCCTCCCCGCCGGTGGCGGTTATGTCCGAAACCAGCAGTTGAGTTTCCCGGACTGCCTCTCGGGCCAGTTCTATATCTTTGTGGTTGCGGATGTGGACTGGCGTGTCAACGATACCAACTGCCCGCCCAACAACACGGCCTGCTCAACGGTCCCGCTGCCAGTTAACGGTAGCCTCTACCCGGACCTCGCTGTCAGCGGCCTGAGCTTCCCGTCCATTGCCGACGCCGGCCAGGCGCTCGCCCTATCCTGGACGGTGACCAATGCAGGCCTGGCATCCGCTAAAGGGCCGTGGACCGACTCGGTTTACCTCCAAGTTGTCGGGGCCACGGGTCCAGGACTATTCTTGAACGGCTATCCGAACCTCAGCGCCCTCGACCCAGGTGCCACCTACCTGCAAACCGTCTCGGTGCCCCTGCCCAGTAACCTCTATGGGACCTTTAGCGTGGTGGTGGTCACCGACAGCTCGAATGTGGTGCAGGAATGCAGCGGCGAGACTAATAAGGTCCTGGTCAGCGCCGCCACGGTCCAAATCCGCGCGGCGACCTACCCCGCCGTGCAGGTGAGCCAAGTGACCGCCCCCGCTACGGCCTGGTCGGGGCAGAATGTCGCCGTGTCCTGGGTCGTGGCCAACCAGGGCACCGGACCGACGTCCTTGCCCTGGTTCGATGCCTTGTACCTCGCCTCGAGCCAGATCCCCACGCCCGGCACCGATTTGTTGCTGGGAACCTACTCCTGCCTTGGCGCGCTGGCCGTGGGCCAAAGTTACACTAATTCGGCCACAGTGGCCATTCCGCCCAGTGCCGCCGGTCCGTACTATGTGCTGGCCGTGGCGGATGTCGCCGGTGCATTCGCGGCCTACGGATACGAAGCCAACAACACCTGGGCCAGCTCCGCCCCGCTGCTGGTCAGTCTGCCGGGTCCGGCCGACCTGGTGGCCACCAACGTCACCCTCCAGCCGCTTGCCGCCGTCCCTGGCGATACCGTCAACATCGGCTGGACTGTGCTCAACCAGAGCACCAACAATGCCCCCGGCTCCTGGACCGACGCCGTCTTTCTGTCCACCAACGTGACCTGGGACATTACTGCGCTCGAAGTGGGCCAGGTGTACCATTCCGTGCTAGCGCCGGGCGCGGCTTACTCGGCCGCCTGGAGCGGGCCGCTGCCGGGGCTGACTCCCGGGCTCTACTACGCGCTGGTGCGCACGGATGTCCGCGCTAATGTCAACGATTCCAATCGCGGCAACAACACCGCCGCTTCCCTGGCGACTATTTCGGTAGATGTGCCCGCCCTGACCTTGGGCCAATCCCGCACCAATTGGCTCAACACCGGCACGGCCCAGTATTACAAAGTCAATGTGCCGGCCGGCCAAACCGTGCAAGTGACGCTCACCAGTGCCTCGACCCGGAGTGCCAACGAGCTCTACGTCCGCTACGGCGCCGCGCCGGATTTGGGCCATTATGACTTCATTTACAACCATCCGCTCCAGCCGAACCAGCAGATCCTTATCCCGACCACCCAGGCGGGCTGGTACTACATCCTGGTCCGGGGAGACAATGTCCCCGATTCTCCGGCTCCCTACACGATCGAGGCCGACCTCATTCCGTTTAGCATCACCAGCGTGAGCCCGAACAACATAGGCGACAACGGTCAAGTGACCCTCACTGTGCAGGGTGGCCGCTTTCAAGCCGGCGCCAGTGTCACGCTGGCGAGCCAGTCTTCGACCTATACGCCCGACAAGATCATGTTCCTGGACGCCAGCACGGTCAGGGCCCGGTTCCAGTTCACCAATGCCGTCCGCGGCCAATATGGCGTGACGCTGACCAATCCCGACGGCGGTCTCGCCACCGCGACCAACGCCGTGACCATCGAACCGGCCCTTCCGCTGACTGCGGCCGCCGGCGACTACCAGGTGGACTTGGAGCCGCGCATCGGCACTCCCTTCGAGTGGAATGGCTACGTCGCCAATCAGGGAAACATGGACATCCCGTATCTTACGGTCGCCATTTTGCTGGATCAGGACCTGCCGCTGACTTTGACCCCGCCGGCGGAGGCCGTTTCCCTTGGAACCAATGCCCCGGACACTACCGTCTTCTTCCTTCAGAATGTTCCACCCGGGGCGTCGCTGGATTTCTCCTTCGTGGTCCCCGACCCCGGTGGCCAAAGCCTCAGCCTCGCGATTTTCCCCGACCCCGCATCCCGCACGGACTATTTGTCCGACCTGGCTGACATGGCCGAGGAGCTCCGCCAGTATCTCCTCGCCTCCACGAACGCGGCCACTCTCCCGGACGCCGCGGCGGCGGCCCTGGGCGACCCGGCGGCATGGCAAACCTGGTTTGCACAGACCCTGGCCGCCACGGGTCTCTTGGATACCAACGATCTGAGTTCCTTGTCGGCTTCGGCTGGTCCGGGGATGGTGGAGTTGCCCAGCGTCCCCCTGGCACCCCACGCTCTTGGACCTAAGGACGTACAGTCCTGCTATAAAGGCTGCTTGGATGCGCTCAACGCTGCCAATGCGCAAGCCAAGTCGGCCTTTCAGTATGACATGTCAAGGTGCGTACCCACCTTAGTGGGGGCACCACCTCGGGGAGTGCTTTGTGTCGAAACCGCCCTAACGACGTACGCATTGGCTATTCAGAAGGCCAAGTTCGCCCTCCTACGCTGCGCAAAAATGTGCCAGATCAACAACCCGCCCATGTGCATCACAGTTCGAATGACCCTCACTGATAACGAAGGTTCTACCGTTATTTATCCGGACTCGAGCACCTGTCCGCGGAAACCGAGGGACCCGAACGAGTTGCAAGGTCCGCCGGGCTATTCCGCGGCGGCCTTTATGGGCGTGCAGCAGCCTTGGCTCTACACCATCTATTTTCAGAACGTCTCCAATGCCGCGGCCTACGCCCGCCAAGTGCTCGTCACCAATAAACTTGAGGCCGGGTTCGACCTGCGCACCTTCCGGCTGCGTGAAATCGCGTTTGGCAATGTCACGATTAGTGTGCCCACCAACCGCTGCTTCTACCAGACCCGGGTGGCCTTGCCACCGCCTCATGCCACCAACGTCGTCGCCGATGTGACCGCCGGGGTGGATCTCGAAAACGGCCTGGTCTTCTGGACCCTCAATGCCATTGACTTGAATACCGGCCAGTTGGTCGAGAGCGCCCAGGAAGGCATCCTGCCGCCCGATGATGCCACCCATGCCGGCGAGGGCCACGTCATCTACACCATCCTGCCTGCCTCCGGTGTGGCCACCGGCACGGTCATCACCAACCAGGCGACCATCGTGTTCGACATTAACGCGCCACTCGATACTAACCCGACTACCAACACCGTGGACGCCGTGCCGCCCTCCAGCACCGTTGCCGCCCTGCCCGCGTCGCTGATGGACACCAACTTCACCGTCGCCTGGTTCGGCACCGACGATCCCGGCGGCTCCGGGTTGAGCCGGTACGATGTATATGTGTCCGACAACGGCGGACCGTGGGCTGTATGGCAGTCCGGTGTCACGGCCAACAACGCGACCTACAGTGGTCAACCGGGCCATTATTACTTCTTCTACAGCCGCGCCTGGGATAGTGCGGGCAACGTCGAGCCCGCACCAGCGACCTACCAGGCCCAGACGTTCATCTCGGACAATCACCCACCGACGCTGCAGCCCCTGGCCGACCAGACGGCAATCGTGAACACGAGGTTGGTGGTCACCAATTCCGCATCTGACCCGGACGCCGGACAGCAACTCACCTTCAGCCTCACGGATGCGCCCGCGGGCGCCAGCATCGATCCGGCCCGCGGCACGATTCAGTGGACTCCCTTGCCACGGCAGGGTAGCACCACCAACCTCTTCACTGTCATGGTGACGGACAATGGCCTGCCGCCGCTCTCGGCCTCCCAGTCGTTCCTGGTGGTGGTCGGGGATTATGTCGAACTGGACGTGGGATCGGGCGACCTGCTCGCCGGCCACTCGGGTTGCGTGCCCTTGCGCCTGGTGTCCACGGCGACTTTGACCAACCTGTCCTTCACGCTGGGCATTCCCCCGGGGCGGTTGAGCAATCTGAGCATCAGCCCGAGTGTTCCCCAGGTCGCCCAGGCGCAGTTGGTGCCGCTGGACCCGGCCAACGCCCAGGTGATCTTGAGTGCGGGACCTGCTCCGGTCCTATCGGGAACACAGACACTGGCCTCCGTCTGCTTCGACACTTTACCCACACAGCCGTCCTTTGTCGCCGAGTTGGCGCCCCGTCAAGCCACCGCTCGGACCTCCGACGGCCGCAGCCTGACAAACCTCGCGTTGTTCCCGGGTCGCCTGGTCGTGGTGGCCACGCAGCCCATGATCCAGGCCGCTGCTTTGGGCACCAACCAACTCCAACTCACGCTTTACGGCCGGCCTGCGGTCTCATACTCGGTGGAATCGAGCACCGACCTGCGTGGACCCTGGAGTCCGGTGGCCAGCCTGACGCTCACCAACGAGATGCAAACCCTCTTCGTCCCGATCCAGGGCGCCGGAGCGCGGTTCTTCCGTCTGCACCAGCAGTAACCCGGATTAAGCTGCCCTGTTCCGGACGCTTAAATGAATGCTGAACCCAGAGCCTTGACTGGCGCGGCTTCTTATGAGGAAGTTCCCTGAACCACTTGATTTGAGGAAGGTGAAGGTCTATCCCCTCGCCGAGCGCCAGAGCTTGAGCGCGCTCGACCGAATCCTGGTTGATCCGGGGCAACCACCCCGCTCTTGCGATCCGAGAGCGCTGGCGGCCGTTCACGAGTGTGCCACGAAAGTCGCCGCCGCCCGCCAGAGCCATGCCAGCGTCATTCTCATGTATGGCGCGCACCTCATCAAGAACGGCGCGATGGCGATCGTGAACCGGCTCATCGAGGGCGGCTGGTTGACCCACCTGGCTACCAACGGGGCGGGCACCATTCACGACTGGGAATTCGCGTTCCTTGGCCGCACGGAGGAAAGCGTGCGCAAGAATGTGGCGACCGGGACTTTTGGCACCTGGGATGAGACCGGGCGCTGCACTCACCTCGCGCTGCTGGCCGGCGCGCTTCAAAACGAAGGTTATGGCAGAAGCCTAGGCCGCTTCATCTGCGAGGACGGAGTGACCCTGCCGACGGCGGCGTCCTTGGAGAAGTCGCTGCGCGACCAGCCGGCTGACCCGCTCGCCCCGGCCTGGGCCGAACTGCTTCAGGCCATGCTCACGCACCAGCTTCCGGCGGGCCGCGTGGCGGTGGCGCATCCGTGGAAGGAGACTTCCATCCTTGCGCAGGCATTCCGGCACAACGTTCCGCTCACCGTCCATCCCGGCATCGGCTACGACATCATTGCGACGCATCCCATGTTCAGCGGCGCAGCGATTGGCCGGGCGGCGGCGGCGGATTTCCGCCTGTTCGGCCGCGCGGTGGAAGGGCTGGATGGCGGCGTAGTCCTGTCCGTTGGCTCGGCCATCATGGCGCCGCAGGTCTTCGAGAAGAGCATCAGTTGCGTCAATAACCTGTGGCGACAGGCCGGGCGGCAGATTGTCCACGACCACACGATGTATGTCGTGGACATCCAGGACGGGGGCCGCTGGGATTGGTCCAAAGGCGAGCCGCCCAAAGACAACCCGGCCTACTACCTGCGCTTCTGCAAGAGCTTTTCGCGCATGGGCGGAACGATGGATTACGTCCAGTGCGATAACGTCACTTTTCTCCACAATCTGCTTAAGCTGCTGCCGCAGTAAGAGGCATGGACTCCGCGCGCTTCAATGCCATCGTCGAGCGCTACTCTGGCCTGAAGATAGCCGTCCTCGGCGATTTCTGCCTCGATCGCTACCTGGAAATAGATCCCGCGCGCCAGGAAACCTCGCTGGAAACGGGGCTGCCGGTCCACAACGTCGTGAATGTGCGCGCGCAACCGGGCGGTGCTGGCACCATCGTGAATAACCTGGCGGCCCTGGGGGTCGGAACGATTCACCCGGTGGGTTTTGCCGGGGAGGACGGGGAAGGCTATGAATTGTCCCGTGCGCTGGAGAGTCTGGCTGGAGTGCGGCTGAGCCATTTTGTGCATACCCGTCACCGCCGCACGTTCACGTATTGCAAGCCGTTGATCCTGGAACCTGGTAAACCGCCCGTTGAACTCAACCGCCTGGACCTAAAGAACTGGACGCCGACCTCGGCCTGGCTCCAGGGGCTGCTGGTCAGCCAACTCGAGCAATTGGCGGCGCAAGCGGATGCGATCATTGTGCTGGACCAGGTTGACATTCCCGAGACCGGAGTTGTGAGCCAGAACGTCCTGTCAGCCCTCAGAAGCATGACGGAGGCAAAGTCGGAACTGCTGGTACTGGCGGACAGCCGGCGTGGGTTGCGCGGCTTCCCGCCTGTGGTCTTCAAGATGAATGCGGCAGAGCTGGCTTCGTTGACGGGCGCCCCGGGCGAGTTAAGCCCTGACCAGGTTGAAGCAGCCGCTGTCGCCCTGGCGAAGCAGAATGGCCGGAATGTCTTCATTACGCTGGCGGCTCGCGGGATTCTCGGGGCAGCGGCGGATGGCCAGGTCGAGTACGTTCCCGCGCTGCCCGTGCGGGGAGAGATTGACGTGGTCGGAGCCGGGGACGCTGTGTCGGCGAATCTAACGGTCGCGCTGGCCGCGGGGGCCAGTCTGGGAGAAGCCCTGGAGCTCGCCAACGCGGCGGCTTCGGTCGTCGTTCACAAGCTCGGCACCACCGGGACCGCCAGCGTGCCGGAAATCCGCAAGCTGCTCTGCTTGCCGGGCTGCGCGTAATTGTGGCACGTCCTCTTGCCAAACTGCTGACCGGCTTCTTCGTCGTTGCCGTCCTGCTGGTCGTTGCCACGCTGATCTTTGCCCTGACCCAGCCGCCGCCCGCGCCTCCCCCCTTGCCGAAGCCGAATGGGTACGATGATTTGGTGCAAGCGGGCCAGATGCTCGCCGAGAACACCGGGGACTTCTCAACCTTGAACGAGCCGGACTTGCGCATCCTCGTGGCGAAGAACGCCGACGCGCTCAAGCTGGCACGCACCGGCTTGAGCCGGCCATGTCAGGTGCCGCTGGATTTTTCTCATCCCAACCCCTCGTATTTCACCAACCTGGCCAAATGCAAGTACGTCGCCCAGGCCTTTGCCGCCGAAGGCCGCCTGCGGGAGCTGGAGAATCGCCTCGGTGACGCCGCCGACTCGTATGTCACTGCTATCCGCCTGGGCATCGCCACAAGCAATGGCGGGATCTTGATAGACTCACTGGTGGGCGTCGCCATCGAAGCGATCGGCACCGTTCGTCTCGAAAAGCTCGCTCCGACCCTGGATGCCAAACAATGCCGCCAAGCAGCCGCAGCCATCGAATCCTCCGACGCCGGGCGCGAGCCGGTGACCGCAATCCTGGAGCGGGAAAGGGCATGGTCGCGTCGAGCTTACGGTTTGAGGGGGCAGATTGCCCGTTTGGTCATGTTCAAGTCCCTCAGGCAAAGTGAGCAACGAATCGTCGGCAGGGTGAACGCGCAGCAGAGCCGCGAGCGCACCTTGCTGATCCAGCTTGCCTCTCGCGCCTACGAACTGGAAACCGGCAAGCCCGCAAAGAACCTCGCCGACCTGGTCCCCGCCTATCTAAAGGCCATCCCCCAAAACCCAACCACCGGCACCAACATGGCCTACCCTTGAATCCACGGCGGGAGGAGAAGCTAAACGGCGGGAAGGGCGAGCTGGGAATCGTCCAGGCGGCGTCAGGGGGCGGGAATGTTCACGCCCACCGCGCGTTCGAGGCGGGCACGGGCGACGGAGTAGTCATGGAGGGCCTGGGCCTGCGTGGTGCGGGCCTCGGTGAGGGCGGTCTGGGCGCTCAGGACGTCGAGCTGGGTGCCGGTGCCCGCTTCGTAGCGGGCGCGAGCCAGGCGCAGGGCTTCTTCGGCTTCTTCCAGGACCTTCTCCTGCGATGTGAGCACTTCATCGGCCTCAGTGAAGTTCGAGTGCGCGGTGCGGACTTCGAGTTCAATGCGCCGGCTCGCGTCATCCAACTCGACTCCCGCCCGCTCGTAAAGGGCCGTGGCCTCCACGACCTTGCCTTTGGTGCGCTGGCCGTCGAAGAGGCTCCAGGTCATGAGCACGCCGGCGATCCAACCGTGGTCTTCGTAGCTGATATCCTGGCTGAGCTGGGAGTTGTGGGCGTCGTAGCCGCCAAAGGCCTGGAGGCTGGGCCGATAAGGGGCTTTGGCGTTGACGATGTCTTCCTTGCGCAAGGCCTGGGTTTTGCGCAGGGAGCCGAGCTCGGTGCGTTTTTCCTGGGCGAGGGCGAGGGCCTGCAAGAGGTCCATCTTATAGGGTTCGGCGACGAGTTTGCCCGAGAGCATGAGCGGGACGTCCTCGAGGGCTTCTTTGGGGACGTTGAACCCGAGCTGGTTGATGAGGTTGTTTTTGGCAATGCGATAGCTATTGCGGGCGCGGATCAGCCTGGGTTTGGCGTTGGCCAGCTCGACTTCAGCGCGGAGGACGTTGAAGCGGGGGACGGTGCCGGCGTTGTAACGGCGGGTGGTGTCCGCCAGTTCGCGGCTCAACAGTTCGACCGAGGCCTCCTGGACAGTGATCTGTTGCAAGGCGAGCAACACATCGTAGTAGGCGACTTCCACGTCAACGATGGTGTTGGCGAGTGTGGTGTCGTAGTCCAAGAGTGACCGTTCCTTGGTCAAGCGGGCGGCACGGAAGGCGGAGAGGATGCGACCGCCTTCATAGAGGGACTGAACGACTTTGAGTTGGGTGGTCCAGTTTTCGGCAGTGCCGAAGGTGACCTGGGGGGTGGAGATTCTGTCCACATCGGTTTTCTCGGCGTCGGAGTAGTTGCCGGTGAGGTTGAGTTTGGGGATGGCGATGGCGCGCGTTTGGATGGCGACGCCTTGCGCCACTTGCAGGTCCTTTTGGGCGCGGAGGATGTTGGGATTGCGCTGCAAGGAGAGGTTGACCGCGTCCACGAGCGAGAGGGGCTGGGGGAGGGAGGTGTTGGTGGCGGAGGAGGAGGGGGAGGGCTGGGCGTGCAGCTCTGAAATCCAGTTCCAAGCAGGGAGCAGGAATAGCAATGCGAGCGGCCAGAGACGATGCCTCGAGGTTTCCAAGGGGCAAGCGCGTGAGGGGAGAAATCCGAAACCCGAAGGCCGAAGGCCGAAAGAAGGCCGAAACCAGAAGGCCGAAAGCACGGCGCCGTTTGTGGCGATGGGTGCGGGATGAACGGGGGGGCGATGGGCTGTGAGGTGATGCTGGCGAATGGGGAGCGGCTCTGGATTGGCGGGTGGCATCTTCGGACTTCGGACTTCGGGCTGCTTTCGGGCTTCGGATTTCGGCCTTCGGATTTGTTCCTCAGATTGCGCTTCCATTTGTTCGGATGTCGGGTGGTTATTCATCGGAATTACGCACGACGGTTTAGCATTTTATGGTTTGGCGGCATATATTAAAGTTGGGGCATGGTGCGGTTGCTCGACACACTTGAACGGCGCTCGCGACGCTTCCTGATTTTAGCAGGTCTGGGGGTGCTGGTGGTGATCGGCATCATTGATTACCTCACGGGATACGAGATGTTGTTTTCGGTGTTCTACCTGCTGGAGGTGGGATTGGCGGCATGGTTCGTAGGGAAGGGGTTCGGGCTGGTAATGTCGGTCCTGAGTGTCCTGGTTTGGATTGGCGGTGACCTGGCAGCGGGCGCCCGCTACTCGAATCCGCTGATTGCGGTGTGGAACGCGCTTATCGTGATGGTGTTCTACTTTATCGTGGTGTGGCTGCTGACCAGCCTGCGGTCGCTGCACCGGGAGTTGGAGGCCACGGTCGAGCAGCGGACGCAGGCGCTGAGGCAGGAAATGGCGGAGCGCCAGCGGTTGGAGGAGGAGATTCTGCGGGTGAGCGAGCGGGAACAGCGCCGGATTGGGCACGATCTGCATGACAGCCTGTGCCAGCACCTCACGGGCACGGCCCTCGCTGGCCAGGTATTGGGCGAACGCCTCGCCGCCAAGTCGCTGCCGGAGGCGACCGACGCAGGCAAAGTAGTCGAATTGGTCGAGGAGGGAATCACGTTGGCGCGTAACCTTGCCCGCGGGCTTTACCCGGTGGAGATGGAAGCCGAGGGCCTGATGGTGGCCTTTCGCGACCTGGCGGACAACATCACCAGAGGGACCAAGGTCCGCTGCGTCTTCGAATGTGATGCGCCGGTCCTGATTCACGACGACGCCGCGGCCACGCACCTCTATCGCATCGCGCAGGAAGCCGTCCGCAACGCCATCCAGCACGGCAAGCCCAAGCGCATCGGCATCACGCTGGCGGAACGCGGCGGCTCGGTAACGCTGACGGTGGAGGACGACGGAACGGGGTTGCCGGAAACGGCCCAGAAGAGCGGTGGGTTGGGCATACGGATCATGGCGCACCGGGCGGCGATGATCGGCGGGACGTTTGCGGTAGAGCCGGGGCCGACGGGAGGGGCCATCGTAACCTGTTCAGTCCCCAAAGCCCCCGACAGACCGACTACAAGGTCGAGAAAGGAAGACCGCCATGACACCTGACACCGCCTCGCAACCTAAACGAGTGTTCCTCGTGGACGACCACCCGCTGGTGCGCGAGTGGCTCACCAACCTCGTGAATCAACAGCCGGGCCTCAAGGTGTGTGGCGAGGCCGAGAGCGGGCCGGAGGCCAGGGAGAAGATTCTCGCGCTCCGGCCCGATGTCGCCATCGTGGACATTTCATTGAAGGATTCTTCCGGCATCGAACTTATCAAGGACCTGAAGCAAGGCTGCCCGGAGGTGGCCGTGTTGGTCCTTTCGATGCACGAGGAATCGCATTATGCCGAGCGCGCGCTGCGGGCAGGCGCACGAGGCTACGTGATGAAACGCGAGACGACGAAAAAGGTGATCGCCGCGATTAACCAAGTGCTGGCCGGCAGGCTGTGCGTCAGCGAGGCCGTCACCGCCGCCATGGCCGCCCAGTTCGTCCAAGGGAAGACGCTCGCCACCCACTCACCGGTGGAGCAGCTCAGCGACCGCGAACTGGAAGTGTTCGAGTTGCTCGGGCAGGGACGCACGACGCGGCAGATTGCCGAGACGCTCCGCGTCAGCCTCAAGACGGTCCAGGCTTACTGCGCGCGAGTCAAAGAGAAGCTGAGCCTTGGGAGTGCCACTGAGTTGCTCAGGGAAGCCGTCCGCTGGCACGAGAACAAGGATCGAGCCTGAGTCGCGGAACGGCACGCTTGGCGTAAGGCCGTAATGCTGGCTCATCACGGGCAGTTGCGCCACGGCCATGCCGGTGATGCTGGGGTGTTGCCATAGGCGAATGAGGGCGCGACAAGCGCACTGCAAGCCAGAATGGAGCCTTGTGCTATGGTGTACCTATCTTGTACGGATGGAGTACGGATCGTGTACCTATCGTGTACATATATTGTACGTATGGTGTACGGATGGTGTACCTATGGTGTACGTAGAGAGGTGGTTGGGAGGGTACAGCCACGGGCTACCCTACCGGGGCCATAAAAGGCTTGGGCCAGGGGTCATTTGCCGGCAATTATGGGTATTCTGCCCGGTTTTGGCGGCTTGAGACGCCGAAGGCGGCTATCGCGGCCATCCCGATTGGCCTGCCCCGCGATAGGAAACGGAAGTTCGATTCCGTCACCGAAGGAGGAACGCGCGGTGCAAATCGGGGCGGAGGCTACGGTTCCCAGCGCAGATTCTCAAGTCGTGCAGGCCGTACCAACTCGGTGTGGCCGTCAACGAAGCCGATGACGTGGGCGCCACTGTGCCGGGGCCTGGCAGGGAGGAGTTCGCGGCCGCCAGCCACGTTCCAACCGTCGTCGGTCTCAAAGACCAGCACGGTTTGGGCTGGGGCCCGGACCTCTTTGGTTTCGTGTCCGACCAGCTTGGCGTTGAACGCGTAATGGCAGCGCTGTCCCGGCTTGCCCTGCGGGCACAGAAAGGTCGTTGAATTCGGGACGTAGGGCTTGAGTGCGTCGCACCAGCGCGTGCCGGCGGGGAACAAGTTCTTGTTGTCGTCGGCATACATGATCAGGCCGAGGTTGAGCTGCTTGACATTGCTCATGCACATGACGCTCTGGGCTTTCTGTTTGGCCCGAGCCAGCGCAGGCAGGAGCATGGCGGCGTAGATGGGCACGAAGAGGAGGAAGGCGGCCGAGACGATCGTGCCGGCCAGGGCCAAACCCTGTCCGCGAAGCTGGCCCTTGCTCTTGTTGATGCGCACAATGGCGACGATGCCCAGGATCAGCCCGACCAGCGACGTTATGCCGCAGGTCAACAGCCCAAGGCAGCCGAGCACGAGTGACGTGATCGCCAGACCGCTGGTTTTGGGCGGCGGCGGCTGCGGGGAACCGGGAGTGGGCGGCGGTTGGCCTGCGGGCGATGCAGCGGCTCGCAGGGCATCCGCAAACTCCGGGAATTCGGCCAATGGTTTCCAGTCCGTGGACTCGGCGGCCTGTGCCCTGGTCTGGCCATTGGCGCGGCCTTGCGCAATCCACTGGCGGATCTGGTCTGCGGTGACAGGGCCGTATTCCTTCTGATCGGCACCAAGGAGTTTGAACATAGGCGTTTAGGTGTTCGAGTGTTTAAATCGGGGTTAGAGATAGGCTGAGCGGCAAGTGGCCTCTTGGCAACGCACGACAGGTTGAGTAGTGAGCCTGCTCACGGCGTTGAGGATAGTTGAACCAGGGGAGATGTCAATGCAGTGCATGGCCCGCAAAAAACCTGTTGCATTTGCCGAGAGAGTGGTGTGAAATGCGGCTTATCCGCGACCGGCGCCTTTGTACTTGTCGTAATAGGCGCACACGATGGCAGTGCTTGCCACAGCCGGCCGGCTTTAGAGCAGTCCATGCGACGTGACATGCACTTATGGCCCATAAACTGACCACTTGCACCTTCTGCGGGGTCGGTTGCGGGATTTACCTGGAGGCCGTTGGCAACCAGGTGGTAGGGGCTTACCCCAGCATGTCGCATCCGACCAACCAAGGGCGGATCTGCCTGCGGGGCTGGCATGTGCACGAGGTGGCCAGCTCGCCAGACCGTCTGAGAAGCCCATTGCTGAGGAGGGAGGGCCGGTTTCAGGAGGTGTCGTGGGAGGAGGCGCTCCGTTTCATCGCCCGCCGCATGAAAGAAATTCGCGCCGCGCATGGGCCGGATGCTCTGGCATTTCTGAACTCGCCGCGCTGCTCGAACGAGGAGGCCTACCTCTTGCAGAAGCTGGCCCGCGCGGTCATCGGCACGAACAACGTGGACCACGGCACGGGGGTCTATTGCAACAACTCGATCAACGTCCTGCTCGAGATGCTGGGCGTGCCGGCGACCACCAATTCCGTCAGCGAGCTGGCGGGGAGTGAGGTGATTGTGGTGGACGGGGTGGACCTGGCCCGCCAACTGCCCACGATCGGCGGAGCGGTCATCCGGGCGAAGCTGGCGGGGGCGAAGCTGGTGGTGATTGACAGCCGGCGGCATCGGGTGGCGGAGAGCGCGGACTTTTTCCTCCAACTCAAGCCTGGGACGGAGCCAGTGCTCTACGGGGCAATGGCCAAGGTGATCGTGGATCGGGGGCTGATGAACTTGCCGTTCATCAAGGCCCATTGCCGCGGCTATGAGGAGTTTCTGGCCCGGGTGCGCGATTACGACCTGCTGGCAGCGGCGGACTCGTGCGGTGTGGCGGCGGAGCTGATCGAGGCGGCGGCGCTGGCGTATGCCCGCGCACGGACGGCCGCTATTCTTTACTCGACGGGCATCGAAGCGCGCGACGCGGAACCGGTGCAGGCGATTGTGAACCTGGCATTGCTGACCGGCCAAATTGGGAGGGAAGGAGCCGGCATCTTCGCGCTCACTGAGCACAACAATCTACAGGGTGTCTGCGACATGGGGGCGCGGCCCGACCGCTTGCCCGGGTATCGCGAGGTGGCCAGCGAGGGCGCGCGCGCGGAGGTGGAGAAGATTTGGCGGACGAGTTTGCCCGCGAAACCGGGGCTGGCCTCGCGCGACCTGTTCGCCGATCGCGGTCATGGCCAAGTGCGAGCGGTCTGGCTCTGCCGCTACGACCCGGTGAGCACTGCGTTCTTCGGGGATGCGGCCAACGCGCTCGGGCAGTGCGAACTGGTGGTGGCGCAGCATTTGTTCCTCACGGAAAGCGCCCGCCTGGCGCACGTGGTGTTGCCGACGACCGCGTTTGGCGAAGAGCGCGTGAGCTTCACGAACACCGAGCGGCGGATTCAACTGGCGGAGCAGATTATCGAACCGTTGCCCGGCACGAGTCCGGCGTGGCAGCAAGTGACTGAGGTGGCGCAGGCTCTGGGCGCCGATTGGAAGTATGATTCGGCGGCGGATGTGATGGAGGAGATCGGCACGGTGGTGCCGTTCTACAGCGGGGCAAATTACCCTAACCTGGGCCGTGAATACGGCCGGCAGTGGCCCTGCACCAAGGACCGTCCGCTAGGCACGCGGTATCTATTCGCCGAGGACGTGCCGGCGCAGGGGTTCAAGTTTGTGCCGATTGTCCGGCCCGTGGAGTCCGCGGCGGTTTCAAAGGATTATCCCCTCACACTGGTTTTCGGCCACTCGCTCTATTACTGGAACCAGAGCGTCTTGATTAAACATAGCGAGACGCTCAAGCGGGAGTATCGCATCCTGCTGCTCGATTACCCGGAGGGCTTTGTCGAGATGAACCCCGAGGACGCGAAGCAACTGGGCATCCGCGACGGCGAGAGGATCCGGCTGTGGGCGGCGGGGGGCTCGGCGGTGACGGATGCGCGGGTGACACGCGAGGTGCGCAGCGGGGCGATCTTTGTGCCGTACTTTGTGCGGCAGGTGCAGCAGCGGATTCGGGGCTCGACAGAGAACGGCGTTCAGCTCATCCCTGTGCGCGTGGCAAAGGAGGCGGCATGAAAGCCCGGCTGCTGGAGCGGGCGGACGTGCTGAAGATCGTGGACTTGCTGCGCGAGCAGGGCTACGAGGTGTTTGCCCCGTTCTCCGGTCGCGGGCGCGACACGTGGTTCGACCTGGTGACCGACGAGAACCGCGACCGGATTCAGGTGCATCTGCCGAACCCGTATTATCCGCCTAAACGCTTTGTGCTACCGCACATTGAGCGGCTGCTGAAGGTCCGGCGGGATAATGGCACGATTCAGATTGAGCCGACGTACCGGGAGCGCAAGCGTGCCATTTTCGGCATCCGGTCCTGCGACGTGGCGGGCATCTGGCATCTCGACCGCTTTTATCTGGGGCGCGACTTCCGCGACCTCTACTACGCGAAGCGGCGGCAGAACCTGTTCCTGGTGAACGTCGTCTGCACCGACCCGGAGCGCGACATCGGTGACGAGTGTTTCTGTCTGTGCGCCGACACCGGCCCGGCCGCGCGCGACTACTTCGACCTGCAGGTCATGGACTTAGGGGATGAGTTTATGGTTGTGGCCGGCACGCCCGCGGGTGAGGCGTTCTTTGCTGACCCCATGTTCAGGAAAGCCGCCGAGGCTCAGGTCGAGAAACGCCGCGCGATTCTGGGCGAAGTCCGCAAGCATTTTAAGACTACGACGAGTTGGTTCCCTGCAACGGTGCGCTATGTGTCGCAGGGGAATATTCTGGAAGAGACCTGGGAGGAGATCGGCAACCGGTGCCTGGAGTGCGGCGGCTGCACTTACGTCTGCCCGGCCTGCACGTGCTTCACCGTGAGCGACCGGCAGGTCAGCCCGGATGAGATTGAGCGGGTGCGCATCTGGGATGCTTGCGCGCTGAGCGGCTTCACGCGCATGGCGGGGGGCTTCAATCCGCGCCGCGCGGTGCACGACCGCCGCAACCGACGCTTCTTCCGCAAGCTGGCGCACTATTTCATTCAGCGGGAACTCTCGATGGCGTGCGTCGGCTGTGGCCGCTGCGCGGCAGTTTGCCACGGCGACGTTGGAATGCCGAGCGTCGTGGAGATGATCCGCCGGGCGACGGCGGCAACCGATAAGCTTCAACCGGTATGAGCTGCGAAGTCCACGGTGCGAGTTCGCCTGCGGTGGCCACGGAGAATATCTACCTGCCCAAGGTCGCGATGCTGGATCGGGTGAGCGAGGACATCCCAGAGGTGAAGACGTTTTACTGGCACTTCGAGGATGCGGCGGAGCAGGCGAAGTTCAAGCGCTTCAGGCCAGGCCAGTTCGCGCAGGTCTCGCTCTTCGGCATTGGCGAGTTCCCGGCGTCACTGCCGCCGAGCCCGACCGAGGCGGAAACCTTCTTTACGATTAGACAGGTTGGCAGTTGCACGGCAGCGCTGCATCAACTGAAGGCCGGCGACAGGTTTGCCGTGCGCGGCCCTTACGGCAACGGGTTCTCGATGGAGGATTACTATGGCAGGAATCTGGTGTTCGTGGCCGGCGGCATTGGGCTGATCCCGCTCCGCTCGTGCATCGTCTATGCGCTCAAGCACCGCGACAAGTATCAGCGCATCCAAATCTTCTACGGCGCCAAGGCGCCGAAGGAACTGATGTATCTGACCAACTTGCGCGAATGGCAGCAGTCGGCCGGGGTCGAGTGTTATCTGACGGTGGACCGGGCGGCGGACAGTTGGAGCGGGAACGTAGGCGTGGTGGGCAGCCTGTTCAAGAAGCCCGGCGTGCAGGTGCCGGTGGACAATACGATGGCCTTTGTCTGCGGCCCGCCAATCATGTTTCGTTTCGTCATCAAGGACTTGCTGGGGATGGGCTTCCGGGAGGACAATATCGTCTCCACCCTGGAGCGGTATATGAAATGCGGCGTCGGCAAGTGCGGCCACTGCTGCATTGGCGTGGCCTACGTCTGTGTGGATGGGCCGGTGTTCACCTACGAGCAGATCAAGAAGCTCGGCGAGGATATCTGATGCCTGACCTTCGCGAACAACTCCGGCAACTCCTCCAGGGGCGCGTGTGCCTGATGGGCCTCGGGAATGTGGCGTATGGAGATGATGGGTTTGGGGTGAGGCTGGGGGAGGAGTTGAAATCCGAAGGCCGAAACCCGAAGGCCGAAAGAAGGCCGAAATCCGAAGGCCGAAACCAAGCACTTAGTGGCAGTGCGTCGGATGCCGTGCCTCCAAGTCAGGTCATCATAGCCAGCACGAACCCTGAGCGGTGGATCAGCCGCGTGACAGATGAAGAATATGACCATGTGGTATTCCTCGACGCCGTTGAATTCGGCAGGGCGCCGGGGTCAGTGGTGCTGCTCAACTCGAGCGAAATGGCTGCCCGGTTCCCGCAGATTTCCACGCACAAGCTCTCGCTGGGTCTCCTGGCAAAGCAGGCAGAGGCGAATGGCAAGACAAGAGCCTGGCTGCTGGGGGTGCAACCGCAGTCGCTCAAGCCCGGCGAAGAGTTAACCCCGACGGTTCGGGCCACGCTCGAGCTGTTGCTCGAGCTGCTGAGAGCTTGCTCGAGGAGTAACAGCGGAGGGGCGGGAGCTGTGAGAACCTCCTTGAACACTGCCCGCCTGGCAGGGCGAGCGTCCTCCCAAGCGGGCCGGCTCGGTGAACCTGAGTGCGAGAGCTTCGTTACGTCGGCTGCTCCCAAGAACACGGAGGCGATGGCATGACGCCCGAGCAATCTGTCATCGCTGCCATTGTTGTCTGCGTAGCCGGTGCAGTGCTGACTTTGCTGGCGTCGCGCCACAAGACTGGGGCGGGCTGGCTTGCGTTCGGCTTCACTGTGGCAGCGGCTGCCGTCATTGTCATCGCGGTTGCGCACGTGCTCAGCGCCGGCCCGGGGCAGCAGACGGAGTTCCCTATCATACCGCAGATCGGCCTGGTTCTGCGCGTCTATGTGGACGGATTGACGGCGGTATTCCTTCTGCTGTCAGCAGTGATTTCGGTGCCCGCGGCCCTGTATTCCATCGTATATATGAGGAACTACGAGGGCTACAGCGTGGGGCGGTATTACCCCTATTTCCTGCTCTTCCTGGCGGCGATGTATGGGCTGGTCAGCACGACGGACATGATGTGGTTCTTCTTCATCTTCTGGCAGATGATGACCCTGCCGGGTTATGCGCTCATCCGGTTCGAGCACAAGAACGCCGCCAACGTCCGCGCGGCCAACAAGTTTCTCATCATGATGCAGATCGCGTGCGCGGCCACGATGATCGGGGCCGAGTTGCTGGCCGTGACCGGCGCGGCGGCCAGCGGCAGCGCGAGCCTGAAGTATGACTTCGACACGGTAAGCGCGAACTTGCCAGGGATGCTGAGCACCCGGCCGGTCGCCACGGCGCTGGCGTTCGGGTTGTTCCTGGTCGGGTTTGGCATCAAGATGGGCATGTGGCCCTTCGGCCAGTTTTGGCTGCCGGATGCGCACCCCGCCGCGCCGTCGCCTGTGAGCGCGATGCTCTCCGGCGTGATGATCAAGACGGGGGTGTATGGTTTGCTGCGCTACTTCCTCTGGCTAGTGCCGCCCGCCGGGCAGGCTGACTACCCGCTTGCCAAGTGGGGTTTAATCGTCGCGTTGCTGGGCACCATCACGCTGTTCACCGGCACCATGCAAGCGCTCAAGCAGGAACAATCCAAGCGGCTGCTCGCCTTTCACAGCATCGGCCAGGTCGGCTACATCCTGCTGGGCGCCGGGGCATGCATGAGCCTGCTGCCGGCGATGGGGCCCAACGCCCGGGCGCTCGCGGCGATTGGCCTCTTCGGAGCTCTGCTGCACGTTCTCAATCACGGGCTGTTCAAGGCCCTGTTGTTCCTCAACGCGGGGTCCATGCTCCACGCCACCGGCACCCAGGACCTCAACAAGATGGGCGGGCTAATGAAGTTTATGCCGCTCACGGCCATGACGGCGATCGTCGCTTCCTTTTCGATCTCCGGGGTGCCGCTCTTCAACGGGTTCGTCAGCAAGTGGACCATTTACGTGGCGGCGGTGCAAGGAGGCGGGGCAGCAAAGTATCTCCCGGTGTTCGCAATCGTTGCCATCTTGACCAGCGCGCTCACTCTCGCGTCGTTTATAAAGTTCTTTGGGGTAAGCTTCCTGTCGCGGACCAGCGCGCTGGTGACTGCGCAGGCGGCCCGGCATGGCCGGCTCGAAATCGGTTGGACGATGCAGGTGCCGCAAGTCGCACTCGCACTGTCGTGCGTGCTGTTGGGCGTCGTGCCGGCTATTGGTTTCCGCCTCATACAACTGGCTTTGGAGGCCAGCAGCCAGGGATGCGGCACCGCGCTGGCCAAGGCCGCCCCCACGCAAAGCGGGCTCTGGTCAGGGGTGGAACAATTTCGAGCCGCGGCGCTCTTTGCGCCTTTGGTGTTGGCGCTCACGCTGGGTTTGATGTTCCTGGCAGTCCGCGCTCTTTCAAAGCTCGGCTGCGCGTCGCGCCGGGCCGCGGCGCCTTGGCTGTGCGGCTACGTGCGCGAGGCCGATTGCCATCGCTATTCCGCCCACAACTTCTATGGTGAAATCAAACGCTATTTCCGCTGGCTCGGGGGCACCCCGCGTCCGCAGCGTGAGGAACCCACAGCCAAGCCATGATCGCCCGAGAGAGACTCAATCAGTTGAAGGAGAAGTTTGGCCCGGCCATCCTGCGGGCGGACCTGCCGGGCGACAGCCGCTTGTTCGTCTTCGTTGAGCCCTCCGCCCTCAAGGCGATTTGCCATCACATCTTCCGTGACCTGGACGCCCGCTACGTCATCAGCATCGGCCTGGACGACCGGCCTTGCTCGGGGAAGTTCCTGGTCGCGCACGATTTCGCCTTCGACCGTGAGCATCTGCTCTGCAGCGTGCTGGCCTATTTACCTGCTGACAACCCCAAGGTGGATAGCATTTCCGACGTGGTGCCCGGCGCCAGTTGGGCCGAACGCGAAATGCGCGACCTGGTTGGCATCGAGCCGGTGGGGCACCGTTACCTGAAACGCCTGGTGCTGCCCGACGGCTGGCCCGACGGGATGCACCCGCTGCGCAAAGACGTGCCGTGGAGTGACGTGCCGACAGGGTTCGACGAGGAAGCTGAGTTCAAGTTCGACGACCCGCCGGAAGGTTGTGCCGTGGTACCCTTCGGGCCGTTCCATCCAACGCTGGATGAGCCGGCGCATTTCCGGCTCTACGTCGAAGGCGAGATGGTGCGCGGCTGCGAGTATCGCGGGTTCATGGTGCACCGCGGCATCGAGAAGCTCGCAGAGTCTGTGCTGACTTACAATGACATCCCGATGATGGCGGAGCGCATCTGCGGCATCTGCGGCTGTGTGCACAACGTCGCTTACGCACAGGCGGTCGAAACGGCGGTGGCCCTGCGGGCGCCCCCGCGCGCGGAATACATCCGGACAATCATGCTGGAGATCGAGCGGCTCCACAGCCACCTGCTGTGGGTAGGACTGGCCTGTCACATCGTGGGGTTCGACACGCTGTTCATGCAGAGCTGGCGCATCCGCGAGCCGATCATGTGGATCGCGGAGAAGATCAGCGGCAACCGCAAGACTTACGCGTTGTGCGTGATCGGCGGGGTGCGTTGGGACATTACGCCGGATGTGAAGACCGAGTTGCGCCAAGTGCTGGACAAGCTGGAGGTTGAGTGGCGCGCGGTCGTGGCTGCGGTCAGCAAGGACAAAAACATCCAGAAGCGCACGCGCGGGGTAGGCGTTGCGGACAAGACGCTGGTCAAGAACGCCGGCCTCATTGGCCCGGTGGCGCGCGCGGCGGGCGCAGATATTGACTGCCGGCGCGATCATCCTTATGGCGCCTATGACCGGGTGGACTTTGACGTGATCACCGAGGGGGGCTGCGATGTTTGGTCGCGCGTGCTGGTGCGCATGAAGGAAGTGTTCGAGGCCATCCGCATCATCCGCCAGTGCCTGGAGAAGATGGAAGACGGGCCACTGCAGGCGCCCATCAAGGATGAACTGCCGGTGGGGCGTTTGGGGTTGTCGTCGGTGGAGGCGCCACGGGGTGAGAGCCATCACTTTGTCATCACTGGGGAGAATAACCGTCCGCACCGGTGGCGGGTGCGCGCCCCGACCTATCAGAACCTTCAGGCGGTGCCGATGATGATCAAAGACCAGCAACTGGCCGACATGACAATCACGCTGGGCAGCATTGACCCCTGCTTCTCGTGCACGGACCGACTGGAGACGATTGACCTGAAGTCGGGCACGACCAAGGTGTGGTCGCAGGAGGAGTTGATAAGGCTGGTGAGGAAGGCGTGATATGATGCGCGTTCTCGGAACCATCCTAAGCGCCCTGTGCAACATTGCGCTTGTGCTGCTGCTGGCTCCGCTCCTCCAGGGCGTGCTGCGCAAGATGACCGCGCTTATCCAATCGCGGCAGGGGCCTCCGCTCCGGCAGCCCTACTTCGATTTATTGAAGCTGCTGGGCAAGGAGGACATTGAATCGGGCCAAACACCTGTCATGCAGCGCTTCGCGGCCTACTTGTCGCTGGCCACGGTGCTTGCACTCGCTTGCCTCGTGCCGATGGGCTTCGCGGCGCCTTTGAATGGGGCGGGGGACGTTGTCCTGGTGATTTACCTCCTTACGCTTTCGGGGATCTGCACGCTGCTGGCGGGGCTGGCGGCGGGGTCCACTTACTCGTTGATCGGCATCAGCCGGGAGATGATGACCATGATTGCGCTGGAGCCCCTGTTCGCGGTGGCGATCGTGGCGGGGGCCGTCCACACAGGTTCGTTTCGGTTGGACACGGTGCTCCGCGGCTCAGTCTATGCTTCCAGCGGTTTCCCATGGTCGGGCGCTCTCCTGCTGGGTGTGATGTTGATGTCGTTCCAGGCGTTTGTGCAGCGCGTGCCGTTTGACATCTCGGAGGCGGAGACCGAGCTGATGGAAGGGCCGCTGATGGAATACTCAGGGCCGAAGCTGGCGCTGTTCAAATACGCGCAGATGGCAAAACTGGTCATATACAGCGCGCTTTTTATAGGGCTCTTCGCGCCGTGGGGCTCGGCCCTGCCGTTCCCGCTCAGTTGGCTGATCTTTTGGGCCAAGGTGTTCGGGCTGGTCCTGCTGGTCGCGCTCGTGGGGGCGACCCACGCGCGCTACCGGATTGACCAGGCGATACGGTTCTTCGCGTCGCTGCTCGTTGTAGCCCTAGGCGCACTGATTCTCGCAAGCTATGGGTACTGACAAACCCGAAGACCGAAGGCCGAAGCCCGAAGGGAGGCCGAAATCCGAAGGCCGAATCCGGAGGGGCAAGAGCCGGATGGGTTTGTTCGGTATTCGGACTTCGGGTCTCTCTTGGATTTGGGATTTCGGATTTCGGATTTCCGCTTTATGTCGGTCTTAAGCAAACTGAAAGAAGCTGTGATCTGCCTCCGAGCGGGTCGGGTCACGCTACCGTACCCTGCGCAGGCCGGGCCTGTGCCGGAGAAATTCCGCGGGCGGCCCATGTTCGACGCGGCGAAGTGCATTGGTTGCGCCGGCTGTGCTAACAATTGCCCAGCGCGGGAAATCCTGGTGGTAGATGTGTGCCAGGAAATCCGCATCCTGCAATACCTTGGCCGGCGCTGCACCTATTGCGGGCGCTGCGCGGATGTCTGCCCCGAGAAAGCTATCACCATGAGCCATGAGTTCGAGAGCAGTACGAACAGCATCGGAGACATCCGGCAACGGCTCGAACTGTTCATGAGCACCTGCCAGCGCTGCGGTCGCTGCTTCAAGGAACCGTCGCCCCTGGAGCAGTTGAAGCTCAAGGGCTACCGCTTCGACGACGTGCGGAACGAGCGCTGGATCCTCCGCTCGCAGGCCTACCTTCAAAGCGAACCGGCGGTGGACGACCTCAAGATCGAGTTGGATTGAAGATGCTAAGAAATCTCTGCCAGAAGATGTTCGGCCGGTCGCTGTGGGTTTATCACGCGAACAGCGGCGGATGCAACGGCTGCGACATCGAGGTGCTTAACGTTCTTACCCCTTATTACGACGTCGAGCGCTTCGGCATCAAGTTGGTCGGCTCGCCGCGCCACGCGGATGTCATGCTCTGCCAGGGCCCCGCGATGCGGTCCACGGCAAAGGCCCTGCGGCGCGCTTATGAAGCCATGCCGGGGCCCAAGCTCGTGTTTGCCATCGGCTCATGCGCCTGCGGAGGCGGCATCTGGTTTGATTCCTATTCTGTGATTGGGCCGATTGAGAAGATTGTCCCGGTGAACTTCTATATCCCCGGCTGCCCGCCGCGGCCTGAGGCGATCATCTACGGCGTGGCGGTCGCGGTGGGTTTAGTGGACAAGAAAACCGCGCCGGTCCAGTTCAAGCAATTGGAGATGCCCATCCCGCGCTATCATCCCGCCGACTTGCGCGGCTCGGGCGAACTGGTCGTTTACGAGAAAGCGGAGAAGGTGTAGGCGCCTCGCGCTCCCCTACTGGCTGTCCACGCCATGCACTGTCATGCGCAGCGCATAAAGGCCTTTGCTGGCGGTGATGAAAAGCGTTCGCCGGTCCTTGCCGCCAAAACATACGTTCCCGGTCCAGTTCTCCGCCACCTCGATGTGCTCGATCTTGTTGCCGGAGGGATCGAATACCGAGACCCCTTTGCCGGTGAGGTAGATGTTGCCCTTGCTGTCAATGGTCATCCCGTCTGAGCCAAGCTCACAGAACAACGACTTCTCCTTGAGCGAGCCATCGCCCTGGATGCGGTAGCGGTAGGTCTTGCCGGCGCCGATGTCGGAGACGTAGAGCGATTGGCCATCGGGGGTGCCGATAATGCCGTTGGGCTGCTTCATATCATCAATCACGCGAGTCAGCGTCTTGTGGTCGGGCGCAAGATAATAGACACACTCGTCCATCTCTTTGGGGCCGCGCTTCCAATACGGCCGCTTGTAATAAGGGTCGGTGAAATACAGTCCACCGCCAGGCCTGATCCAGACATCGTTCGGGCCATTGAGCAACTTGCCTTGGTAATCCTTCACGACCACAGTTGCCTTGCCGGCAGGATCAATGCTCCACAGCTCGTTCTTCTCATCCGCGCATGCCCAGAGATAGCCCTTATCATCAAAAGACAGGCCGTTGGCGCGCCCGCACGGCTGCATGTAAGTGGAGAGCTTGCCTTCAATGCTCCATTCGAGAATGCGGTCGTTGGGCTGATCGGTGAAGAACACATTGCCCTTGCCATCGCAGGCCGGCCCCTCGGTGAAGCTGAAGCCGCCGGCCAGCTTTTGAAGCGTCGCGTCTGCAGCGATTATCTTGCTCTCCGCCGCCAGCACGTGGGCGGCGCAACCGATGCACAGGGACATTTGGATGAAGTATTTCATTTTGATCTCACTGCGCTGATCCAAATCCAAAGGCGGCACCATGTAAAGGCAGAAACCTCGGGCTGCTTGCGGCCTTTAGCGTTCGGATTTCGAGTCCTGCGTTGCCCGATTGTCCCCGTTGACAATCGCCGGCGCGGAAACCAGTCTTGAGCAGTGACCACTGACGGACCAGGTTCCCGCACCAGCACCTTCGCCCGGCTCGTGACGAGCGCGCCGCGGGTGCTTTCGAAACACTTGTGGGCTGGGCCGCTCCTCGCCGCCCTGGTCTTCTGCTTTGTCGGCTTGTGGGTTCGCGCCCGGGTGGATGAGACCACACGCGCCGAGATTGCCGCTCGTATGCAAACGGTATTGCACGCCAACATTAATGCCCTGCGCCTGTGGTTCACCGAGCGGGAGTATGACGCCAGATCATTGGCCTTGGACTTGCGCATCCAAGCCGCCATCACGGAGCTGGGGGCACTGGCGAAAGAACGCGATACTGCCGCCCTGGCCTTGGCCGATTCGGCCGCCGCCCGCACTTTGCGGCTTCACCTGCAGCCGCTGCTCGAAGCACAGGATTACCTCGACTACGTGGTAGTGTCCCCGGACAAACGGATTCTGGCCGCAACACAGCAACGAATGGTCGGGCAGGAGACGCCACGTGTCTATGACCTGTTCCTTAACAAGGCCCTGGACGGACAACTGGCGGCTTCCCGGCCTTTTGCCCGCCAGGCAAACCCCAACCAGCGGGCCGAAGGCCCGACGATGTTCGTCGCCGCGCCGGTCAAGACTACCAACGACGCCATCATCGCTGTCCTCTGCCTCCGCATGAAGCCCGAGAAGGAGTTCACCAGCATTTTCTCGGTGGCCCGCATGGGCCAGACCGGCGAATCGTACGCGTTTGACCGCAGCGGCTTGATGCTGACCGCGACCCGTTTTGATCCCGAACTCAAGACGCTGGGCCTCATCCCGCCCGGCCGTGAGAATACCGCGATCCTCAACTTGAAGCTGCTTGATCCCGAGGAAGAGCTGCGGCCCGGCCAGCCCCCCGCCAAGCCGCGCAACCGGCTTCGCCTGACCCGAATGGCTGCTTCCGCCACGATGGGAAACAACGACTTTGACGTGCAGGGCTATCGGAATTATCGCGGCATGAAGGTTGTCGGCGCCTGGGCGTGGCTGCACGATTACGGCATGGGCGTCGCCACCGAAGAATCAGTCGCGGAAGCTTTCCGGACCCTTTATGTCTTGCGCCAGGCTTTCTTGGTGCTTTTCGCTTTGCTCCTCGCCAGCGGGGGCGCCATCTTCGGGTTCACCATCCTGGTCGAACGGTTGCAGATCTCCGCGCGAAAGAGCGCACTGGCGGCCCGGCGGCTCGGCCAGTACGTGCTGGTGCAGGAGATCGGCCGCGGGGCCAACGGAACGGTGTACCGCGCTCGTCATTCCCTCCTGCGCCGCCCGGTGGCCATCAAGCTGCTCAGCCCGGACATGACCAACGAGGCCAACGCCGCGCGCTTCGAGCACGAGGTCCAGATGACCAGCCAACTCACCCATCCGAATACCGTCGCGATCTATGACTACGGCCACACGCCGGAGGGGTTGTTCTATTTCGCGATGGAATACCTGGGCGGCATTGACCTCGACCAATTGGTGCGCCAATTTGGCGCGCAACCTGAGGGGCGTGTCATCCACATCGTGCGCCAAGTCTGCGGCTCCCTGGCTGAGGCGCATCGCATCGGGTTGATTCACCGCGACATCAAACCGGCCAACATCGTCCTCACCCAACGGGGTGGAGTGTGCGACCTGGTGAAAGTCCTCGACTTCGGGCTGGCGAAGGCGGTGAACGTGGAATCCGCCGACGGCGCGGCAGCCGATGCGGTCGTCGGCACGCCGCACTTCATGTCGCCAGAGGCGGTCGAAAGGCCGGAGAGTGTGGACAGCCGGAGCGACCTTTACTCGCTGGGGGCCGTTGGCTACTGGCTGGTGACGGGCAAGACGCTGTTCGACCATGACACCGTCGAGGGCCTCCTTCGCCGACAGGTTAAGCAGAAGCCGCCCCACCCTTCCGAGCGCGTCTCCCACCCGGTGTCTTCTGACCTCGCCGAGCTCATCATGCAGTGCCTGGCCAAGTCGCCCGAACAACGACCGGCCAGCGCTGAGGTCCTGGACCAGGCCTTGGCGGGATGCGCGTTCGCCGGAGCCTGGACCTCCCTGGACGCCGAGCAATGGTGGCAGGCGAACATGCGTGCCGTTGAAGCCTTGCCCGCAGCCAGCATGGCAGAAAAGACCTTGGTCATCGCGCCGCGACTGTGAGGGGCGGTCAGGTTCCGGCCGCCGTGCGCCAAGAGTAGCCGTCACCCGGGAGGGGGCAGGCGCTGCGATTTCTTCAAAACAGGACTTGCTTTCGGGCAGGATTCCGTTAGTTTGTCGCCGCCTATTTGGAAGCGAGCGTAGCTCAGTCTGGTAGAGCGTCACCTTGCCAAGGTGAATGTCGAGGGTTCGAATCCCTTCGCTCGCTCCATCTTGATTATCAAGGACTTACGAATGGACCCTACCTTCCGCATAGCATTTTCGCGTAACATATTCAAATTTGTCAGAGCCGTCCGCATGTGTTCAACGATGTCGTGACGCACTTCAATAGCCCTGTCCGTGCTGCGTGAGTTTCTCTGTTAAGGCAACCGGATTGAATTCTTTTTCGTTGGAAAAATGCCTGCTCGACGAATTCAGAATCACGTCTCCAACCACCCGCACCACCCGCATTCAACGCCATCTCAGAACCACCGGGCTCATTTGAAGATCCAGCGTGTGTTTCCGGGGGGGTCTCAGCATACCGGCTTCTCAATAAAAACGCCTCCTGGGTCAACTGAGGAAGAAATCTTGAAGCGGAGAGCCTCTGAATTTCGACGGCAGCATCATTTCCCCACCCCTCAGTTTTCATTCCCGTTCAAGAGAAAGGGCCGCTTGGTACTCCCTGCTGAAGTCGAACCCGATGTCGGTATCCGGCTTGACCCGCTTCCAGGTCACGAACATCCAGCGAAACACAAGGCTTAATCAGGAACTGTCCATACTAAGCAGTAAACATTGCAACTTCATGTCGTACCTCAGTGGGGATGACATTCGGCCTCTGGGGACCGCCTCCACCGTCCGCCGTGCCTCTCAATATGGGCCGGGCTTACGGTCAGCGGACGGCAGGGTCTCCGCCTCACTACTAACTATCGAAAGCTGTCCGGCACCTCCCGGGACGCGCTGCGTAGCTTCCCCGCTTTGGGGCTTGATAGCCACAGCCACCGTCTCCACAATCCGCGGACCGAAGATGCTAGCCTATCTGAAAGAACCGCGGTTGAAAGGGCTCACCCCCGGGTCGCCACAGTTCTTTACCGTTCAAAGGTCACTCATCTTCGACCGTCCTTTAATCAAGAGGTGCTATGACGATTGGTACCGGCGCTTGCTAGCTGATGTCCGCTCCGCGCCAGCGCGAGGTGTCATCCTTGAACTGGGCAGCGGGGGGAGCTATTTGAAAAGCCTAGAACCGGCGATCGTCACCTCCGACGTGGTGCCAAATATCGCCGAGCAGGTCATTGATGGCCGCAGACTCCCGTTCGCGGACCAAACCGTGCGGGCCCTGCTCATGACCCACGTGTTTCACCACATTCCCGACGTCGAGGCTTTTTTCAAAGAAGCTCAACGCGCGCTGGTTCCAGGCGGCGTCATCTCCATGATCGAGGTCGCGCACACTCCGTTCGCGCGGCTGTTCTTCAAGAACTTCCACCACGAGCCCTATGTGGACGCCGCGCAAGAATGGTCCTTCCACCAACGCGATCCCATGATGGACTGCAACCAAGCCCTGACTTGGATGATCTTTATTCGCGATCGCGCCCGCTTCAACGAGCGTTACCCGGCCTTCATGATCGAGAAGCTCGAACTCATGCCCTGGTTGACTTACTTCGTCTCCGGAGGCGTCACCTCCCGTTACCTGATTCCGAAGTTCATGAATGGACTGCTTATCGGTGCTGAGCGCTTCCTGAAGCCGCTCCAGCCGGTCTTCTCGCTGCATTGGCACATCTGCCTCCGTAAGCAGCCGCAGGAATGACACCGGCGCGCGAACGGTCGGCGCTGTTTCCGCAAATTCCAGCCGCATCAGCCCCCTGTGAATAGCAGCTCGCGCAGCATCCAAACCGGCGCCAAGGCCAGCGAAAACGTCACCGCGCAGCCGCCACGTTGAGTTGGTGGAACGCACACAAGGCCCAGCCCGCACATCCCCAAAACAACCTAAAACCTCCTGATCGGCTGGCTCAACGGTTGAATTTCACCAACGTCCAGAAGCTTAGGTCCGGCAGGTCGTGCCCCGTCAAGGCCTCGTTGACCTGGAGCTGAAAGATCACCTGCGCCCGGGTTGCACGGCACCACGTCTCCAGGTCCGCACCATAGCGGGCTTGCAATCCCGCTTCGGTGACGACGGCGTATTGCAAATCCGAGGGCGGCCCCGCCTTGCTACCCACCGGCAAGCCTAGTTCGACTACTTGCCGGCTGCCGATGGGTTTCCACAAGCCGTAGGGCGTCTCTTTGAAGCCGCCGGCGTAACCGAGCTTTGTTGCCTCCGGCGGAATCAAGGCGCGGAGCCGCCACAGCGGGTCGCGCAAGTCCGTCCAGTGGCAGTACCTTTCGGCAAGGAAACTCAGGGACGGTTTCGAGGCCAGCCACGAGACGACTGGCGACGGCAAGAGCGGTCGCGCGGGGGTCAGCACAATGATCGGCACCACCGTCAAGGCTGCCGCAACGGCCAACCACTCGGTGAACCGGCGCCGTTCCAACCATCCGACACGCCGCAGGCGCAGAAGCGAAACCAAGAGCAGAGGATAGAACGGCGCGCCGATACGCGATGCGTGCCCGCCCCCCAGCTTCATCAGCATGACCATATACGCGGGCCAGGCGGACAGCAACGCCAGCCGCCAGATCATCGGCAGCCGACCACTAGGGGCAGCGCGCGGTTGCGGAGGCTTAACGAACCCGGCACCAAGAAGCACCAGGATCATATAAGCGCCGACGCCGAAGCCCAGCCCGGAGTTGCCCTCGTAAGCCATGGAAAAAGACATAGCTCCGCGGCCGCTCGGCACCTGGGGGAGCCAGGGCAGAACGGGCGACAAGACGTGGCGAAGGACGCTGTAAAGCCGTGCGGGGCTGAGGATGCCGGCAAAAAGCGGCGGTTGCGTCGCGTCGTTTAGAAACGCGAGCGCATTGGGAATCAGCCAGCCGAGCGCGCCGTGCGGATGGACATTCCACTGATCGTTCGGATCGCCCGTCCAGTCACCGGTCATTTTCCAGCAAAGAAACGCCAGCGGCAGGAATGACCCCAGGACGGCTGCGAGAACCGTCCCCGCCGTTATCCAGCATCGCACGTTCACGTGAGGGAATGCTGGCAGAAGAAACAAGCCCAGCGGCAGCAGCAGCGGGGCGTTGGAGAGTTTGGCACCGGTGAGGAGACCAGCCGCCAGCACGGACATCAGCACCAAGCCGCTTCGTCCCGACCGGCAGCCGGCCACCGCAAACCCAACCGCGGCCAGCGTGAAATTCACGGCGTAGCCGTCGTTCTGCAACCCGCCGCACTGGAGCGCATAGCAATAGCCCATCGGCAACAGCCACATCCAGCGGCGCGCGGTCCGTGGGTTGACACCGAGGGAGCAGAAGACAGAGAAAATCAGGCCGGGCGCCAACAAGCAAGGGAGCCAGTTCAACAGAAACAGGGCCCGGTCGCTGCGCGTCAATTCGAGCAGGGGCAGCATCTGCCATTCGAAGCCGCAACTGCTAAAATCGAGCCGGTGGTCCACGGTGCCGATCCAATACCAGTGGTTGGCCGTCCACCAGTCGAGCAAGCGCGGCAGCCGGTAGCTCGCCGAATCGAAGCTCCAGGGCGTGTAACTCACCGCGCCGATGAGCGACAAACAGACGGTGGCTGCGTAAATCAAAGGCAGCGGGTGGAACATCCAGGCGCGGCGGTGCCACCAGGTTCGGACCGGTGCGTGGGGGCGCGTTGCGCGCCACCAGAGCCAACAGGTCACGAACAATCCGGGTGATGCGAGCAAATGTCCCCAGCCATTCAAGAGATGCAGGGCTGAAAGCATCCAGCCGCAGACCGAACACCAAGCGCCCCAAATCAGCCACACGCCGGCCAGCCGCAGGGAGAACCGAAGGTCCGTCGGCTTGAGGTCCAGGTTCATCTTCGTGCCGGTCATGCTGTTCGGCTGGGGGCTCAGCTCTTTCCCGCCCGCGCCACGGCCATCAAGTTCTGCCCGAACGGGGGGCGGATGACCCTGGATTCGAGGGCGTGAACTACGGGGAAGATCAGCCGATCGTAGAACCGGACTTGCCTGACTCCCATACGCCGCTTCCGCAAGAGACAGAAACTTACCCACCAGGCGAAGTAACCGACACAATTGAAATAATGCAAGCGCACGACTTCGAAGCCCGCATTGATGAGCTTTCTGCGGAGTTCGGCGCGCGAGTAGCGGCGAAAATGGCCGAAATCCTTGTCAATAGGCGCATAGATCTCGGTGCGCGCTGGCACAAACAGGCAAAGGACGCCGCGCCTGTTAAACAGAAGGCCGGCATAGCGTCTAAGTTCATCCTCGTCGTCGCGAATATGCTCCAGTACGTTGATGCTGAGGACGGCGTTGCACGCCGTGCCAGCCGGGAGGTTCGCCACAGTTCCTTCCACGAGTTCATGTGCCGGGAATTGGGCGCGGTGCCGGGCGCAGAACCTTGGATCCGGTTCAACCGCGACAGCGCGGTTGACGCCGGACAGCGCCACCAGGTGCCCGGTCATCTGGCCAATACCAGCGCCCACCTCGACGACATCGCCCCGCAAGAAAGGGCCGAACTCGGCGAAGAGCGCGCGGCGATAATTCCGGGCCTGGGCCAAGGCCGCGAATTCGAAGTCCTCGGTCGTAGCCATGACATTGGGCTGCTCGCACATCAACGGAGGAAGTTGTACTTCAGGATGCAGCGCAGCGCGCTGAATCCATCCCGCCAGTTGATCTTCTTCCCCTCCTCGTACGTGCGGCCATTATAGGAAATGGCCACTTCATAAACGCGGACCTTCAACTTGCTCACTTTGGCGGTGATCTCCGGCTCGAAGCCGAACCGGTTCTCCTCGATGGTGATTCGCTGCAACACGTCGCGCCGGAACATCTTGTAGCAGGTTTCTATGTCGGTCAGGTTGAGGTTGCTGGCCATGTTCGAGAACGTGGTCAGGAACTTGTTGCCCACCGAATGCCAGAAGAACAGGACCCGGTGGGAGCCAGCGCCCGCAAAGCGCGAGCCGAAGACCACGTCGGCTCGGCCGCTGAGGATGGGATTGAGCAGGATGTGGTAGTCGGCTGGGTCGTATTCAAGATCGGCGTCCTGGATGATAACAAACGGGGCTGTGGCATGCGGAAACCCGGTTCGGAGGGCGGCACCTTTGCCCTGATTTCGTTCGTGATGGAGCAGTTTCAACCGTGGGTCAGTCCGCTCAAGCCCTTGGAGCGTCTCCCACGTCTTGTCGCGCGAGCAGTCATCCACCACGATCAACTCCTGGACTGGGCGCTGGGCCAGGACATTGCGCAGCACTGACGCCACGCTGGCCTCCTCATTATAAACGGGCATCACCACGGATAAACAAGGAGCGATTTCGGCGTTGGACTTCGCCTCGGCAAATAGGGCTTCGCTGTTCATCGCTGTCGGCAATGCGCACAGAGGCTAGATTCGGTTTCCGCCAGAGGCAAGCGCCAAGGTCCACGAACCGGCAACCAGGGAGGGGAAGTCGGCCTCAACCGCTTAAAGACGCGCGCGGCCTAAGGCTCAACCGTGGGCTGCGCCACTCCACCGTTGAGGCTGATGCTCAAGCCGAGCAACCCAAGGAACATTGGCAAATCGGAATGGAGCGAGCCAAAGATCGTAAAGAAGAAGATGACCTTGGCAATAAAGTAGGCGTACAGGAAGGCATTAATATCGTGGAACGCGGGATCACCGAACCGCCAATTGCGGTAAACGACCCGGATGCCGGCGAAAACAAGCCAGAGAAAAGCAATGGAGCCGAATATCCCGAACGGAATAATGACGGACAAAGGCCCGTTGTGGTAATCGCCGACCACTTCCGTTCCTTCCAGGCCGCGGGCCAGCCATTGGTCAGTTGCACTGAAGGAGTAGCCCTTGCCGACCAGCAGATATCGCGGGATCTCCGGCGCCACGTCCCTCCACATTTGCAGACGCCACTCGGTCGAGCTCTGAGCATCGAAGCGCACGATGGGGTCGAGCGGGATCGGCAAAAACGCCAGCGAGCGCTGGATGGGATACGGCAATCGGGCCGCGAAAAGCGTCACCAGGCACGCGCCCACCAGCAACGCAAGGACCACGGGCAGTAGCAGACGGGTACGATGCAACCCCTCCAAATAAAAGAGCAGGGTGAACGTCATGACCAGCAGAATGGACGTTGACCGGAAACCGCCCATCATGCTGACAAGGACGGAAACGGCTACCACCACCAGCCGCCAGGGTTTGCTCGCGTCGAGGACCCCGCGGATACCATAGTGGGCCAACATCAGGCAATAGACCGCCAGGCCCAGAGGGGCCAGACCGAAGAGGCGCGGCACAAAGCCAGTTTGCCCGACCATGCTGTTCTGCTCCGTGAAAACGTCCAGGCTCCCCACTGGGAATACGAGAAACAGGAAATTGAACTTAGAGTTGATGACCCCCGCCAGATTAGCTATGGCCATAGTCCCAAGGCCAAGGAAGAACAAGACCACGTAAAGACCCACCCGCTTCGGAGGTATCCGGTGACCAATGATGGCAAAGTACCCTATGACCGCTGCCAGGATGAAAATGTAGTTCTTGCCGCCGTAGGTCTCGCCGCCGAAGAGCCTGAGGCTGATGCCCCCGGTAAGCCGTGCGGTGATCAGAACCACGGCAGTGAGAAAAAGCAGCGGCCAGGCGACGAACCGAGCGGACAGCAACCTCAGGTTCCGATTGAGCGCGTATTGCAATATGGATATGCCCAGGCTAATGCCGGCCAGTAACATCCACACCTGGGGCTTGCCCGGCACAAGAAACAGCACCGCGGTGCTGTTCCAGGCGGCGATCAGCAAAACATGATGCCACCGCAACAGCAACGGGACCGCCAGCACGCATAACACGATCACCTCCACGCCGAGGGAAGTGAAGTCCAGCGGCGTCGCGAGGAGGTAGCCGAGAATCACCGCGACCGGCAGGCAAATGGCATAGACGATAAGCGATCGAAAGAGTGCGGGTGCGTTCGTCATTGATCAGATGTAACTTGGATATAGGTATCGCATTCGCTATTTCGCAGGAGAAGCAGAACACAGCTTGTTCCCCTGCGCAACCCTTTTTCTCACCGCGAAGATTTGAATTGCGGAGGGTGGCTGAAGGGCCGATTCTCGACGGCCCGTGGAATCGAATCGAGTCAGAGCTGGCTTGTGTCAGGCGGCGGTTAGAGCGAATCGCTCGGCCAGACGGCTGCCCTCACACCGGAGCGTGCCTCGGCTGGGGTGCTAACACGCAGTTCGTCCAAAGATGAGAATTGCCCTGCTAACTACCGACGGTCGCGAGGTTTGGAAAGACTACGGCACCCCTGCGCCTCATTTCGGCACCGCCGTGGAGGCGTTGATGCAGGGGTTTGCGCTGATGCCGGAGGTGGAGGTGCATGTGGTCTCCTGTGTGCGCGCCAAGGTCCGGGCGCCGCCCAAGCTGGCAGAGAACATATTCTTCCACAGTCTCTGCGTACCGCGAATTGGCTGGCTGGGCACTGGCTACCAGGGGTGCATCCGGGCGGTACGCAAGAAGTTAAGAGCACTCAAGCCGGACGTGGTGCACGGACAAGGGACCGAGCGCGACTGTGCCATCAGCGCCGTTTTCTCGGGGTTCCCGAATGTGGTGACGATCCACGGCAATATGGCGGAGCTGGCTCGGCAATTCCGTGAGCCGGTAGGCGGTTACGGTTGGCTGGCGGCCAGGCTGGAGGACTTCACGTTGAAACGGACGGCTGGGGCGTTCTGCAACTCGGCGTATACGCAGCAACTGGTACGGCCTCGGGCGCGCCGCACCTGGCGCGTAGCCAATGCGATCCGCGAGGCCTTTTTCGCTCCGCCGCCAGCCCTGGCCCGAGCTCTCCGCTGCAGTCTGGTGAACGTGGGCGTGATCGCCCCCCGCAAGAGGCAGCTCGAGTTGTTGGACGTCGCCTGCGAGCTTCGGCGGCAAGGGCTGGATTTTGAGTTTCAGTTCGTGGGCGATGCTCGGTCTGACGCCAGGTACGCAGCAGCCTTTCTGGAGAAGCTGCAGCCACTGGAGCGGGGGGGCTTTGCCCGCTGCGTCGGACTGAAAATGGGGGATGCGCTGGTGAAGCTATTCGACGCCGCGGCGGGGATGGTGCATGTCTCACCAGCCGAATCGTTCGGGCTGGCAGTCGCAGAGGGGCTCGCCCGGGACCTGAAGGTGTTCGCGGCGCGCGTTGGGGGTGTGCCCGAAATCGCTGCCGGAGTTCCGGGGGCGGAACTGTTCGAGGCAGACGATTGGGCGGGGCTAACTTCGGCGATTGAGGCGTGGGTCAAGCGTGGGTTTCCGCGGGCCCAAGGTGCAGGTGAGGTGATGCGAGCTCGCTACTACCCGAGCATCATCGCCCAGCAGCATGTGAGGATTTACGAAGAAGTGCTGGGGCGCAGTTGAAGCCTTGCGGAGGGGGCAAACGATGGAGACTGGGCTGCCATTTGGCTCCGGTGGGATTGGTTTCATCAACTAAACTGACTTTCGGTTTGGGGGCGGCCTTTTGGGGGATCAACGGACACTCAACGGCCAATGCGTGGTCGGGCGACGGGTTTCCAGGGCGTCGGTTACTGGCCGCCCGTCAATCTTCCCAGAGCGCGCCAACCCGGCATTGCAAATCGCCTAGTGGCTCGCGCAGGGTCCAGTGTGGCCAGGTAGTTTTGTCCGTCCACGACCGGTCGGAAGGGCACCCGCTGTAACGCCGGGGCCAGGTGTGGTTTCCAGAGCCGGGTGTGCAGAGAGAATATGCTAAAGCCACGATCGAGCAGGAACTGGTGGACGGGGCTGGGGTAGGTCCCAAAATCCTCGAAGATAAGGTCGCGCAGGCGCCGGGCTGCCAGCAGGCGGCTGGCACCCTGCAGGACACGCAGTTCGTGCCCCTCGACATCCATCTTACAGACCCCTATGGCGGTCGGATCACTAAAGATTTGGTCCAGCACGCCTGTCTTCACCGGGACTATTCCGCCCGAGCCATCCCCAGTTGCGGAGATGAGTTTCGGGGTGCCCCGGTTGATGGACCAAGCTGGGCCGACATCCAGAAGGGCTTCCCCACCGACGTCACTCAACGCGAGGTTGTGCAAGTCTGCCGGCGCTGCGGAGTCCGCCGCCTGGAGGACGTTCATATTATGCTGGAGTTCCGAAAACAGCTCTGGGTGGGGCTCGAAGGCAATCACCCGGCCGTCTTTCCCGGCCCGGCAGCGCATGAGGTTGGTCATCAGGCCGATGTTGGCTCCGATGTCCACGGCGACCTCCGAGTGATCCAAGAGGCGGCTGATCGCCTCGCAGACGACCAGGTCAAAGATGCCATAACACCAGATATTCGAGCCAATGACTTCGTCAGGTCTGACTCGGAGCGGGGCACCCCAAGGGAGGGTCACCGTCTCGAATTGGCCGAGTGGCCGCGGCCGGAGAGCCCGCTTAAAGCGATGCATTATCTGCCGAGGCCGAAAGAAGTAGGCAGGGTTCGTAAGCGGCTTCAGCACATTCATTCGCGTCGGTTTCTTGTCCAAGGCGCACGCTACCAGAAACCTGCTTTGAGTGGCCATCCAAAACCGGCGCGGACCCGGCGCGGGCCGACCCGGCGCCAAGGGTTTGCTGTTGACCGGCATGGTCCTGGGTCGCCAAGCTGCGGCGCTTCGATGATTGTGGGCTGGCCATTTCGAGTTGAAATCAGCGGACCTGGAGCGATGCTCAAGCGGCTGAAGGCCTCAACCGTGGTTTGGAGCTGGGTGTATAACGGGCTGCGGCTGGCCTCGGGGGTGATCCTCTTACCGCTGGTGTTGCACAAGCTGCCGACACCCGAGCTGGGGATGTACTACCTGTTGATGAGCCAAGTTGCACTGGTGCCACTGGTGGACTTCGGGTTTGGGCCGAGCATTGGCCGGTTCGTCGGGTATGCGATGGGGGGCGCGGAAAAGCTACAGGCCCACGGTATGGCCGGGCCTAGCAAGTCCAAGGCTCCGAACTATGACTTGGTTTGGGAGCTGCTCACGGCCAGCCGGACTCTCTACCGATATCTCACGATCGCCCTGCTGGTGATTGTCGGAACCATGGGGACACTGGCGGTGGAGGTGCGTGCCAACGAAACCGGGTCGCCGACCCTGACGCGTCTGGCTTGGGCGGCAACGCTGGTGTCAACCTTGTACGACATTTACGCGGGCTATTGGTCGAACTTTGTCCAGAGCATGAACCAGGTGCTGGTTGGCTTGCGGATTGGGCTGGTGGCATATGTCCTGCGATTAACCGTTATCGCCGTGTTGCTCGTTGGCGGCGCCGGGCTTTTGAGCATGCCACTGGGCGCTTTGGTGGGCAGCGTGGTCGGGAGGTCGTGGGCGCGCGCCAAATGCTTGCAGTTGCTGGCGGGAAATCCGCTGCCGGAAAAGACCGATCCCAAGAAGATTCTCGGCATTCTCTGGCCGAACAGTTGGCGCACCGGGGTGCTGGTGGTGGCTGGCTACCTGACGGCGAACGGGAACACGCAGATTTGCTCTTACGTCCTCGGCTTGCGCGCGACGGCTGAATACGGGCTGTCGGTCCAGCTCATCGGGGTAGTCGCCGGGATGGCCGGTGTGTGGACGCTGGTCAAGTGGCCGCTGGCCGGCCAATACCTCGCCCGACACGACTACCAGGGTTTGCGGCAGATGCTGCAGCCGCGGGTATGGTTGCAGTATCTCTCCTTCCTGAGCCTGGCCATCGGGCTGGTTGCGTGCGGACCCTACCTGCTGAAGTGGTTCGGGAGCGGCAAGCAGATGCTGCCCGTGAATTGGCTGTGCCTGATGGTCCTGGATTCGTTCCTGTTGATGCAGTTCTCGTTCTGGACCACGCTGATTCTCGCGCAGAACCGCCTTCCCTCGCTCTGGCCGACGGTGGCCAGCAACGTACTGAGTCTGTTGCTTTCGCTGACGCTGGTTAACTTCACCTCGCTCGGCACCGGGGCGCTGGTCCTCGGCCCCCTGATAGCCGGGTGCGTTTTCAATTATTGGTACTGGCCGCCGTATGGAGCCCGGAGTGTGGGGACGAGTCTGTTCCGGTTCCTGTTCAGCCACGGGGACAGTACGCGCACGCAGAGCGTGGTCGCGGGGTAATGGGTCGGTGACGGCGGGCGGAACGCAGAGCATTGTACCGCCGGCGGCAGCCAAGCCAGACGGGTCTGGCGTTTGGTTCCATCCGCCGCACGCCAGGCCACGGGGTGCCACTGCGCGGGGTAATCGTTTGATTCAGTGCCGTCAACGACATCGCTTCCGGTTCTCCCTCGGCTAGGCAAGTTGAGGCATTGTGAAGCAAATGAGATCGGCATAGGCTGGGGAGGCTGGAAAACCCTTGACCCGACTCGAACGTCGGCAGAACGTGCGCCGTTATACATGCCGTTGTCATTTAGAAACGCAGGGCAACCGTCTATGAAGTGGCTGTCCTGGAGTTTCAACGAAGTCGGCCCAGACAAATGGCTGTGGTTCACGCTGGGCTTATGCTTGATGATGAAAGCCACATCCGCAGTCCACGCCGGCTCTCGCACCCTTGAATGCTTCGCCACGAGTGACTTGGACCGGGTGGGTGAAGACGGCTATGGATCGCCGGAGCCCCGGCAAAGCGCCTTCAACCTGGAGCCGCCAAGCTCGCCCTCCACCGATTCCCCTGATGGGACCGTCTATAATATCACGCTCGTTACCGACAACGCGCCCGATCTCACCGACATTGACAGCTATCTGCGCTCGATCACCTCCCAGTACGAAACGCCCCAGGAGCAGGCGATCGCCATTTGGCGCTGGTCCCAGCGGCTGCGCAAACAGACGACCAACCCCATCGAGGAAGGCCACTTTGTCCTCGACCCCGTCAGGATGTTCAACAGCTACGGTGACTGCAACTGCGGGATCATCTCGGGCGTCAACGACGCTCTGTGGCTCCGCATGGGTTGGAAAGCCCATTATGTGCAACTCGGCGATCACACCGTGTCCGAGTGCTCCTGGGATGGCGGAAAGAGGTGGCACATGTTCGACAGCTCAATGAGCTTCTACTGCTTCAATGACCGGGGCGAGGTGGCCTCTGTCCGGGAAATCGAGCAGAACCCCCGATTCTATCTGGAGGACTTCGCTCCGGAATGCGGCACCAACCCTGTCCGCGGCCCGGACGACCACCGGGGCTGGCGTTGTGCCTCGGATCACCCTGTCGAGTACCAGCGGACGCTGGCCAACGGCTACGATTCCTTCAAGCCTCCCAACGATATCCAGGAAGGCAACCTGCTTGCACAGTGGGGCCACCATTATGTTCTCAACCTCCGTCCTCACGAGCAGTACACGCGCTACTTTCATCCTCTCGAAGGCGGCGGACCTCGAACCTTTCGCCCGGTGCGCGGTGATGAGGATGTGGACTCCAGCGGGAGCATCCGCGCCAACGGCCTGTGGCGCTACTCCCCGGACCTGCGTGACCCGGCCACGCGCGCGCTCATCTACTCCGATTCCGGCGTGACGTGGACCAAGGACGGTGTCCGCCCGCTCCAGGGAACCGGCTCAGTGGTGTTCAAAGTCAACGCGGCCAACGTGGTCACTTCTGCCAAAATAAGCCTGAGCGCGACCTGCGCCGCGCTTTCAATCTCACGCGATGCCGGGATTAACTGGCAGAAGCTGGCTGCCGACTCCGGTCAAATCGAGTGCCTGAAGGAGGTCGCGGGCGTTACCGAGTATCTGGTCAAAGTTGAGCTGAGCAGAGCGGACGCCCTGCTTTCGTCAATTGTGATCGAAACGGTCACGCAGCTCAACCGGCCCGCGCTCCCCAGATTGATTCGCGGCCCCAACCATATCCAGGCCCGCCTCGGCCCCCAGGTCGAAACCACCCAACTCCAACCTTCCATTATTGGGGCCAATCATAGGAAGACCGTCTATGCGGAAAGAGCGCTCGACGTTGACCCAGAGCCGGACTTCTACAAACCCACCCTTCGGCCCGCGGAAAAGGGCACGCCCTGTTACGCCATTTGGAAGATCCAGACACCCACCCGCATCACCGACCTTGTCTTCGGCGGAACTGTCTGCGTCAAATCGCCCAAAGATCGCGTGACCCTGCTTCATTCCTGGGACGGTCAAACCTACACCCGCGACTACGAGAAATCAGACGACGCGATGCCTTACGATCTCATGGTGAATGTTGGAGTGACTTCGGTGCCACCTGAGACCAAGACCGCGTACTTGCGCTATGAGTTTGAAACCGAACAATTCGCCAAGCACTACTTTGGACCAGGGATCCAGATGGCCACAATGACCGTCCACAGCCGACCGCGCAACGCGACCTTCGTGCCCATCGAAGTAACCTACTGCTGGACTGAACACCGCGAAACCGGCGATGTCGAGCGGCAACACACCGAATTGGCAACCTCTTGCGCCCACCAGTACACCATCAACGTGGGCGGATTCCGAGATCCAACGATGAGGTGGGTGCGGATGAACCTCAAGGGCTTCGGGCCACAAGGATACGAGCGCGGATACTCGGACGGAGAGGATGTTGGGCCGGGCGCGAAGCCACCCTGGGTCCGCTATCGCTGGGGGAAGAACCTCGCCCTGGGCCGGCCCTACACCATCGTGGGGGCGCAGGACGAACGCAACCCCGACGGCGGCGGTGACCTCACCGATGGGATCATCGCGCCCCCGGATACCTACGTCTCGGTCAAGTACATGCCGACCTACGTTATGTTCGCTCCGGACGTTTCACCCGCCGTCGCGATTGACTTGGGGACTGAGCAAACCGTCTCGGCGGTCCGTGTTCATGCCGGGCAGGAGGGCGGCTTCCATCTTTCGTATCCGGATGTGATCAAGGTGGAGACCTCTGTTGACGGCAACTCCTTCGCGTTCGCCGGTTCGGTAGGATTTAACCAGGTTTTCGAGCCGCCGGCAGATTACGTTCCCTGGGAACAGGATGAGGCCACCAGGTTCAGTAATCTGCCCGCTGGCGGGCGTTTGGCTTACGCGTACCGAGTCCTTTTTGACAAACCGGTCCCTGCCCGGTTTGTCCGAATCACCTGCCAAAGTCGCAAAGGCTGGGGGATGCTGCTCTCGGAACTGCAAGTCTTCGATCATGTCACCCTGGTAAAGAATATTCCTCCGCTTATAGTCCTTCCGCCCGCCGGCAGCCCTGGCAACTGACAAACCCGGGTGAACACATCGAGAAGAAGCCAACAACACGTAACCACCGCACGAATGAAATCCCGCACGGTCTTCCTCCTCTGCGTGACGCTGCTTATTGCGGTTCAGGCATGGCCCTCGGAGCGCTGGTCGGCTGTCATCTCACCGGATAATTCGCTGGAGTTCAGCTTCGTAGATGACCAGGCGCTGGTGGGCCGGCTCGGTTTAGGCGGGTGGGGACCGAACTGGCAGTGGGTTGGACTCACGCCTCCACCGGGAGCCCCTGGCGAGAGAATTCTCACCACGGTGCCATTCGTGGTCAACCAGGCCAGGGGCGAAGTCATCGAGATCGGGTTCCAGGCAGCGAAAACAGGGCCGCGACAGGTGGCGTTCAGCTACCGGTTGACCGCGGCCAAAAATGTTCCGATTACCATGCTCATCGCCAGCCTTAGCGTGGACAAGGCTTTTGGACGGGGGCAGTTGAGGCTGACTTATGCCGACGGGCAGAAGAGTGAACGGCCACTGCCCTTCGGCCGGGGGACGGTGCCGGCCACCTCGAATCTCTTGCTCCATCTTGAGAAAGGAGGCGACCTTGCGTTGGCCCTGGACCCTCCATGCCCCGTCGCGTTTGACGGCGATATGCGTATCGTCCTCGCGTCGGAGATGTTCAAGGCTGGCGCTCGCACCAACACGCTCACGGTTAGTTTTCCTTCTGAAGCCGCATTTGTGGCCGGGGCAGGGGAATTGGCTCCGTTTGTCCGGACCTTGGCCGGCCCGGATTGGTATGCCTTTGCGCCCACGGAAAACGCCGGCCCGAGTGTCATCAGCATGAACGAGTGGCTGGACAAGCCTGCCGGAATCCACGGGGGCGTGCGCATGGTCGGCGATCACTTCGAGTTTGAGGACAAGACGCCAGTGAAGTTCTGGGGAGTGAACCTTTCCTATGGCGGCGGTTGTGCGCCGGATAAGAAGACCGCCAAGTTCACGGCTGCCCGCTTTGCGAAGTATGGGGTCAATGGGGTGAGGCTGCACAAGTTCTCCTACCCCACCGACCAGATGGGCATTGGGGAGCTCAAGGACGCCACGCAAATGACGCCCGAAGGCCTGGACCGGCTCGATTACTTCGCGGCGCAACTCAAGAGCAACGGCGTCTATTTCGGCTGGTCCCACACTTTCGGCTTCCACGTGTGCCCCGGCAACCGGTCGCGACTGGTGGCCTACGACGAAATCGAGCGCAATCTGAAAGGCAACACCTACGGGTTCATCAACTTCGCCGAGGATGTTCAGGACCTGATGATCGAGATGGTGGTCAACTTGCTGCATCGCCGCAATCCCTACACCAGCCGCACCTATGCCCAGGAGCCGGCGCTGTCTTTCATTGAACTGCAGAACGAGGACGACATCTTCTTCTACACCTCGGAGAAGGCCTTCGCCGCCTGCCCGACCTATCGCAAGCTCTTTACCGCCCGGTTTTGCGACTGGCTTCTGGCCAAGTATGGCTCGGAGTCGAAGTTCCAGCAGGCCTGGTCCGGTGCGCTCAAGCCCGGCGAAGCTCTTGCCGCGAAGAACATCGAGCCACAGACAAACCCTTGGTTCTTCAGCGAGGCCCATCTTCCCGGCCAGACCGGCAGCGCGCGGCAGCGTTTGCTGGATTCGGCGGCCTGGCTGCATGAGACGCAGGACAAATTCTACGGCCGGTTCGTAAAGGCCATTCGTGACGCGGGCTACCAGGGCCCGCTCTGCGGCTCGCCCTGGCAAGCCCCGGCCATGCTCCCGCACTATTACAATCTCCAGTCAGACGCACTTGTGGGTTATATTGATCGGCACAATTACTTTGGCGGCGGGCTGTTTGATTCCATGCTGGCCCAGCCCGGCAGCGGCTATTTCTCGAGCGGCCTGCAGCAGGTGGCCAACCGGCCTTTCGGGCTGAGCGAATGGATTCATGTCTATCCTTCCCTCTACAGCGCGGAGGGCCCCGCCATCGTCGCCGCTTACGGGATGGGCTTGCAGGGCTGGGATGCCAGCTATGAATTCCAATCCCAGGCTGCGCCCCGCACCTTCGGCGACCGCGTCGGCTGGCCGCCCTGGGGGGTCTGGGAAGCCGACGTGCCGACCCAACTCGGCGAATATCCGGCGCTGACCCGCATGCTCTATCGGGGTGATGTCCAAGAAAGTCAGATTATCTCCACGCGCCGGGTGAGCCCCGAAGAGGTTGCGGCCGGCCGCTTCGGCTTCTCCGACACCGTGGCGCAGCAAGGGGATATCAAGGCCTTTGGCGGCAGCGTTCCTCCCGAAGCATTGGCTGCCGGGCGAGTTGTGGTTGAATTCACTGACCAGCCGCAGCCCTCGAGTTTCCCGGATCTCGCCAAGTATCGGACGGGCACCGCGGTACACGCCAGCACTGGTCAACTCGTTTGGGACACCGCGGGCCAGGGCTTCTTCACAGTAAACACTCCGGGCACCAAGGCGGTCGTAGGTTTCGCCGAAGGCAAGGAGCTCCGACTCGGCGAGGTCACCATCCAGCTCGCATGCCCCTACGCTTCTCTCTTTCTGACGGCCCTGGACAGAAATGTGACGCTGGCCAAGGCCAGGAGCGCGCTGCTCTGCGCGGTGGCGCGGAACTCCAACAGCGGGTTCAAGTACTTCAGCATTGATTCCCGCACGCTGGACAACGGACATGGCCCCATCCTGCTTGAGCCAGTGAGAGCGACACTGGCCTTCCACGGTCGCGGGGTCGCCGCCGTCAACGTATTGGACTACAACGGCAGCCGCACTGGCAAATCGCTCCCCGTAACCGGCGGTCGTTTCAGCATTGACGGGGCGCGCGACAAGACTCTCTATTACGAGGTGCAATTCAAGTGACTATGAACAAATCAAACACAAACACTGCTTCCACTTTGCCGGGCAGCATGGATCGCCGTCGCTTTTTGGCGACGACCGCGATGGCTTCTGCGATTACCATTCTCCCCCGGCACGTGTTCGGCGGGGAAGGCCAGACGCCGCCGAGCGAGAAAGTAAACATTGCGGGCATAGGCGTGGGTGGGATGGGGGCGGCGAACTTGCAGGCGCTTAAATCGCAGAACATCGTGGCGCTGTGTGACGTGGACCACGATTACGCGGCCCATACCTTCAAGGAATACCCCAACGCAAAGCTCTACACGGACTACCGCGAAATGCTCGACAAGCAGAAGGACATCGAAGCGGTGGTTATTGCCACGCCAGACCACACGCACGCGTTGATTTCCATGGCTGCCATGAAGGCCGGCAAACATGTCTATTGCCAGAAACCACTGACGCATGACGTATATGAATCCCGCATGCTGGCGAAGGCGGCGAAGGAGCTGGGCGTGGTGACGCAAATGGGCATCCAGGGCCACTCGACGGATGACCTGAGAACGATTTGCGAATGGATCTGGGACGGCGCCATTGGCGAGGTGCGTGAGGTGGATGCCTGGTGCAGCTTGACGTACTACCCTTGGGGGCACGAAGGCTGGAGTTCGCAGTGGGGGGTCCGGCCAAAGGAGACGCCGCCCGTGCCGGCAAAACTGAATTGGGACATCTGGCTCGGCCCGGCGCCGTATCGGACGTATCACCGCGCTTATCATCCGGCGACCTGGCGCTGCTGGTGGGATTTTGGCTGCGGCATGATGGGCGACCGTGGCGCCCACACGCTGGACGTCGTGAATTGGTCTCTGAAGCTCGGGCCACCTGCTACCGTCGAAGCCACTTCCTGCGGGATGGACGCGGAAGTCCACCCGCTCTCGGCAATCGTCACTTTCCGCTTTCCGGCACGTGAGGGTCTGGCGCCGCTTAAACTCACCTGGTACGAGGGCACACGGCCGCCCCGGCCAGAAGATATGGACGCGGACGTCTCATGGCCGGCCGAGGGCGGCACTTTGTTCAAAGGCAGCAAGGGCATGCTTATCTGCGGTGTCTATGGAAACTCCCCGAAGCTGCTGCCGCTCAGCCGGCACCTGGAATACAAGCGACCACCCAAGACGCTGCCACGGGTCGCGGATCACTGCCACGAACTGGATTGGGTACGCGCCATCAAGAGCGGCCAGCAGGCGGGCGCCAGCTTCGCCTACTCCGGCCCCCTCACCGAGACTTGCCTCCTGGGCAATGTCGCCAAACGCGTGGATGGCATGATTGAGTGGGACGCCGCCAATCTAAAGGTGAAGAATTCGGAAGCCGCCAATCGGCTCATCAAGACGCAATACCGGCAGGGCTGGAGTCTTTGAACCAGGTTGAAAGGCAGACAACCCTCCTCAATAACGTAAAAATGAATAGACTTCACTTCTCCGCATGGCTGGTGCTCTCGCTCTCCTCTGCTTGGGCGTGCGCCGCCCAGGAACCGTCGCCCGAGCAACTCTTGCTCAAGGACTTCCGACCACGCTCGATCTACCAGGTGCCCGTGACCAGGATGGAGAAAGCTCGATTCCCGGTCATTGATATGCACACGCACAATTACGCGAAGACCGACGAGCAACTCGCCGCATGGGTACGCACGATGGACGAACTGGGCATCAAGAAAGCCGTCATCTTAGCCGGTGCCTACGGCAAAGAGTTCGATGCCATCCTCGCCCGCTACCAGAAGTACCCAGGCCGCTTTTCTGTCTGGTGCGGATTTGACACCACGGGTTACGACCAGCCCGGCTATGGCCCCGCCGCGGTGGCCGAACTCGAACGCTGTTTCAAGGCCGGAGCCGAGGGAGTGGGGGAACTGGGAGACAAAGGAAAAGGCCTCTTCTATGCGAAACCTCCCGCGTGGGGAATGCACCTCGACGATCCGCGCCTGGATTCGCTGATCGAACGATGCGGCCAGCTCGGAATGCCGATTAATATCCACGTCGCCGATCCCATGTGGATGTACGAGCCGATGGACCGGTACAATGACGGGTTGATGAACGCCTACAAATGGCGGCTGGATAATCAGACCAACATCCTCTCCCATGCCGAACTGCTCGGCACATTGGAGCGGGCGGTCAGTAAGCACTCGCGCACCTTGTTCGTTGCCTGTCACTTTGCCAACTGCAGCTACGATCTGGCCAAGCTCGGCGCGTTGCTCGACAAGTATCCTAATCTCTATGCGGACATCAGCGCGCGCTACGCCGAAACCGCCGCGATTCCCCGGGCCGCCAAGAGGTTTTACCAGAAGTACCAGGGCCGGCTCGTGTATGGCACGGACATGGGCCCCGCCAGGCAGATGTACTTAACGACCTTCCGCATCCTGGAAACCGAGGATGAACATTTCTATGACTGGGACCTTTTCAGCTATCACTGGCCGCTGAGCGGGTTTGGGCTGGACGACAAAATCCTGAAGCAGGTTTACTCCGAGAACGCAAAGAAGATACTCAAACGGCGAGTCACGACTAAACCTTGATGCCGGTGCACCTCAGGCTTTTCGCTCCTCTGCTTTCGACCGCACTAATGGCTTGGGCGACGGCGGCGGTGGCCGTCCCGTCGCCACTCACGCTATACGTCGCCACCAACGGCAACGACCATTGGTCGGGACATTTGGCCACGCCCAATAAGGCCCGCACGGACGGGCCGTTGTCCTCTTTGGCAGGAGCGCGCGACCGGATTCGGAGGGAGAGGGATGGAAATCAGCCGGTGCAGGTGCTGGTGCGCGGCGGCACGTATTACCTGCCCGCGCCTTTCGTGCTCGAACCGCAGGATTCCGGGACCGCAGACGCGCCGGTGGTCTATGCGGCGTTTCAAAGGGAGAAGCCGATGTTCAGCGGCGGACGCGCCGTCACGGGCTTTCGCCAGAAAGGGAACCTGTGGGAAACGACAATCCCCGAAGTGAAGGCCGGGCAGTGGTACTTCCGCCAATTGTTCGTGAATGGGCAGCGGCGTCAGCGAGCGCGTTCACCAAACGCCGGCTATTACCGCATCGCGAGGCTGATCCCTGGGCCGCCTATCCCGAACGCCAAACCGGTCGCGCGTGACAAGTTTGGATTTGCGCCTGGGGACCTGCAGCCGTGGGAGCGGCTCAAGGATGTGAACCTGGTGCTCATGCACTCCTGGGAGACTTCAATCCACCCGCTTAAGTCGGTGGATACAGTGTCGAACATAGTAGAATTCGCCGCGCCGATGAAGGAGTGGTGGGGCCTGGGGTATTGGGAAGAACACCAGCGCTATTACGTGGAGAATGCGCGCGAACTGCTCGATATACCTGGCGAATGGTACCTCAACCGCGAGACCGGCGTGCTGACCTACTGGCCGATGCCTGGGGAGCGCCTGGACCTCACGCAAGTCGTGGCGCCGATTCTGACCGAATTCGTGCGCTTCGCCGGCAACGCGGACAAAGGGGAGTTCGTGCGGCACGTGACCTTGCGGGGGCTGACTTTTCATAATGCGGACTGGGTGCTGGACGCCAAGGGCAACAGCAGCACCCAGGCGGCGGTGGAAGTGCCCGCAACCATCACGGCGGATGGGGCTTTGAATTGTGCGATCGAGGGCTGTGAAGTGGCCCACGTGGGCACCTACGGAATCTGGTTTCGGCGCGGCTGCAAGGATTGCCGTATCCAGCGCAATCGCCTGTTCGACCTTGGCGCCGGCGGCATCCGGGTCGGCGAAGACCGCGAGGCAAAGCTGGACGTAGCGGAGACGAGCCGAACGCTCGTGGACAACAATCACATCTTCAATGGCGGACGGAATTATCCGGGCTGTGTCGGAATCTGGGTCGCCCAAAGCAGCGGGAACCGCATTTCGCACAACGACGTTCACGACCTTTACTACACCGGGATCAGCGTCGGCTGGAATTGGGGCCTCGAGCCCAATCGCACGAGCAATAACGTGATCGAGTTTAACCATGTCCATAATCTTGGCCAGGGTGTCCTGAGCGACGCGGGCTTGATCTACTGCCTGGGGGTATCGCCCGGCAGCGTCATCCGGAACAACGTCTTTCACGACCTGTGGCCTTACTCGACGCCGGCGTTTGGCTGGGGCATATACCTGGATGCGCAGTGCGGGAATTACCTCGTCGAAAGCAACCTGGTCTATAACACCCAGAGCGGCGGTCTGATGTTCAACAACGGCGGCCACGAGCACGTCATTCGCAACAACATCTTTGCCCTCTCGGCGAACCAGGCGCTCTGGCCATATTTTGAAAAGCGGCCCAACACCTTTCGGCACAACGTTGTCTTCCTCACGCAGGGCCAACTCTTGATTTCCTACGGCGAGAGCTCGCTCAATGAACGCCTCGCCGCCAGGGAGTCGCTGGGAGACTGGGACGACAACCTTTACTGGCATACCGCCGGGCCGGACGCGCTGCGGTTCTTTCGACGGAGCTTCAGCGAATGGCAGGCCTTCGGCATGGACCAACACTCGCGGATTGCGGACCCGCAGTTCGTGGACGCTGCGAGGCACAGTTTCCGGCTAAAGCGCAGTTCGCCGGCCTACGACCTCGGGTTCCGGGAGTTCGACATCAGCAAGGTCGGACTGTATGGCGACCCGACCTGGGTCAAGGAGGCAAGCCACGGGCGTTGCGCCGGGGTCGCTTTGCCACCGCCGCCGGCACCACCCGAACCGCTTGAAGTGGACGATGGGTTTGAGGCCACTCCAGTGGGCTCGACACCCAGCAGGGCACACGTGAGCGGCGAAGAGAAAGGGGCTTCGATCCGAGTGAGCGGGGAGCGCGCCGCCACCGGCCAGCACAGTTTGAAGGTGACCGATTCCGCCACGCTCCGACCGTCGTGGCAACCGCATTTCTACTATGAGCCGCACATCACTTCGGGCCGAGTGGGCCAAAGCTTCGATGTGTGGTTTGAGACCAACGCCCAGTTCGTCACCGAATGGCGAGACAGCGGCGCTTACCCGGAAAACATCGGGCCGAGTGTGCGCTTCGACGGGAACGGGAACGTAAGCGTTGGCGATAAGCTCCTAGCCAAAGTCCCGAGCCGGCACTGGGTACACGTGGAAATCCAGGCGCCTCTGGGCAAGAACGCGGCCCGCGTATTCCAACTGACGCTGACGCCCGATGGGGAAGAGCGCAAGGTCTTCTCGGAACTGCCCATGAGCGGCAAGGAGTTCAGCGAACTGCACTGGCTTGGCTTCAGCAGCACGGCCGAGGCGGACACGGTGTTCTATCTCGATGACCTACGCATCCAGCGCCTGGAGTAATGAACCGTCTTCTCTTCGTCACACTGCTTGCCTCAGCCGGCTTATCCATGATCGGATTTTCCCAGACCTACTCGACGCGATTCGAGGGGGTCGAGAGTCCGCTCTCTGAAGGAGGGAGGTGGACGAATAACGGGCTTGACTGGACCCAAATCAGGAAGAAAGACGGCATCGCCTGCAGCACTCAAACCGGGACTAACACTGGAATATACAAGTTCAACGATTCCTACGCCCATCTCTCCGGATTTCCGCCGGATCAGGAAGCCTGGGGAGAGGCACGCATTGTCAGACCGAATGCATCCTGCAATCAGGAACTCGAGATACTCCTCCGATTCACCAGCGTGCCCCATCGCACAACCGGGTATGAGTGCTTTGCCCGGTGCCTTACCAGCACGTCATCCTACGTGCAAATCGTCAGGTGGGACGGGCCGCTGGGCAAGTTTACCTATTTGGCTGACCAGCGCGGCACCAACTATGGCCTCAACAATGGGGACCTAATCAGGGCGTCCGTGGTCGGCAATGTCATTACGGTGTCTATCAACGGGGTGGAGAAGGCCCGGGCCACGGATGATACTTTCAAGACGGGCAACCCTGGGATTGGGGAATTTCTTGCTTGCAATAACGGCCAGGGCGTCGGCTCCAACCCCGACTTCGGCTTCTCCAGCTTTACCGCCAGGGGCCTTGGTGGGACCAACGGAAGCCCCGGGTTGCGAAAATGAGCCGCCGCATTACCGCCTCGCGTTCAGAGCGTTCGTCTCGCCGTGCCTGGAAACTGGCAGGCTCACTGGCTGGAACTTGCGCCGGCACCCTGCTCTCGCTTGCGCTCGGGGCGGAAACCCGCGTCGTCGGGCAAGCTCCAATCACCGGGCCGCTCAGAGCATCCACGAACCCCAATTACTTTCAGGACGCGAGCGGCAGCCCGCTCATCCTGTGCGGATCGCAAACGTGGAACACGCTCCAGGATTGGGGCACCGCCGGGTCCGTGCGACCGTTGGACTTCGACACCTTCGTTAGCTTCCTCAAGGCGCATGGGCACAATTTCACTCTGCTCTGGTGCACCGAGTTGCCGCGATTCAGCAATCTGCCTGTCACGGCCACTCATCCTCCTGATTTCACCGTAAGTCCGCATCCCTGGACGAGAACGGGCCCCGGGCTCGCAACGGACGGCGGATTGAAGTTCGATTTGACGAAGCTCAGCGACGCCTATTTCAATCGGTTGCGCGCGCGGGTGGATGCCCTGAACCACGCGGGCATCTACGCCGGGGTCTATCTGTTCACCGGTGAATTCCTGTTGCGCTTCCGCTGCCCAACCGACGGTTACCCTTTTTCGGGACCCAACAACGTCAATGGAGTGGATGACGGCTACCGCGGCGGACCGGCCGAGAGCGGGCTCGGCTCGGTTACCTTGACTGCGACCAACGGCATTACCGATATGCAGGACGCCTACGTCAGGAAGACCATTGACACTCTGAACGACCTGCCCAACGTGCTCTGGATCGTTTCCGAGGAAGCACCCATGAGATCAACCTGGTGGAATAACCACTTGATTTCGCTGGTGCGAGCCTGCGAGGGGGGGAAGCCTCATCAACATCCCATCGGATACGCAACGCTCGAGAATCCTACGGACGCGATCCTCTACAACTCGGATGCGGACTGGGTCGCCCCATGGGCCTGGGTTTCTCCCACCACGTCGTGCGGAACCGGCAGCCCGCCTTGCAAGGTCAACATCAACGACAGTGACCACAGTTATTTCGGGATGTGGAATGACACGCCGCAGAAGAACCGGAATTATGCCTGGGAGAACTTCCTGACGGGCAACCAAGTGCTCTTCATGGACCCGTATCTTGTCTATTACCCGCGTGAGAATCGGAACCTGTGCCTCTCTCCGGTCAACGGCATCGGCAGCAAGCCGGACCCGCGCTGGGAGAATTTCCGGAACAATCTCGGCTATCTCTTGCGCTATTCACGCAAGCTCAACCTGGCCAACGTCCTCCCCAGGGCTTCTCTCTGTTCGACCAGGTTCTGCCTTGCGCAGACCCCAGCCGGCGGCGCGGAATACCTGGCCTATGCTCCCGCCGGAGGCGCATTCACCCTCGACCTTTCGGCCATGCCGAACTCGCGGAGGCTGGCGGTCGAATGGTTTAATCCTGCCACCGGCGAGACGATAACCGCGAGTCCGATTTCTGCCGGGTCAGTCTCCCAATCGTTCAGCCCACCATTCAGCGGAGATGCCGTCTTATACTTAGTGGACACTGCGGGCCACCGGTAAACTTGCCAGCCATAACGACCGCAATGATTTCATGCCGGCGGGCCGGACCGAGAGTCCTGCAAGCAAGAACAAGAAAGCGTATGAAAACGCCCGCCCAACTCAGCGTGAGCATCGAACGATTCCAGCGGGTCTTCTGGAAGAAGCTCTCCGAAGGCCGGCCCCCGATTGGCATCGTCAACACGGACATTTACCTGCCAGTGAAATATCTCCGCCGGCCATTCGCCCGCCAGTACGTGGAACCGGAGGATGTGCGAGCAGACACGGTCATGACCGATTACGAGTTCGCCTTCGCGGAACGAACAGTGAACTGCGACGACTGGATCCCCTTCAGCGCGCCCTGGCGAGCCATTCCGTGGTTGGAAGCGTGGTGCGGCTGCCCGGTCCGGTTCTCTTCCGGTGCGCTTGGACCGGACCCCATCTGCGATTCGGTCGAGGCGCTGGCGGGCGCCGCCTTGCCTGCTCGCGAGGCATGGTTCACTTGCTTGCGTCAGCAGACCGAACTGCTGGCTGCCAGTGCGCCGCCTGACTGTTGGGCCAGTCCGACCATTCTGCGCGGCCCGTCGGATGTTCTGGCGGCCCTGCGCGGCCTGACCAATTTCCTCTGTGACCTGCGTGACGCTCCGGAAGTGATCGCGCAAGCCGCGGGTCGCATCCAGCAACTGCTGATCCGGGCCATAGACGAGCACTTCTCGGCGGTGAAACCCAAGTATGGAGGTTACGGGCACATCTTCGGTTACTGGGCGCCCGGTCCGACTATCGCGCTCCAGGAGGACGCCTTGGGCCTCTGCCATCCCGACCTTTACCGGAACCTCTTCATGACATACACCGCCGAGGCGGTGCGGCATCTCGGGCCTTGCGTGGTCTTCCATCTGCACTCGACGGGCTTCCAGCATTTTCGCCAGGTGCTCCGCATTCCCGGCCTGGCCGGCCTACAAATGACGATCGAGGCCAACGGCCCGCCCCTGGCGGACCTCCTGCCGGTGTTCCGGGAGATTCTCGAGCAATCGCGCCTGCTTCTCTTCTTGGATCACCGGTTCGAGGAATTATCTGCCGTGTTGCCGCACCTTCCGCGGGAGGGGCTTTATCTGGCCATTCCGGCAAGGTGCCTTGAGAATGAGGCAGCGTTTCTCCAGTTTACCAAAGCCCACTGGCGGACCGACGCGTAAGCGTCATCATCAAAGAGCCGGGTGAGATCTGCGCCGGGCTGGGCGCCAAGCACGGTTACCGTTTCAACTGCACGTCCAACTTCACCCATCCGCAGTTTGCCCGCCTCTGGAACGACCTCACCTGGCACAAGCGCCTGACAGCGACGATCCGCAGCGCTTCGGTCCGTTAAGCTCGTCCTCTTCACCTCCTCCTGCTTTTCCTCTAACGTCCTCGGCCCGCCGCAGCCGCTTCGTCCAACCAGCGAGGTAAGCAGCGCGCCCGGGTTAAGTCTCGCCACATTCCCAACCGCTCAGCCGGGCGCGCTGCCTACCTCCCATTCTTGTTAGACGTTTGGGTCTTCATACTTCATGACCGCACCACTCTTCTGCCGAATCTGAATTAACACAACGGCATTTAGGCGGCTCTTCGGCTCCCAATACGTTACCGTCCACACACCGTCTTTAAGAACAGCGTCGGAATACAACTTGCGGCGAAAATCCTCCGGCGTCAGCAACCGGCTCAGAACAACTTTGGCGACTTCCTTCGCTGCGCCGGCATCACTCACATAACCCCCATTCGGCTCATGCTTGGCCGCCCCAGACTGATTCTGAGCGTGGCCGATCCAAGCAATCGTGGTAACGAAAAGAATACAAACAACGATGGATTTCATATGGTGAATTTGGAAGACGCCTAACGGCGCAGGTCAGGCGCGCTGTAAAGCGTCGCCTGCACCTGCCGGTTGGCAGTCCTGCATTTCTCCGTGACAGACCTAACCGATATGTCACGATTTCTTCAGGTTGTCCCGGATTTCCTTGAGCACAGCGATGATCTCGTCCTTTTGTTTCTTCTCCGTGTTGAAATACACTGCCGCGCGTACGAAGAAACCCACGGCAAACACAAGCGCAATCACCATCACTATTCCGTTCATTCCTTATCTCCTTTCTGCCAACGTTCCGAATCAGCGAGCCCGCGCCACAGGCCACCAAAATGGAACTGAGGCGCCATCGCGGGCTTCGCTGAATTCGGCTTGTTGGGCCATGCGGCCTTCACCCTATGATTCTCTGCGGTCATCGCAACAGCTTTTCGTCCCAGTGCGCCGGGCGCAGACAAGCGGCGTCCACGAAATGAGCTGGAGCGAAGAATGCACGGGCGATTCCGTTATCAAACGGGCGATAAACCGGTCTGGTCAAAGGCGGCCCTAGCGGAGTTAAGAGCCGTTGTGTGACGCTCAAAAAATAAGCCCCGAAGTAGCTCGCGAGCACCAGACCGCAAATTACAACCAGCCTCAGAGTTTTCATATACCAGACTATTGGACGGAAGCGCTACGATTATGCTTCCGCCCAACGCAAGAACTGAGCGACGCGGGCGGGGCAGCGCATCCGCATCGCCAACTGACGTGGCCCGCCCGCGTTCGCTCTAGTGATTTTGTTGGGCCGTTGTTTCTGGCAGATCAAGATACTCTACTTTCTCCTTCAGTTCTTTTTTCAGTGCGTCTGGGATTCTCTTGCCGTTAACCTCCACAAATTTAGGAAGGTAAGCAGAACGGCAAAGCCCGGCATCCCAGACCTCATAGTTGCCGACAGCCGCCGTGGTAAAATCCGCTACCTCCTGTTCAGTAAATATTGCGAAGTGTGGCACCAGAGGCCGGACTGCGGATTCGGCGCCTCTAAACGAGCCGGCACGTCGCACCTGCTCAATTTGAATCGGGATCATGCCGTGAGGCACCTTGCGCCACAAGAGGTCTTCAATAATCCCAAGTATAGCACCTTCGTCCGGCACGTATTGCCCTTGAAGATGGGAAATGAACCCGTAGGGATTGGTGTGGTCAATGCTCAGGGGCACGATCACGACCTCTGGGCGAGATACAATGAAGCCAAGCTCCTGACTGCACCACTCGCTCGCTTTGAAGTTGGCGCTCAGCACGGCTACAAAAACATTTGCTTCCCGGAGTTCTTGAAGAATACGCGCTTTCCATTCCTCGGAAACCTGTATGTCCTCATGAGCCAAGAAACACTCGACACCACGATTCTCAAGCGCTTGCTTTACTGCGCCTCCGAACTCTTTTTCTGCGACGGAATAGCTGACGAATGCGCGCATTGCGGAATCGGCCCTAACGATAAGGATCACGGACGCCGCGCCACTGATGCGATGTTGAAACCCCAGCGCGATCGCGGCGCCCGGCGCATCCGCTTGTTGGGCCTCTTGTATTCATGTTAAGTGCATGGAGGTGTTCTGCTTAATCGTGGTGGCTATATCAGGGCGAGACTTTTTAACGGTCTGGTCGAAAATCTCCTGGATGAAAGGCGCGACCCAGTATTGCGAATCCGGCTCTGGCATCATCCCGCACTCCAAGCAGTCCAAAAGATCACTGGACATCATGTAGTGTCCGTTGGCAAAGAACATGTACGAGACGTGTAGTATCAGCACATCACGCAAGTCGTTCGAGAACTCCTCCAATGCTTCACGTCGGCTCTCAAGGAGAATCTCTTTGTCGTTGAGGAGGACGTTCCGGTAAAAATTGTAGTGTGTGTGGTCGTTACAGCGATGCCTCAGCCGCTTGTACCGGTCATCTGCAAACAGAAGAGTGGTAATCGGGGCAACCTTCGCCGACCCGCGAATGTACTCGGACATTACCCTGAACTCGGGCAGTCGGTCTTTTCCCTGCACCCATCCGTCGATCTGCTTCACAACGAAGTTCTCGATGCTGACGTGGTCTTCAAGGTATAGGCCCGTGTAGATATTGATGATCACCGAGTCATAGTACTTCCGAAGCAAGGCGTAGGCGTCATTGATCCTTCCGTCTCGGAGAATAGCTTGGATTGACGCCAGCGTTCCCTGGACCGAGGAAAACAGGTACGAGTCGATGTTGCAGATGGCCCGCGTGCCAACGGAGACGAATCCGAACACTGAGCGAGCCAAGCTTTCGTAGAACGTAGCGTAGCGCTCCAAGTCGGCGAAAACTGGGTGTTCCTGGTATTCTTTGTCATTGACCATCATAACGTTTACTCACGGGGACGGCGTAATTGAGTCGCACGCTCAACAAGTGATTAGACAGACCTGTCTATCTTCCCGTTTTGGGATGATAGGCCAACGGCTCCCTACCGCCGATGAACCCGTTCGCTTCATCACGGCGATTTTTACTCCGCCCGGTTTCGGTTGTAAAGGCTTGTTTTCACGAGTTTTCGGCTTGCCTCCCTCAGCGACTTGCACCCCTGTTCCAGGCACGCGCCCAAGGGTGGGCGATGTGAGCCAAAAGCGTTGCCATGCAACCGGTTCCCCCAGAAGTATGGGCTAACTTTGAGCGGCGGTTGGACGGGATGCGGGTGCCGCTACCCCAACGTCCCGACTACCGCAAATGGGTGCGCTTTTACTTTGATTTTTGCCACAAGTATGGCCACTCAGCGGGCGCATCGGCAAGCCGCGGTCCTTTCCTGGCTAAGCTCGCCTCCAAGAACCAGCCCGTGGCCCAGCGAAGCCAAGCTTCCGCTGCCGTTGGGCTGCTGCTCCAATCAGGCCTGGAACCGGGCGCCACGCGCCCTTCGCCCCCGGCAAGCCCCACTGGCAGCCCGCGCGCACCCCTCAACTCCCAACCGGCTGTCCCCTCTGGCTGCGGCGACAGGGGACTGCGCACGGGAGCGCACGTCCACCCAGAACCAGGCCTTCAACGCCCTGCTGTTCTTCTACCGACATGTCCTCCGCCGTGAATTCGGCCAACTGGAAGGGGTGGTTCGCGAAGAAGGAAGAAGGCAGTATGGAGAAGTTCGGGTCGAAGCCACCCTGAGGCCACCCTCAGGCTACCCTCAGGCCATCTGGTAGCCAACCGGTAGGCACCCCGAAGCCACCCTCAGGCTACCCTCAGGCTACCCTCAGGCTACCCTCAGGCTACCCTGAGGCTTCCTTGGGGCGAACGCCCCCCCGACAAAACACCGTCGGCGCGGGCAGAACGCAGCCGACGCAGCGGCGGATGGAGCGCGTTGGATAAGTGTGGCTGATCGAAAACGGGGGTTGGAGGGGGTTCTATGGTACCAGGGCATGTCCAGGGTTTGTCCAGGGTGCCCCCAGACCAGCCCGAGGCGGACGCGGGAGGAGAGTTGTATTCGGAAGGCTTATGGGGAAAGACCGAAGTCCAGAGTCTAGAGTCTAAAGTCTAATGTCTGGGGGCGGAAACGCGGTTCGGCGCGGGGAGAAGTGGTTCCTTGAAAAGCCGCCCAAAGCCACATCACAGCGTGTTGATAGCCAGGCGATAGGCACCCCAAAGCCACATCAAGGCTACCCTAAAGCCACATCAAAGCCACCCCAAAGCCACATCAATGGGACCCCAAAGCCATCTACAAGCCATCTACAAGCGGCGGACTTGCAATCGCGCGAGCCTTGAGCGATGCTCGGGACCAGTTCGAGTTGTCACGTCTTCGGAAAACGTCGTGGCGTTCCTTGAAGCCACGGAGATGCTCGCGGCACTCCATCGCTGAATGAACCTAACAAACCTTCGCTCATGATGCCACAGAAACCCCTGAAGCTAGCCTGCATTGGCTGCGGTGCCCGGGCGCAGACTTACACCCAACTGGCGGCGCGCCATCCCGAGCGGTTTCAGATTGTCGCGGGTGCGGACCCCGTGCCGGAACGCGTTGAGAGAATCCGCCGCACGTCGGGCAACCCGGCCTTCCAGGGCTTCCCGGGCGCAGAAGCGATCCTGTCGGCTGGGAAGCTCGCCGACGTGATGATCGTCGCCACGCAAGACAACTTCCACTTCGACCCTTGCCAGGGAGCATTGCGGCTGGGCTACGACGTCCTGTTGGAGAAGCCGATCGCGACCCGGTTGGCACAGGTGCTTGAAACCGAACGACTGGCGCGGCAGGCCGGCCGGCGGGTGATGGTGTGCTTCGTCCTGCGCTTCGCCGCCTTCTACCGCAAGGTAAAGGAAATCCTGGATTCGGGCGTCCTCGGTGAGGTGGTCTCCATCCAGGCCAGCGAAGGGGTTAACCCGTGGCACCAGGCCCATTCGTTTGTTCGCGGCCATTGGTCGGTGGTGGGCCAGAGTTCGCCAATGATCCTATCCAAGTGCTGCCATGATGTGGACATCCTGCACTGGTTGGCCGGGCGTCGCTGCACCCGAATTGCGAGCTTCGGCGCACTGGATTTCTTCCGGTCCGAGCGCGCGCCCGGCGGCGTGCCCGCCCGCTGCACGGATGGATGTCCGCTGGGTGACACCTGTCCCTACAACGCCCTGCGTTATGCCGGCGACATGCGGGTCCCGTGGCTGTCTATGGTGTATGACCGCGCCCAGGACGCCCCCGCTGAGGAGGTCATGGCCTGGCTGCGCACGAGTCCCTGGGGCCGTTGCGTGTATCGGTGCGACAACGACGCCGTGGACCGGCAGGTCCTGGCGATGGAGTTCGAGGCCGGCATCACCGGCACGTTCGCGATGACCGCCTTCGCCACGGGACGGCACATTGAGATTTGTGGGACTCGGGCTGTGCTTAAAGGGGGCGAGAGCTACCGCCAGCATTTCGGCACGCATCTCATCCTGCTGCCGCACCAAGGCGAGCCGGTGCGCTACACTGTGCAGGCCGAGGACGGGGGCTATGAATTGCACGGTGGCGGCGACGCGGGGCTGATCAATGCGCTTTACCACGAAATGACCAAGCCCCCGGAGGCGCCGCTGGAGGCGGGCATCGAGTCAACTGTCCATAGCCACGTGATCGCGTTCGCCGCGGAAGAAGCGCGACGGACTGGGCGGGTCGTGGAGCTTGAGGAGTTCCAACAGGCCCACCGCAAGGGCGTGTGAGGTTTCGCGGCGGGGACCGGCAAGAAACCATGAACGGAGCAGAGCCCAATTCGAAGCAACTGGTCTCGCAGGCTCTGAAGGGACTCGAAACGTCACGCACGCCGACCGGGCCGCTGGCGGTGCATTTCTGCGCCAGGGTCTCGGGGATTTCGCTGCGCGAATACACCACTAATCCGCGGCTGCTGGCCGAGGCGGTCATCCGCTACTATGAAAGATTCCGGCCAGACGCGGTCTGGTTATCCAGCGACACGTGGGTGAGCGCCCAAGCGATGGGGGCTCTCGTGGGCGCGACCAACGATTGCCAGCCTTTCGGCAGCCTGGGCGAGCCATTGATCAAGTCTGGGGTGGACATCAACCGCATCCCCGCGCCGAACGTCAACACTCAGGGTCGTTATCCGCTGATGCTGGAGGCGCTGGCGCGGATATGCGACACGCTGGGCAAAGAGGCGTTCGTCGTCGCCTGCTTCGATCAATATCCATTTTCACTCGCCAGCGCACTCATGGGCCTAGCCAAGATTATGCTCAAGCTGACGGACGATCCGCCCATGGTGGAAGCCCTGATGGAGCGGTGCCTGGAATACGGACTGGCCTACGGCAACGCCCTCAGCAGCACCGGCGCTGATATGCTCAGTGGTGGTGACTCGCCGGCGGGCCTCGTCGGGCCGAGGTCCTACCGCGAACTCGCACTGCCGTACGAACGACGGCTGATCGCCGGGCTGAAGTCCGGGACGCGTAAGCCCGTGTCGCTCCATATCTGCGGCCATGCCGCACCGATCCTGCCTGACATGGTGTCTTCGGGTGCCGACGCCCTGGAGATTGATCACCAGGTGGACTTGGCTGACGCCTGCCGAATCGTCGGGCCTGATATTGGGCTGTGGGGGAACCTCGACCCGGTTTCGCTGCTGATGCAGGGCGGCACCGGCCAAATCCGGCAGGCCAGCCGACAGGCGGTGGAAACAGTCCGGGCCTGCGGGCATAAGCGTTTCGTGTTGAGTTCGGGATGCACGATTGCGCCGGACACGCCCTTTGAGAATGTGGACGCGATGTTGCGCTCGACAGGGTGAGCCTACAGGCATATACCTGGGGTCATCGTGCCGGGACCGGGCGGGACGCGCCGGAGCCCGCCGTTAGCAGAAGAGCCACGGTGAGTTCAATCTGCGTCCGTCAGAATAACACAACACGCAACCATCCTCATGAGCACAGCAAGAACACTCAGCCGCCGTCGTTTCTTGAGAGGGACCGCCGGAACTGCCGCTGTCATCGGAGTGGCCCCCACCATCATCCCCGCCCGATTGCTGGGCGCCGACGCCCCCAGCAACCAGATTACCTCCGGCTTCATCGGGGTGGGCGACCATGGGACAGGCTGGAACTTGTCCTATTACCTCAGACTCAAGGCCGCGAGGGTGATCGCCGTCTGCGACGTGGACGACAACCATCTACTGCGCGCCAAGGAAACCGTAAACGACCGGTACGGCAACGAGGACTGCTTTGCGACCAAGGACTTCCGTGAGATTCTCGCCCGGAAAGATGTGGATACGGTAATGATCTCTACCCCGGACCACTGGCACACCGTCATCAGTCTCCTGGCGATCCAGGCCGGCAAGGATGTCCAGTGCGAAAAGCCTACCCTGACGATCCGCGAAGGCCAGATTCTCAGCAAGGCGGTTCGCAAGCACAAAACCGTCTTCCAAACCAGCACGGAGGACCGCGGCGTGCCCGAATACCACCGCCTGGCGGAGTTGGTGCGCAATGGACGCATTGGCAAGCTCCAACGCATCGAGGTCATCCTCCCCAAACAGCCAACCGTCCCCGGTGACCCGACGCCGCAACCGGTGCCCAAGGTGCTGGACTATGAGATGTGGCTTGGGCCGGCGCCTTTCGCCCCCTACACCCGCGATCGCGTTCATTTCAACTTCCGCTGGATCTGGGATTATTCCGGCGGGATCATCTGTGATTGGGGCGCGCACCTCTTCGACACCGCGCAATGGGCCAACGACACGGAGCACAGCGGCCCGGTGGAGATCGAGGGCACGGGCACCCATTGGTCGGGTGGCCTCTATAACACTGTCAAAGACTACGACGTGACCTATCGCTACGCCAACGGCGTGGTGATGACCTGCAAACCCGGAAACCCCAGCATCAAGTTCATCGGCACTGACGGTTGGGTAGGCAATACCGGTTGGCGGGGGCCAGTCGAGGCCAGTTCCCCGAAGATCCTCGAATCCAAGATCGGCCCCGAGGAAATCCATCTCTATACAAACCCAGCGTTGGAGCACGACGACTTCCTGAAGTGCGTTAAGAGTCGCAAGGATCCCTATTTCCCTGTCGAGATCGGTCATCGGGTGAGCAGCGTTTGCCACTTGGCCAACATCATGCTACGGCTTGGCCGCAAGCTCAAATGGGACCCGCAGGGCGAGCAGTTTGTGAACGACCCGGAAGCCAACCAAATGCTCGACCGCAAACGCCGCGATCCCTGGCAGTTGCCGGAAGTGTAAAGGCGGGGCCGGCAACTGGTTCGATATGTATAACGAGAGTAAAGTCGCACAAATTGGTCATCCACAATCTCATTAACTCAAGCATCCCATCCGCAATGCAAACCCATCGAATGCCCTTCCGTTTCATCGCCGCTGCCATAGTGGCGGCCCTCACAGTCGCTCCGTCCGTTCAAGCGCAGCCGCGCGGCCAGCAGGGTCCGCAAGTCGTTTCGCCTGAGGTATCGGCGGATCGCCAAATCACCTTCCGCATTCTCGCGCCCAAGGCGGAGGCAGTGAAATTGGGCAGCAGTGGCGACATTCCCGGCATCGGCTTCGCTCAGGCCAAGGCGATGACCAAGGGAACCAATGGCGTGTGGGAGGTGACGGTCGGCCCGCTCCCGCCCGGGGCCTACCGTTACAGCTTCAACGTGGACGGCGTTACGGTGGTTGACCCACGCAATCCCAAGACCAGCGAGTCCAATGAAAATACCTGGAGCCTCGTGCAGGTGCCGGGTGCCGACTGGCTGGATACTAAGGACGTGCCGCACGGCGCAGTCTCCGCGGTGACCTACTGGTCCACGACGCTGAAGCGCTTCCGTCGGCTTCACGTTTACACGCCGCCGGGCTACGAGTCGGGGGAGGGCAAGTATCCGATCTTCTATCTGCTGCACGGCGCGTTTGATTCCGACGATTCTTGGAGCAGCGTGGGCCGAGCTGGCTTCATCCTTGACAACCTCATCGCCGCCGGCAAAGCGAAGCCGATGGTTGTGGTCATGCCGCACGGGCATACGGGACCGTTCAGCTTCGGGATGCCGCTGTCGGGCGATTTCGAGCCGGAGTTCGTTACCGACATCATGCCGCAGATAGAAAAACGTTACCGCGTTTACACGGACCGCCAGCACCGCGCGATGGCTGGTCTCTCCATGGGCGGGGCGCACACGCTGAACATTGGCATCCCGCACCTGGACGAATTCGCCTACCTCGGCGTCTTCAGTTCCGGCATCTTCGGCATCGCAGGCGGACCGGGGGGCAACCAACCCCAAGGCCCCAGCTTCGAAGAGAGGCAGAAGGCCATACTCGACGACTCGAAGCTGAAGGAAGGGCTGAAGCTGTTCTGGTTCGCCACTGGCAAGGATGATTTCCTTGTCGCCACCTCGCGGGCCACGGTCGAGATGTTCAAGAAGCACCAGTTCGAGGTCACTTACAAGGAGACCGACGGTGCGCACACCTGGGACAACTGGCGCGAGTATCTGCGCGAGTTTGCGCCGCAGTTGTTCCAGTAGGGTGCACAACCCCAAGACATGCATAGTTTATCCCCCCAGCCAACCCCCATCATGATCCTGCAACTGCGGAAGCTCCTTGCTATGGCGCTGTTTGCGTCGGTGACGGCAATGCCTTTGCCCGCGTCCGACTGGCCGCAGTGGCGCGGCCCGAACCGGGACGACGTCTCGACCGAGAAAGGGCTGCTGCAACAATGGCCCAGTGGAGGTCCAACCCTGATCTGGAAAACCTCCGGGCTGGGCGCAGGGCATGGCGGGCTCTCCGTAGCTGGCGGGCGGGTGTTCACCACGGGTGAAAAGGGCGAGTCCGGCCTGGCTCTGGCGCTGGATGAGGCGCATGGCGAGGTGATTTGGAGAACGCCTATCGGCAAGTCCGGCGGCGGTCCCCCCGCGCCCCGCAGCACGCCCACCGTCAATGGCAACCGAGTCTATGTCCTCGGGCAATTTGGTGATTTGGTTTGCCTCCAAGCCGCCACGGGGCAGGTCGTCTGGCGGAAAGACCTCAAGCAGGATTTTGGCGGGCAATGTGGTGGTTGGCAGTATTCCGAATCGCCGCTGGCGGATGGGAACCGCGTAATCTGCACGCCCGGCGGCTCGCGCGGCACGATGGTAGCGCTCGACAAAACGACCGGCGCCCTCCTCTGGCAGACCAGCGAATGGACCGATGCCGCCGAATACTCCTCGCCGATCGAGGAGGAAATCGGCGGCGCGCGACAATACATCCAACTCACCGGCCAGAGCGTGGCCGGAATCGAGCCGGCCACCGGAAAAGTGCTGTGGCGCGCACCGCGTCAGGGAGTCACCGCCACCGTGCCGACCCCCGTTTATCACGATAGCCGGGTGTACGTCTCCTCCGGTTATGGTGTCGGCTGCAATTTGTTCGAGATCACTAAGGCCGCTGGCGGGTTCCAGGCCCGGCAAATCTATGCGAACAAGAACATGGTCAACCATCATGGTGGTGTGGTGCGGGTGGGTGAGCACCTCTACGGCTACTCCGATGGCAAGGGCTGGGTTTGCCAGGAGTTCAGAACCGGGAACCTGGTTTGGAGCAATGAAGGGGTTGGCAAAGGCTCGCTCACTTGCGCCGAGGGCCATCTTTATCTGCGCAGCGAGGCGGGAAAGGGCGTCATCGCACTAGTCGAGGCCACCCCGGACGGCTACCGGGAAAAGGGCCACTTTGACCAGCCCAACCGAAGCTCGGAAAACAGTTGGCCGCACCCAGTCGTCGCAAATGGGAGGCTCTACATTCGTGACCAGGACATCATGCTGTGCTTTGACGTGAAGGCGAGGTAGCCGCACAAATACGCCTCTCTCAGCGCCGGGCTTGAAGACCACGTCAGCGCGAGTGCCGCTAAAACTAAGGCGCGGAGCGTGTTGGCCGGCGGAAAGCCACAGGGCAGGAGTCCGCACGCAGGTCTCATTGAAAATATCACATCCGGGCTTCTGGGGAAGCGGCGCGTAGGGTTCCATTCCAGGCCGGACTGGCGCAGGCGATACAGAAATTCTCCCGCCGCACGCTACTCGTTACTTGAATTAACGCCCAAATACACGGGCGCGCCCTGTTTCAAGCTGACCCTCACCATGCCGGCCTGGACTTGGAGCTCGCTCTGTTCGCCAATCCCGTTGATCCGGGTGACCCGCTCCGCTGAGGTGGGAAACTCCACGAAGGCATCGGCCTGCGGACTCCATAGGGCGATGGTCTCGCCTGACCCGCCTGCTGCGGGCTTGAATTTGAAAGCCAGGACTCCTTGAGGCGCCGACACGGGCCCGACTAATCGCTTGCCTCGGAGCACTCGCGTCAGCGTTGCGTAGGCGAGGTATGCCGGTTTGGGGCTGAAGTCGCTATAGACGATGCCCATCTGGTGCTCGAAGTAGATCGGGTCGTCGCCGTCGTTCCTGAAGTCGTACCAGAAGGTCCGAGGCTCGACCCCGGAGACGATCGCACACAAGTAGCTGCGGGCGATGAGCTCGGCTTGGGCGCGCAGGGTGTTGGGGGCGAAATCCTGCCGCGCTGTGTTGTGGGGTGTGTGGGTGGCCCAGCCCATTTCGGTCAGCCAGACTGGCCGCCTTCGGCCATCGGGCAGTTTTACCTGGTCGGACACCTTCTCCAGGTCCTCGATAAACGCCTGGTCGTTGAGGTGCGTGCGGTAAGGATGGATGGTGAGGACGTCGAATGGGGCCTGCAACTCAAGCATCCTGCTGATGAACTTCCGGTCTATCCCAGCGGTCGAGAGTCCAAGTACTTGCGCGGCCGGGTCCGTTTCTTTAATGGCCGCATAGCTCTTGGTCAGCAGTTGGGCATACATGTCTTTCGGCCCCTGCCAGAAGAAGATGTTCGGCTCGTTCCAGATCTCCCACTGCTTGATCTGCTTCTGATACCGCTGGACCATTACCTTCAGGAACTGAACGTAATCCTCGATCCCCTCCGAGGTATAGGGCTTGGTCCAGCCGGCCCAGTAACCGACGATGGCATAAACGCTAATGCCGTTGCGCCGGGCGCAGGCCAACAAGTTGTCGTGATAGCTCCAGTCGAACCGCCCGCGCTGTCGCTCGATGCGGCCCCAGGAGAAGTCCTCGCGTGACCACTTCACACCCGCGTCGCGCGCCATTTGCGCCGCGCGCTCCATCAACGCCAACCCCCCGGCATCACCGCCATATCGGTTGAGATACACTCCCATCCCGAAAGGAGATTCCGGCTCCAGAGCGGTATCGCCACGCTCGTTCAACCCAGCCACCCACGCCGCCCGCACGGGCGCCACCTCCTGGCCGGGAATGTCCAGGCTGATCTCGGCTTCCAGGGACCTTCGCCGCGCCCTTTCGGCTTCCTTGATTGGCAGCCTAAACTCAAACGGCTCGCATTTCGCAGGCACAGAGGCCGCCTGCTTCCCGCGTCCAACTTCGTTGCCGTCCCAGTCGCGCAACACCCAATGGAGTTCCCCATCGAGTGGTGTATCGCTCAACCCTCGCGCGTGCGCCACAAAACAGGAGTCATTCCCCGCGCCGCGGCCTTCGGCCAGCAGCACGCACCGACTCTCCTCCGGGCAGGATGAATCCACCCTTACTTCGCGCAATTCCAGTGTGCAGGGCGCAGTGGTGGTCCCTCCTTGCAACCCAATTTCCCCCAGGCGCAATGGCCCGTGAATCTTGCCGTCATTCTCGCCTCCATGCCATTCCCAGCCCGGGCCAGGCGGCCCGTCGGTCGCCAACTCCTGCTCGCCGTCCCCGGCAAACTCCCCAATCGTCTTCTGAAAGGTCATGAAATGCGTATGGAGCACCAAACGAACAGGGTGCCCCTTGGCATTGCCACGCACTCGCAGCCGGAGCTTATCCACGTTGCCCAACAACACATGGTCGGGCACACCGAGGGAGACCCAGCGGGCGCCCTGGGAAAAGTCGGCGGTCCACGTCCTGTCTTCCAACCGGCTGGCGCCGCCGTTGCCGTCCGCGCGCGTGTGCCATCCCTCGTCGAGCCCAAACCGGTAAGCCGGATAGGACACTCGCGCGATGGACTCCTGGGCGTTCACCAACTGAAGGTCATCGAACAGAAGCGCCCCCGTTGTCTGCAAGCCATGGTCAACGTTCAAGGCCAACAGCTTGGGCCCTCCGCGCACTTTGCCGTCATCCGGCCCACCCCAATGACCCACCCAGCCGCTGAACGGAACCGTGACGCGCACCCAGCGGCCCGCGGGGCACTCGACCGGCTTCTGGAACGTCTGCCCGGCAGAATCGCTGTAGCGAAAGACGAAATCGTTTCCCTCTGGCCGCTTCAACCAAAGGCGCAGCCCATTCCATCCGCCTGTTGCTCCGGCGCCTCCCTCCGGCATCTGGAAGATGGCCCCTACGTAATTCCCGCCACCCGTGAAATCGAACGTCAACTTCCCTCCGAACTGGCCCTCGTGTGCCGCCTCCGTTGCCCGCTCAAAACTCCCTTTGGCGCCCGGAAACTCTACTCCGTTGGAGAATGTCCACCTCGCGGGCTGGTATCCTCCTTCAAAGCTTTCTAGTTCGACCCCGGTCTCCGCCGCCGCTGCCGGACAGACAAGCCAAGGAACGAGAGACACAAGGACGGATCCTAACGGCAGCGACATTCGCATGAATTCGAAAGCTACGCCGGAGGCCGACTCGACGTCAATCGTCTGTCCATCGCCAGACCGTCCTGCGGGCCGCGCCGGAGCCTCCCCGGAGCCTCCCCGGAGCACCTCTGATTCAAATCAGAGGTGCTCCGGGGAGGCTCCGGCGGGGCTATGGGGGAGTGCCGTGCGGCCCATCAAGACACGCATGTGGGCCTCGACGGATGCGGCCAGGGCTTCCGTGTTGTAGCCTCCCTCAAGCATCGAGACCAGCCGGCCATTACAACACTCGTCGGCGATTCCTTGGACGATCCGCGTCAGTTCCGCATAGCCCTGGGGAGTCACTTTCATCCCGCCGAGCAAATCGCCATTAGCAGCGTCGAACCCCGCCGAGATGAGAACGAAATCCGGTTTGAAGGCGGCTGCCGCCGGTTTCAATCGTTCCACGAATGCCTTCTTGTAATCGGCGTCGCCACAACCGGCCGGGAGTGGCACGTTGATCTTCGATCCCAAGCCCTTGCCCACCCCTTTATCCTCCGCGCTGCCCGTCCCGGGATAGAAAGGCGATTGATGGACCGAGAAGTAGAATACTGTGGGGTCCTCGTCGAAGATCGCCTGCGTTCCGTTGCCATGGTGCACGTCCCAATCCACGATCAGCACCCTGGCCAGCTTGTGCTTCTGCTGAATGTATTTCGCGGCGATGGCCACGTTGTTGAACAAGCAAAAACCCATGGCCTTGTCTTTGAGCGCATGGTGGCCTGGCGGACGAATCGCGCAAAAGGCATTCCGTATCTTCCCCTCCATCACGGCGTCTATGGCCGATTGCACTCCACCCACCGCGTTCAACGCCACCTCGTACGAATCAGCCGAGGCAGGCGAATCCGGCGAATCCACATACCCGGCCCCATCTTGGCACTCTTTCCTGACCCGCTCGATGTATTCCCGGGTGTGGACCGCGCGAACCCATTCCGTCGAGGCCGGCACCGGCTTCAGGGCGACGAGGTCATTCAACAAGCCCTTCTGTTTCAACCTGGTGACGATGGCTGTCAGGCGCTCCGGCCGCTCCGGGTGGCCCGCCCCGGTCAGGTGCTTCAGATAGATGTCGCCATAGAGAAACCCCGTCTTCAAGCCGCCCGGAGCATCTGCCGCCGCGCAACTGGGCCGCGCCGCGTCCGCCAACGCGACCATGAGAACGAGCCAAATCAGCAGCCGGGCTGCTGAGCCCCCTCGGGGCTTGCTCATCAATTCTTGATCCTTCGCCATGGAACCATGTTAGAGCAGGTCAAAGTAAAGTGAGTGCCTCCGGCCTCCAACTCGTACTTGCAGCCGCCAAGGCTGGTTGGGCTGAACTCTGAAGAGAGAAGGGAAGCTGCATCCAGGATTGCTTCATTATGATCAGCGACGCTTTGGTCCCGACAGAATCAGGTCCGCCAGAGCCGCGCGCGCCTTCTCGTAGGCGACCGGGTTCTTCTCCCAGGAGAAGAACGAGCCGGCAAGCGGCGCCACGATTGCATCCGCCTCGGACCGTTTGCCGAGATGGTCGAGTATCGCGAGGTAGTCATAGTCTTCGATCGCGTCGCGCAGGGCCTTGAGGCGGATCGTGGGAACCACACCTTCGTACCCTACGGCGCGGCCGGGATACACGAGGGAACCTTCGCCATAGAAGCGGATTGCCTTCTTGCCCTGCTGAAACTCGCCGCTACCTCCGTAGTAGGGGGCCTGCAACCATGGATCCTCCACCGGGCCCCAGTATGACAAGCCTCCCCAGTAGAGCAAGCCACTCATGCGATAGCGCCAAGCTATCCATGTCGGTACGCGATAGTTGAGCAGCAGGTAGTCAATGTGCCACCAGGGCGTGGGCTCCCCCTGGCACAACGCGGTATAGGTCCAGACAGCTTCGCCGAGTGCCTGGCGGGCGGCGGCGCTCTCCTGTCGGTGCAACGAAAAGAGGGGACACCAAATATCAACCGCGCCGTAAAGGTCTCCCCAGGCGCTGTCGGCACCTTCCTGCCCCGGTGCGGTCCAAGTCTGCTCCACCACCAGCACTTTGACCACCGACTTGGCTTCGCGCACTGCGCGGCCCCATTTCTGCACGTAACGATAATCCTCCAGCGTGTTGGGCTCGTCCTTCAGGCACGTGTAAAAGACGAGGTGAGGTTGGTTCAATTCCTTGGCCGCGAGGTCGAAAGCGGCGAGCCACGCTCGCAGCCGATCGCGCTCCGATTCAGGGTCCTTAACTGCCTCGGAAGGATGCGGGATCCGCAAAGCGTTGATGCGGTACCGCTGGACGAAGTCGCGCAGGGCCCGCAATTGTTCCGCTGGGATACGAAAGGACCCGTCCGGCTGTGGCACCGGTCGCAGCGTCTCTTCCGGCGGGACCGCATTCAGCCGATGCTCGGAGAGCAGTTGCGCGCATTGGGCTTCAACCACCGGCCAGTTCTGCGGTTCCGCGTCTTTGCCTTGGGAGGCGCGCTGACGGTAGTAGCCTCGCAACTGCGCCGCCGGCGAGCCGAATTCGGTCTCCAGCGCAGGGACCGGCGGCAACACGAAATTCCACACGGTCAGCTTTAAAGGAATCCCGACCGCCTGACCCTGGCCGGCCGTGACCCGAACCGTGCTGCGATACTCGCCCGCCACGGCGTTGCTCGGTGCATAAAGATCCACCCAAAAACCATGGGTTTGGCCAGCCGGCAAGTCGAAGGGAACCGCTCTGAACCGGGCGTCGGGCAGCTTCTCGCCCCCCATCGGAGGCTCGAACGGAATCAGCGGGTCCGGATACCAGCCCGGTTTGAAATCCGTGTTCCGATAAGTGCCGTTCTCTAGGAAGAGTTGGTGCTCACGGTAGAGGCGCACTTGGATCCCACCGGCCCGCCGGTCGTGGGGTCCGCTCAGTTCGCTCACTTCCACACTCAGACCCTGAATCGGCGCATCGGCTCTCACCAAGACTTGAAAACTACCCCATTCGTTTCGAGCGACGCAAAGGTTCGCCTCCCGAAGGTTTCCCGCAGGCTCGCTGCGAAGCACATGTCGTGTCTCAGTCACGATCCAGGCCTGTAGTGTTCCGCCGAAAACGTGGGTGGGGATCCAGGCCCACACCAGCAGAGGCACCAGGACGACGGAGGGATGTCGCTTCATCATAGGCATTGGGCGTTGTTCCGAATACGGCCCGATGAGGCGATTTTATCGTGTCCTGATTAGACGGCTAGTATAATGAAGGGGCCAACCACTCGGCACCGAATCGTGTCACCAACCCCTCCACCGCCCACTCGCCCTCGCCGTACCGCACTGCCAGCCGCACCAACTCCATGACGGGCCAGCGGCAAGTACTGACTGGGGGTGTGCTGCATTGGTTGCAAGGAAGCCTGCCTGAGGACGCCTTCTGCTTGTTGAGTATCACGATGCAGGACCTCTATCCTGAGCCGTCTTGGAATTTTGGCTTCGGCCAGGCGTTGCTCAACGAACGCGTGGGGGTTTACAGCTTTGCCCGCTACGACCCGGCCTTTTACGGCGAGCCGCGGGGGAAGGATTACCCGGCGCTGCTGTTGCGACGAAGCATGAAGGTGCTCACCCATGAAGCCGTGCTCCCAGGACAACCAACCGCTTGTCATGATGCCAGTGCCAGACCCGCATTTAGCCGCGCGGCTGGGGCTTGGTTTTTCATAAGGGTGCGATTCATTGGGGAAGAAATGCATTGGCCGGGTGCGAGCCCAAAGGCACCAAGCGTTTCCGCCGCCAGGAGACGGACCGGAGGAGCTGGGTCGGCGACTCGACGCTCCCCGCGCGGCCGACCGCTACATTCAATGACTGGTGCTCTTAAATATCATGCCGGCCTTACCGGCTGGAACGTCGTCCGGAACGATCACACCGTCTCCTGCGTGGTAACCGTAGCCTCTGGGGGAGATCGTAAGCCACGTGTCATAAGTCGTATCGATGGATGCATCCGCCTTCTCTCTCAGTGAAACTTGATAGGGGCCTCCAGGTCCAGGGATGGGTTGGTAGCGATCGAGGATGGCTTCGTCCAACGGCGCCTGCAGGAAGGGTTTCAGTTGGTCCACGGAGGTAAGAGGGTTTCCGTTGTTGGCAGCGATGTAGCCTTGCAGGGTGCTTTGTAAGTATGGGACCGCCTTTATCTCCGCCAGGGTGCGAGGCAGGCTCAGCCCTTTGCGCACGTCGTCGTCGGAGTCAGTCTGGACGCGCTGAGCCGCCTTGAGCCAATCCACTTCGTCGGCGAATTTGAGCTCCGGTATCTTCTGGCCGGGCATCTGCTCCAGTTTTTGCCGTAGCAACGCGACCTTGGCGGCGAGCGTTTCTGAAACCGGCCCGCCCGGCCCGGGTTTCGCCTGAGCTTCGTCTCGCGCCTGATTGCGCAAGCGGGTGTTCTCGGCTCGCAGCTTCGGGAGATCGGCAACGTCCTTGACGTGCTGCTCCTGGGCGGCCTGGAGGCTGGCGGCGAGGCGATCGCGTTCTTGGATCAGAGCGTTGATTTGCGTGGCCAGCGGCTCCTGTTGTTGTTCAAGCGCCTGAATTTGTTGCCGCATTTGGGAGAGCCGGTGTTGTTTATAGACTGCCGTGCCCAGGGCGGCGGCAACGACGGCAGCGAGCGCCACTTTTTGGATGGTTGTCATAGCGATAGCTTTGGTGAGTTGGAGAGTGGCAGCACCGCCCAGGACGGCGCTGGAGGTGGAGAGGGCGGCGGCGATAGCGGCGGCCAGACCCGCGGGCGCGGCCTCCACCGCCTTGGCCGAGAGCAGGGCCGCCACCCCGGCGCTGCCGATCTCGACACCCCGTTTTAAGAAGAATTGGCGGAGCCGTTCTACAGCCCGGGCAACCCGTTTGCGGGCTGCCTCCTCCGAGACGCCCAGCCCGCCCCCGACGTCCTTGAGGTCCTTGCCTTCAAAGAATCGCAGCAGAACGGCGTTGCGGTCGGCCTCCGGCAGCGCGTCCATGGCCTCATCGAGGAGCGGTTCGGCCTGGCTCCACTCCGAGGAGGTGGTCGAGTCTTGCTCGGCCAGTTCGACCGCGACCTGCTCACGGCGTTGCCGCCGGGATTCCCGGCGCACGACGTCAATGGCCGTGCGGCGGGTGACGCGGTATAACCAGGCGCTCAGGAGGGTATTGGGTTTCATCTTATGAGCTTGGCGGGCCAGATCCGTGAAGACCGCTTGGGCCACCTCTTCGGCGAGTTGAGGTGAATGGACCGCGCGCAGGGCTGCCGAATAAACCAAGTCCAGATGCTCGCGCACCAGGACGGCAAAGGCCTCCTCGGCCCCTTGCCGGGTATATTGTTCGAGCAACCTTAGCCCACGCGCGTTCATTTCTACCAGTATATCGGCACCGACCGGCCAAACCGGACAGGAATTCTTGTTCATGATGACCCCGCAGGGACGGGTCGCCGTCACCGTGAACGCCAGCTTGTCCTCCAGCGCCGGACTCATCTCTTGATGCGGCCCCAGACCCCAGCGCTGCCGCATCGGGCAGCCCCACCGACCACTGCCCGGGTCCAGCCCATACCAGATCTTGACCTTAAGCACCCCCACGCCGGTGCTTAGCCCCATCCATCCGGTCCGACGATGCCTGGCGTTTCGCCCGCTGAGGGGGGGAAAACCTTGACGTCGCGGTCGGCTTCCTCTTGCAGTCTTTCCTCCAGTCTTCGCCTCGTCCATTCGCGACCCTCGGCTTCAACTTCTAGTTCAATCTCTCGCAGTGAGCGGCTTCGTGGTGCTTGATCTGACATGGTCTACGGTCCTCGTGCTTGCGGGTTATGGTTAACGTCAGATGAGGAACTATACATCCCCCAGTATGCCAGATTGGTGGTACTGTCAAGACGCGCCCGACAAGCTCGGTCGCCGTTAATTCTTCTCGCCTTTTCCGGCAAGACGAGAGCATAGTGGTAGTGAATGTGTCATGGCTTATGTCGAACGCCGAGCACCGCCAAGCGGAGCGTAATCACCCAGCCCGACCTGTTGCTCCTCGCCAATCATGGATATGTATAGATTCTCCTTTTCTTCAATGGGCGTGTCCGGCTGGGCGCGCTCTGGATCGAGCCGCCGTGCCGGCTTCAAGCTTCCCTTCCATCACGCCGGTTGCCGTCTCCTGCTGGCCGCAACGGCAGTATTGCTCGGGGGCGCGACGGGGGCGCGGGCGCAACTCCCCGCCGGCTGGCAAGACCTGGACATCGGGTCGCCTTCGCTGTCCGGCTCGGCGTCCTGGGTCAATGGCGCCTGGTCGGTTTCCGGCGGCGGGACCGATATCGGGAGCACCTCCGACCAGTTCAACTTCGCCTACGCGACCTCCAGCGACAGCGCCGTCATCCTCGCCCAGATCTTCACTGTGCAGGAAACCGATGACTCGGCCAAGGCGGGCGTTATGTTCCGCGATAACAACACCGCCGGGGCGATGTTCGCGCTGGTGGCGGTGACCCCCGACAACGGCGTGATTTTTGAGTGGCGGAACACCACCGGCGGCAGTTGTTCCGCCGCGCAAATCGCCGGCATCGTCCCACCCATCTGGGTGGAACTGGTGTGCGCGGGCACCAATTTCACTGGTTACTACAGCCCGGACGGCTTGGCTTGGACGCCAATCGCACAGGCACAGACCATCCCAATGAACAGCCTGCCGCTGGCCGGTTTGGCCGTGAGCGCCCACAACAATGCCTTGCTCTGCCAGGCCACCTTTAATTCGGTTGTGGTATCGAACGTGCCCCCGCCGCCCCCGCCCTCCCTGGGCATCTTCCGCCAACTCTGGACCAACCTCAACTCTTCGGTCGGCAACACGCTCGCGGCGCTGACCAATACCACCTACAACCCCAACTGGCCCAATAATCCCGATCCGGCTTACACCAAGATCTTCACAACCTTCGAAACCGAGATTAACTCGGGCCAGGACTACTATGGCCAGCAGTTGCGGACCTTCGTCGTTCCGCCGACCAACGGGAACTATGTCTTTTGGATTGCGAGCGACGACACCTCCGATCTGTTCGTCAGCAGCGACGAAACCCCAGCGCATAAGGCGCTGGTTGCTTACCTGAGCAGTTGGACCCCCTCCGAGGACTGGAGCGAGTATGCTTCGCAGCAGAGCGCCCCGGTTTACCTCCAAGCCGGCTGTCGTTATTACGTCGAGGCCTTGATGCAACAGGGAAACGGCGGCGACAACCTGTCGGTGCGCTGGCAGTTGCCCAACGGCGTCTTCGAAGAACCTATGACCGCCACCAGCCCCGCCGGCACCTGGATGATCCCCTACGACGGCACCAACCGGACTCCGGGCATCTACCTCCAGTCCGGAAGCTTCACTCTCGTGGAGGGGCAAAACGCGAGTTTCTTTGTCCTTTGCACCAACCGCGCCGCTCTTTCCTACCGTTGGCGTCTCAACGGGGCCAACCTCTCCGGCACGGGCGCCACCAACACGGTCCTCACGCTCACCAACGTCACGATTGCCGCCAACAACGGCCAGGTCTATTCCTGCGTCGTCACCAAAACCGCCGGCGCGGTGACCAGCGCGCCAATCACACTGACCGTCCTCGCCGACATCGTCCCCCCCGCCGTCCAGCGCGCCGCCAACGTCAGCCTAACCAACTTCGTGATCGTGTTCACCAAGCCGGTCGAAGCGGCCAGCGCCACCAACTCCGCCAATTACGTCTTCACCAACGGCCTGCCCGTCACCGCCGCCTCGCTGTCCGCCGACACGGTCACCATCACGTTGACGACCGCGCCCCTGGTCTATGGCAGCAATTATTGTCTGGTCATCAACAATGTTCGCGACCGCGCCTCGGTCCCCAACACCATCGCCGCCAACACGCTCGTCCGCTTTACGGCCATGCCCTACGCCGACCTCGACATCGGCAACCCGCCCTTCGGCTCGACCGTCACTCTCGTCGGCACGAACGGTCTCGACGTTACCGCCTCCGGCAGCGATATCGGCGGCGCCTCCGATCAATTCGCCTACAACTACCAACTCCAGAGCGGCAATTTCGACGTCTGCACCCGGCTGGCTGGCCTGACTCCGGAGGATACCTGGGCCAAGGCGGGGTGGATGGCCCGCGAAACCCTCGTTCCGGGCGCCCGCTTCGCCGCCACCCTGGCCACCCCGGCCATGAGCGGCTGCTTCTTCGAGTGGCGCGACCCCGCCTCTTCAACGGCCAATTCCGCCGGCGCCTTCCCGGCCAATTACCCCAACACCTGGCTGCGCCTGCAGCGCTCGGGCAACACTTTCAACGGTTACGCCAGTTTCGACGGCCAGACCTGGGTATTGCTCGGTTCGGACACCATCTCGATGCCCACCCAAATCTATCTGGGTCTGGCGGTGAGCAGCCATAACAGCGCCCTGACGACCCTGGCCCAGTTCCTGAACATCGCCAACCTGACCAACGCCGTGTCGGGCACCGCCGCCAGTCCGCACGAACCGATCGGGCCGTGCAGCCGCAGGACACCTATCGTGATTAGCGAAATCATGTATAAACCCGCCCCGCGCTCAGACGGCCTGAACCTCGAGTTCCTCGAGCTCTACAACTCCAATCCGTGGTTCCAGGACATCAGCGGTTACCAGTTGACGGGGGTGAACATGACCTACACCTTCCCGCCCGGAACCATTCTGGCAGGCGGAGCCTACCTGGTGGTCGCCGCCTCGCCGCAGAGCATTCAGAGTGTCTATGGCATCACCAACGTGATGGGTCCCTACACTGGAACCCTCAAGCACGTGGACTCCCTCCAGTTGTCCGATGCCGTGGGCGGCATCCTGCTCACGGTCCCTTATTCCAACGTGCGTCCCTGGCCGGTGGCGGCGGATGGAACGGGGCACTCGATCGTCCTGGCCAATCCGACTCACGGGGAGGGCGACCCGCGCGCCTGGGACATCAGCGATGTCGTGGGCGGCTCCCCCGGGCTGGGGGAAGCCTTCCATCCCAGCCCGTTGCGCAACGTGGTCATCAACGAAGTGCTGGCCCATTCGGAAAACCCCGCCGTCCCGCGCTTTGTCGAACTTTACAACCATAGCAATCAGACTAACGACCTGTCGGGCTGCATCCTGACGGACGACACGGCTACCAACAAATGCGTGCTGCCGTCCGGCACGCTCATTGGCCCGCGCGGCTTTCTCTCCTTCAATGAATCCCAACTGGGTTTCGTGCTCAATGGCGCGGGAGAAACCGTTTATCTGCTCAAGCCCGATAGGAGCCGGGTGCTGGACGCGCTGCAATTCGAGGCGCAGGCTGACGGGGTTTCCTATGGGCGCTGGCCGGACGGGGGCGGTGATTTTTATCCGTTGGCGGCCCGCACCCCGGGGACCAACAACAGCCTGGTGTGGGTGGGCGACATTGTCATCAACGAATTCATGTACAAATCCATGAGCGGCAGCGACGATGATCAGTACATCGAGCTTTACAACCAAGGCACCAACCCGGTGAGCCTGGCCAATTGGCAGTTCACCTCCGGCATCACCTTCACGATTCCGGCCGGCACGACCCTGGCGCCGGACAGTTACCTGGTGATTGCCTCCAACCAGACCAACCTGTTGGCCAAGTATACGAACTTGAATGCTGGCAACACCCTGGGCAATTGGGGGGGCCGTTTGTCGCACCACGGCGAGCGGGTAGCGCTGGCGATGCCGCAGTCACTGACCGTGAGCACCAGCCAGGGCTTGGTCACCAACCAGATTTATGTGGTTCAGGACGAGGTGACCTACGGGGTTGGGGGACGCTGGGGCCAGTGGGCGGACGGGGGCGGCAGCAGCCTGGAATTGCTCAATCCCAACTCCAACCATCGGTTGGCTTACAACTGGGGCGATAGCGATGAGACGGGGAAGTCGGTTTGGACCAACATCGAGTTCACCGGCACGCTGGACAACGGGGCCAATTACGGCAGCGCCGTTGACTACGTCCAGGTTGGGTTGCTCGATGTGGGAGAATGCCTGGTGGACAACCTCGAGGTGCGGCCCGGCGGGACCAACGGGGCGAACATCGTGACGGACTCCGACTTTGAATCCGGCCTGGGTGCCTGGTCCCCCCAGGGTGACCACGTGCGTTCGAGTCTCGAGACCACTCCGGGTCTTGGGGGCTATCCCCCGGGCACCAACTCGCTCCATTTGCGGTCGAGCGATGGCATGTGGACGCTGGCGGATTACGTGCAAGGTCCGTTGAGCCAGACGACCCTGGCGTCGGGCCAGACGGCGACGATGCGGTTGAAGGCGCGGTGGCTGCGGGGCTGGCCGGAGGTGCTGCTGCGTTTGCGGGGCAACTGGTTGGAAACCACGGGCCGGATGCCGGTGCCGGCCAACTTAGGCACGCCGGGCCAGCGCAACAGCCGGTACGTGACCAATGCCGGGCCGGCCATTTACGAAGTCAAACACTCTCCGGCCTTGCCCGCGGCCGACCAAGCCGTGGTGGTTACGGCACAGTTCCACAGTTTTCGGCCCTTTCAGGCCACGCTCAGGTACCGGGTGGATACGGGGGTCAACCCGACGCCCAGCTATGTTTCGGTGCCGATGGTGGATGACGGCACGGGCGGGGACGCGGTGGCCGGGGACGGGGTTTACAGCGCGACCATTCCCGGGCAGGCGGCCGGGGGTGTGGTGGCGTTCCTGGTGCAGGCGCAGGACGCGGTGGGCACGACCACGCTGTTTCCGGCGGACCTCAAGGACAACGCGGGAGTTCCGCGCGAGTGCGTGGTAGGCTTCGGCGATCCCATACCGACCGGGAGCAGTTTCAGCCACCACCACGTGTTCATCACCCAGAACTGGGCCAACCGTTGGGCCCAATGGGGCGGGGTTTCCCACGAGTTCGATGATGGCACCTGGGTGGATGGCGGCGGGCGAATTGTCTATGATTGGCAGGGGCGCTACGCCGGCAGCCCTTATCACCAGTACACTGGCTCGCCCGTAACCACGGTCGGGGGGATGCACTGGATGGCGCCAGATGACGACATGATTCTCGGGGTGACCTCGCTCAACAAACAGCATGTGCCGGGCAACGGACCGCTGGATGACGACACGATCCAGCGCGAGCAGGCTTGCTATTGGATGGCCCAGCAGATTGGTTTGTACTTCCAAAACCGGCGCTACTACGTCTTCTACGTCAACGGCAACCGGCACGCGCCGCTGATGGAAGACTCGCAGACACCGGACGCGGATTTTCTCAACGAATACTTCTCCGACGATTCCAACGGCGTCCTTTACAAGAACCATGCCTGGTTCGAGGGCGATGTCGCGCCGCAAGCCGGCGGCTACATGAATTTCGCCAATGAATCCTGGAGCGTGCTGGGTAGCTTCACCACCACTATCAACGGCGTGCCCGACCAGTACAAGCTGGCCCGGTATCGCTGGATGTGGTGGATTCGCCAGTACCCCGAATCGGCCAACGACTTCAGCGACCTCTTTGCCTTGATTGACGCCGCCAACCTTCCGACGTCGAATCCGGCGTATTATGAGTGGATGGAGGCCCTGGTGGACACAGAGCAATGGATGCGCTGGTCGGCCATCGAACATGCCACGGGCGACTGGGACTCGTTCTTCACCCAGAACCAGTGGAACATGTATAATTACAAGCCGACGATGGGCAAGTGGACGGCGTTGAAGTGGGATTGGAATATCACGCTCGGCAGCAGCGGCTCCTGGGGTTCCGATACCAGCCAATTGTTCAACGTGGGCGCCAACGATCCGGTCATGGGCACTTTTCAGAATTATGTTCCCTACCGGCGGGCCTACCTGCGGGCGTTCCAGGACATTGCCAATCTGGCGATGAACAATGCGCGGGTGAACCCGCTGCTCGAGGCGAAGTACGCCATTTTCGCGGCCAACGGATTGACCACGACTTCCTATGGCATAACGGTGAACGATCCGAGGGCGGCGCTGGAAGGTTGGATTGGCACGATGCACAACTCCCTGCTGTCCACTTTGACAAACCAGGGAGTGGCCAATCTGAGTCTCACGGCCAGCCTGGTGACGGTCAGCAATAACCTGGCGACTCTCTCCGGGACGGCCCCCCTGGGAGTCAAGACCATCTGGGTCAATGGTGTCCCGTGGCCGCTGACGTGGCCGTCCGTCACGACGTGGCAGGTGACCCTGCCGCTGGTGCCCGGCACCAATGTCTTGAGCGTTGTCGGCGTGAACATTTACAGCCAACCGGTCGCCGGCGCCTCCGACTCCGTCACCGCCGTCTATCACACCCCCACGCCCTCGCCCGCCGGCCAGATCGCTATCAACGAGATCATGTATAGCCCCCCCTTGCCTGGGGCCCAGTACGTCGAGCTCTACAACACCTCGACCAATTTCGCCTTCGATATGTCGGGCTGGCAGCTCGATGGCCTGTCCTACACCTTCCCGCCCGGCTCGCTCATCGGCCCCAACAGTTTCCTGGTCCTGGCCGCCGACCGCGATGCCTTCGCCAACGCCTACGGGGTTGCCAATCTCGTTTTCGATACCTTTGCCGGCACTTTGCCATCTGATACCGGCACCCTCTCGCTGGTGGCGCCCGGCACCAACGCCGCTTCCAACCTCTTCATTTCGAGGGTGCGGTATTCCTCCGCTCCGCCCTGGCCTACCAACGGCGGCATCACCGGATGCTCCCTCCAGCTCATTGACCCGCGCCAGGACACCTCCCGCGTCTGCAATTGGACCCTCTGTCAGACCAATTCCTCAGCCACGAACGGTCCACAGTGGGAGTACGTGACGATCACGGGCACGGCCACCAAGCCGATCCTGCTTATTTGCATGCATGCAGCAGCGGGCGATTGTTACATTGACGATATGAAGCTTGTCCAGGGCAGCGTCCCGGAAGCGGGCGCCAACCTGTTGACCAATGGCGATTTCGAGACCGCCTTGAGCGGCCCCTGGAATCTGTCATCTAATATGACCGAATCGGCCATCACCACCAGTGTCCGGCACTCGGGCAAAGCGAGTCTGCATGTGGTTTCAACTAGCTTTGGCGACACCATCAACCAGGCGATTTGGGAAAACACCGCGCCCATCGTTACTGGCGGCATCTACACTCTCAGTTTCTGGTACTCGCCGACGGGAAACGGGCAGCAATTGCTCGTCCGTCTCTCGGGCAGTTCGCCCAATAGCGGCGAAGTTTACACCTTGCAGAGCCTCCAGCTTCCTCCTCCAAATCAGCCTTTTTTGACTCGCACTCCTGATGCCACCAATTCAGTCGCAACCAATCTACCCCCGTTTCCGCCGCTCTGGCTCAACGAACTGCAGGCCAACAACCTCACCGGCATCACCAACAGCGCCGGCCAGCACACGCCTTGGCTCGAACTCTACAACGCGGGCACCAATACCCTTTCCCTCGAAGATTTCTACCTCGCCAATAACTACACCAACCTTGCCCAGTGGGCTTTCCCAACCAACGCCCTCATCGCCCCCGGCCAGTTCCAGGTCATCTTCGCCGACGCCCAAACCAACCTCTCGACCACCAACGAGTTGCACACCAGCTTCGCCTTGGACGGCAACACGGGTTCGCTGGCCTTGAGCTTCACTCCCACCAACTCCCAGGTCCAGGTCCTCGACTATCTCGATTACACCAACCTCCCTGCCAACTATTCCTACGGCTCCTTGCCCGACGGCCAATGCATCACCCGCCAGCAGTTCTTCCGCCCCACTCCCGGCGGCACCAACGACGGCACGGCCACCTCCTTCATCGCTTACTACGCCCCCGGCTCGGTCTGTACCCAGGATTTCAACACCCTGCCCAACCCGGGCGCGACCTCGGTCAACACCGCCAATCCGGTCACCATCAACGGCATCACCTACTCCCTTGCTAACCCGTATGACTTCGCCATGCCCGCTGTGGCCAGCGGTGCGAACGGCGGCCTGGGTCTGCCCGCCCTGGAAGGTTGGTTTGGCCTGGCCGACCCTGCCGCGAGCATCGGCACTCGCTTCGGCGCCACTGACGGCGACCAGACCACCGGCGGCCAGATCAGTTTCGGCTTGCCCAATAGCACCAATCGCGCCCTTGGCCTGCTGGCCACCAGCACTACCGGCTTCACCGCCTTTGGCGCCCGCTTCCTCAACGACACCACCAACACCCTCAACTGCATCACCTTGCAGTTCACCGGCGAGGTCTGGCGCCAGTCCGACCTACCCAAGACGCTGGCCTTCTCTTATTACATAGACCCCAGCGGCACGGCTACTTTCTGGACCAATGCCACCGCCGCTCTGCCCGCCTTGAACGTGGCCTTCCCCACCGTGGCGGGGGATACGGGCGGCGTGGCCGTGGATGGCACCCAGGCCCTCAACCAGACCAACCTCGTCGTCGCCAGCCAGTTGATCACCAACTGGCCGCCCGGCGCGGCCCTCTGGCTGGTCTGGACGATGGCCGATCCCACCGGCAAAGCCCAGGGCCTGGGCATTGACAACCTCAGCTTCTCAGCCTCGACAGCCCCGCCCAACACCGCCCCAGTGCTCGCCCCCATTGCCAACCAACTCCTCATCCTCGGCCAGACCCTGAGCCTGACCGCGAGCGCGACCGACACCGACTTGCCGCCTCAGACGCTGACTTTCAGCCTGGGCCCCGGCGCTCCCGAGGGAGCAACCATCGGCCCGGCCAGCGGACAGTTGAGTTGGACGCCAACCAACGCCCCGGCCACCAATACTCTGAGCGTGATTGTAACCGACAACGGCATCCCGAGCCTGAGCGCGACGCAGAGCTTCACGGTAACCGTGCTGCCGCCCCCGCCACGGCCGCAGTTAGGGAATGTGAGTTTGGGCGCTAGCACCTTCAGTTTCTCCTGGCCGAGCGCGGCCGGCTATCTCTACAGCGTGCAGTACAAGACCGATTTGACCGCGACCGACTGGACCACGCTCGACGCCGACCAGCCCGGCACGGGCTCGTCGCTCTCATTGACCGTGGGTCTCACCAACGCCCCGCAATGCTTTTATCGGGTAATAGTCCTGCCCTAGCGGTGCCCGGTATCGTGAGGCTGTGGGGGTGTGCGATTAGGACCGTCGGCCACGCGCGGCGGGCGGGAGCGGGGTCTGACTTGCGATTGTTAGCTGGCTTTAAGAAGCCGAGTGTAGTAAAAGAGTGGCCGTGCTATTACCCACTCCGATGACAATCGGGTCGCCATGATCAGGCACCACTTGTTGCTGGTTTTGCTCAGCATGGCGGGGTTGGAGGGGTCCGCGGCGACGGCGACCTGGACCGCGAACGACGACCCCCTGTATATGCCCTATGGCAGACCGTTCAGCCACGCCTTTGGCTTTGAGGTCGGGGCGACCAACAGCCCGCCGGTCACCGTCCCGGTCACGCCCGATTTGGATGACCCGGGCACGGTCTATTTGGTGATTGGGTCCGACACGGCGATCTGGAACTACCCAAGCAATGCGCCCACCACGGTGGACGCCTACAGCCGCCACCCGTATTATTCGCAGAGTTCATTTACCGACCCGTCGCAGCCCTCGTTCCAGGTAATGGACCCGGCGCTGCGGAACCAGTTCCAGGATTCCTACGGCCAGCCCATCAAGTTCACGTGGTGGATGATGGGCGGGAACATTTATCGGGACGCCGCCAACCTCAACGTCCCGGTGGACAATACCATGACGTTGCACCTGATGAAGCAGTATCACGGGGCGGCGATTGCGCAATTTGGCGACGAGCTTTCCCTGCACTACCACACCTTCTTCTGGAGCGACGTCAACCTGGACGGGGAATTTTACTGGAACCAACCCTGCGACTTCGAAGCCTGCCGAGCTGATTTTGATGTGACTCTAGCCCAGTATCTCCTGGAGGAGGATGTCTTTCCGGTCTCCTTCCGCAGCGGCTGGCACTTCATGGACAACGACTGGCAGGCGTACCTCAACCAGCTTATCCCCTACTGCATGCATAACGACTACGGAGCTTACAAAGGCTGTTATACGAACCCGGAACCGGTTGCGGGCATCGAGGATTGGTCCAGGGCCACCAGTTCCTTTGTTCCCTTCCATCCCGCGACCAACGACTACCAGGTACCCGGCAATGGCCCGGGCTGGAACACGCGCAGCATTAAAATGCAGAACGTGACCCAGGCCACGATGGACCAGGTCTTCGCCCAGGCAGCGGCTGGAACGGACCAGCTCATGTGTATTTGGGATCATTTGCCGGAGAACTTCCTGTTCTACCTGACGAACACAGTGTCCCTCATCCAGACCGCCAGCTCCAACTACCCGACCGTTCCGTTCCGCTACTGCACGGCCGTCGAAGGCATGCAGCGGTGGCGAGGCGTGACCGGCCAGACGCCGCTGGTGCTCGATGTCTCCGAAGGCACCGTGGGCCAGACCGTGACCCTGGCCATCCAAACCAGCGCGCCCCTCTTTCGGCCCCAGCCGTTTGTCTGTCTGCGCGACGCCTTCCAGCTATACTCCAATGTCACGTCCTTGTGCACGCCGGCGGGCACCAACTCGTGGACCATCACCCTGCCGGTGCCGCGGAACCAGTTGGCCAAAGTAGGCATCGCCGCCACGGACCAGGCGGGCAACCTGGCCACCAGCATTATTCGCTATCTCCCGGATGATCTCTACATTGACAACCTTGATCCGCAGTATGCGGAAGAGCAGGGGAACTGGATTTCCACCAACAACGCCGCGTGGGGCACCAATGCCCGCATAGCGCTGCTCACAGCGGTGGATACCGCCCAGGCGCAGTGGTCGCTGCCCGTTTCTCGTTCGGGTCGTTACAGCATCGCTGTGCAAGTTCCGGCGGTTGCTAACGCCGCCAGCAATGTCCAGTTCACGGTTTATTCGGGGGGGTCGAACATCTGTTCCGCTTTCTTCCCTTCGGCCATCCCAGCCAATCAATGGGTCTCCCTGGGGACGCCGCTGCTGGACCAAACCCTCTCCAACGCTCTCGAAATGGCAGTGAGCGGCGCGGACCAGGGCGGCACTTGCGCCGTGGCGGATGTCGTCCGGCTCGTTCCGCTGGCCGATACGAACGCTCCGAGCATCACTTGTAGCTCGAACATCGTGGTGACCTGCGCCGGCCCAAGCGGAGCGCCGGTCTCCTTCACTGTCACGGCCACCGACACGGACGATCCGCGTCCAACTGTGGTTTGCCAGCCCGCTTCGGGCGCGCTCTTCCCGCCCGGGACTACGACGGTGACCTGCACGGCCACAGATGCGAGCGGCAACACCAGCAGTTGCGCCTTCACCGTCACGGTCCAGACCGCGCCGCCGCCGGTGGCCCTGCCCTGGGGCGTCGCCACCACTGTGAATCAGCCTCTTCGCCTCACGCCGGACCAGTTCTTCAGCAGGGTCTCCAATCCCGATGGCTGCCCGCTGTCGTTGACGGTCACCGCCACGAGCAACACCCTCGGCATCGTGAGCATGAACGGCACCAACGTGACGTATGCTCCGCCGCTCAATTATGCGGGCACAGACTCCTTTGAATACGCGGTCACCAACGACTGGGGCGCGACGGCTTCCGCGGAAGTTCAGATCCTCGTGGTCACAGGCAGCTTGCCGGGACCACAACAGCTCCAAATCACGGCCACCACCAATGGCTTCCATCTCCGTTTCGCCGCAGCAGCAGGGGGCACTTACCGAATCGAGCGTTCCCCTGATTTGGCCCTGCCCTGGACCACGCTGGACACGATTGCCATGCCCTTGTACGGGCTGCTGGAATACGATGACACGAATCCCCCGCCGGGAGCTGCGTTCTACCGGATAGCGCCCCCAATAGGGGACGTAGCCGTGGACAAGCGGCCAACCCTGTACTGTCAAAGAACTCGGCCGGCTGGTGTCAAGAGCTGAGTTAGAGTGGTCTCTGAGTGTCCCCTGGTCCTGTGACGAGCCAACTCCAATTCTTCGCATGTGCGACGCAGCCGGGAATCTGCCGGATAGACTTCTCGGTGTTGGCTTGCGCAGCGAAATCCGGGCACTTGAGGTCTCCGATAGCAGCGTTGACCATGCGGACCTTCAAGAGCAAGCCCTCGGCCTTCGTTCCATGATAATTAGATTCGCCATTGATTTTCCACTGCCCATCCACAATCCCAATGCGGGTATGTCGCAAATCTTCTGTGAGGCCACGGACAACCCCTCCTGGGCCTCTTTCCGCACCATGGAGATGCTGGCGCTCGCGGACACACGGCTTGCTGCTACCTCTGAGGGAACGATGTCGGGCCTCTGGCCTATCGCTGCCAAGGTGCGACGATTGGTCTGGATAACCCTCAGTGGGCCGCTCGTAGGGGTGGCTGCCATGGCGGCCCATGCCAAGACCAGCACACCTAGCATCGTTGCGCGTTTACGCGTCAAGGCACCGGGCTACTCGGCGATAAGCTCCGCGCAAGAGGCGAAGGCTTGTCGTGGATCACCACCCGACGCCGGCTTGCCGGCCACCCGCACGCCAAAGACTTTGGTTGTTCTTGGCAGTTGGCAAGTGAACCGTTCGCCGCCCATCAGACTGGCCGCGCTCGTTGCGGTGGTCGCCGGATAGTCCTTTAGCACGCCCACGGTTTCGCGAGCCTTTTAGGAGATCCACGGGCGTTCCCGGTTGATCGTCTTGCGCACCACGTTCAGTGCCAACGCCACGTTCCGCTCGACCTGGAAATCGAACATACCGACGCAAATGAAATCGGCCCCATTCTTGAAGGCATAGGGAAAGCCTGATTCAGGCCGGATGGCCCCAGCGGCCAAGACCTTGAACGCGATCCAGGGTTTTTCGACGCGCCGCATGAAAGCGATGGTCTTTTCCGGGTCATGCTCCCAGTAATTATCCGCCGGATTGCTGATGACGGCCGGTTCCAAGTCAGACCTTTGCCGGGACCAATAATCACTGCGGTGCAAGGTCTTTACATAAAAATCGGCGTTATATTTGTTCTTCTCCGATTGGACAATCACTTCCAGTTCGTGCGCGCCGATACCGCCGGGCAACCCTTGAGATTTTATCAGCGTCACGCAATTACCGAGCAAATCGAGTCGGCCTGCCTTCAGCCATTCATCGCCGATGACGCCCTGCACGTAAATGGCAGAGGCGCCAAAATCAATGGACTTCTGGATGTTGGTCTTCCAGTCATCGGTGCGGGGATGACCCTCGGCAATCCACTGGATCTTTCCCCCGCGCTCTTTCCAGTATTTGCCAAAGATACGAAACGTTTTGTCGTTAGGGTCGGTGATGATCGTGTTAACGCCGTGCTTTTCGAGCAATTCCATCGTATCCATGACCTTGTCGTCTGTATTATAGCTCCGCATCAACTCGGCGACGTAGTGGAGGTCGCGGGAGTGCGCCCACCCGCTGATGAGATTGCCGCCGGAGATAAGGCGGCTGATCGAGAGTTTCCCGATTTTCCCTCTAGGCATGGGCTGGGCCGGCACCGGAGGGTTGGCTTCATTGGGGCTGCCCGGGGGCTCAGCGGCGGAGGTCACCACGGTAGCGCCCACTGTAGCCATGAGGGATTGAGAAAGAAAATCACGGCGGTTCAGGTTTTGGTTCATAGGTTCACTATTTCGTTGCGGTTAATCGGTTCAGTTTGATTTCTGTTGGAGTAGGTAGAGAAAGATCTCCGCCGCGTGCCACGTGTGCGGCGCAGCGAGCCGCTGTTGGCGGTATTCATCGCTGATGATGGTCATGCCCGTGTGGTTGGCGGCGCTGGCATCCTTTTCCCAGGTCAGGGGGTAATCGCGGTTGCCGATGGGACTGCGCTTCAAGCCGTGGAAATGGTCGCGGGCCCAGTTGAGATAGGGGTAGGAAAGGCTCGTTGCATCCTGGCTTTTCACGTACGTGTCCCGGTAGTCCATCCAAAACAGGGCGGAGTAGGAGTCCTCAATTCGGGGCACGACATAATCATCCGGCAACCCCAGCGCCCGCAGACCATACTTTGCCCACTTGGTTTGATAAGCGGGATGGAACGCAAAATCAGACCGGCCTTTGAGGTGTTTGCCTCCGGAGGTGTCCACCTCGAAACGGGGCATTTCCTTGAGCACTTTCTCCACCAGCGGGTGGTTTTTGTCGGCGACCAGCGAGACCAGGTAGAGTGCCTGGCCGAGGTTATCCGCCTCTGTTTCGCCCGCGTTGTTGCGGTCATAGGGCTCGGTCAGACCCAGGACCCAATCCCGGATGAGGTCCAGGTTGCCGGTGGCTTTGAGGCACATCGCCATCATGGCGCCATCGCGGTACCAGGGTTTCGGATAGACAAAGAAATTGGGCACTGGCTTGCCATCAATGACATTTACCAGCAATTCCTGGTGCAACACCCGCAGAACCTGCGGGTACCGGTATTCCTTGAAGGCGGGCAGTTGGACAGGATGTTGCGTGCCTTCGAGGGGATGCCGGCCACCGTTCTCTTCAACCCAGACGGCCTCCTCGTCTTCCAGAATCCGGACGGAAGCGCCCGCGACGGTGGTGATGGCTACACAGTAGGCCGGGGGAACGATCGTGCTGGTCTTCACCGGCCATTGTTGCAGGGCTTTGCCCGTGGTAGCGCTGATCAATGCACCCGCCTTGTATAAGAACTTGGGCCGCTTCCCCATGCCAAACAGGAAGAACGGCGCATCCGGCAGTTCACGGGAGCCACCAAACTCCATGCGAAAGGCCTGCAGTTCGGCCCGGTAGTTGGCCAGTTCGGCTTTAGCCGGACCTTCCGCGGCGCTCGGAACAACCTGCGCTTGCAACGGCCAACCGAGCATAGTGGCGAAGCACACCGCCACCGCCGCAATGATGCTGGCAATCATCATGTTCACCCTGTTAACTTCCGCAGGAGAGCGGTCTTCATCTGGCGTGAACTTCTCATTTCCCCGGATAGGGCTTTCCGCCTTCGGCTGGCGTGTCGTCGCCCGGCATCGGGTTGTCCAGATCGCGGGCCGATCCGCTGCCGCAGGCTGGACATCGGATATGGCCCCGTGTGGTGTTGGAGCCACGCAGGTCGTACTTATGCCAGCAACTGCGGCACTGGAGATGGAGGATTCGTTCCGCCGCAAGGGCTTTGCATTTGGGGCACTCAATGACCGGCCGGTCGGCGGCCGCCTCGCGCACTGGCAGACGGAATTGGTAGCCGCATTTAGAGCATTGCCAGTCGAAAGTGGGAACCCGGTTGGCCGGGTTTGGCCGAATCTGATACACGAGAAAAGCCACGGCGGCGACGGCGAGAACCGCCCCGGCGAGTAATTTGAGTTTTTGCATGGCTGGGAGGTTCTATTGCTTAGGTTTGTACCAAATCCATTTGCCCGTGGGCTCGATGTAAAACGCTCCGTTCAGTGGCTTCCTCAGTGTCTGGCTGAAATCGAGCAAAGCGGAGTGCCCGTCCACAAACGTAATGACGGAGATGAACTTGGACGGGGCTGCAGCGGCACTGCCATAGGTCCCTGGGCTTCTGGATTTATGCCATTGGAAAAAGCACGGAGCCCAATTCCAGCGACATGCCGGCGGCTCGTGCAAGAGGATGTAGCGTGACGGGTCCGGCGCCCAATTCTCAGGCTGGCCGGCCAGCGCAAAGAAAGTGGAACTGGCTTGCGGCAGGGCGGTTTGGTTGCCCCAGTTTTCGGTTGTATAGTTATAGCGATAGCTACAACCCATCGCCTGGAAGTTGCTGGGCAGCCACATTCCGCCGCTGAACGGCATCCTCTCCCCTACGTCAGCCGGACAACGGAATACGTCCGATTTGCGCATGTAAGGATACAGCAATCGGTTAGTGGCTGGGGGAGTAACAATTTCTCCAGTGACGGTTTGATCACCGCCGCCGTAAGCAAATTCGAGATCGCCATTGGAAGCGTAACCCTGCCAGTAATCTCCGGGCTTTCCGTCATCGAAGGGAAATTTACTATTATAGTCAGTCATGTATACTTTGGTCGCAATCCCAATCTGCCGTGTGTTGCTGAGACAGGTGGCGATGTAGGCCTGTTGTTTGGCGCTGCTCAAGGCAGGCAAAAGCAGCGCCGCCAGGATGGAGATGATCGCGATGACGACCAACAGTTCGATTAGGGTGAAGCCACCCGGACTGTTTATGTGCTCTTTCGCTTTCACATTAATCCATTCAATTCGTCGCTTGCCACCGGGGCGGAAACCGCGGACGGTTGGGCCCGCGGGCCCGAAGGCGGAACCCGGCTCGCAAGAGGGCTTGCAGCCTGCCCCGAGGCTGCAAGCCCATATTGCACGCAACCCCTACCCACGCTACCCTCCCGTCATCCCGGTGGCGTTTCGTGCCACTGGGCCATTAGCGCCGCCGAAAATCAGAAGGTCAAACGCTTGACTCACTACTCCTGCACCCGATAGAACATCCGAGGCCCCGTCGGCGTAACGGTGTACGGTGAAGCATTCCCGTTTACAGTCCACGGCCCGGCCACGTTGGTCGCTTGCAGCAGCGTGCCATAGGGCCAGGTTAACTGCAGGCCGGAGCCCGATCTGCTGACAGTCATATTGATCGGCACTGGCCGGGCCAACGTCGCCGCAGTGATGCCGACGTTGCCACCCATGTAGTCCAAAACGTCATACTCCGTGACAGTGAGGGTCTGATTGGCCGAAGCCGCGGCAAAATATATCGTCGCGACACCGTAAGCAATGTTACCAGCAGGGTCGTCCACACTATCGTTAATAAAGGTAGGCGCGCTGTTGTCGCTGAGGGTGGCCATGATGCGAGTGCGGCAACCCCAGCCCATGTAATATAACTTGAAGACTTTCTTGGAGGTGTCCGCCGGGACCGTGATCTGGAAACCGCTGCCCAGGCTGCCCACATACACATAGTCGGCCGTGCCCTGGCCGGTGGTGGCGGCGCTGGGGGTGGGCGTGCCATCGGTCCACGACAATCCGTAGGGTTGATCGCCGTAGTTATCCAAGGTCGGGCCATAGCCGACCGGGCCGTAGACGCTCCAGTTGCTGATGAGGCCAACGGGGGCTCCTCCCACCGCCTTGTCATTGAAATCAAGCAGGTTGGTCAGACCCCAGTCGGCCCAATCCAGCGTGCCTTCCGCGGTCAGGTTAACCACGGTCAGGGAGGCAATGTTTGTATCTACTGAGCCCTGCATGGTTCCAATAGGCGGCAAGACCGTCAGATTTGCCGCACTGCTGGTAACCGAGCCGTACGCATTGGTGACCACGACATAGTAGTTGGTCGCGTTGGCAAACACCAGGTTGCTGATAGTCAAGGTTGGCGTCGTTGAGCCGGAGATTTGGCCGCCGTCCGCCAGCGGGCCATAGACACCGTTGGCTTCCCGCCACCATTGGTAGCCTAACGTGGGCCAACCCCCGGCACTCACCGAGAATTGTTGATTCTGCCCGACCCAATTCGTACTCGAAGCAGGTTGAGTCAAAATGAGCGGCTGCGGGCCAGACAGTGATGCCGCCATGAGGGTGCAGTTGCCACCGCTGGTTAAATTGTAAACTGTAATGGTAAGGGTCTGGCCTGCTGATGCTGCGGCATACTCTATCGTATAGACATCCGCGGCCTGGTTCTGGCCGGCCGTAACAAGGCTCTCATCAATATAGGTGGGAGCGCTAAGGTCGGTGAGCGTGGCGTCAAAGTGGACTGTTGAATTCCATCCCCCCGCATATACCCTGAGAATCCTCTTCGTCGTGTCCGCTGGGACGGTAATTTGGTAACCGTCGTTCAAGTTATTAAAATAAATCCCAGTCGTCGTACCAGCCGCTGTTGTGTCAGGAGTACCATCGCTCCAGGAATATGCCACCAGGGCATTGGCATATTGAAACGGACCGTTTTGGCTAGGGCCGAAAAGCGTGATGTTGCTGATTTGATTGCCGCCTGCCTCCTTATCATCGAAATCGGTGGCTACGTTCAAACCCCAGTGCGCCCAATCCAGCGTGCCTTCCGCGGTCAGGTCAACCGTTGCCGGGGCTGTGGCCGCGCTGCCGTTCAGGGCTCCAGTGATTGGTAATACGGTCAGAGTTGCCACACTGCTTGTGACCGCGCCGTAAACATTGGTGATCACGACAAAGTAATTCGTCGCATTGGTAAGCACCAGGTTGTTGAGGGTCAAAGTATTCGACGTTGAGCCGGTGAATTGGCCAGCGTCGGCCAGCGGCACATAAACACCGCCCGATTCCTTGCACCACTGATAAGAAAACGGCGGGACACCGCCCGGCGTTACCGAGAGTTGTTGGTTCAGCCCGACCCAATTCGTACTGGAAACAGGTGGAGTCACAACGATCGGCTCTGGACCGGCCAGTGTGGCCGCTTCAAGAGTGACGTTGGCATAATTGGTATCGTAGGCATTGACGTTCGTCATGGTTATGGTGACAGCCAGGGTCTGGCCGGCCGAACCGGCAGCGAACAGTATCGTATAAACACCATTGAAACCATTACCACTTTGATCATCCATACTCTGATCATTATAGGGCGGAGCGCTGTTGTCGCTAAGCGCGGCATTAAAGTTGGCCAAAGCAGAGTAGCACCCTGTAAATACCTTGAGAATTTGGGGCTTTGTGGTCGCCGGAACAGTGATTTGGTAACCGTCCCCCACCCCAGTTATGGAATTTCCGGTGTTGGGGAAAAAACTCCCGCCGTTCCCCAATCCGTCGCCGGTTAACGTGGGCGTGCCATCGCTCCAGGTAAATAAGGGGGTCCCAGCGTCGTTCCATTGCTCCGCACCGGTCGCAGCGTCCGGGCCGACCAGCGTGTAGGTGCTGATTAGAGGTGTCACGCCGGCCTTGTGATTGTAAGCGGTTGGATCGTCAGCAATATTGCCTCCTCCACCCCAGCGGGCCCAGTCGAGCGTGCCCGTCGTAGTCAGGTTGATTGTCGCCGGAGTTGCGGCCACCGAGGCGCTCAAAGTGCCGGCATTGGCTTGGCTGCTGAATAGACATGCGCTGGCCAGGCAGGCGAGCAGCAGGCTGCTTGTCTTATTGCTTTTCACACGACTCATGGTGTTCTTTGTTGGTCTGTTCTTCATTGGATTGTTGTTGTTTGTTTCTTGGTTTCTGACGCAGGGTTTTTCTTTGGTGCAGAGTTATTGCTGCGAGTGGTTTGCTACGGACTTGAGCCTAACTTCGCTGCCTGAGGTTGCCGTGGACTTGGCGCCCCGGTTCTCCTTCCAATCGCCTCGCCACGACCACGCCGGGTCTTTAATGTCGCGGGAGCGATGCTGGGATTCGGCGTTGGCCGAGAGCGCGCACCAGGACACGCCGACCGCCAATACGGCCAGAACCTCTTGGATGGGGAGGGAACCCCCAAAGACCGTGAACGGAGCGGGTTGGAGCACCCGTTTGGTTTCAAGTTGTTTCATTTTAGGTAATCGGCGATGTGTAAACGATTGCATCCGTGTATGCATTATGTCATTGCTCGCAACCAGCGAGTCCAGGCCCTAGCCCGCGTTAAATGATCTCAGCGCCGCGGCCACGCAGGACGGCGCTATTTGCACCTTCAATCGGGAGATGGTTCGCGCCGTCGCGGCTCCCGTCTTCCTAGGATGCGGCTCCGCCGGCCGCTCCGCCTGAACCGGGGTGAGAGCGCCACACGAAGCCCGCACAATCAAGCGCGTTGGTAGAACGACTTGCCTGACGAGGCGGTTGGGATCTTTAAGGCGTTCCAACAAGAGTTGGGCTGCGGTTCGCCCAAGTTCTTCGGCCGGCTGCGACACAGCGGTAAGCGGCGGACGAAGAGAGATCGCCCAGGGCATGTCGTCGAAACAGACCACAGCCAGTTCCTCAGGGATGCGAACGCCTCGCTCGTGGATAGCCTGAAGCGCCCCCAGAGTCATCAGGTTGTTGGCGACCGCTATGGCCCTGGGCCGCTTCGACATGTCCAGAATCCGGGCCATTGCGGCATAGCCGCCCGATTGACGGAAATCGCTGTGGATAATCAGCGATTCCCGCACGGCGATCCCGGCACTCCGGAGGGCGTCCTGATACCCGCCCAAGCGCTCCTGGGTCACGCTGATTCCTTTAGGACCGTTCAGAAGGGCGACGTCCTTGTAACCAAGAGACAGCAAGTGACTCACCGCCTGACGCATTCCCTCACGATTACTCGAACAAACCAGATCCACGTGGAGTTCGCCAGGCGAACGGTCAACGGCAACCAACGGGATTCCCCAGGTTCGAATCGCCTCATAATTGGTCTCCGGCTGGTTTCCGGGTATGAACACCAAGCCGGCCGCTCCCTCGCCCCGCAATATTTCCAACTGCTCCTTTTCCCGCTCCGCCAGTCCGTCTGAATTTCCAAGCAGCAGGGTATAGCCGGCGCTGGAGAGCTCGGCTTCAACTCCGTGAACCACGCCCGTGAAAAACGGGTTCTGCAAATCGGGTATGATCACGCCGATGACTTTCCGGTGACCGAGGCGCAAGCCCCGCGCGAGGCGGTTGGGGCGGTAATTGAGCTTAGCAACGGCCCGAGTGACCCGATCACGCGCTTCCTTGGCAACCCCATCCAGACCCGCTAACGCACGTGACACTGTCGCCGTGGAGACCCCGGCTTCGGCAGCCACTTCCCGGATGGTGATCGGACTATTCGAATTCGGCGGATTGCCAGGGCCCGGAAGCTTCATACTCGATAGTTTTGTAAACGTTTGCGCAAAACAATGCGAGCACAATTTTCATGTCTTTTTCTTGAGTGGAATTGACTGTCAAGAAGGGACTTAGGGAGCAACCGCTGGAAGTCATTGAAACTAACCAGCTTGAGTGATTTGTGGAACCCGCTTGGCCCTTTTGACCATCTTGAATCACGGCTGCGAAGTCCTGGTGCTCTGAGCCTCTAGCCCGCGTCAGATCCGCGTGGTGCAAGACAGGGCCTAGCCTGTTGATATGGTGTACGCATCGTGTACGGATCGTGTACTGATGGTGTACGGATAGTATACCTATCGTGTACGCATGGTGTACGGATGGTGTATGTAACTATCCACAAGGCACCTGCTTGGGAAGGGATTGCGACCTGCAAGCTGCCAACAGGCCGGCTCAAAGCCAGTGGGAAAGGGTGACGACGCCATCGGGCGGAGCTGGCTGGGGAAGGCCCAGACACCCGAGGATAGAGAAGACCGACGGAACCACTTGCGCCACGGCGGCGAAAGAATACCATCCAACACACTGCCGGACATGATTGCACGAATAAGATCTGCAAGCCTCGCTTTCACGGCTGAAGCCCGGATTGCGCTGGCGGTGCGGCGGGGTACCCGAAGGGCTGCGGGGTTATTCTGGTTGCTGGCCGGCGGACTGGGGGTCGTCGGGTTCGCGAAGGGCCAATCCTCCGCGTCGTGGCCTCAGCGCGTCGAGGCGGATTGGGTCTTGGCGGAGAGCGTGGCGCTATTGGGCACGGCTGCCGGGGCGGTGACGACGCAGGCGGACGCCGCGGGCGGTTGCGATGGCGTCAAGAACGGCGAGTGGGGATTTCACACCGGCGAATCACAAGATCCCTGGTGGCAGGTGGACCTGGGGGCGACGCAACCCATTGCGCGCGTGAGGATCTGGAACCGCACCGCCGCCGCCGAGCGTGCACGGCAAATCCGGGTGCTGCTTTCGGAGGACGGCAAGACGTTCCGGCAAGTTTACGAGCATGATGGCAAGGTGTTCTACGGGTTCGCCGACGGCAAGCCTCTGGATGTTGAGTTGCATGGGCAGGCAGGGCGGTTTGTGCGTCTGGCGCTCCCGGGGAAGAGCTTCTTCCATCTCGATGAGGTGGAGGTCTTTGGCGCGGGCGACCTGCGGCGAAACCTGGCGCTGCATCGCCCTGCGGACCAAGTCAGCGTTTCGGAATGGTCGTTTGCACACTCCGGGGGAGGGACCGAAGTGGATTGGGCTGCCTGCGCCCGGCAGACGTTGGGAGTTTGCGAGGATTTGAAGGGTAGCCACCCTGACATCAGCCGCCTCAAACAAGAACTCGCCAGCCTCCCGGCCGGCCAATCGGCGCAACCCTTGTTCCTTAAGGCCCGTCGCCTTCAGCGGCGGCTCGCCCTCGAAAATCCGTTGCTGCGGGGGTTTGACACGTTGCTCTTCACGAAGCGGGTGCCGGGCAGTTTTAATCACATGTCTGATCAGTATTACGGTTGGTGGTCCAAACCCGGAGGCGGCCTTTACCTGTTGCGCGGGTTCGCCAGCGATTCGCCCACCGAGCAATGCCTCACCTCGTCCTTCAAGCAGCCGGGCAGCTTCCTCCGGCCCTTGCTCGACTATGATGCCTCGAAAGTCTTGTTCGCCTGGTGCCGACACTACCCGCAGCTTGCCGCCGAGCCGAACAAACTGGACAAGTCCAACGTTCCCGAGGACGCATTTTATCACCTCTTCGAGATGAACCTGGACGGCTCAGGCTTGCGACAGCTCACCCACGGCAAGTATGACGACTTCGACGGCCGTTATCTCCCGGATGGGCGCATTGTGTTTCTTTCGACGCGGCGCGGCCAATCCCTGCAGGCCGGCCGGGACAGTGCGGCGCAAACACTGACGCATCCGGACCTGCCGGACTGCTATGTGCGCTGCGGCGGCGGTCCGGAACGACCTGTGGCGGTTTACACGCTGCACACAATGAATGCCGACGGTGGTGATTTGTGCGCGATTTCGCCGTTCGAGATGTTCGAGTGGACGCCGGACATCGCCAGCGACGGCAGGATTCTCTACTCGCGCTGGGATTACATTGATCGCGATAACATGCCGTACATGGGACTGTGGGCGATCAACCCGGACGGCTCAAACGCGCGAGCAGTCTTCAAGAACTATACGCGCGCTCCGTACTGCGCCTTTGAGGCCAAATACGTCCCCGGCTCGTCCAAGATCGTTTTCACCGCCAGCGCGCACCATGCCCAAACCATGGGCAGCTTGGTCTTGCTGGATCCGAGCGTTGGCACCGACGGCGCGCCGCCGATCACCCGCTTGACGCCGGAGGTCCCATTTCCGGAAGTCGAAGGCTGGCCCCTGACTTCCTACGCGAACCCCTGGCCCCTCAGCGAACGGTTTTACCTTGTGGCCTGGGGGTGCGAAGGGGCGCTGGTACCTGGCCCCGGGGGGTGGGATCGGTGGCATGCTGTCCAGCGCCCTAATAACGGCATGGCGCTTTACCTCTACGACGCTGGCACGCGCACCCGCGAATTGCTCTGGGCCGACCCTGACATTGCCTGCGGCGATCCTATCCCTGTGCGTCCGCGTGAGCGTCCTCCCATCGTGGCGAACCAGCTCACCCGGGACGCCGCCAAAGAAGGCCAGTTCTTGCTCGCGGATGTTTACCAGGGACTCACTAAAGCGCGGCGGGGAGAGGTGAAATCGCTGCGAGTAGTAGCCGTGCCGGCTAAGATGCATCCGACCATGAATTTCCCCAGCATCGGTGTGACCCACGACGACCCAGGCAAATGCGTGCTCGGCACTGTGCCGGTCGAGGCGGACGGCTCGGCTTACTTCCGGGTGCCAGCGGGGGTGATCGTCTTTTTCCAGGCGCTTGATGCGCACGGCGTCGCTGTTCAAACCATGCGCAGCGTGACGCATGTCCAACCGGGCGAAACACTGGGCTGCATCGGTTGCCATGAGTCTCGCCAGCAAGCCCCATCGGCCCGTCCCATGCTCGCGACGTTACGAGTGCCTTCGCGCCTTGCCGCCGGACCCGCCGGGTCGTGGCCGTTGCGATTTGACCGGCTCGTTCAGCCGGTGCTCGCCGCCCGCTGTGTGAGTTGTCACAACCCTCAGGCCCCGAATGCGGTGGCGGCGAAGCTCGATCTCACGCCCGCAAAGGCTTATGACAGCCTCGTTACGTTCGGTAAGCCCAGCTTGCAGGACCAGGTTTGGGAAGGTTACCGGCGCGGATTCTCGTCCGAGGGCGAGGGGATCGCCCGCAAGAGCGCGCTGCTCGCATTGCTGGATGCCCCGAGCGGCCATTACGACGTTTCCCTCGACGCTGAGAGCCGCGAACGGCTGCTGACGTGGATGGACACTTATGCTCAACGATTGGGCCACTTCAGCGACGAACAAGAGCGGGCGCTGATCGAGTTGCGGCGATCCTGGGCGGGCATTTTGATCGAGCGGCCGCCTAAGGCAACCGTGGCGTTGGAAGGGGCCGTCCCGAAGTGATGATTCGTCGTTAGATACGGGTCCGCACACCAAGAGCGACCGAGATCAAAGGAGGCGGACGCCGTTGCCGTTTTCTTCGGGAAACACAGGCCGACCTTTCTCCAAGTGCACACCGGTTGCCACATCGCGTTCGATGAGCACCGCACCGTCCATATCCACGTAATCGAGCAGCGGGAGGAGCTGGCCGATGGCACTGATACCGACGCTACTCTCATTCATGCAGCCGACCATCACGCGCAAGCCCAGCTCCCGGGCCCGAGCGATCATCCGCCTCGCGGGGGTGAGGCCGCCCGCTTTGGTGAGCTTGATGTTGATGCCGTGGAAGAAACCGGCGCACTGCGGCACGTCTTCCTCCACCAGACAGCTTTCGTCGGCGAGGACCGGCAGGGCGCTGCCACGGAAGACCCGCCGCATTCCGTCCCAATCATCGGCTCTCAATGGCTGCTCGATGAACTCAACGCCGAGCTGTTTCAATTCGGGGGCGAACGCCAGGGCCTGTTCGGCACTCCAGGCGGTATTGGCGTCCACACGGAAGATCGCCTGGGTGTGGCGCCGCAATTCCCGCACGATGGCCAGGTCATTGGCCGTGCCGAGTTTGATCTTGTAGATCGGCCAGCCGTCGAACTCCTTTATCTTGGCGACCATCTTCTCCACAGTGTCTATGCCGATCGTGTAATCGCTGAGGGGCAAGTTACGCAGCTCCAGGCCCCAAAGCCGCCAAACCGGCGCGCGGCGCAGCTTACCCCAGAGGTCGTGCGCCGCCTCGTCCACCGCGCAGAGGGCGAACCGATTGTGTCCGAGGGTGGGCAAGAGACGGTTCCAAAGCTGGGGCGGGTCCAGCAATGTTTCGCATTCGATCTGCGGGCGTGCGGCCTCGAGGGCGGCGCGCATCGAGTTGGCGGTGAACTCGGGGTAAGCGTCGCATGAGGCGCCCTCCCCGTAGCCGGTGACACCGTCCTGTTGCAACTCTACAAGAAGGTTGTGCTGGGTGGTGGTAGTGCCGTGCGCAATCGTGAACGGATGGCGCATCGGAAGATGGAGGTCGTGGAGTTCGAGTTTCATTTCGCAAAAGGGTGCCGACGGCCGGTTTACTTGCGTCGGCGCAGGAACATGTTGGCAAAATTGACGCCCTGGGGGCGCCCGTGGAGGTCGGTCAGGAAGACCACTTGCTCGTCGGCATACATCCCCGGCGGCAGGACGCAGACGTTGCGGTTCATTGGGGTGAGACGGTAGTCCACCATGTTCTCCGTCATGGCGTAAAGGTGGCCGTGGCGCTCGCTCACGACCAAAGGGATGAAGGCTGGCCCGTAGCTGCCGAGAAGAACGCGCCATTCCGGCGGCAGCGACGGCAGGTTATTGGGCACACGCGTGAAGTGCTGAACCAGCCCATACTTGAAGCCGGAGATTGTTCCCTGTTGATCCTGCTCGAACCCCGCCGGGGCGGCGTCATCAATGCGGCTGTGGGCGGTGAAGCTCAGCCCACCGGCGGGCACAAACCTGGTTGGCTGGCCGGAGATTTCCCCCAGCAGCCGACCGTCACGCACTTCGAGATGGGCCCAAAAGCTCTGTGATTCGTAATCGCCTGCGAATCGAAGGAGGTCCTCTGACATTGGGGTCTCAGCCGGCGGCGGAGCCTTTTCGCCGAGCTTGGCGGCGAGCAACAGCGAGAGGGCGGTGTCGCCGATATGGTGAATGCATCCGTTGGCCACGTCCTCGTTGCCGAGCACGATGGCCGCGAGCTTGGCCTCGGGCAACAGGACGAGCAACGAGCTGTAGCCGTACACGGCGCCGTTGTGGCTGATCGTGCGATGTCCACGGAATTTGCCGACGATGAAACCGAGGCCGAACCCCTCGCTCTCCTGCGTGAGTTGAGGCCGCCACATCTCGCGGAGAGTCTCCGGCCTGAGCAACCCGCCACCGTCGGCCAGCAGTGCGGAGGCGAAGCGCGCCAGGTCTTCGGCGGTAGAAAAGAGATTGCCGGCCGGGAGGGTGCCGAGATCGAAGAGCGGCGCGGGCCGGCGCGTCCAGCCGCCGTGGCCATCCGCCACGCGCATGTGCGAAACGACGAGGCGCTTGCGGGGCGCGCGGGCAAGGGTCCAACTGGAACTGGTCATGCCCAAGGGGCCGAGCAGATGGTCGCGCTGGTAGTCCCCGAAGGGTTGCCCGCTGGCGCGTTCCACCAAGTGGCCGGCGATGCTCGGTGCCACATTCGAATAGCGGGTTTTCTCGCCGGGGCGGGTGGCCAGTACGCAGCAGCGCACGCTCGCCAAGGTGGCCGCGAGCCCCGGCTGCGAGTCATCGAAGTAGCCGCCGACAGGGGACTCGCGCTGCAAGCCGCTGCGGTGGCAGAGAATCTGCCGCAGCGTCACCGCCGGCGCGCCGGGAAACGGGTTGAGCGGCAGCACCTCTGCGGGCAGCGGCGCGTCCAGAGCCAGCTTGCCGGCCTCGACCTGCTGCATGACGGCGATGGCGTTGAAGAGCTTGGAGATACTGCCAACCCGGAAGAGAGAATCGCGCTGGGCCTCGCCGAAGCCGGCGGCATAAACGGTGCGTTGGTCGTCCACGAGCGCGACCGCGATGCCGCCGATGTTCCATTCACCCATTTCCCGCCGGATATCCTCCTCGAGCGCGGGGAGCCCCGCTGAGTAATCGGCTGCCGAGGTGGAGGAGCCGGTGGCCAGCAAGGCGCACAAGGCAAGGGGAGGAGGTTTCATAAGCGCGATTTCAGCTCGGTGAAAAACCGATCAAGGCAGCGCCTGCCGTTGATAACGGCCTCCGGTCCCGGCGCGCTCTGCATCAGCGAAAAGGCGGACATGGAGCCTATGTTTAGGCCGGTAGGCCGTCCTCATCAAGAACAAGAGTTCTTCGTGACAGTCGAGCGCGGCGCCACTACGTTCCTCAACGTGACCATCGTATGACAGACCCGCCCACGACCAGCGTGGCCCAGGAGAAGGGAGTGGTTTCGCCTCAACCTCGACGTTTCCTGCCTCGCATCGGCTCGCCGGCTTACCATGTCTTGTTGGCCAGCGTGGCCATTCTGATCCTGGGTCCGCTTGGGGGCATTTCGGCTGCTTTCATGAATTTTTCGATTGGTTTCTTTCTCGGCGGCCAGGTGTTGGCGGGGATTCTGGGGAGCACCGTCACGCTGCCCTACGGGCCGGAAGGCAAGCACGGCGCCAACTACATGCAGACCATGGCGGCCTCGGTGGCCGGGATGTCCGCCATGGCGCCGTTAGTGCAGGCGATGGTCTGGCTCGGGTTGCCCGCGCCGCCAGCTTGGCAACTCGTGGTCTATTTCCTGTGCATCGGGATGTTTGGTGTGGGAATCGGGATGCTTTACACCCCGCTCCTGGTGGACCGCATGCGCCTGGCTTACCCCTCGGGCCTGGCGGTGGCCAACATCCTGCGGGCCCTCACGGATAAGGATCTGCTGAAGCGCTCGATCATGAAATTGGGCGGCAGCACGGTGGTGGGCATCGCCAGCGGGGTAGCATCGGCCAAAATCGCGGTCCTGGGAGCAACGGGCCTGTCGGCGTCCACGTTCGGGGGGGGCTTGATCGTCGGGGCGCGCATCGCGATCCCGGCGCTGTTGGTAGCGTTGATCGGCTGGTGGCAGACGCCCCATCTGGTTGCCCTCGGGTGGCTCAAGCCGGGGGATTCCTACCGCAAGATCGGGTTCATTATTTCACTAGGCACGATCCTGGGCGCGGTCATCCTTGATCTCACGCTCATTCTGCGGCAAGCCGCTCGCCGGCTGCGGGAGAAGCGCCCTGAGCCACGCCGCCCTGTCGAGGACTGGAAGCGGGTCAACCTCTGGCGGTTGGTGCTGTGGGTTTTGTTCTGGGGCGCGGGCGCGGTGGTATGGGGAAGCGCAATGTTGCACCAGCCGGTTAGATTCCTCGCGGTGGGGGTGGGGCTTTGTTTCTTGTTCGTGCTGGCCAACGGCATCGCGTTGGGCATTTCGGACTTCAACCCCATCTCCAGCGCGTTCGTCATGTCGGTGTTCATTCTGGCCGCGCTGGGGCTGCACGACCCGGGGGTCGGTTTGCTCTGCGCGGGAATTTTGGCGATCGCTACCAGCGAAGGAGGCGACATGCAACAAGACCGCTCGACGGGCTGGCGGCTGGGAACGAATCGCGTCGTGCAATTTCGATACCAGGTGGTTGGCATTGCGGCGGGCGCCGTGCTAACGGTAGTGCTGGCAAAACTGTTCCTGAACGCCTATCCGATTCTGACGCAGGACCAGTTCGCCAACCCGCATCTCGCAGGCGCGCAAAAGTGGCAATCCGCCTTCACCTTCAAAATGGTCGGCGCGCTCCGGGGCATCACCACGAACCAACCGCACGTCATGAAAGCGCTGAAACTCGGCATCGGGCTCGGGTTGCTCATCGAGGCGCTCCGTAAGGTGATCCGGAACCATCCGCGTTACCAAGAGTTCATTGCTGCCTCCCGCGCCGGTCGCGCCACGGGTTTCCTGCTCGATGCGGTTTTCCTGCCCAGCCCTTATGCGGCGGCTTTTGGTGGTTTTGTCGAACGCATTACCATCTTCTGGTGGGCGGCTGGCGGCGTGGTGGGTTCGGTTTGGGATACCCTCCAGGCGCGCTTCGCTTCGCGCCGCGTCAAGCCCGCGGCAGGTGACCTGCCCGCGGACATGAGCACGACCTCGCTGGTGGGCGGCGGCCTGATCGCCGGAGACTCGTTGGCCGCGCTGGGCATTGGCATCGTCGGATTGTTGAAGACGATGCTCTGACCATTTGAAATGACTCACTGCTTGCCAAAGGCCGACAAGTCCCACTCGTTGGTCCACTCCAAATAAGGCAATCCATCCTGCCAGCGTATGGGGATCCAGACGTAGCGTCCGTCAATTGCATTCCTCGGTCGCCAGCGGTCGGCCATGAAGATAAAGGCCTCGCTTCTGCCCTGAACCGGCAACACAAATGTGCTTTGCGAATCAAACGACACTCCGGTCTTCTCGCTCGGGCCTCGCCAGGGATTGCCCAGTTCTTTCCAGGGACCCCAAATGGAATCGGCGACTGCCAGCCGCGCCGCGTTCGGAGCCCAGCCCGTGCAGCCGGAGGTAATCAGGAAGTAGCGGCCCTTCGCTTTGAACAGGGCCGGCGCCTCGTTGAAGCATTTGGGGAAAATGCGGATGTAGCGCCCTGCGGGTCTCAGGTAATCCTCGGTGAGTTCTGAAATGTGCAGCACCCCATTGTCCTCACCCGCGTAAAGGTGGTAGGCCTTTCCGTCCTCGTCCACAAACAGGTTCATGTCGCGCGACATTTGGCCACCCGCGAAATCACGCCGAAAGATCAGGTCTTCCGGGTAACTGGGATCGTAACCCCCGCCAAGCCGGCACTGCTTGAGAGAGAGCGTTTCCGCCTCGGTCAGCGGCCGTTTCATCGGCTCAGGCACGTTAAGGGGCCACGCGCCGGCGTTGGGACGGAACGAGCCGAGGTACTGGTAAGGGCCTCTCACCCGGTCGGCGACGGCCACGCCGGAGCGAGCGGCGCCATAGCCCTGGCCCGCCGGTTCCAGATGGAACCACATGACGAACTTCCGGGTCTTATGATTGTAAATGACTTTGGGCCGCTCCAGAATGCAGCCCTTAGCAATTTCACTGGTCGGGTCCGCGGAGACGCTCAAGGCGACGCCCTCGTTTTGCCAATGGTACAAGTCACGAGAGGAATAAACCCTTACGCCGACCTGCGCCGCGTTGCCCGCCTCCCCTTCGATCATGTGCTGGCCGAACCAGTAATAACGTCCGTGGTGGATCACGTTGCCTTTGACCCAGAGCACCCCGCCTGCGTGGGCATTGATCTGAATGCCATCGGTGTCCGGCCATACCTCGCCCGGTTCTATTGACCCGAGCCTTTCGCTCTGCCCCGTGAGGGGTGGCCCCGCGAAGGATATAGTAAGCAGAACCCGCCACATTGCGTGCTTCATCATAGTGATCGAGATTGGGCCGGTTTACCTCCAAGTGCCACCGCAAACCGCCGGGAAACTCGGTCGGACCGATTCAGACACTGCTTGCTTGACCTGCACTCCAATTCTATCCACACTCCCAACATCATGATCAATATTACACCAACACAACTCCGTAAAGCAGCCGACATCCAGGAACGGATTCTATCGCTGCAAGAAGAACTCGGTCAACTCCTGGGTGAGTCTGGTCCTGGCGAAACCGCCACGACTGAAGCACCCACTAGACGCAAGGTCAGTGCAGCCGGCAGGGCCAGAATGCGAGCGGCGCAAATCGCAAGATGGGCGAGGATTAAGGGAGCAGAAGCACCCAGGAAGCGGAAGTTGAGCGCCCAGGGACTTGCCAACATCCGTGCCGGGGTTGCAAAGAGAATGGCCGCACAAGGCAAAGCTCTTCGGAAACCCAGGATTCAGAGGAGTGCTGCCTGGAGAGCTGCGGTTTCTGCTGCGGCCAAGGCGAGATGGGCTAAAGCGAAGAGGGCAGGCAAGAGCAGGTGGTAATTTGGTGAGCGTGATAAGGCGCAATGCTGCAACCCAAACCCCGCTCTTCCATTAGAGCTTCCAGTGCCCAGAGCGCCCGACACGCCCTCGCGTTCACGACGGTATTAGTGGCGATGTTCGCGTTGTGCGGCAGCGCCACCGCCGCCTTTTACATCAACTGCGCGGGCTGCCACACCGTACCCCAAAGCGGGATGGCAATTGTGAACTTTCAGACTACCACCAACCTCGGGAACGGCCTGCGCAAAGTCTTCAAGGTCAGCCCGGGTCAAACGGCCGTCATCCAGCTCCGCGTGACCAACAGTTACGGCGGCAATTACGCGCTGAACATCAACAACCTGGACGCCGGAGGCGTCAACAACAGCAGCGACCACCTGGCCTACACGGCGGACCCCAAGTGGACCAGCTACTTCCCCGGGACCACCACGAACTTCCTCATGGCTGGGTGTGCGACCAACAGCCCAAACCTCTGGACCTTCAACCTGGTGGTCAAGACCACCACGCCGGCTGACTTTTACACGGTCAACAGCCAAATGGCAGGATATTACTCGTCCACCATGTGGTCGCAGCAGGAGTCGTTTTACGTCCAGGTCGTGGACGCCGCGCCGCCGGTGCCGGTGCTCCAGGCGCCACAGCGGTCAGGTAATTCGTTCTCCGTGCAGATCGCCACTACCAGCGGCTTCACCTATTACCTGGAGTACAAGACCAACCTGACCGCACCCGCGTGGAATGTCGCCGCCCAAACCCCTGGCAACGGCGCGAGCAAGCCCCTGACGGATGCCACGGCGACCGATTCGTGGCGTTTTTACCATGCGCGTGTCCAGTAGAACCAGTTACGTCCTCAACGTGGGTGAAGTGCCCGCCGCTCCGGGAGGTGCCAAGTGATTGACGCGCGAGTGGGGAAGTTGGCGCAGGTGTTGGTCCACTACTCCGCCGCCGTCAAGCCCGGTGAAAGGGTTCTGATCGGCGGCACTCCTGAGAGCGAACCGCTGTTGCGGGAGGTTTACCGGCAAGTATTGCGGACTGGCGCGCACCCTGTCGTCAGGCTCCGGTTATCGGATCAGGATTCCCTCTATTACCGCGAAGCCGGGGAATCCGAACTGGAGTATCTGGACCCGTTGCTGATGCACGAATTGGAGAACATTGACGTCAGCATCAAGGCGTTTCCGGATGAGAATCCGCACGCATTGACCTCGGTAGATCCAGAGAGAAAGCAGCGACGATTGCGGGCCAACAAACCCCTCATGGAGCGGTTCATGCAGCGATGGGGGGAGGGCCGGTTGCGCTGGGTCGGCTCGGCTTATCCTACCCCAGCCTTGGCTCAGGAGGCCCACATGTCACTCGAGGAGTATGCGGACTTTGTCTTTGAGGCTGGGCGGCTCAACGAGGAGAACCCGTCCGACTACTGGAAGGCCGTTTCCGCCCGGCAACAGAGAATCTGCGACCGCTTCAACCAGTACTCCACTATTCGGTACGTGGGGCTCGACACGGACCTGACCTTCAGTTGCCAGGGGCGCAACTGGATGAACTGCGACGGCAAACAGAATTTTCCGGACGGTGAGGTGTTCACCGGTCCGGTGGAGGACTCGGTGAACGGCACCATTCGGTTCACTTTCCCTGGCATCTTCCATGGCCAGGAAATCGAGAATATCTTCCTGCGCTTTAAGGACGGCAAGGTCGTGGAAGCGACCGCCGCCAAGGGTGAGGCTTTGCTGCACAAGCTGCTGCAAACCGACGCGGGGGCAAGCTACGTGGGCGAGATTGCCATCGGCACTAACGACCAAATCCGTCGGTTCACCAAGAATATGCTCTTTGACGAAAAGATGGGCGGGACCGTCCATCTGGCCGTCGGTATGGGGATCCCTGGCACCGGCAGCAAGAATGTCTCAGCCCTCCACTGGGACATGCTCAAGGACATGCGCCAGGCCGGCGAGATCCATGCGGATGGGGCGTTGGTTTACAAGGACGGCCGCTTCCTTTGATCCTCCGAGCCGCAGCCGGCCAACAACGGGGACACTGGCAGTGGATTGGCGTGTTAGCGGCGTACACTGTTTCCTGGACAAAGCAGGACGCGCGGGCGTCGGAACCACCGGTGGCCGGGATCACCGCCGTCCCCAGTCTGGTGGTCCCGTGGTCCGTGGTCAGTGGTCCCATAGTCTCCCTTCCGGCGCCGGCCAGCGGGAGCAGCCGAACCGCGCTTCAGCCCGCAGACTTTGGACTTCGGGCTTTCAGCATAAGCCTTCCGAATACAACTCTCGTCCCGTGTCCGCCTCGGGGAGGTCTGGGGGCACTCTGGACAAACCCTGGACATACCCTGGCACCATAGAACCCCCTTAAACCCTTGTTTTCGATCAGCCACACTTATCCAGCCTGCTCCTGATATGGCTCTGGGTGGCTTTGCTCGGCACTTCCTTCTGACCCCGCCTTGGCGCGGTTGACGCCGCATGGGTGAGGTGAGGCAGGGCCAGACGTTTGGTTACGCGGGACTGAGCCCGTTTAGACTTGTGTTGAATTTGCGCTGTGAACTAGCTTCAGCGCTGTGGTTGCTGCGGGCGGTGCCGCCTATTTGTGAACGAACGACCAAAACTCCGCTTCGACGCCACTGGCCAATTGGAGCCGGGGATCTACCTCCTTGCTCCGAGCGAAGTCGTTGAACTCTTTGGGTAAGCGACCGCCCGGCGCGAACAACTCGGACGCGTCTTCACGGAGATCGTGGGGCGCCTGCAAACTAGTCGCGACGGCAGAGTTCGGGGCCTCATTGAAATCGCATTATGATAACCAACGACGAGCAGTTGGAAAAGGCTGAGCAGGCGTTGACAACAATCAAAACCTTGCTGCGGCAATCTCGCCGCACCATGCCCCCAGAGGCTTATGCCCAAATGGCGCGGCCGTGGCTGCTGGAACTCCAACAGCGCGAGCGAGAGGTCCTTCAGTACCTTTCGGGCCTGGAAATACCCGCAAGTACCGTCCCCGCTACCGCCTGAGTGAGCCCCGGTGACACATGCTCGACAGCCGTTGCCGGAATGTCTCACCAAACTAGTCTTGATGCAAGGCCTCCCAAAGGGGCAGAACAAGGCAATTGCCCTGCGCGTCCGGTCCCTCCCGGGAGCCTCGGGGTAGCCTCGGGGTAGCCTGAGGGTGGCTTCAAGGTAGCCTCAGGGTGGCCTCGGGGTGCCTACCGGTTGCCTACCACATGGCCTGAGGGTGGCCTCGGGGTGGCCTCGGGGGCAGCCCGGCACGCTATTCCGCCCGTTCCACCGAAAACGGCCAAGAGTGGCCCGCAGCCACCTAAGTCCGCTATGGAGAGTCATTTGAGATTTGCAGAATCCTTCCGTGTCCACGGACCTATTTCCACGAGCGAATCCGCTGCCGTCTCGACTCCGCCCCCACGAAACAATTCGCTGCGTTACACATTCTTAATTCTTCATTCGCCCCGGCGTGGCTTTTGATGGCTTCGCCGGGCCGTTCGATGTTGGATGTTGGATGTTGGATGTTCATTCCCCTTGGTTTACTATCGGCGCCTGCGTATCATGTCCCTCCGTAAATGGCCCTCGAATCCAAACCGCTCTTCCACCCGGAAGTCCTGCGCCAGCAGGTGCGGTCGTTCAGCCTCCCGGAGCAAACGGCAACCTGGCAACCCAAACTCCAGCACTGGGCCGATCTCATCACCTCTGGCCGCGCCGATGCCTTCAAGGAAAGCGAGTTGCTCCCCGACTTCCTCACCGACATCTTCTGCGGCCTGCTCGGCTACACCGGCCCGGCGGGAGCTTCAGGCGTAGCCGCCGACGTCAGTCGGCGCCATATTCCCGGGGAAATGAGTGCGCCGACTGACGTCGGCGGCTACTATACGCTTTCCCGGGAACGACATGTCGAGGTGGACGGCGAGTTCGCCGATGCCGTCCTGGGCCGCTTTCAGAAGGACAAGGAGCAATTCATCGCCGTCCTGGAAGGCAAGGGCACCCGCGATCCCCTGGAGCGTCCCTTCGCCGGGCGGCGTAGGTCCGCCGTGGACCAGGCCTACCACTACGCCATCAACCTGCCGTGCGACTGGATCATCGTCACCTCCATGCGCGAAACGCGGCTCTAATACAAGGGCGCGCACCAGCAGGCCTACGAACGCTTCGAGACCGTCCGCCTGGCCGCCGATGAGGCCCTGCTCAAACGCTTCGTCTTCCTCCTGGGTGCCGAACGCGTCGTCCCCGCCCACCGCGAGTGCCACCTCTACGAACTGCTCCGCGCCTCCGAAACCGTCGGGCGCGCCCTCACCAACCAGTTCTACGCCCGCTACGCCGACATCCGCCAGCGCGTCCTCACCCGCCTCTGCCGCGAGAACGCCCCCGTCGCCCCGCCCGAAATCCTGCGCTGCACCCAGAAGCTGCTGGACCGGGTCCTGTTCTGCGCCTTTTGCGAGGACCGTGGGCTGCTGCCCGCCGAATCCCTCAAGCACGCCTTCGAGCACCGCGACCCCTACAACCCGCACCCGCTCTGGCACAACTTCCGCGGCCTGTTCCGCGCCATTGACGAAGGCAACGCCGGCCTGAACATCCCCGCCTACAACGGCGGCCTCTTCGCCCCCGACCCCGGGTTGAACGCCCTCCAGGTCCCGGACGAAGTCTGCGCCCATTTCAAGGAACTCGGCGAGTACGACTACCGCCCCGCGCGCGAAGTGGCCGACGCCGCCGAAGGCACCGCCGTCCGCTCGGTCATTGACGTGGACATCCTCGGCCACATCTTCGAGCAATCCATCACCGACCTCGAACGTCTGCGCGAGAGCCTCGAACAACCCCGCAACGTAGTGGGGCAGTGCGTCTCGCCTGCCAATCCTGTAGTGGGGCGGTGCGTCTCGCCTGCCTTGGCCGGCGGAGTAGCAGCAAGAGAGGAGGCAGGCGAGACGCACTGCCCCACTACTGTCGGCCGCCGCCGCAAACAGGAAGGCGCCGTCTATACCCCCGCCTTCATCACGCGCTACCTGGTCGAGCAGGCGCTGGGCGGCGTGCTCAAGACTCGCTTCGAAACCCTCCGCCGCCAGCACGAGGCCGAAGCCGCCGGCACCGCCCGCAAATCCCTCGCCGATCCCAACGCCTACGACCTAGCCGCCCTCAACGACCCGCAACGCAAGGCCCTCATCCGCTTCTGGGAAGCCTGGCAGGAGGAACTCAAGCGCCTACGCATTCTCGACCTGGCCTGCGGCAGCGGCGCGATCCTTATCGAAGCCTTCAACCAGCTCCACGCCGTCTATGACCTGTCCAACGCCCGGCTGGAGGAGCTCCGCGGCCAGCGCACCCTCTTCGATCTCGACCGCCAGATCCTCCAAAACAACCTCTACGGCGTGGACCTGAACGAGGAGGCCATCCAAATCTGCCAGCTCAGCCTCTGGATCAAGACCGCCGCGCGCGGCAAGCAGTTGACCAGCCTCGACCACACCATCCGCGAAGGCAACAGCGTCATCAGCGACCCGGCGGTGCATCCGAAGGCCTTTGACTGGCAGGCCGCCTTCCCCGAGGTCTTCGCCCGGGGCGGCTTCGATGTCGTCGTCGGCAACCCGCCCTACATCCGGCAGGAATTGCTCAGCCCCTTCAAGCCGTGGCTGGAGGCCCACTACGAAGTCTTCCACGGCATGGCGGACCTCTACGTCTATTTCTACGAATTGGGCGTGCGGCTCCTGAAACCGGGTGGCCTGCTCTGCTTCATCGTCACCAACAAATGGATGAAGGCCGGCTACGGCGAACCGCTCCGCCGCTTCTTCAGCGAGAAGGCCTGGGTGCGGTCGGTGGTGGACTTCGGCCACGCCAAGCAGATTTTCGAGGAGGTGGATGTCTTCCCCTCGATCATTCTCGTCGAGAAGCCGAACGAAGCGCCCAAGCCCAAGACCGCCCGGCTCTGCACCATCCCCCGCGAACAACTCCGCATTGACGATCTGAGTGTGCAGATTGTGAGGGAAGGTTCGGACATGGAGCTTTCCCAACTGGCGGCGAGTGGGTGGCAGCTTGAACCCAAAGAAGTGTTTTCTCTGCTCGATAAACTGACCAGCCAGGGAACTCCCCTCCGAGAGTTTGTTCGGACCGAACCTCTGAGCGGCATCAAGACGGGTCTGAACGATGCGTACCTTATCGACCAGAGCGCATACAAGGTCCTACTCGCCAACGACCCGAACTGCTCCAGTCTGCTTAGACCGTTCCTCAGGGGGCAGGATTTCGCCCGCTGGCACGCGGCGTCATCCGACTTGTGGATGATTGTGATGGCCTCCAGTGAGAACCGAGATTGGCCTTGGTCGAATCTGGGGCCTGAGGCAGAAGCCGTGTTTGCCAAGGCATATCCTGCCATTTACACCCACCTGTGCCGCTTTAAGAAAGAACTACAAGCGCGGCAAGACCAAGGCAGATACTGGTGGGAACTCAGGTCTTGCGCCTACTGGGCTGACTTTGACCTGCCCAAGCTCATGTATCCGGAGATTACCTGGCGCTCGCAATGGTGCCTGGATACAGGCGGCACTCTTTGCAACAACACCGCTTACTTTCTTGGGTCAGATGATCTGTGGCTCCTGGCTGCAGCGAATGCACCAATAACATGGTGGTTCGCCTGGCGGCGCGCGGTGCACGGGAAGGATGAAGCCCTGCGCTTCATAAAGGTGTTTGTCCAGGATTTGCCGATTCCGCGACCCGCGTCGGAGCAAAGGCAGGCAGCAGAAGCTTCCGTCCGGCGCCTAATCGAACTCACCTCCCGCCAACAGCAAACCCAGCGCACGTTGCTCGACTGGCTGCGAGTGGAATATGGCATCGCAAAGCCCAGCAACAAGCTCCTCGCCCTGACCGACTTGGACTCCAACACCTGGGTCAGCGAAGTAAAGCGCATCCGAGGCAAGAAGCAGCCCCTGTCCTCCGCCAGCCTTCACGCCTTGCGCGACGAATACACCCGCACCATCGAACCCGCCCGCGCCATCGCCGCCGAAACCCTGACAACGGAGCGCACCCTCAGCGACCTCGTCAATCAGGCCTACAGCCTGACCCCGGCGGAGATCGCCCTCATGTGGCAAACCGCCCCGCCTCGTATGCCCATCCCCTCGCCCGCAACATGATCGGGTCACCCCCACAGCCTGCTTGTCATGGGGGCGGCAGGTTTGCTTTCGGTGGATGGCAGCAGTGCAGGCCGGCTGCCAGTGGGTCCGCGGGTTTGCAGCAGTCGGCGTGAGGCGCGGAGTCGGTTAGTGGCATCGTATGGTTGAACGCTGGCGTGGAATTGCAACACGTCTTTCCGCGAAATGCCTGCACACCCTCTCGGAGCATGAGTACCACCATAACGAGTGCTGCGGCTGGGTCGGCCCACCACCAACGAAAGAAGGCGTTAAGGATAAGTCCAGCGAGAAGAATACCGGATAGATAAGCACAGAAATCAGACTGACGTGAGTCCGCGTGCATAGCGCGACTCTGCAAGCTCGCGGCCACACGGCGCTTGGCTCGTGCCAGCAAGGGCATCCCAATGAGAGCGACGACCGCAAGCGTGATGCCGATATAGCTGACTTCCGGGCGGTGATGCAGAGCTAAGTCGCGAATCGCGTCGAACGTGACAAAAGCCGCCAATGCAAAAAAACTAACGCCGACGAGCTTGAGCGCCATATGCTCGCGCTCCTGCCCCATCGAGCCTTCGCGCAACCGCCAAAGGATCACAGCACTAGAGAAAACCTCGATAACCGAATCTGCGCCAAAACCGACTAGCGCGATGCTACCTGCGAGAATACCCGAAGCAATGCCGACCGAGGCCTCGACTACCATCCATGCCACACTAAGATACTCAAGCAAGCGTCCGCGCCTGATGGCGGTTTCCTGTGGCGTCAGCGTGGGAGTCTGTGTATTCATTCTCGTGAAGGAGAATATCACATTTGTCACTGCTGTAAAGTCAGTTCTGAACCTTTTGCTTTCGCTCCAAGATCGCACTAGCATTGCCATCTTCGTTCAAGCCGTCCGCGCGAGACCAATCTCAACATACGTGCTCCCTCAGCCGCGTTGTCCATACAAACATTACATTAGCTGACTTCACTTCCTTGAGGATGTGTAACGCTTAAACGCTGCCAAGGTTTCAGGGCTCACATGATGCTCGATGCCTTCCGCGTCAGTTTGTGCTATTGCGTCTGGCACACCCAGGGCCCGGAGGAAAGCCACCACAATCTCATGGCGGCGCCTGGATTCCTCCGCTATCCGAACGCCCTTATCCGTTAAGAATATCGAGCGATACGGCCGGGTCGAGACGTACCCGTCGCGTTGCAGCCGAGCAATCGTGCGGATGACAGTGACATGGGAGACACCAAGGCGGCGGGCAAGGTCAACCGCCCGTGCTTCTCCATAAATGGCGGCGAGGTCAGCGATGGCTTCGGCGTAATCCTGAGCCGTTTCCATTGCATGCTCGTGGCGGGTGCGTCGGAGGGCGGAGGCTTGCACTTCGGCCGGCCGTGCCGTCCCGCGCTTTCGTGCGGCGCCGGCGCCTTTGGGCGATTGAGTCATATCTCGGTGGAGTGTTGCCAACAACCGTTTGACAGTCCAGCCCAGATAATGTAGCTATGGCTACTTGTTATTGTCCAGACTACGAGGCAAACGACATGGCGGCCACCGCCTGAGCCTTCGGGCAGGAACCGCGCTCGCCGCGTTTTCCTTTTCGCTTGGGTGCGCTTTGCCCGCCAGAGCGCAAGCCTCCGCAAACCCATCGGACGACCCGCGCGGGCCGAGCGGAACAAAGAGCGTGATAGGTTTGCCGGCTCCGGCCGTAGAGCAGAATTGGAACTGGCACGTTCAAAACACCGATATTGTGCAGGGCGATCCCGGTTTTCCAGCCAAGTACTCCGGCCCAAACAGCCTGAACAGTGAAGGAGAGGTTCAGGAAACAGTTACGCTGGACCTGTATGCCGGCGTGCGGCTATGGCGCGGCGCCGAGGCGCACATGGACTTCTTGATGTGGCAGGGCTTCGGCTTGAGCAAGACCTTCGGCGTGGAGGGCTTTCCCAACGGCGACGGCTACAAAGCCGGCACTGAGATTCCCAACATTATGTTTGCGCGCTTGTTCATTCGTCAAACCATCGGCTTGGGCGGCGAACAGGAGGACGTGCCCGACGACCCGCTCACGCTGGCGGGCAAACAGGACATTTCGCGGCTGACCTTCACCCTCGGCCGGTTCAGCCCCCTGGACATTTGCGACAACAACACCTACGCGCACGACCCGCACACGCAGTTTATGAATTGGGCCATGATGGGCAACCTCACGTGGGATTACGGGCAGGATACCGTCGGATACACCACCGGATTTGCCGTGGAATTAAATCAGCCGAAATGGGCTTTGCGGTACGGATTCTTCCAAATGCCGCGGGACAAGAATGGTTTCACAGGTGACGATCAGTTTCTGAAGTGGCCTCACGACGGAGCCTACGGCCCGTTTTTGCGCGCTTGGGCAATGATGGCGGAATTTGAGCGCCGTTACAGCATTAACGGCCATCCCGGGGCCATTCGGTTCCTGGCCTGGCTGGACGAAGCTAACTTCGCCAGCTACCAAGCGGCGATTCCCATTTTGCAAGCTAATGGTGTGGGAGCGGACATCTCAGCGGCGCGCGCCTACCGCTACAAATACGGCTTTGGGCTGAACTGGGAACAGGAAGTTGCGAAGAACGTCGGCCTGTTTTCGCGCCTGGGCTGGAATGACGGCCACGAAGAGACATGGACGTTCACCGATGCTGATTGGTCGGCGTCGCTAGGCGCAAGCGTCAAAGGTGCCGCGTGGCATCGTCCCAACGACACCTTCGGCTTGGCCGGCATCGTGAGCGGCGCTTCGCCCGACAACCAAAAATTCCTGGAGGCAGGCGGCTTGGACATCCTCGACGGCGACGGCGCGTTGAGCTATGGCCCGGAAAAAGTCCTGGAAGCGTATTACAGTTTTCAAATCTGGAAAACCGTTTACGCCACGCTGGATTACCAGTTCGTTGTTGACCCTGCGTTCAACCGTGACCGTGGCCCCGTATCAATTTTCGGGGCGAGACTCCATTGGGAATTTTGACTCTGCGGCCGCAAATACATCCCGTTGCGGCCCTTCCTGGCAGCAGGAGAGTATTCGGAAGCATGCCGTAGCGGGGTCAAAACCATTGACACAATTGTTGACGCCCACGCAGCAACAAGCTTCTCACCGTGGCCGAGCTCGATTCCGACACCTGGGTGGGCGCGGTGAAGCGCGTCCGAGGCAAGAAGCAGCCGCTGAGCGCCGCTGGCCTTCACGCGTTGCGAGACGAGCACACCCGCACCATCGAGCCCGCCCGCGCCCTTGCCGCCGAAACCCTGAACCTGGAACGCGGAAAGGGGTCAAAGCAGAATGGCCCTTAGATAGGCCCTAAAGCCTTCTTATTCAACGGTTTACGGCGGTTGACTCCGGGCACGGTTTTGAAGAGGGTCTGGCGCGAGACTCGCTGCATCTGCCCTACGATGCGATCCAGTT